>JRHI01002673.1_pt1 | contig 11851 bp, 14 predicted proteins | sample 215371 | NCBI WGS metagenome assembly JRHI01 (sample SAMN02929681, study PRJNA255918) | sediment metagenome | biome: cave system; feature: Ice Cave; material: Sediment; isolation source: sediment from deep within a dark volcanic ice cave with no known source of... ... | reverse complement strand
TGAACGCACCAATGCCGCCCGGCTGAACCCAAAGAGCAGCTTGAGCCGGCCCTGTGATGCTCATGTCCCAATCGACTGCGTAATCTCCAGCGCTTGGAAGCACGAACTCGTCTGGCGCGACACCGAATCGGATCGGAGGTGTAGCTCCTCCGGTAGAACCGTTCGTTGGGAACGGGAATGGCATGTTGAGAGCAATGGAAGTCACCCCAGCAACAGGTATCACTTGATAGAAGCTCGCGTACCCGAGCCCTCCGAGTGGTACACCAGCCGGCCCAGTCGGTCCGGTCGGGCAAGAAGGACAGTTACCCGTCGGACCCGTCGGTCCTATCGGACCGCCACCCGGACCCGTAGGCCCTGGCGCACCCGTCGGTCCGTTGCTCGGTCCCGTCGAACCCATAGGTCCAGTAGAGCCTGCCGGACCAGTCGAGCCGCTGCTCGGACCCGTAGCGCCTGTCGATCCAGCCGCACCTGTCGGTCCTGATCCTCCTCCAGACTGTCGGGGTTCGGGATAGGTGTGTTGTGCGCGCGTGCGTCCAATTCGAAAGGCCATGACTCTTCCTCTTCCTTCAAACGTTGGTTCGAGTACTCATCGTCGAGCTAGCCGTTTACTTTTTCGAGAAACGCCGCGCTACGACAGTTAACTTTTCCTGCAAAAAGTCCTTTTTCGTCACACTCACGCAAAAACTGATCGGTTTTCTTGTGCGCCGCGTAAATGCTCTGCGCTTCTTCGGGAGTATCACCGTAAAAGAGATGTGTGACGATTGGACGAGGATCGGTACCCTCAGTGATGTGATGCACGACTCGAAAAGCTTTCGTGGTCATGACCGTGTCACACCGCAACCGTTGCAGTGACGATATGAGCGCGGGTAGCTACCGCACCTGCGAGGACTGGAAATAGAGTTGCCGTAATCGAATGCGGTCCAGGTGGGAGAAGGAGCTCAACAGAAGCCATAATCGATGAGAAAGCCGGCCCCGCTCCGATGGTCACTGTTTTTTGATAAACAGTAAGCGCGGCATCTTTGATGTTCAATGTGACATCTTGAGCAGGGTTGCCTGTGTTCGTGAGCTCAGTATCGACCCACACAATTATTTTATTTCCGGGAGCTGTAGACGCGAGAATTGGACCACCGCCAATTGTTGTTGCTACCATACCAGGCAGCGGGAGCGCAGCAGGCTGATCAGAATTGCCGGTTGCGAGCAGGTTGCTCGTCCCCGTCGGACCAGGCGGACCAGGCGGACCAGGCGGGCCGCCGCTCGGACCCGTAGGACCCGTTGCTCCAATTCCGGTTGCTCCTGTTGGTCCTGTTGTGCCCGTAGCGCCCGTAGCGCCCGTTGCACCGGAAACAACGCCTTGCCGAGGTTCCGGGTAGGTGTGCTGCGCGCGAGTTCGCCCGATTCGGAAGGCCATAACTCACGGTATCTTGTTGCCGAACGTATCGCAAGATTTACGTAAGTTCGAAACTTTACTTCATTGCACGTATAGCAAGACATTTTCTTGCCGACTGCAAACATGTACATCTACCGGTCTGATGGCTCCTCTTCATGCTCCGTACGGAACTAAACGATGGAAGATCGTAATTCAGCCAGATCTCTCACCACGTACAGCACGTCACGTCTCCGATTTGCTTGATAGCTTAGGTTTTACAACACTGATCCAACGAGTACCGGGCGAACTCATCGTTCATGTCGTCATGCCGCAAAAAGACATCGAACTATTCAACTGCGAGATGAAGTTATTCGCAGATCACCACAGTTTCATTTTCGACGTCACGAGCTTTCGTCAGGGTATCGCGTACTTGAGGTGATGAATTACACGTGTATAGCAAAGAACTCGAACACGAATTCCTTGCCAAATGTGCTTCGCGTGACCACACTCGCCGACCATGTTGAAAACCATCGGTATCGGTTTTGGAGTTGTTGCTGGCGTTGTTGCTCTGCTTGCGTGGGCACCTGCGCACTCGTCGAGCGCGCAAGTACTTCCTGTCGCACAAGTTGCATCGGCGATGCTACCGCCAGAAGCGACAGCAGAAGTTCCTGTAGAACCCGCGCCGCCTGCAATCGATCCAATGGATCAAGTACGTCATGACTCGCTCCAGCAGTACGTGCTAGGGAAAATGAAGAAGTGGGCGCCAGCGAACACGATGCCGAAGAAAGACATCTCGCACTACGACAGCATCGCCGATGACATCGCGACCGTCGTGCTCGACAAAGATGAGCTGCCGCTTTGGACGTGGGACACGAGCAAAGGCAAGACCGCGACTCTCGTCACCACGATCGCCTTTTTTGAGGGAAGATTTTGGCGTCATGTGGACGATGGATCTTGCAACGATTCTAAGTGGCGCAAGTCGAAGGAAGGCATCACGACGATGGGCGTCACAGGTAACTGCGACGGCGGCTACGCTTGGTCGATCTTCCAGGTCCACGTCGAATTCGGAGGCATCCTGCTTACCGAAAACGGCGAGTGGACACACGCAGTCTACGGAAAACAAGGCGTAACAGAGAAACCAATCCTCGGCGCCGACATGATCGCTGACCGAAAAGTCGCCATCCGCACCGCTCTCCATTTTCTCCGAAAGTCACTGCATATCGCAGCAGGTTCTCTCTGCGGGTACACAGGAGAAACAGAAGCTGGCTGCCCTAAAGCAAAAATACGTCAAGGTTTCGCGAACGCTGAGTACACAAAGGACCCGTACAAAGCTCCGACCGCGCCCGTCGCCGCGCAGTAACTGAGACAAGCCGAACGACAAGGGAGCCACGAACACTAATCGTGGCTCCCTTGTCGTTCCTGCGATACGTGACACCGCTTCGATCTGCGGTTAGGCTCGTGTCATGTACTACCTGGCGCAGCCTCCATCGCAGCGACCAACTGTTCCCTACCCGACGCCTTTTTGGCAGAGTCCAGCAGGCGTAGCGACGCTTTTCGGAGCTGGTGCGCTTCTTGTTGGAGGAGTCGCCTACGCGCTGACGCGAAAGGCTGCAACTTGCGCGTGGAAACCGGTTGGTCTCGATGCACTTGCTCGTCCAGGGCACTACCGTATCGATGTCGGCGTACCACGAGCAGCACTCGGAAACGGCGATGGTTATCCGACAACTGAGCAGGAATGGGAGGCGGGCCTTCGTAAGATGGCTTCGCAGCTTCCTGTCGGGCTGACGGTCGAAAATCTGTGGATTCCAGCGATCGTGGTGAACGGAGCAACGCGCGGTCCGTACAGCTATCCGCCGAGCACGCCGATGCCAAGTGATTGGCCTATGGCTACGGACACGGCGCTTCATGCGCGTCTGCAAATTCTCTGGCCGTACTCGAGCGATATCGCAGCTGCGGCGCTGCCGGCGCTCGTAAAAGATCTCAATGCGCAAGGTGTAGTGATTTCAGTGTGGAGTTGTCCAACAGGACCCGTACCCCAAGCGTTGCCACTACCGATCCAGTGGCAAGCCGTGCAGCCTGACAGTCAAAATCAGATCACGTTCGATCCTAGTGGAATGTACTTGCTGAGCGCGCCACCCGTAGCAGGCACTACGCTCGCGGCGATGGTCGCAGAGCTTCAAAGCAAAGGTTTCACAGTCGAGGGGTCGTGGGATTCCGGACAAACAATTCCGAATGACTGGCCGAGAGACGATCTCGATCCATCACGATGGCGAGCTCTCGTCATGTACGTGGGAGCGCAACCTCTCGTGCAAAGCGCTCATCCGACTTCGAAGGTCTACGCTGTCAACTTGCCTGGAATTTCAGGTGCGAAACCTCAACCAAGCGGACCTTGGCTTAAGGTGATGCCTGCCTCTCCAGGAGTCGGTCCAGTTGTTCAAGCGGGAATGTTGTATCGGTTCAGCTACGACGGTACACGCGTTGGACCGGGACACACAGGCGCGATCTTCACCTTCTTTGGTGGAAGTGCCGGTGTGAACAGAACGTGGATGAGCTCGGCACTACCTCCCGACTGGCCTGCTGCTGACGTGCGCGCTCCTTCGCGTCTCTACTACGAAGGCATCGCAACAAAGACAGGTGCAATGCCGACGGTGGGTGGAATCAGTGTGTGGACCCAAGCGATGGGCGTGTAGTTGAGCGGAGCAATTGATCGTGGCATGTCCGTCCAACCCGCCGATGCTTCCGGGGTACGTCGGAGCAAAAGTAATCACAACGCCCATTCAGCGATGGGCACGCTCTATCGTCGACGACCCGAACGTCAACTACAACGACGTCTTTCAAGCTGTGTTTGATGGGCGTGTTGTCGTCGCTCGTGTCGAACACCACAACTACACAACCGACGCACAGGGTAACCCGATCCCAGGCTGCTATAAGGGAGTCACTGTGTACGATCCGTCGACTCCAAGCGCTGTCACACAGCAAACAGCTCCTACGAATGGCGGTCTTCGCATCGTTGAGTACCTGTTTCTTACAGGAGCTATTTTTGGCACTGTTTTCAGTGTCGCCAAGAGCTACTACGAGAACAAGTATCAACGTGCAGCAGCAGAGGAAGAAACGCGTCGGAAGGTGCGTGAGAAGATCGACGGAATCAAGTCGAATCCGTACACTCCTGAAAGCCAGCGATGGCCACGTTATGAGCTAAGACTTGTACATTATAGATCACAACGTGAATCGAACTGGATCATTCGCGGAATAACATTCGAGAACAACATACCCATTCCAGATAAAGAAAATACCACTGCCAAAAATCGGAACTCGGCGATGGTTAAAGCTGGCGAGCAAGCGCTCAAGTACGCCGCAGACAACCCGAGAAATCCGAATGTTGTACGAGTGCTCGACGATAATGGTCGCTGCATCTTCGCAGTGCGAGGTCACGCAACTGGACCAATCGAACTCGAGTGCTGAGGCGGTTGCTGTATGCGGTCGAGTGACTGAGTCTTCCTCGTCGAACTGAGATTTGCTATACGTTGAGCCATGGCAACGGAACTCGAACGACTCGTCGCAAAAGAAGGCATCACGATCGAAACGAAACCGGGTGCTGCTTCTCCGATCTCATCGGCGATGCAAGGCATGCAAGCGCTCGAAGTGACGTTGAAGTACAGAGATCGAAAACTTCGCACACCCTTCTTTACGACGCCCGGCTATCAACTCTCGGCTGCTGACGTGCTCTGTAATCTTTGCCGCGAAGCGCGGAGTCTCGACGAGACTGGCGATAGCTTTGAACTCTGGGCGAAAAAGAACGGGCACAATTCCGACTCGCGTGCTGCGTATTCAGCATGGGACGGGATCCGAAAGAGTAACCCACGACTGAAGAAGCTTCTCGGACGCAGGTTCAAGGAGTTCAGCACGGCTAAGCACGGATAACGTGCACTATCCGTGGATCAGTGAAGTGTGGGCTGACGCAACGACTAAGCTCGCCAAGATCGGTGTCAACATTACAAATCCAGAGCCTATCAATAGAGGCGCTTGGGGCGAGGTGTTTACTGCGTTCTACGCTCCAGAACATATGTACGTGGTCGTAAAGATCACGCGCGATCTGGGCGAAGTGAAGGTCATAAACGGCATCGTCGATATGGTGAACCGAGGGTTCATTCTAAGCGGCTTCCCGACGTACGTTCATCCACCTATAGGGCTTGGAAACCGTTGGCCACCGGGTGCTGTTGCGATCGTGCGTGAAGCTGTGGAGCCATTTACAGACGCAGAGCAGCTCAAGCTCGCACCACAGTTCGAGCACATCTTTCTAACGCTCGACGACGAAGCAAATCTCTACATTCGATCTCACGGTCGCGGGCGCGCGAAACATCGCGAGGCGTACATCGCCGTCACACGCACGCTCGATAGCGAGTTTCCTCAAATCGCAGCCTCACTGCGTTTTCTCGCGACGGAAGCCAAGCTACTCGTTTCTGATGTTGGTGTGCACAACATCGCGCGAGCGCGAGAACGATACGTTCTCTACGACTTTCACGTCTACTAGATCTCACCCGACAACGCTGGGTAAGAATGTTGTGCACGCGTGCGACCGATTCGAAACGCCATACAACAAACCTAACCGAAGAGCGTTGGTAATGTTATTTTTTTCAAGGGAGCGTAGTATCTTTCTTATGGCGTTCCTAGATTCCTTGCCGGCCGACACGAAAGATCCCGCCTATATCGCAGCAGTAATGAATGCGGTTCAGCAAGAAAATTTCGAGGTAACTTGGGGCACCGTTCACAGCGAAGCGAACGGGCACAAAGCGGAGTTTCGAATCTTCGCAGACGCACTCAAGATCGATGGTGTGCGTATCAACGTCTCGTCCGCAATGGAGCAGCAGATTGCGGATGCACTTGGATGCATGCTTCTGACGTCGAAGCTCGCCGATTTGATCTGGTATCAACGAGACGTAACTCTCAATCCGGTACTTCTTGTACAGACCGCAGCCGATCTCCAGTTCATGTCGACTGTGAAGTACATGGTGAAGCATTCAAAGATGATTGACGATCAACTCGCAGCACTCACTGCGAAAGGCGTCAACACGTCCGGTATTCGATGTGACGTAGGCAAGCATTGGCTCAACTCCAACGTTGAGCTCCAACATCCCAACACATCGATCAACTACGGTTTCTTCACCGCAACCAACCAATCAGGTACCATACCGTGCGCTACGAAGTCTGCGACAGATCCATCCGCTCCATGTTTCGTTTTTCAGGGGCCGCCGGAGCGTGGTTCATGGGCGCATGGTGGTACGAATCATATCGACTACTCGCAGGTGTGTGTACTCGTCTCGAGACAGTGTTTTGTCGACAACCAAGTGATGGATCTCGTGGATGTCCTCAAGAATCCAGATCTAGCGCCACTTGCAAGCAGCGAAGGTGTGCTGAAAGTTCTACGCCAACCAGGCGTCGCTCAAGTAGCTCAACTCGTCAAGCAGCCGCCATGTGTGGGACCAAACTGTCCGAAGCTCATCTCGTGGGCGCCGGGTGGCGACGAATTCTCACGACCGAGTGGCGGTCCGCTCGCGCTCGCCAGCATCGCTCTCCTTTTGACAGTGGGAGGCTTCTTTGGAGGTCTCTGGCTCATGGGACGAACGACGAAAGGGCGCACAAGTCTACGAGAGAACCCAGTCTTGACCGAGACGCAGCTCAAGCTTCTGCGGTTCTATGCTGATGGAAGCCAGCATCAGACAACGGGTCCGACCACGTACTGGCTGTTAGAAAACGGCTACCTACGCGAAGGCCGTTCCAGTGCGTGGGGAACAAAGTACATCATCACGGATAAAGGTATCGAGGCGTTGGCCGAAGCCAGTGCGCAGGAGAATCCTCTTCTTTCCGCTGAGCCGTTCAGTCCGTACACGTTCGACTACCGGGGTGTTCAGACTGTCCTGACAAAGCGTCGCCGTCGCTGGTGCTTCAAGACGACGCACGGAGAGCGGTGCGCACCAAATTTTCGAGCGGCCATCATCGATGCTAAACAGCTCATCGACGCACACCAAGATCAGTAGTACCCGGTTCCCGTTCGTCGCTGTTCCTCTTCGGGTGCGTGGCGCATGTTCCAAGCGCGCATGAACGCGTCAACGACGCGACCCTGATACAGATAGTCCGGTTCGAAGCTCTTACGGCGAGGAAGACGAATCTTCTCGAAGCGCATGAGCCGAACAACATCCTTGAGTTTAGCGGTAAGAAGGTAGGAAGAATCGAGCGGCGTCACTCTTCGTGGCTCCCTTGTCGTTCATCGAAAAATCGGTGGTGTGTAACGGGAGTCTAGCTCACGTGTGGGCGGACAGCTGTAGGCTTCCCACGGTTTCACAGGGACACCTTCTGTGAACGGCTTCAAGATCACTTCGTGCTGTGTTTTGACGTTCCAGTCGAGTTGGTACAGTTGCATTTCATCGAAATCTGGATGCGCTGTCGCAAGTCGAAGAAGCGAGACCATACGTCCACTTGGCATCACGAGTCGATTTGCCCATGAATGATGAAAGAGCATTTCTCCTCGGTGCTTCGGTGTGTGCTCGATGACGTACCCTTCTACGGTTGGTCGCTGACCGCGCACGAATCCGCTGACAACTGTAGATGGATCAGCGAAGTAACACGCAACCGCGAGATCTTCGCTGAAACTTGCGAATGTTAGTCGCGGATCGGGTTGGAGTAGACCGTCAACGATGAGCTCGGGCTCAAGGAGCACGCCACGATAGAGCGGACGGATGTCCGGTGGAAACGTGCGAGAGAGCTCACGTGCCGCAGCGTAAATATCAGCTTGATGTTGCTCGAGAATGCCATCAGCTTCAGCCATACGCCCCATGATGGCGTACATCGCCCAGTTTACGTATGCGTTGAAGGCTGCGGGTTTCATCTCATTGCCGCTGCTTCCTCATCCGGTGTCCACGGACCTAAGTTTCCGATACGGCCAGCGAGGCGTACAGCAAGAGTTGCTTCGTAACGACGCATGTCTCGTACTCGCATTGCTCTGCGAAATGCTTTGATCGACATCATGTTGAGGTAGACGTCCCAGGCGCCAATTCCTTCAGCTTCGAGCCACGCATGCCAGAAACGTTTTCGCGTTCTTCGATCGAAAACATTTGCGTGAACGACATAGAGTTTAGGATAGGACTTACCCTTCGCGACCCAATCAAGCGCCGTACGCCACGCATACCCGAAGCAGTCGCCGCAAACCGCTGTCACAGATTCATCTTAGCGCTTGTAACGCCCGATCGATGTCTGCTGTGTCTTCAAATCAGCGAAGCCATCAGGATATTGCTGCACTTGTGGGATCGCCGGTGTGTGCAGCCCACCGTTTCGGAACTCGTCGATGATGGCGGTGAGCTCGTTGACGGATGCGATGACATCATTGATGAGCTTCGAGAAATCCGGGTTTGGATTCTGCGCGTCCACAGCCGTCTGTACTGCGTCATTCAAGGCTGCGAGACTGTGCCGCACGGTGAACACAGCCTTGCTGTAGGCAGTCTCGATCTGTGCAGCCTTATCAGCTGGAAGGAACGGTCGAAGCACGTTGAAGAGAATCGCAGCCGTCGCGAGGAAGTTCTCGACTTGCTGTTCGAAGCGCGTCACGTAGGCGACGGGGTCGGCCTTGAAATTTTGCCACCACTGACTGTTGCAGCCAGGAAGTACAGTGAGCGTTACAGCAAGCATGAAGATCGAGACGGCCTTTTTCATGGGTACCTTGATACCACGAAATAGATCGAGTTTCATTTCTTATGCTTCTTGCGCCACTCACTGTATGCCCTCACTTGTTCGAGGGTCATAGCTCCATGAATGCACCACGAACAAACCTTTGTACGGTAACGGCCGCTCGGTGTCTCACGCAAGATCTGCCACTGCCCGTTGCAAGCTGTGCAGAACGTTAGCGTCGGGCGATCATCGTCGGCCACGAATCATTCCGTGTGAGTCTTGGTGCCATGCGAGTGATAGAGCATTATGTCGAGTGCGTCTGCGATCCGCTCGCTCGCCTTTCCGTCCCATCCTTCGGGTATAGTTCCTTGCTTGCCATGTCCCATGAGGATGGCATCGACTTCGGTCGCGATACGAACGGGATCTAGCGCGACGATCGTGTTCGTTCCTTCAGTGACTGTGATCGGGCGCTCTGTCCCTTCGCGCATGGTGAGACACGGTATGCCGAGAGCCGTCGTCTCTTCTTGGATGCCTCCTGAGTCTGTCGCGACGAGCTTTGCGTTCGCGAGGAGCACGCAGAAGTCGTTGTATCCCATAGGCTCGACTACTTTGAGCCCTGACATCTCGCGCAGTCGACCCTCGAGCCCTAGCGTCTGCGCACGGGCTACTGTGCGTGGGTGCATCGGAAAAAGTAGGGGAATGCGAAGTGAGACAGCTTCGAGTGCATCAAGTGTGGCAGAGAGCGCTTCGCGTGTATCGACGTTCGCGGGGCGATGCAGCGTTGCGATTGCATACGCCCCCGGTGCGAGTCCGAGTCGCGCGAGCACGTCGGTCGGCCGCGCGCTCGCGTTCTTGAGTGAATCAATCATAACATTGCCGACAAATACGATGCGCTCGGCTGGAATACCTTCAGCATGGAGGTTTGATTCGGCGTCGCGTGATGGTGTCAGGAGAAGATCTGAGAGCTGGTCGGTTAGGATACGGTTGATTTCTTCAGGCATTGTTCGGTCGCGTGAGCGGAGTCCTGCCTCGACATGGACGACCGGGATTCCTAGCTTTGCGGAGGCAAGTGCAGCAGCAAGTGTGCTGGTCACGTCGCCTACAACGACTACTACACGCGGGCGGTGAGCTATGAGGTCTGCTTCGACGCCGATGAGGACGGCTGCTGTCTGCTCTGCGTGGCTCCCACCACCAACATGGAGCTGTGTCTCAGGTGGTGGCATACCCAGATCGCGGAAAAACACGTCGCTCATGGCCGCATCGAAGTGCTGCCCAGTGTGCATCAGACGAACTTCACGCCCACGTCCTTCGAGGACGCGTCGAATGGGCGCAACTTTCATGAAGTTTGGGCGAGTACCGGCGACGAGGTAAATCACGGTGTTATTCGAAGCAGTTGCAGATCGATATCGAGAATGCAAGTCCTAGCGCCAAGATGACGACGCTATGGTTAATCAGTTTGCCTCCCCAGCTTTCGATCATGTCGACCTCTGAAGCAATGACAACATAAGTGCCTTTGCACTTTCGATGTCTTTCTCTACGAGCGTTAGGTACCCGTATAACTTGCGTGTATCAATGTATTGAGGAACAGCAGCTGCACGCGCACTCGAGCTGAATATCACATATTCATGTCGAGATGTCCCATCGCTGTACTTCAAGTATGGAATGACATCAGCACGTATGAGATATGTGCAGTGCACGACAGGCACTTCGAAGATCTCTTGAATGTCACGGTGAAACAGTTTGTCGTAATGCGAACTGTAGGCACAGTAACCGTTGGCATCGACAGCTGCATGAAAATTCGAATATTGATCTTGTTGTGCGTGATGAAGTAACGGCGCAACAATAGGTAGATTCACGTCGATGAGATCTTTCAAAGTGCTAGGCACGATGAAGTTATCAACATCTGACGTGAAGTAGAAGTCGCATTTGTGTTTCTCTGCGAACTCCAGACTCTTCTGACGAATGTCGGCGAGAACGCGGAATCGATCAGTATTCCATTCGTGAACGTCGTAACGCTCAACTGGAATATCGACGTCATGATCTACGAACTCGCACAGTTCGTAACTCGAACCGACTTTTGCAACCCATTCGCGTAGTATGTCTGCTGTGTGATCGGTGTTGTTGTTTGTTCGTATATAGAGCGCGATCGATTTCTTCGGATAGTCGAGTCGGTTGATGCACTCTAAGTAGTATGGAAGTGTGAGTTCTTTTTGTTTGGCTAGAATGGCAAGCGCAACACGTGGCGGTGAAGCAACTGATCGAAATGATTCCTTCGTACGATGCCAGAATGCAATTTTGTAGTCGTTTGAGCCAAACGAGAAGGCAACTACACCACGTAATGAAAACGGCGGTTTGCTAAGATCAAGTCGGCGATACCCACCACGCTTGATGTCACAGTTGTTCCATGTACCTGTATCGCGATCGTTGATCCACAGAATGTTTGGCGCTTTTTTACTTAATCGATCGATGAGTGATGAAATTTCTGTGTTCGATAAATGTTGAAGGACGTCCTTGCATATGATGAGATCAGCTTCTGGCGACTCAAAAGTTTCGGGGTCGCTGATAAGATCGAATTTGCGGTTAGGTGCGCCATGCTTGAGGCGAAGACGTTCGACGAGCTCCGGAACAATATCGAAACCGTGATAATCACGCTCGCCCCACTTTACGAACTGTGCCCATTGCCAATCCCCACACCCGTAGTCAACAACAGTCTGCACGTTTTGCGCGTTCATGAACGCTTCAAGAAAGCGCTGAAAACTTTCTGTGTAGGTAGGTGAGCTGCCGTGACCGCTGCCGATGCCGTTTGGCATATACCAACTGTGGAAA
>JRHI01002672.1_pt1 | contig 11852 bp, 11 predicted proteins | sample 215371 | NCBI WGS metagenome assembly JRHI01 (sample SAMN02929681, study PRJNA255918) | sediment metagenome | biome: cave system; feature: Ice Cave; material: Sediment; isolation source: sediment from deep within a dark volcanic ice cave with no known source of... ... | reverse complement strand
GGGCGAGAGGCCGCCGTACGCCGTCCATCGCGCCATCGTTGGGGGGGTTGCCGCGAGACCTATCCGGAAACCGGATTTCCGCGCCGTGCAATCCTGACACGGGAAAAATCAGCGGCGTGAAAATGCGATCGATGTCCTCGATCGTGCGCCCGCTGACAAGGGCAAGTGCGCCCCGTGCGGCACCGACAAGCCCGGCAAGCAGTGTCCTCAATCCGTCATCCGCGACAACATCCTCAGAGCGCGGCATAATGTCGAGGAGCGTGCCATCGACATCGAGGAAATAAGCGCAGGAGGAAAGAGGCGCTATCCTTGCGAGATCGCCAGGCTGCATGGAGGCGGAACCTTACCAAACCCCGGTGTTGGGCATGGACGCCCAAGGCTCAAGCTTTGGCAAGGGCGCGCCCTGTTGCAAAAGCTCGATCGAAATATTGTCCGGCGACCGGACGAAGGCCATCGCGCCATCGCGCGGCGGCCGGTTGATGGTGACGCCCGCTTTCATGAGCTTGTCGCATATTGCGTAAATATCCTCGACGGCATAGGCCAGATGCCCGAAGTTGCGGCCGTCATGATAGACCTCTTTGTCCCAGTTATAGGTCAGCTCGACGAGCGGCGCCTTGAATTTCGTGGCGCGATCCACGTCTCCCGGCGCGGCGAGAAACACGAGAGTGTAACGGCCGGTTTCGTTTTCGGTGCGTTGCGTTTCGACGAGCCCGAGCTTATCGACGTAGAAATCGAGCGATTGCTCAAGATCCGCGACGCGGACCATGGTATGCAGATATTCCATGACCTTCCTCCTTTTAGCCCTATGCCGGTGGTCCCGGCCGGACGCCGTGCAACGTAAAGGCCAACCCTTCGTTTGCCATGGTATATAGCATTGACGCGTGGCCGTGCCGCGCCGCCTCTTACCACGTGCTGGAGTTAAAGATCCGATGAGCGGGACTTCCGTGGCCGCGGAACGGGAAGCTTCGATAAACGGGACCAACCGGCTGAAGGAGAGGGCGGCGCTTGCCTCAATCGCGGCGAGCGCGCTGATGACGGCAGCAAAATTCGCCGCCGGGCTTGCCTCGGGCTCGCTCGCGGTCCTCTCCGAGGCTGGCCATAACCTCGCCGATGTGGCAACCACCGCCCTCACCTATTTCGCGATCCGGATTGCGAATAAGCCCGCCGACGAGGAGCATCAATTCGGCCATGCCAAGGTCGAGGCCTTGGTGGCTTTGGTCGAAACTGGGTTCTTGTTCGCGCTCGCCGTCTATATATTGATCGAAGCCATTGTGCGGCTTTTTGAGCACGACACAAAAATCGAGGCCAATCTTTTCGCCTTCGGCGTTTTGATCGTCTCGATCGTCGTCGATTTGGTGCGTTGGCGTTCGTTGAAGCGGATCGCCGCGACGACGAAAAGCGACGCGCTCGGCGCCGACGCGTTGCATTTTTCAAGCGACATTGTGAGCTCCGCCCTGGCGCTCTGCGGGATCGCCGCCGCGCGCTACGGCTATCCCCAAGGCGACGCCCTGGCAGCCTTGGGGCTTGCAGTTTTCATCGCGGTGGCAGGCTTCCGGATCGGCCGGCGCACCGTCAATACGCTCGTTGACGCGGCGCCGAAAGGTCTCGCCTCGCAAGTCAGATCGATCGCGCAAACCGTTCCGGGCGTGGTCAAGGTCGAGACGCTCCGGCTGCGTCCGGCCGGCGCCGAGGTATTCGGCGACATTGCGTTCAGCGTATCGCGGACGTTGCCGCTTGAAAAAGCCGCCGCGATCGAGGCGAATGTCGCGGCCGCGATCGCGGCCCAGCATCCCGAAGTCGCCGTCACGGTCGCGGCGCAGCCGATCGCCCTCGACGACGAAACGATGCTCGAACGCGTACTTCTGATCGCGGCCAAACGCCGCGTTCCGGTTCATCATGTGACCATCCAGGAAATCGAGGGGCGGACCGCGATCAGTTTCGACGTCGAACTCGACGGCCGCATGACGCATGGCAATGCGCATGAGATCGTCTCCGGACTGGAGAGCGAGATCGGCCGCGAGATCGGCCCCGGCATTGAAGTCGAGACCCATATCGAGCCGTTGGAGCCTCGCCCATTGCAAGGTCAGGATACGCCGCCGGCGATACGCGCGGAAATCGCCTATGCCCTCGCGGAAATGGTATCCGGAACGGAACCAATTCGCGATGTGCACAGCGTCAGGGTGAGGACGACGCCGGACGGTTTGGTCGTCAACTACCATTGCTTGGTCAGCCCATACCTCAGCGTCGACGAGGTGCACGAACGTGTCGACGAGCTCGACCGGAAAATGCGCGCCGCGTTCACCGGCATCGTCAGAATCGTCGGCCACGCCGAGCCGTTGCGCGGATGAGCGAAGATCTCGCCGCTTCGCTCCCGCCTTTTGCCATGCTCGCCTCCTTGTTACGGGCACGCCGCTTCGCGGGTTTGTTCTGGTGCCAGTTTTTTTCCACCTTCAACGATAATTTCGTGCGCAACATGTTCGCCACGCTGATCCTGTTCCGGCTCGGCGAAACGGAGGCTGGCCCGTTGATCCTCGCTTTTCCTCTCGGGGCTTGGCGGAGAAATGGCGGATGCGCATGACAAAGCGTGGCTCGCGCGGCGGCTCAAACTAGCTGAACTAGGGGTCCAGCTTGTCGCGGCCGCGGGCCTATGGTTTTCCTCCTTGCCGCTACTTTTTACTGCGCTGTTTGGGCTTGGAATCATCTCGGCTTTGTTCGGCCCGGTCAAATACGGGATCCTTCCCGACCTTCTGGCGAAAGAGGAACTCCTTGCCGGCAACGCCCTTGTCGAGGCTGCCACATTCATCGCCATCTTTTTGGGCCTGATCGCGGGCGGCCTGTCCGTCATGGGACGCGCGCTGGAAGGTACCGTCCTGCAGCTTTTGGCAATCGCCACCGCGTGCTTCGCCGCTAGTCTTTTTATTCCGCCGACAAGGTGCGCCGCGCCTGGTCTTCGCGCGAATTACAATGTCTTCGCGTCGACATGGGCGTTCCTTCGCGAGATCGCGCACGATCCAATCCTCTGGACAAGGAGCGTGGCGGTCTCCTGGTTCTGGATGAGCGGCGCGGTGGCCATTTCGCTGGTGCCGGTCTTGGTCCGCAACAAGACAGGCGGCGGCATAGCGGTCGAGACGGCGTTGACCGCGTTGTTCGCGCTCGGCATCGGGACCGGCGCGATTGCCGCGGCGGTGATCGCGCGCGGGCGCATTTATTTGAAGCCGGTCCCCTTCGCCGCGCTCGGGTTGGCGGCTTTTCTGATCGATCTCGGCGCGGCGACGTTCTTTCTTCCGGTGGCGACGGCGGACGTGGGGCTTGCCGAATTCTTCTCATCAGTGGCCGGTATCCGCATCGCCTGCGATGTCTTGGGTCTCGCCGGCTCCGGGGCGCTTTTCGTCGTCCCCTTGTTTACCGCGATCCAGGCGGACGCTCCCAAGGAAAGACGCGCCAGAATTGTCGGCGGCGTGAATATTTTGAACTCGGCTTTCATGGTTTTGGGGGCCTTCGCGACCGCCGGGCTGCAAAGCTCACGTGTTGGGGTGCCCGAGCCGGCGCTCCTCGCCGCTCTCGGTTTTTTGAATCTCGGCGCGGCCTTTTACGTGCGCAAATCCGCGGCGCAAGGCGAGCCTTGATGGCTGCTTACGAAATGGGGACTCTGGGAGTTCATGCCCTAATGGAGCCCGTTCGCCCAGTTATTCACCAGGTTCGCGGCATTGATCGTGCCGATGCCGGTCGCAAAGTCATATCCGGTGGCAGCGAGGTAGGCCGGCATGTAGGCGCTATCCGATGTCGACTCGACCCCGATGGCGCCAGAGGGCCTGTAACAGTCGACCTTGTTCGTGCAATCCATATCAATATCGCCGAGCGTGACGTCATTGAATACGCAATTCGCGGCGATGCTTTTTCCTTTGCTGGAATTGCAGGCGGAATTGCCATTGACGCCATATTCCTTGGCGGCCAATTTGTAATAGACGTAGTTGGGATTGCCCTGAGCTTCTCCGCCCATCTTTTGGTTGATCAGGGCCTGAATCCCCGCGACGACCGGCGCGGCAAACGAAGTGCCGCCGGCGCCCGCCCATTTTCCTGGATCACCCGTGCATGGCGATCCATAGGTCCGCGGATCGGAATAGCAGAAGATGTACCAATGCTTCCAAATGACGTCGGGGTTATTTGGGCCGCCGTCGGACGAGAACATGGAAACATCCGGAACATCGCGGACGCTGTCATCAGGGATGCCAATCACGCCGCTTTGCCACGCCGGTTTGGGATAGCCCTTGCAGGTGCCAGCCAAGAGATCCCCGGTGGCGCAACTGCTTGGTCCGCCATTGCCTCCGAGCACTTGCAAGAACTTTCGTCCAAGTTGGCTGTTACAGAACCCGTCCAAACCATAGCTCAGCGCGAAATGGAAGTAATGTGCTATCAGCGTATTCGCGCAAGTGTCGTTCCACGGGATTTCAGGGATATAGGACTTGGCCGTGCCCCAGGGTTTTGCGGCGTTGTTCGCCCAATAGGTCGCGAAAGTGTTCGAGTATGTGTCGCCGAAATCGGTTCCGCCCACCGCAACGTCGTACGGCGTTGACACCCAACCATCGACGCCATTTCCGGTCGTCTTGGAGGGCTTGAAACTTGAGTCGCAGTCCTCTGGCCCCGAATCGCCGGACGCGACAAATACCGAGATGCCTTCCGCCACCGCTTGCTGGTAAAGATGTTTGAAGGCTTTGCGGAGGGTCTCCGGCATCAAGACCTCGCATTCACCGTAGCTGATGCTGATGATCGGCGGCGGGCTCTTGCCGTTCACGAGGTTCTCAATCGCCAGGTGAACGCCATCGGCCGTTTGCGTAGCTTTGCAGGTTGCGACGAGAATTTTCGCATCGGGCGCGGCGGCGCTGGCCCATTCGGCGTCAAGCGTCGCCTCGTCATCGTCGAACGAGCCATCGACGAAAGGAGCCCCAGGATCCAAGCAAGCCGCGCTGCGCGCGCCCGGCGCCGGGTGGACTATTTCGAGGGAGCCGTTCTTAAACTTCGATAGGCCGAAGGCAGTGCGAAAATCAGACCAGTCCTTGTTGTCGTAGAGGTTCGAATCCTCCACGACGGCAATAATTTGACCTTTGCCGGTAATCGGCGCCGTTCCTTCAAATAACGGATTGAAATTATAAATGGTCGCGAGATCCCGCGGGGTCACCAGATAACATGGACCGTTGCACATTTTGGTGCCGGTGTAGGCGGGCCTTGCTTTGTGTTTTGGGTGAGGCCGGAAATCGTTCAGCGAAATAATGCCCGCGACCACCGGCTGGAGCGCTGCTGGGATGTAAGGGTCGCTGCCATTGGCGATATGGGCGGCGCCATTTACGTCCAGACGGTGAATCTCGGTGTGGAACGCCGCTTTCACCAAGCCGCCGGTGCCAGAAAAATCGATGATCATCCGGCTCGGGTAGACGAAATTGACCCGAAAGCCGTGCCCGGCCAGCCAGCGCTGCACGGCGGCGAGATCGGACGCCGCCACGCCGAATCGAGCGCCGAAGGCCTCGGCGGACAGCCATTTATGGAATTCAGGCGACTTTGGGTCGTGCAAAGCGTCGATAAATTCCTCGACCGCCAGCTCTTGCCCCGGTGAACGCTGCAATTGCAATTGCAGATGCTCCAGCGGAAAATCACCGGCGACAATACCACGATCATTTTCGGTGCTGAAGGCTTTGACGACGTTGTTGGCGACTCTAACCAATCTTGTTTCGTCGATCGTTTCGGTGATCATTGGCCGGCCGAACAGCGCATTCGCGGCCATGGCTTGAGACGATATCCCAAGCAGCTGTGCGGCCGAAAGCAAACTACCGGCAACGATTAGGGCAGGGAAACGGAAGGCCATTGGAATCCCCTAAAGCGGCATCCCACGAACGGCGAGAGTTGAGACTGAAACTGCCGCTTCCGGCGGATTTTGGCAATGCTAATTCCTTTACGCAGGTGCTCTCAGTCACCCGAGCCAGTAAAATCCGCACCGGGTGCCGAATGTGAATTTTGTTATTTTCCAGACGCGCCAGAATTGTTGGCGGCGTGAATATTTTGAACTCGGCTTTCATGGTTTTGGGGGCGGTCGCGACTGCCGGGCTGCAACGCTCACATGTCGGAGCGCCCGAGCCGGTGCTTCTCGCCGCTCTCGGTTTTTTGAATCTCGGCACAGCCTTTTATGTGCGCAACTCTGCAATGCAACGAGCGGCCTGACGGCCAAGTGCAGGGGCGCGAAATTCGGATTCGGAACGCGCCTGCTTGAACAAAGCCGCCATTCACCACCAGTGGATGTGCGGCGCAGACCCGCATAAGCGGCAATATGGAACGCGACATTCATCCGACATCAGCAAGGGCTAGCCCGTGCGCGGGTGACGACATGAAAATGCTATTTTTGGATGGCTCAATAGAAACATGGAAGGAATATCCGCGCGAAGAAACTGAGACGGGCACTGCGGGCAAACTCGCGCGCGGGACGTTTTCGGCTATTTGGCGCGGCTGGCGGCGCTTTTTTCGAGAAGGAGAGAGGTAAGATGGCGGCCTTTGACGAACTCATTCAGGACATCGGCTCGCGATACTCTCTCGGGCCCAAGGCCAATCACCTTGTTCAAGAGATTGTCGGCCTGATCTCCGGACAGCCGGGAGGTATTGACGGCTTCCTCGATAGGTTTAAGGCCGCCGGTTTCGCCACCGAGGTTGCTTCCTGGTCAGGTGGAACCGAGGTTGTGCCCCTTTCGGGACAAGAGGTGGAGGAGACGCTAGGCTCCGGGGTGATTAGCGAGATTGCCGATAAAGCCGGTATAAGCCAAAGCTTTGCTAGAACGATTATGGGCGATGCAATACCCAAGATCATCGTCCTGCTGGCCCAGGGCGAAGCTGTTCCACCAGCAATTCCTGCTTCAGAACTGGCACAAGGCGAAGCTGTCCCACCAGCAATTCCTGCTTCAGAATCGCGTGTCGTCGACTCGGCCATCCCGCTTCCATCTTCCCCCGTCGAGGAAATCACGCAGTCCGGACCAGAGCAAATTCGACCGAGCATAACGGAACACTTTGCCGCAGCTCCGCCAAAGGCGCCGCCGCGCTTCAGGCAGCTTTTCAGCTATGGTTCGCGCGCGGCCCTGGCAGCCTGTTTTTTTGGTTTCGCGTGGGCGGCGGGGTCGTATTTCTCCGGAGGTCAGTTGCCGTTTTTCGCGTTGAAGCCGCCGCCCGCCGGGCCTGTCGCGACGCAAGAGAGCGTGGCGCGTACCGAGGTGCTCCGCGCGACGCACGATATGGCCGACGACATCCGGGCTCTCAAAGCCAACGTCGAGGCTTTGCGCGCCGCGCAGAGCCAGTCCGGAAATGATGCCGCCGCGCTCGAAGGCCTGAAGACGCGTCTCGATGCGGTGAAGGCCGAAGCCGGCGCCTCGATCACCGAGCTTGCGGCTAAGGTCGAGAACATGCAGCGCGAGCCCGAGGCGAAACTGTCCCAAGTTATCGAACGGCTCGATCGCATTGAACACCAGATCGCGGCGCCACTCGCGACCGCATCCCTTGGCGCCAATTCGGCACCAGGAAACGCGGCCGCCGGGAAACCAGCGCGCCTTGCCGTCGCGCCGGCAAAGCCGCCGCTTGAAAACGCGCATGGGCAAAGAAAAATAGGCGGACACGACGCGTTCGATCCGTCCCAAAATCCCACCGCTCCGGGAGTTCCCCGCCCGCTCGGAAGCCTTGCACCGGCCGCGAGCACGCCGCCGCAATTGATCACGAACTGGGTTGTCCGTGGTGTTCACGATGGAATCGCTCTCGTCGAGAGTCCGCGCGGCTCGATCGAGGTCGCGCCGGGAGAGATCATTCCCGGTGCCGGCATGGTGAAATCGATCGAAAGGCGCGGCGGCGCCGGCTGGATCGTGATCACGAGCCGTGGACTGATCGATTCCGCCCGCGCCAGATTTTAGCCCTGATCCCCACCGCGCTTTTTGCCTCGTTGATACGCCTTCAATGCCAGCTCGATCGAATGACACGACATGAAGTTAAGAACTCGGGCCTCGATCACTTCGGACGGGGATCATGGCAAGGCCTGCATTGGGATGACCAGCGTCTCAAGCGTGGAAACGGGAAAAAAGAGTCGATCGTGGACCCCCGCAACGAACTATCCCCGGCGGTCCGGCGCACCGTGAACAAGACGTTCTCGCCAAAGGAAACCTACGAACGATGTCCCCATTGCCCAGTGGCGATGAGGGTTCAATGGAAATAGTTCTGCAAAAGTAGTGCTACGAACTACGTCTTTGTAGTTCCATGAAGCCCCATCTTGGCTTAGGGTCCCAAAGATCTGAAAACCAGCCTTCCAGTTTTCCTTCGTTCGCGTTCACAAATGTTACGCCTTGTATTGTGCGATCTGTGTTTTCGTGAGTGAGGTAATGCCACTGCACTTGGTTTTTATCGACTAGATACGCCGCGCCATCAGCTTCCCACGGTACGGGAGGCAAGATCTCTACGTGCTGGCTCTTACCGTCCGCCGCCTTCCATGTTCTTTTGCCTCGTACCGTGATCTTCTCGATCTTTCCCTCTTTGGAAAAGGAGATGTTGATGAGCCCACCCCATTGCTCTCCCGTAGTTGTATCGCTGGCCACATAATCCCATTCACCAGATATGGGGGGCGATACAACGGCAGTATCGAAATTTAATTTCTGTTGCGTAGCATGGATAATTCTATCTAAAGGATCTACATCGGAAACAACGCGAAACGCAAAGTAAAGGCAGAAAAAAGCGAACATCCAAAACGCTGGACGGCCTTTCGTCAAGCGCCAGATTAAAGAAGCCCAATTTGAAGGCTCAATATCGTGGGCGGTGTCACTCGCAGACATTTTTTCCTCCCCAACGGCAATTGGCCAACGTTGGCCAGTGTTTCGAAATTTTTTACCGTCAATTTATCATAAATTTACCATATTTGTCAGGAGCGCACAAGCGGTTTCTGCCTTTGAAGCGGCGTTTCGGGAACCGCGATCGTCGCGCCACGCGGGTATCCCGCGCGGCGCTCATTGCGCTGTTTCCGGCTTTGTTGGCATGGCCGCTTTCTCGCCCATGTTATTGCCGCGTTTCCGGCATGTTTTCGCAGCGTGATCGCGACAGGGTTATACTGCAAATTTGAATGGATACGGAATATTACATGTACACAAAGTATACATATAAGGAACAATCGGCCCGAAGCCAAATGTTCTTGTGGATAAGCGTGGATAACTCTTGCCGGAACTCGCGATCTAGAACTCAAGGCGCTGATTTGGCTACGGAAGCGGAACAATATCGTTCGACGCCGAAAGGCTTGTGATGAGCAGCTCGCCGCTTTCTCGATTTCGACCTCAAGTCCCTCGGCCGGCGGCCAGACGAACTACCAGAGGCCGGCGGCCAGACGAACAACGTACCGCCGGAGGCGAGCAAGTGCTTCATGGACCGCAATCGATGCGTCAGCTGCAGAACGGCCCCGGGAAAATAATCCCCTTTGACCAGACATCCTCGCCGTCGGCCCCGGCAGTGCCGCGTAGCCATCCGCCCCTCGCTGGAAAGCCTTTATTGCCATCGCGCCGTAGCCGGGAAGCGAGCAATTACAATATATTCTTTATAACGTAGATATAACTATATCAATGGCGGCTATAACCTGTTAATTGGCAAACATCATTATGTTTTTTTGTAGTAGCAATATAATATTAAATAAGGTTTTTTAAGCCTACATTGGCGTTCGAATGGTGCAATCCGTGTCCGGCTTTCTGCGATCCGCCTCGGCGTTGCATTCGGGAACGAAGAGGCAACCGCTCGAAGCTCGTCGATGCTCGATGCAAATATGACAGGCAAACCCTCAAAATGACGCCAGATCGCAGAGTGACACCAGATCGCAGAATGCCAAAGTCTAAGACAACAGCTCGTCTCGGTGGTTGTTGGCATTTCCCTGGCGGCCGGAATCGGCGCCGCGGTCCTAGCCGGCGGCTCGAAATCTCCGAAGATACATGAGATAGTAATTGCCAGTGTCCGCTAAGCACAATCGTTGTCGCGGCGGGGCCCTTGGAATATGGCGCCAAGCTCACTGACGACAATGTAATCGAGGCTCCGTGGGAATCATCGATCATTCCAGAAGGCGCGTTCACGTCGAAAGCGGAGCTCTTGAAGGACGGCGCGCGGGCGGCTCTGGCTTCGATGGAAAGGAATGAACCGATTCTAAGCTCGCGGATTACCGGCCCCAACCAGCCGGCTTCCCTGGCGGCGCTCACCGAGCCGGGCATGTGCGCGGTTTCCGTCCGGGTCGATGAGGCGCGCGGGGTCGCAGGCTTTGTCCGGATGGGAGATCGGGTGGATGTTATTATGACCAGGAGCGACACCGACAATCAGCCCGGCAGTTTCCACGCCGACGTGCTGCTATACCGGCCCGACGACCCGGCGGGCGCGAACCACGGTCGAGCTGCGGGACGGCCAGAGCTTCGCCATCGCCGGCCTGCTGCAGGACGATTCGACCCGTCTCCAGGACCAACTTCCCTGGCTGGGGTCGGTTCCCGTCCTCGGCGCGTTGTTCAGAAGCGAGGCCTACCAGACCAACGAGACCGAGCTTGTCGTCCTCGTGACGCCTTATTTGATCAACCCGTACCGCCCGGCAAACAGCTGAAGACGCAATTGGACACCTCGCTTGCCGGGAACGACATCGACTATTTCCTGAATGGCCAACCGGAAGTGCCGAAAACGCCGCCGTTTACTTCCAATCCATTCGGGGGGTGCAAAGCCTGTTTGGCGGCATCGCGCCGGGCGCTCCGGTCCCCGCTCCGGTGCCTGTTGCGGTGGCCGTTCCCGTGACCGAGCCTGTTCCGGTGCCACAAGGAGATGGCGCTCTGCAATATGACCCGGCGATCGTCGATCCCCCAGCACATGGAGGTGGGCAGTGAGTTCGCTTTGTATAATCCTGGTCCCGCTGGTTTGCCTGATGCTTTCGGCGTGTAGTCAGTATGCTAATCAATACGTGGAGCGAAAGGACAGCATCGCTCTCAGCGTCGGCGATGCCGTCGCTTCGGATGCGGCGGTCCAGATCCCCACTCCTTGGCCGCGCTATTCGAACGAGACGACGATCGCGATCGATGGAGAAAGAATCGCCCGCGCGGTTGCACGCTACAGAGACGGCGAAAAGCAACCGCTAGCGACTACGCCCGAAACTCCGTTATACGGGTCTACGTTTGGGGCCGCGAATGCCTCCTCGCAAGGGTCCGCTGCGGCGGCTGGGCCGTCGCCTGGACAAGGATACGGGGCCGCCCCCGCGCCAGGCCCGTAAGGGTATTGAGGCCGAACGAGCACCGGCCGGCCGGGCGGCATAATTGAAGCGAGCACGTCAGACCGGCCGAGCCGGTCGCGCCGCCGCTACGCGATTGATGTCAGTCAGCCCAGAAGATCGAGCAGCGCCGGGATCAGGGGCACGTCGGCCGGCGGCATCGGATAGGCGCGCAGATCCCGTGGCCGCACCCATTTCAGCGTCTGGTTTTCGCGCGGTACGACGAAGCCTTTCCAGCGCCGGCATATATAGAGCGGCATCAGGAGGTGGAAGTCGGGGTAGGCAAAACTGGCGAAGGTGAACGGCGCGAGGCAGGCCTCCTCGACCGCGATCCCGAGTTCTTCGTGCAGTTCCCGGATCAAGGCAGCTTCCGGCCGCTCGTCCAATTCCACCTTGCCGCCGGGAAATTCCCACAGGCCCGCAAGACTCTTGTCCGGCGGACGCTGCGCGATCAGCACGCGGCAATCCTGGCCGATGAGCGCTACGGCGGCGGCGAGCAGAAGTTTCACGAAACAAAAAAGGCTCGCCGCTCACGAACGATAATCGCCGTTGATCGCGACATATTCCTTGGTGAGAT
>JRHI01002671.1_pt1 | contig 11860 bp, 11 predicted proteins | sample 215371 | NCBI WGS metagenome assembly JRHI01 (sample SAMN02929681, study PRJNA255918) | sediment metagenome | biome: cave system; feature: Ice Cave; material: Sediment; isolation source: sediment from deep within a dark volcanic ice cave with no known source of... ... | reverse complement strand
GATGTGATTCCATCTGAAGCGATCCTGCTCTAGCGCGGAGGCCCCCGTCCGTGTAGTAGGAAGCCGTGTTCGGACCGGGCAGCTCGGCTTCCCGGCCGTTCGGTTGCGCGACCGGCTGCGGAGGCGGCGGTGGATTTCAAGAAGCTCGGCAACGCTCTGACCGTCATCGGCGCGATTGTGCTCGCCGTTGCCTTCGCGTGGTGGCTGTACTTCTACAATTCGCTGGCGCGGGATTTCGCAAGGGTCACCGGGTCCAAGCCGGACGCCAGTGTGTTCGACGCATTGAGCTGCCTCTACAGCTCGAGCGGCGCGTGCTCGCTGGTCACCGGCGTGGCAACGATCGCAGGGCGCACACCCTACGAGCCCATGCTGTTCTGGTTCGGCCTGGCCGGCCTTGTGGTGGGGCTCCTGATCCGCTTCACGGCCAAGCCGTCTGGAACGGCCTGACGACGAGACAGGCGCGAAGGACTTAATAGCAGCAATGCCCAAGCAGCTGATCATCGATGGCAAGGCGATCGAGGTCGAGGACGGGATCACGCTGATCCAGGCCTGCGAGCAGGCGGGCGTGGAGATCCCGCGCTTCTGCTATCATGAGCGGCTGTCGATCGCGGGCAATTGCCGCATGTGCCTGGTCGAGGTGCAAGGCATGCCGAAACCGGCGGCCTCCTGCGCCATGGGCGTCAACGACCTGCCCCCCAACAAGGACGGCAGCCCCAAGATCATCAACACCAAGACGCCGATGGTGAAGAAGGCGCGCGAAGGCGTGATGGAGTTCCTGCTCATCAATCACCCGCTCGACTGCCCGATCTGCGACCAGGGTGGGGAGTGCGACCTGCAGGACCAGGCCATGGCCTTCGGCCACGGCGGCTCGCGCTTCGCGGAGAACAAGCGCGCGGTGGAGGAGAAGTATCTGGGGCCGCTGATCAAGACGGCGATGACGCGTTGCATCCAGTGTACGCGCTGCGTGCGCTACATGACGGAGGTGGCGGGCGTCGAGGAGCTGGGCGCCATCGGCCGCGGCGAGGACATGGAGATCACCACCTACCTCGAGCGCGGCATGATGTCGGAACTCTCCGCCAACGTGACCGACCTGTGCCCCGTGGGCGCGCTCACGCACCGGCCCTGGGCCTTCATCTACCGACCCTGGGAGCTGCGCAAGACAGAATCGTTCGACGTCATGGACGCGGTCGGCTCGGCCATCCGCGTCGACGCACGCGGTCGCGAGGTGCTGCGCATCCTGCCGCGCAACAACGACGCAGTGAACGAGGAGTGGATCTCGGACAAGACGCGCTTCGTGGCCGACGGGCTGCGCACCCAGCGCCTCGATCGGCCCTACGTGCGCAAGGACGGCCGGCTCGAGCCCGCGTCGTGGGACGAGGCCTTGGCCCTGGTTGCCGCCAAGCTGAAGGCGGCGAAGCCGGAGCGGATCGGCGCCATCGCCGGCGATCTCGCCGGGGCCGAAGAGATGTTCGCGCTGCGCGACCTGCTGGTGCGCCTCGGCTCGCGCAACTTCGACTGCCGGCAGGACGGCGCCAAGCTCGACCCGCGGCTCGGCCGCGCGAGCTATCTGTTCAATACGAGCATAGAGGGCATCGAGCGGGCCGACGCGATCCTGTTGATCGGCACCAATCCGCGCCTCGAGGCGGCGGTGCTCAATGCACGCATCCGCAAGCGCTGGCGCCAGGGCGGTTGTGCCGTCGGGCTCATCGGCGAGCAGGCCGACCTGACCTACACTTACGACTATCTGGGCGCCGGGCCGCAGACGCTGAAGGACGTGGGCGAAGGCAAGCACAGCTTCACCGCCGCTTTGCGCGAAGCCAAGCAGCCGATGGTGATCGTCGGTGCGGCGGCCGCGGCGCGTCCCGACGGAGGGGCCGTACTGACCGCGGCGGCCGGCATCGCGCTTGCCGCCAGCCAGGGCAAGGACGCCGGGTGGAACGTGTTCAACGTCCTGCACACCGCGGCGTCGCGGGCGGCGGGCCTGGATCTCGGCTTCGTGCCGGGCGAGGGCGGGCTCGATACGGCCGCGATGCTGGCCGCGGCCGGCTCCGGAAAACTCGACGTCGTCTACCTGCTCGGAGCCGACGAGATCGACATGCTGCGCCTCGGCAAGGCCTTCGTGATCTACCAGGGCAGTCACGGGGACGCGGGCGCGCAGCGCGCCGATGTCATCCTTCCGGGCTCCGCCTACACCGAGAAGAGTGCTACCTACGTCAACACCGAGGGCCGTGCGCAGATGACGAGCCGCGCGGCGTTCCCGCCGGGCGACGCCAAGGAAGACTGGGCTATTGTGCGCGCGCTCTCCGCTCAGGTCGGCCGCAAGCTGCCCTACGACAGCCTTTCCGCCCTGCGCGCAGCCATGTACAAGGAGGCGCCGGCGCTGGCCCGTCTCGACGTAGTCGCGCCCGCCGACCGGGCTGGGGTCGAGGCATTGGCGGCGCGCGGCGGGGCCCTGGGGCCTGAGCCGTTCGGTACGCCGGTGCGCGACTTCTATCTCACCAATGCGGTCGCGCGAGCATCCGCGGTCATGGCCGAGCTCAGCGCGCTCAAGAAGGCCGCCCAGCAGGGGACGACCGGCACGCATGGCTAGCACCTGGTCCTGGCCGGAGATCTGGCAAGCCTATCTGTGGCCCCTGCTGGTGATGGTGTTGCAGAGCGTGGTGCTGCTGGTCGCCTTGCTCGTCGTCATCGCCTTCCTGCTGTTGATGGACCGCAAGGTGTGGGCGGCGGTGCAGCTGCGCCGGGGCCCCAATGTGGTGGGCCCGTTCGGCCTGTTGCAGTCGTTCGCAGATTTGCTGAAGTTCGTCCTCAAGGAGCCGCTGATCCCAGCCGGCGCCGACAAGGGCGTGTTCCTGCTGGCGCCGCTGGTGGCTTCCGTGCTGGCGCTGGCGGCCTGGGCCGTGATCCCCTTGAACGAGAACAGCTGGGGCCGATGGGTGATCTCCGATCTCAACGTCGGCGTGCTCTATCTCTTCGCCATCTCCTCGCTCGGGGTCTACGGCATCATCATGGGCGGCTGGGCCTCCAACTCGAAGTACCCATTTCTCGGCTCGCTGCGGTCGGCAGCGCAGATGGTGTCCTACGAGGTCTCGATCGGCTTCGTCATCATCACCGTGCTGCTCTGTGTCGGCTCCCTCAATCTGACCGACGTCGTCAACGCGCAGAAGCTCGGGCCCGGCACGCGCGCAGGCCTGCCGAACACGCTGCTCGACTGGCACTGGCTCAAGCTGCTGCCGATGTTCGTCGTGTTCTTCATCTCGGCACTGGCCGAGACCAACCGGCCGCCGTTCGATCTCCCCGAGGCCGAATCCGAGCTCGTCGCCGGCTTCGCCGTGGAATATTCCTCCACGCCCTATCTGCTCTTCATGCTGGGCGAGTACGTGGCCATCACCACCATGTGCGCGCTCACCACCATCATGTTCCTGGGCGGCTGGCTGCCGCCGGCGGACGTGTGGCCCCTCAATGCGGTGTCGGGCTTCGTGTGGTTCATGCTCAAGGTGGTGTTCGTCTTCTTCATGTTCGCCATGGTGAAGGCATTCGTGCCACGCTATCGCTACGACCAGCTCATGCGGCTGGGCTGGAAGGTGTTCCTGCCGCTGTCGCTCTTCATGGTGGTGGCGGTGGCAGCCGTGCTCCACGTCTTCGAACTCGCGCCATAAAGGTCTGGCTGCCATGGGCTTAGGACAAGCCGTCAGCTCGCTCTTCCTGAAGGAGTTCGCCTCGGCGTTCTTCCTGTCGATGCGCTACTTCTTCAAGCCGAAGGCGACGCTGAACTATCCCTTCGAGAAGGGCCCGCAATCCCCCCGCTTCCGCGGCGAGCATGCGCTGCGCCGCTATCCCAACGGGGAAGAGCGCTGCATCGCCTGCAAGCTGTGCGAGGCGATCTGTCCGGCCCAGGCCATCACGATCGAGGCAGGTCCGCGCCGCAACGACGGCACGCGCCGCACCACCCGCTACGACATCGACATGGTGAAGTGCATCTACTGCGGGCTGTGCCAGGAGGCCTGCCCGGTCGACGCCATCGTCGAGGGCCCCAACTTCGAGTTCGCCACCGAGACGCGCGAGGAGCTCTACTACGACAAGGAGCGGCTGCTGGCCAACGGCGACCGCTGGGAGCGCGAGATCGCCAAGGCGATCGAGCTCGACGCGAAATATCGGTGAAGGCATGACGCTCGCGGCGCTCTTCTTCTACCTGTTCGCGGCGATGACCGTGGCCTCGGGCTGCATGGTGATCGTCGCGCGCAATCCGGTGCACGCCGTGCTGTTCCTGATCCTCGCCTTCTTCAACGCGGCGGGGCTGTTCGTGCTGCTGGGCGCCGAGTTCCTCGCCATGATTCTGGTGGTCGTGTACGTCGGCGCGGTTGCGGTGCTGTTCCTGTTCGTGGTGATGATGCTGGACGTCGACTTCGCGGAGCTGCGGGCCGGCTTCATCAAGAATGCGCCGCTCGGGGCCATGGTCGGCCTGATCCTGCTGGGCGAGCTGATCCTGGTGCTGGGCATCCGCTTCGTGCGGCCGGGCGTGCTGGCCACGCCGTCCGCGCCTAGCCCGACGGCCGGATCCGGCATCACCAACACCGAGGCGATCGGCCGCGTGCTTTATACCCAGTACGCCTACTACTTCGAGGGAGCGGGGCTCATCCTGCTGGTCGCCATGATCGGCGCCATCGTGCTGACGCTGCGGCACAAGGAGGGCGTGAAGCGCCAGTCGATCGCGGCGCAGGTGGCGCGCGGGCCCAAGACGGCCGTCGAGGTGGTCAAGGTCGCGTCCGGCGGGTCGAACATTCCCGCCGTGGCAGAGCCGCGGGGTTGATGTAATGGCGACCATCGGGCTGGGCCACTACCTGACGGTTGCCGCGATCCTGTTCACGCTCGGGATCTTCGGCATCTTCCTCAACCGCAAGAACGTCATCGTCATCTTGATGTCGATCGAGCTGATGCTGTTGGCGGTGAACATCAACTTTGTCGCCTTCTCGGCCTTCATCGGCGACCTGGTAGGCCAGGTGTTCGCGCTGTTCGTGCTGACAGTCGCCGCCGGCGAAGCCGCCATCGGTCTCGCCATCGTCGTCGTCTACTACCGCAACCGCGGCTCCATCGCTGTGGAAGACATCAACATGATGAAGGGCTGAGAAAGAGAGGGAGTAGGGAATGGGGAGTAGGGAGTAGGGGTGCGAGGTCGAGTGACGCCAGTCCGTTCATACCGCGACCTTGTCGTCTGGCAGAGGGCCATGGCGCTCGCCGCCCTGTGCTATACGATGACTCGATCGTTTCCCCGCAACGAAGTCTACGGCATGACGGCGCAGATCCGGCGAGCTGCTGCCTCGGTCCCAGCCAACATCGCGGAAGGCAATGGTCGTGAGCATACGGGGTCTTACATCCAGGCTCTCCGCATCTCGCAAGGGTCCCTCAAGGAGTTGGAGACTCACGTGCTGCTCGCCCAAACCGTCGAATTGATGGAAAAGACAGATGCTGAGCAGATTCTGGGAATGAGCGAGGAGGTAGGAAAGCTGCTGCGGTCGTTGATCAGGGCCCTCCAGGAAAAGTCATGATGCCCTCCCTACTCCCTACTCCCTATTCCCTACTCCCGACTGGCAGGCGCGCGACGCGGGAAAGCGACATATGATCTACAAGGCCATCGTCTTCCTGCCGGCCATCGGCGCGCTCATTGCCGGCCTGCTCGGGCGCGTGCTGGGGCCGCGCCCCTGCGAGATCATCACGACCTCGTTCGTGGGCGCCGCCGCCGTCCTCTCCTGGATCGCCTTATTGCAGGTGGGCATCGGCGGCGAGACGCTGCGCGTGCCCCTCCTGCGCTGGGTGACCTCGGGCGAGCTCGACGTGTCCTGGGCGCTGCGTATCGACACGCTGACCGCTGTCATGCTGGTGGTCGTCAATACGGTGTCGGGGCTCGTGCACCTCTACTCCATCGGCTACATGCACGAGGACGACAGCCGCCAGCGCTTCTTCGCCTACCTCTCCATGTTCACCTTCGCCATGCTGGCGCTGGTGACGAGCGACAACTTCCTGCAGCTGTTCTTCGGCTGGGAGGGCGTCGGTCTCGCCTCCTACCTGCTGATCGGCTTCTGGTACCTCAAGCCCGAGGCCAATGCCGCCGCCATCAAGGCCTTCGTCGTCAATCGGGTGGGCGATTTCGGCTTCGCACTCGGCATCTTCGGCATATTCGCCGTGTTCGGCACCATCGGCTTCGACGCCGTGTTCCGGGCGGCGCCCGGTGTGGCTGGCAAGCCCATGGAGTTCCTGGGCCACCAATGGGACACGCTGACCGTGCTGTGCCTACTGCTGTTCATGGGCGCCATGGGCAAGTCGGCGCAGTTCCTCCTCCACACCTGGCTGCCAGACGCCATGGAGGGCCCCACCCCGGTCTCGGCGCTGATCCATGCCGCCACCATGGTGACGGCGGGCGTGTTCATGGTGGCGCGGCTCTCTCCGCTGTTCGAGCTGGCGCCGGTGGCGCTGCAGGTCGTGACGCTGGTCGGCGCCGTCACGGCTTTCTTCGCCGCCACCGTGGGGCTCGTGCAGAACGACATCAAGCGCGTGGTCGCCTATTCGACCTGCTCGCAGCTCGGCTACATGTTCGTCGCCTGCGGGGTCGGCGCCTACGCGGCCGCGATTTTCCACCTCTTCACGCACGCCTTCTTCAAGGCGCTGCTGTTCCTGGGTTCGGGCTCGGTGATCCACGCCATGCATCACGAGCAGGATATGCGCAAGATGGGCGGGTTGGCGGGCAAGATCCGCTTCACCTACGTGACCATGCTGATCGGCACGCTGTCGCTGACGGGGGTCGGCATTCCCCACCTCGCCGGCTTTGCCGGCTTCCACTCCAAGGACGCCATCGTCGAGGCCGCGTTCGCCGCGCACACGCCGAACAACTACGCGTTCTGGCTGCTGGTCGTCGCCGCTTTCATGACCGCCTTCTATTCCTGGAGGCTCATCTTCATGACGTTCCACGGCACGACGCGCGCCGACCACCAAACCTACGAGCACGCGCACGAGAGCCCGTTCGTCATGCTGGTCGTGCTCGCCGCCTTGGCGCTGGGGTCGATCGTGGCCGGCTTTGCGTTCCAGCACTACTTCATCGGCGATGCCTACAAGGAGTTCTGGGGCAAGGCGCTGTTCGAGGGTGCGCACAACCACATCATGCACGCGCTGCACGAGGTTCCGGACTGGGTCGGTTGGGCACCGACGCTCGCCATGCTCGGCGGCTTCGCCCTGTCCTATCTCTTCTACATCGCCGCTCCCTCGCTGCCGGCGGCAACCGCACGCGCGTTCCGGCCCATCTACCTGTTCCTTCTCAACAAGTGGTACTTCGACGAGCTTTACGACTGGCTGTTCGTGCGCCCCGCGTTCTGGATCGGTCGTCTGCTGTGGAAGCGCGGCGACGGCACGATCATCGACGGGCTGGGGCCCGACGGCATCGCCAATCGAGTGCTGTGGACCACCGGACGCGTCGTCAAGCTGCAGACCGGCTACGTCTATCACTACGCCTTCGCCATGCTGATCGGCGTGGCGCTCATCGTCACCGCCTTCATGTTCGCCGGGAGCTGGCGATGACGAGCACCGGCTTTGGGCTTCTCTCGCTCATCACCTTCTTTCCGCTGGTCGGCGCGCTCGCCATTGCCGCGCTGAACAAGGAGGCGAAGGGCAACGCGCGCTGGATCGCGCTCTACATGACGCTCTTCACGCTGGGTGCCTCGGTCTACTTGTGGGCCAACTTCGACCAGGGCAACCCGGGCTTCCAGTTCGTCGAGGAGATGGATTGGCTCGGGGGCTCGATCCGCTACAAGATGGGGGTCGACGGCATCTCGGTGCTGTTCGTGGTACTCACCGCGTTTCTCATGCCGCTCTGCATTCTGGCGAGCTGGCAGGCGATCGATGAGCGCGTGAAGGAGTACATGATCGCCTTCCTCGTTCTCGAGACGCTGATGATCGGCGTCTTCTGCGCGCTCGACCTCATCCTCTTCTATCTCTTCTTCGAGGGCGGCCTGATCCCGATGTTCCTGATCATCGGCATCTGGGGCGGGGCGCGCCGGGTGTATGCCAGCTTCAAGTTCTTCCTCTACACGCTGCTGGGCTCCGTGCTCATGCTGCTTGCCATGATGGCGATGTACTGGCACGCGGGCACCACCGACATCCCCACGCTTCTCGCCCACAAGTTCCCCGCCGACATGCAGTGGTGGCTGTGGCTCGCTTTCTTCGCCTCCTTCGCGGTCAAGCTGCCGATGTGGCCGGTGCACACCTGGCTCCCCGACGCGCACGTGGAGGCGCCGACTGCGGGTTCCGTGATCCTCGCCGGTATCCTCCTGAAGATGGGTGGCTACGGCTTCCTGCGCTTCTCGCTGCCGATGTTTCCGCTGGCGAGCCTGGAATTCGCGCCCTTCGTGTTCGCGCTCTCTGTCGTCGCCATCATCTACACCTCGCTGGTCGCCCTGGCGCAGGAGGACGTGAAGAAGCTGATTGCCTATTCTTCGGTCGCCCACATGGGCTTCGTCACCATGGGCATCTTTAGCTTCACCGTGCAGGGGGTGGACGGAGCCATCTTCCAGATGCTCTCCCACGGGCTCGTGTCGGCCGCACTGTTCCTGTGCGTGGGCGTCGTCTACGACCGCATGCATACCCGCGAGATCGCGGCGTACGGCGGGCTCGTGAATCGCATGCCGCTCTATGCCGCCGTGTTCATGGTCTTCACGCTGGCCAACGTCGGACTGCCGGGCACGAGCGGCTTCATCGGCGAGTTCCTCACCCTCGTGGGCGCGTTCAAGGCCAACACGTGGGTAGCCTTCCTTGCCACTTTCGGCGTGATCCTGTCCGCTGCCTACGCTCTGTGGCTCTACCGGCGCATGATCTTTGGGCCGCTCGAGCGACCGAGCCTGCGCGCCATCTCGGACATGAACTACCGCGAGGTGCTGGTGTTTACCCCGCTGGTACTGCTGGTGCTCCTGTTCGGATTCTATCCCGCGCCACTGCTCGACGTGACGGCGGTGTCCGTCAAGAAGCTCGTCTCCAACTACGAGGTCGCCATCCGCGCCGCCTCGGCCATGAGCGGGCGGTAGGCGCATGACGCTGGCGAAGTCAAAAACGTTGTCATCCCGGTGCTTGTCACCGGGATCCATCGTGCCGCTAACTCCGGCGCTTGCCGATAGCTGGATACCGGGGACAAGCCCCGGTATGACAACCGCGTGCTGGTCGCAGCACATCAGCGGGGACGGAATGTCATGACCGAGCTGGTCGCAAGCTACGGCCTGATCGCGCCGGAGATCGTGCTGGTATGCGGCGCCATGGCGCTGCTGATGCTGGGCGTGTTCCGGCCCGAGAACGACCGCGAAGCGGAGACGATCGGGTGGCTGGCGATTCTGGTCATCGGCTTGGCGGGGTGGCTCGTCCTCGAGCAGCCGGGAGGCCGTCAGACGCTGTTCGATGGCGCCTTCGTGCTCGACGGCTTCGGCCGCTACATGAAGGTGCTCACCCTCGCGGCCAGCGCGGGCGCACTGCTGCTCTCCTTCGACTACATGCGCGAGACGGGATCGTCGAAGTTCGAGTATCCGGTGCTCGTGCTGCTGGCGAGCGCCGGCATGATGATGATGATCTCCGCCAACGATCTCATCGCGCTCTATCTCGGCCTCGAGCTGCAGAGCCTGGCGCTCTACGTGGTGGCGGCCATCCGCCGCGACGACCTGCGCTCGAGCGAGGCGGGCCTCAAGTACTTCGTGCTGGGGGCACTGTCCTCCGGCATGCTCCTCTACGGCGCCTCGCTAATCTACGGCTTCACCGGCTCCACGAGCTTCGCGGCCATCGCCACGGCCGCCAAGGCCGCAGGGGCAGGGCAGGACATCGGCCTCATTATCGGCCTCGTGTTCCTGCTGGTCGGCATCGCCTTCAAGATATCCGCCGTGCCGTTCCACATGTGGACGCCCGATGTCTACGAGGGCGCGCCGACGCCGGTCACTACATTCTTCGCGGCAGCGCCCAAGGCCGCGGCGGTCGCACTGCTGATGCGCGTGACACTGGGCGCCTTCAGCGGCATGGGGCCGCAGTGGCAGCAGGTGGTAAGCGTGCTCGCCATGGCCTCCATGGGGCTTGGCGCGTTCGCGGCCATCGGCCAGACCAACGTCAAGCGCCTGCTCGCCTACTCGGCCATCGGCAACATCGGCTATGCACTTATCGGGCTCGCGGCCGGCTCGCCCGAGGGGGCGCGTGGCGTCATAATCTACATGGTAATCTACGTGGCGATGACGCTCGGCGCCTTTGCCTGCGTGCTGGCGATGCGCCGACCGCAGGGCATGGTGGAGGAGATCGACGAGCTCGCGGGGTTATCCGAGACCAACCTCGGCCTCGCCACGGTTCTGGGCATCTTGATGTTCTCGCTTGCCGGCATACCGCCATTGGCCGGCTTCTTCGCCAAGTTCTACGTGTTCGCCGCCGCCGTCAAAGAAGGGCTGTGGCCGCTTGCCGTGTTCGGCGTGCTCGCCAGCGTCGTCGGCGCCTACTACTATGTGCGCATCGTCAAGATCATGTTTTTCGACGCGCCGAAGGAGAAGTTCCTCGCCGTCCCCACCAAGGCGGCGCTGGTCATGGGGCTCGCTGGCCTCTTCATGGTGCTCTACGTGGTTTGGCCGGGGCCCCTCGTCGACGGTGCCGACGCGGCCGCCAGAACTCTGTTCTAGGATACGAGCCGTTGGCCGACCGGTCGCCTCATCCGCCATCCTTTCGCAGCGTCATTCTCGAGGAAGCCGGCTCCACCAACACGGAAGCGTTCAAGCACGCCCTGACCGGCGAGACCGGGCCCCTGTGGGTCATGGCGCGGCGCCAGACGCAGGGACGGGGGCGGTCGGGCCGCACATGGTCCCCCGGGCCCGGCAATCTCTACGCCAGCCTGCTGCAGCGGCTCGCGTGTCCGCAGTCGGTCGTCCACCAACTTTCCCTGCTTGCGGGCGTGGCGGCAGTGGAGGCCATTGCGGCGGCAACCGGGGCCCGAATAAACGGCTTGCGACTGAAGTGGCCCAACGACGTCTTGATCGGCGAGGCCAAGTGTGCGGGCATACTGCCGGAGAGCCAAATCGGGCCAGGGGGCGCGGAGGTTGTCGTCGTGATCGGCATCGGCATCAATCTGGCGGCGCACCCGACGGGGCTCGGGCGTGCCGCGACGCACCTCGCGGCCCATGGTGTCACGATCGCGCCGGAAGCGATGCTGGGCTTCCTGGCCGCGGCCATGCAGCGCTGGCTCGAGGTATGGGAGTGCGGGGTGGGTTTCCCCCACGTGCGCGCGGCCTGGCTCAGGTGCGGGAGCAAGGCGGGAGAAAGCTTGACCGTCAATACGGGGCGCGAGCGCATCGACGGCACCTTCCTCGACCTCGATGACAGCGGCGCACTCGTCATGCGCGATGTGCAGGGCCGGACGCGCAAGCTCACCTTCGGCGACGTCACGCTGACGCACACGGCTCCCGAGGGGCGCGGATGATGGCGAAGGCGCGCAACAGACCCGCTGGCGACGAGCTCGTCTTCATGGCGCTCGGCGGCATCGGCGAGATCGGCATGAACTGCTATCTCTACGGGGTCGGTCCGCCGGATGATCGGCAGTGGCTGATGATCGACCTCGGCATCACCTTTCCTGAAGGAGAGAACGATCCGGGCATCGACGTGATCCTGCCGGACCTGCGCTTCATCGAGGAGGAGAAGGCAAGCCTCGCCGGGCTCGTGCTGACGCATGCGCACGAGGACCACCTGGGCGCGGTGATCGAGCTCTGGCCGCGGATCAAAGTGCCGATCTATGCAACTCCCTTCACCGCGGCGATGCTGAAATCCAAGGCCGCGGACTTCGGCCGCAAGCTGCAGCTGCCGATCAAGGAGG
>JRHI01002670.1_pt1 | contig 11873 bp, 12 predicted proteins | sample 215371 | NCBI WGS metagenome assembly JRHI01 (sample SAMN02929681, study PRJNA255918) | sediment metagenome | biome: cave system; feature: Ice Cave; material: Sediment; isolation source: sediment from deep within a dark volcanic ice cave with no known source of... ... | reverse complement strand
GCGACCGCAAGGGTTCCCACCCATCCCGCCACGCCACCCCCGCCCCTACGGGCACGCGCCGACGGCTCCTCATGCGCCAAGCTCAGCCGCGTTAGGTTGATGTCTCTTGGACGCACTCAAGCTGGCCCCTACGACGCATATTTCCGGCTTTGCGACAGTTCTAATACATAGGAGGTTAGCATGAACAAAGCAGAGGTTCAAGCCGCATTAGAGGCTGCAGGATTAACACGCTTGCTCAAAGATATTGATTATTTGGCGCGAGCTTCAATTCGCCTTATGCCTCGTGCAGTTGGTGAGGCACAATTGAAGGTAGGAGCATCAAAAATAGGGGGTATTCCCGACCTGCCAGCAGAGGTGAATTGGCCGCAATGGAAGGGGGTGCCACAGTCTTTTATCGCACAGGTAAATCTTGATGAGGTGTGCCCGTATGACACAGACAAGCTACTTCCTCAACGGGGCATGCTCTGGTTCTTTTATGATGCGAAACAGGAAACATATGGCGAGGACCCGGCAGACCATGGTGGTTGGCAGGTGCTCTTTCGTGAGAACGGAAGCAATCTGCAACGGGCAACAATACCAGCAACAGTGCCGACAGAGAGTCAATTTCAAGCTTGCTCTATCGATTTCTCCAATGAAATCACGTTATCGCTGCAACCAAAGCTTGAGATACCGAATTATGATTGGACGGAGGAAGAACAGCAACAGTATGAAATATTCCTTGCAACGTTTCCTTCTCCAGAAGATCATGCAACAGTGCATCACCGTTTACTCGGTAATCCCAATACCATTCAGGACGATATGCGTTTGCAATGCCAGCTTGTCTCTCATGGAGTGACAGATAGCAACGACCCGCAGGTCACAGAGTTGTCTAAAGGGGCGATGGACTGGCGTTTATTGTTGCAAATAGACACGGATGAGCAGCACGGTATGCGTTGGGCAAGCAGCGGCATGCTCTACTATTGGATTACCACTGCAGACCTACAGGCACGTCGTTTTGATACAACATGGCTCGTATTGCAATCCGAGTAGGGGAGCAATTCATAGCACCCGCAGGAACGAGCGTAGCAATGTTCCTGCTCGTTTCTACGAGAGGAGGGACATACATATGAACAAACCGAGAAACAATTCTCTGCTGGTTATCGTTGTTTTATTAGTTCTGGTCTTCATAGGCTATCGTTATCTTGGTGCAGGCTCTAGCTCAATTAGTCTTCCGGGCGCTACCCAAGGCACAGGCTCTAGTGATAATTCTGGTACAACTGGCGCACCAAATTTTGGGGTGCAAACCAAGACCTCTGGGTGTGTGGCTCGTGGCCCCCTACAAGACACAGCCTGTACTCCCGGTGCCATTCTCTCAACAGGAACAAAAGATGCCATTTGCCAATCGGGGTATGCTAGCTCTGTGCGTAATGTACCCACCAGCGAGAAAGATCAGGTCTATGGCGAATATGGAATTGCCAGTCACACAGCAGGACAATATGAGGTAGATCACCTTGTCAGCTTGGAGCTGGGTGGGTCAAATGATATCTCCAATGTGTGGCCGGAGCTGGCTAGTCCCAAACCCGGCTTTCATGAAAAGGATAAGGTAGAAAACTATCTACACGCTCAAGTCTGCTCCGGGGCCGTTTCTTTGCAACAAGCTCAGATTGAGATTGCCACCAATTGGCTAAACGTCTACAATAGTATGCCAAATAAATAGTGTTGTAGAAACAATAAAAAATACTATCTGCATGAACAATGTTCATGCAGATAGTATTTTTTATTGTTTCTACAACATTATTTAGGGGATGGCCTCTGGTGGGGTGAGTGAACCACTTGTAATCTGAGTAGCATAGGTATCTGCTACTGCCTTGGCATCAGCAGGAACATCGCTACTAACAGGAGCATAGCCTACTCCGCCATTTGCTAGAGAGAAACGTGGCGGATTCTTCGAGAATTGGTTATCCTCAACATTCTTAATGGTGTCGTAAACCGCTACATCAACCTTCTTGAGAGCACTGGTAATGACACTGGAATTAATTTTTCCCTGGTCGGAGTCAACTCCAATACCAAAGACTCCCTTCTGGTTGGCTGCATCAAGCGCGCCAATGCCACAACCACCAGCAACCTGGAAAATGATATCGGCCTTCTGGTTGATCTGGCTGAGGGCAATGTCCTTACATTTCGCAGTGGCAGCGAAATCTTGTGAGTAGTTGACAATGACTTTTACCTTAGGGTCAACTTTCTGTGCACAATATTTGTAGCCTGCGATATAGCGATCAACGGGTGGAATAGCGAGACCACCAACGGCTGCGATTGTGTTTGCTCCAAGTAGCTTAGAAATCTTTGACTTGCCATCCATCTCCATCTGCCCAGCAACAGCACCAACGAGACAACCAGCCTCTTGTTCTTTAAAGAAGAGTGGTGCGACGTTGGGTAAGGGGTCACAATTACCCTTGGCATCGGTGGCACAGCCATCAATAATCCCATATTTCTTACCAGTATTCTGTTTTGCAACCTGATCAAGTGGCGCTTGCATCAAGAAACCAACAGCGATGACGAGATCAGCTACCTGGGAAGCGTTGGTCAGGTTATTCACATAGTCGTTTTGCGACTGTGTCTGGATCACCTGCTCCTTGAAGCCATACTGTGCTTCGGCTTTCTTGTAACCAGCATAAGCTAGCTGGTTAAAACCGCCATCATTTAATCCACCAATGTCAGTGACAAGCGCCACTTTCAGCGTAGACTTTGTAGGAGTGCTTCCGCCTGTAGTTCCAGTGCCCGTTGTGCTTCCACATGCTGCTAATAGCATTGTGAGGATGACGAGCAGTGAGGCGATAGGGGCGAGACCACCTATTTTTCGCATAAATAAGGTCCTTTCTTCTCTCGTAGAGAGGCCAGGGTACTTTTATATACATAGGTACGTAACGTTGAGTCTATTTCTCACAAAGTCATCCTGTATGAATGAGGGACAGACGCAGCAAAACGGACACAGGGCATGCCCTGTGTCCGTTTTGCTGCGTCTGTCCCTCTCATAGCAAAGAAATCTTATGAACGAATCTCTTCGAGCATAGAGAGGTTAATGAAGAGATCACAACTCTGGCGCAATGTAGCGGACATGGCTTCGTCAAAGGCCGCAACCTCGACACGCACTCCATGATCAGAGCAGTAGTCGAGCATAGGCATGAAGTCACTATCACCACTTACCAGGACGACACAATCCACAGCCCGTCCATCAACCAAACGTACCACATCCATGCACAGATCAAGGTCCAAGTCTGCTTTCTTGGCCCCACTGGAAAAAGTTTTGTAGTTTTTGGTCGTGATACGATAACCCAGGCCCTTTACCGCTTGCAGGAACATCTGCTCATCGCCCGCTTGTGGGCTGGTTGGGCAGTAGGCATGGGCGCGTACAAGGCGACGATTGCCACGCAAGAAATCTAGCAGTTTGCCAAAGTCAACCGCAATACGCAGCGTACGTGCAGAGTAGAGCAGGTTTGCCACGTCAACGAAGACGCCCACGCGCTCTGTTGATGGGAAAGGTGGCATTGTCACTGAAACACTAGTAGGCGATTGATTGGCACGGCGTAGCTCAGCAACCATACGGTCAGTCTGGGTCTGAATGGCCTGCGATAGGACACTCGCCAGTTGTTGTACGGATGTGCCTGATACTGTTCCATCTCCGGTACGCACAGGATATACAGGTGTGCGTTGTGCCTCAGCGCGAATGTTGCGTCCGTCGCGTGTTATGACACTACCGCGAGCAGGCGATGGCTCTGGCCCCATGAATGGTCCCGGAACATCGTTGCCTTGATTCATCTGACCAACGGTGTAGCCAGAGACAATCGTATATTGTGTTGGATTGCCTATCGTACGCGGAGCAGTAGCTGTGGTGACAGGTGGTAATACCTGTGCGGCTGGCTGCTCTGGCGTAGGTACAACAGACGCTGTAGGAGGAGCAGGTGCAGCAGATACAACCGCTACCTTCGTCGGCGTACTTGCTATAGGAGGTGTTGGTGTTGGTGTAGCATTTGTCCCACCGGATGTTGGACGATGGCGGCGGCGGCGGCGCGAATTGGCTTTTTGTAATTCAGCATATTCCAATGGTGGCAAATCTTCTGGTGCGACCTCACCCGTCGCTGCTACTTCCTGCTCAATAAGCGCGGCAACATTAGCGACTGTAGTGGGAGTATTGGTCATAACGACTGGTTGTTGTATCACAGGCTGTTCTTTCTCGCGGAGGCGCTCTTGTCCATGGCGACGGCGGTGCTCTGGCTCACTGCTATGTGATGTAGTCGTAGATGAGCTTTCTATCACCGCTGGTTCTTGGGTAACTGGCTGCTCAAGCGATTGAGCAGGTAGATTCTGATTGTCATTCGTCGTTTGTTTGGGCTGTGTCTCAGAGGTTGCGCCGTTATTCCCTTGCCCATTTTCCACACGAGCAGCAGAAGCCAGAGGTGTAGCGCCTCCTTTTTCTTTATTCTCTTCATAATGTGGTGCCACAGCAGGCTGAGTGGGCTGTGTTATAGGCGTAATATTCCCGTTTGCATTAGATGGGCGATCAAAACGATATCGCCTCGCAGGGCGTGACTGCCCAGGTTCCGTACCTGCCTCGGTAGAGGCCACAGGTTGTACCGAAGGAACTGCCTGATCGGGAGGCGTTTCATCCGTCTGCTGTTGTGTCGCTTGTGTTGCGGCTGCTGGCTGGACGGTCTCATCGTGCTGACGATGTAGTCCATGGCGAGGTAGACGCAAACGTGTGGCAGGACGCAGCAGTGGAGAGACAGGGCGCTCTACGGGAGTAGGAGTAGGCGGTGCCTGTGTCACTGACTCCTGCATAGGAGTAAGCGTTTCATCCTGTAGTACATCATGCAAGACTGTCTCTGGCAGAACGTCTTCCGTTGCATCAACCGTTCCCGCTGCATCAATGAGTGCGCCAATCGCTCCACCAGTATCAAGAACAGTAGGAGAGACGGTTTGCTCACTATTATCATACATCGCAGGAGTGCCCGCAAGGAGTGAGAATGCGTCAGATTGTGACCCTTGGATGCGTGCCGCTTCTGCCAAGTGAAACTCTTCAATAAAGGATGTGAAGGGACGAACCTCTTCTGGCTCTGCCTCTATCAGAGGTAATGCTTCGACAAGAGGCCGTGCATTGTTCTCCTCTATCACAGGAGCAACTTCAGTTGTTTCAGCAGGTATCTCTGCGAGCAATGGTTCAACTGCAACAGGCTCCTCTATTATAACTGGCACGTGTACAGTGGGTGCTTCCTGTAGTTGCTCCTCTGCGACTGGGGGGATGTCGCTAGAGGTAGCAATGACCGCGTTCTCTTGCTGCTCACTGGGGTGTGCTACTTCTGCTGCTCTTGTTTCTGCCTCTTCTTTATCCAGACTTATTTCTGTCTCTCCTTTATCTATCGGTGCCTCGGTTGGTATTTCTGGTGATGTTGCCTCTATTTGTTCATAGGTACCTGGCTCAATGCTCTGTGAATGGGCGTGCAGGTCTGCTTGAGTATGTCCTTCCTCAGTAGTCGCACTATTGTCCATATTACTATTAGTTTGTTCCAGGTGCTCGGAGGCAATAAAATGCTCGACGACGGATGCAGTGTTCACGTCGTGCTGCTCATCATGCATATGTTGTGTTGTCACTAAGATCTCCAGTCTCAGTTATACGGACCGGAGCCGCTAAAGAATATTCGACTGTAGATAACAGGGGCGAACTTTCCACCCTATAATCTCTTTGGGCAGTTTTCTTACGCTACGCTATATCGCTCTCTCGCTGCTCGGTCCGATCTCGATGTTGTCTACGCCGTTATCTTCGTTCTTGATGTACACCATCAGTGAACGGCGGAACACTGGTAGGTACAGGACGAGCGGCAACTTCTTTTGTATCGCTCATCTCTATTGTTGTGATTACATGACGATGGTTTCCACTGGTATCGTGCTCGTTCGTCAATACATGCTCTTGCTCTACTGAGTTAGCCACGCGAGTTATGCGCCAGATGGTCAGTATCCGCTCTACAGCAGTCATGTGTGAGAAGACTGCGAGAAGGACCAGCATCCAGATACAAGTACCAGTGCCCGATAAGAGTCCAATAGTCAGGATAACGACACGTTCGGGACGTGCAAGCAGTCCGCTTTTACACTCTAGCCCCAATCCTTCGGCACGGGCCTTGGTATAACTTACCATCAACGAACCGACTACAGCTATATAAATGAAGGTGATCATCCACAACTGCTCATTCGCGGCAGGCCAAAGTACATCATGGAGGCCAGGGTGCTGCAGTGCATAAGCGAGTACCCCTAGCAGGATAATTCCTTCCGAATAGCGATCTAGTGTCGAGTCAAAGAATGCGCCAAAAGTTGTAGCGGCATTGCGAACACGAGCTATCGCCCCATCAAACATGTCAAAGATGCCAGCAAACAACACTAACACGCCTCCCGCAACCAGAAACCCTTGAGCTATGACAAGTGCAGTCACTATACTCAATAGCAATCCTATCACGGTCAATGTATTTGGCGTGACACCCAGCCGAGCCAGTGGTTGAATAAGCAAGGTGACCAGGTGCCTAGCTCGTCGCTGCATGCGTCTGCTAATCATACCTTTATTGTAACACACATCACCCCCATTGGACTAGTTCTTTTAGATTTTGGTAGATTTTTGTCAAAAAAGCACATAGTAGGGACGGGGGGAGAGGCGAGAAGGGGAGGGGACCCTCGTGGTCGTCCGCTTTAGCACGGGGCGAGATGGATGGGGGGACCCTTGTGGTCGTCCGCTTTAGTGTGTAATCATGCTTGAAACACAGAGGATGACCACACGAAAGAAAAGAGTTTATGCGGCAGAGTGTGGGCGCGGATGCGCCTGATCTATCGGAGTATTTTCATGGCGTATCAGTCGCCGATCGAAGTTCACTATGGCTTCTGTTAGTTGCTTCTGAAGAGCAGCAATGGCTTGATTGAGTTTCTGAATCTCGCGCATTGCTATGGCATGACGATCATCCACTTTATTCTCAAGTGCGCGTAGGCTCTCTTGCAATGATTTGATGCTATAGGAGAAATCATCAAGGATGGAGATCGTCAATTCTACTTTTGTCTCAACACTACTCAGCCGTGCCTCAAGGCTATCCATTCTGACTTTGAGACTGGCACCTCTCCTTTGAGTTCATCTATGCTAACTTCAATACCGGTTAATCGTACATTTATTCGTTGCTCACTGGCATAAATAGCTGCATTGACCTCTTCGCGAATAACACTACGCAATATTCTCATGTCTTCGCGAGCACCATTACGTACTGCTTTCATCTTCTCGTGGAGATCATCGCGCATTTCTTTCATCTCCTCGTGGAGTTCATTGCGTATTTCTTTCATCTTCGTGCGGAATTCATTGCGTATTTCTTTCATCTCTTCTCGTTAAGAAGAGCATGATCAATTTAAATTGTTCTTCGTCTGCCATGTCCTACTCCCCCTAAGTCAAATTTGTGAGCCTATTGATTGAAAGAAGTATACTATAGGGACGTGTTATTTTCAATAAAAATAGATTTTTAGACAGGGCAAGAGCGGCATGACAGGCAAAACGCGTACGCGTTTTGCCTGTCATGCCGCTCTTGCCCTCCCATGGATCAGTGCAACAAAAAGTTACATTAAGCGGCACTTTGCTGGCGTGCTTCGCGCCGCTGTTTATTGACACGATGATGGACCCAAATGAAGTAGTCCTGCACATCCCAGAGGCGACCACCAGGAGCACTCAAACCGGCTTCGATGGTTGCACGCACATCCTGGGCCGTTTTACCTTCAAACCATGTGCGACCGCGCCCAATGGCATTGAGGGTATGCGCATCACTGTTGCCCAATTCAGGCAGTTTGTAGATGTCACGATTTACGCTCATGGCAAGGCGGTTTGCGTAGATGCCGCAGAAACTGGCATTCCATGTCTCTATGCCATCAAGCCAGACATCCTTTGCAGAATGGATACGGTCCATAGCCTCCCGTGAGCAACTATGGCGGAAGAACGGGTGTAGCGGATGTGCCACCACCGCTAACCCACCTTGCTCGTGAATCAAGTCTATACTGCGTTCCATACTCAAGCCAGGCTGTATCCGTTTTTCGATAAACAGCCCTAGTAGGTGCCCGTCACAGGTGCTGACCTCTTCGCCAACCACAAAATCAAAGCGATAATTTCCTTGTGCCCATAAATCTCGCGCACGTAGCGCACTTTCAATCACATCATGATCTGTAATGGCGATCACATCAAGGTTTGTATTATGTTGTGCGTATGCAAGAATCTGTTCAATAGTGCTGATACCATCGCTATAGGTGCTATGCATATGCAGGTCAGCTTTGCCCAATTTGCCTAATGTGAGTGCTTGTTGGGCGGTCATCTGCCTACGCTTCTTCAACATGGCTGTTCCAGATGTGCTTCTGGTTGCAATGGGTGTTCGCGTGTTTTTGCTGGTAATCATGCAGCTCCTTCTCTACATTCTATGAGGTGTCCGTCACATTTTTGTATAGTATTAATAGTCCATTCTTAGGAAAGAATGATTGGTGGCTCTCACGGACGACTACAAGAGTCCCCTCCCATCGACCACTCCACCCCGTCCCTACTAGGACCGAAATCTCTATCCACCTACTGCTACTCTAACACAAAGAGATTAAGGATGAGACTTAACGGGATGTTATGAGTTTTTATACAGTGTTAACATTCGCTTCTATAACCGCGGTTACTCTTCTAGTGCGGTATCTACCTCCTTCAACGCCGCACCGATGGGGGGAGACTCAATGTGGATAGCGGGATCGGCAAGGCCCTCTAAGGCGTGAAGACACTGCTGAAACCGCTCACGATTGAGTGAACAATAAACTTGTCGTCCAATACGCTGTGTTTCTACTAGACCAGCACGGCGGAGGCGGCGTAAATGCCAAGAAACGAGTGGTTGGCTAATATGGAGCAGGTTGGTCAGGGCGTTGACGGTAATCTCCTGCTCCTGGTGAGCAAGATGATACACAATGGTGAGACGGGCGATATCAGATAAAGCCTTCATCATGCGCTTGAGGTCACGCCAATCGTTCATTGCACTCTCTTGCTAATGCTCTGTGGCACATTGTATCGGATTTTCATAAACATTTGTTTATATATTATCTTTTTGGAGGGAAAATGTCAAGCTTGGATCGGAGAAATTGACTATCGACGCAACAGATGCGCTCAAGCTGGTCCCTACCACGACTTTGCAACCGCCCTGATACATGATATACTCTTTGCACAATGAGACAAGACGTTGTAGACATTCAACTAACAGATAGACAGCTCGCAGCGGCTATTGAAAGTGTGCTTTTTGTCTCTGGCCGTCCACTTACACATACTGAGCTACGCAAGTTGCTAGAGGTCGATGATGCACGTTTGCTGCGTGGACTACAGATACTTGAGTATGAACTGGCGAGCCAGCAGCGCGGTATCCGTTTGCAAATTCTAGCAGAGCAGGTGCAATTGGTAACAGCACCAGAGAATGCACGTTATGTTGCGGCACTACTTGGTTTGCCCATGACTGCCAAATTGACCACCGCTGCTATGGAGACGCTCGCCGTGATTGCCTATCGCCAGCCTATCACACGCAGTCAGATCGAGGCGATGCGTGGCGTGAATAGTGATCGTGCCCTCGCAAGTCTACTACAGCATGGAATGGTGGCCGAGGTGGGCCGCGCCCAGACGGTAGGACGCCCCGCGCTCTTTGCGACTACAAACGAGTTTCTGCAACAATTTGGCCTCACGCGCCTTGAGCAACTCCCCTCCGTTACTCCAATAGGAGCTATGGCCGAAGCCTCGTTTGTCTCCATTGAACCAGAAAGAGAAGGATATGCCTGATGCGTATCGGACGTCATATGCCCACCAATTCCAAGATGGTGAAAGCGGCAGAGATTGCCCACCAGCTTGGATGTAATGCCATACAAGTATTTGTGAGCAACCCGACAGGTTGGCGCCCTGCAGGAGATAACCCTGCTGCTTGCGCGGCTTTCAAACAGGCGGCGCTAGCGCTTGATCTTGATCCCGTCGTCATCCACGCACCCTATCTGATCAATCTAGCCTCACCTGATGACATCATCTGGGAAAAATCGATTGCGTTGCTCACCTGGACACTGCAACGTGGAGCATTAATTGGCGCGAAGTACGTAGTATTTCATACAGGTAGCCATCGTGGCTCTGGCGTCGAAGTCGGTATCGCACGCATTGCTGAGGCCATGCAGCGTATTTTACCAGAGACGCCCATCTCAGTTATGCTCCTCTTAGAAAATGATGTAGGTGCAGGACATGCCCTTGGACATAGTTTTGAACAGCTCGCGGCAATCCTAGCCCTCCTACCTGCCGAGTATCAAGAGCGTGTCGGCGTGTGCCTGGACACAGCCCATCTCTGGGGAGCCGGTCACGATATCTCCACAGTCGCAGCCACGCGACAGGTTTTGCAGCATTTTGATGAGACAGTGGGCCTCGTACGCCTGAAAGTGATACATCTTAACGATACCGAGATGGCGCTTGGCAGTCATCGTGATGTGCATGCCCGTCTGGGCGAAGGCATTATTGACGAAGAGGGCTTGCGTGAGCTACTCAACGACCCTCGCCTCGCCGATAGCGCTGTATTGCTAGAGACACCCATCAAGTTAGATGAACACGACAAAGAGGACTGGATACACGATGCACAGCACTTTGAGAGGTTCAAAGCGCTGCTTGAAGACAGGGCACCCGCGAGGGAATGCCCCTACAAAGATGATGTGACTTCATAAACGATCTCGTATCTTTGTAGGGGCATTCCCTCGCGGGTGCCCTGTCTTCAAGTTAAAATCCTACACAGCTCCAGGCTTAATGCACGATAACTGACGCCGTCATATATGGATGAATCATACAATGATATGCAAACGTGCCCGCCTGAGTAAACTTGAAGCTGAATGTACTTCCTGAAGGGATGGTTCCGCTCCCAAAACTACTACCAGTCACTGTATGAGGTGCGGAAGTAGCATTCTTCCAAATCACAGTCGTGCCCATGGTGATATGCAGCGTTTGAGGGCTGAAAGCGAAACCATTGCCACCGTTAATGATTGTCACAACCACGATAGGGGCCGGAGTCGGGGTGGGTGTTGGTTTTGGTCTGGATTGTGTTGGTGTTGGCGTGGGTATGGGTGCAGTGGTTGGTGTCGGTGGAGGCGAAGTAGGAGTATGTCCGGGTGGTATAGATGTTGGCGAAGGTGTCGGTGGAGTATTCGTTATGCTAACAATAGGAGCGGTGGTATGCGTCGGAGAGGGTGTAACAGTGGCAGTGTTACTACTCCTCCACAAGCAACCATTACAATACACAGAACAGCGACGCAAAGACTCCACCAAGCAATACGCCGTGGCAAATACGGATTTTTCATGCTCTATCACGCTTCTTCCCGTCTGCTATGGCACGACGAGGATGATGAGGAAAATTTCCTGACGGACTCATCTATTGTCTAATACCGATAGAGGTTACACTCAACTGAAGTTTACTGCGGTGGCTTCGCTCTCCTATTCTTATGGTACGTCAACCAAAACAGCAAGGAAAAAGTAAACAAACCAGAGATGCAGCAAGAGCGATTCCAGTTGCTAGTAAAACAAATGTGCTCATTGCTTCTCTGCGTATGAGGGCAGCAATAAGGCATAATGAGAGGTGCATTAACATGGACGAAAAGGAGTACTACACAATTGAAGAAGTTAGTAAAATGTTGGGACGCAATCGGGCGACAGTTTATAACCGTATGAACCTATTAGGCATCAAGGCATATAAGTTTAAGATGGATAGGAAGACGTACATTGCTGCCAAGGATGTTGAGCAACTAAAGAACGTGTTTGAAAAGCCATCGCTTGCAGGAGAGTCATCCATGCGCCGCGAGCGCAC
>JRHI01002668.1_pt1 | contig 11881 bp, 14 predicted proteins | sample 215371 | NCBI WGS metagenome assembly JRHI01 (sample SAMN02929681, study PRJNA255918) | sediment metagenome | biome: cave system; feature: Ice Cave; material: Sediment; isolation source: sediment from deep within a dark volcanic ice cave with no known source of... ... | reverse complement strand
AGTCTCTCGTAGACCTGAGTAGTTACAAATGTAGAAGGTGTCTGCTGTGTTGGCGAATCGTGCTGACTTCTCCGAGGTTGCTTATAACCAAGGAGAATAATAGAATCTGGATTACATATGGAATCACAGTGAGCACTTCTATGACTTTTTAAGAAGAAGAAACTTATATGGATGCTCCCTATGAAGCGAACAAAGACGCCGCTCAGCATACCACCTGTAGCACGTACCCGCCATTAAAAAAGTTTCAAGAATATGGGCAATCTTTTCTAGAGGTGCTATACTCTCTATATGCGTATAACTTCACTACAGCCACAGGCGACCAACCCTGATCGCATCAATATTTTTGTCGATGACTCCTTTTTGATGGGGGCCAACGCTTTGATTGTCTTGCAACTGGCTCTCAAGGTGGGGCAGGAGCTTTCGGCGGCGCAGGTGGAACAATTACGCCACGATGAGGCCCTACAACAGGCTGTTGACCGTGCGTACAATTATCTCTCGTTTCGTCCAAGGAGCCGCGAGGAGGTACGCCGCTATTTGCGTCGCAAAGAGACGCCCCCCGAACTCATAGATGCCGTGCTTGTGCGTCTAGAACATCTTAATCTCATCAACGATCATGATTTTGCCTCGTTCTGGATTGAGACACGTGAACAGTTTAGCCCACGTGGTGCGCAGGCCCTCAAAAACGAGCTGCGCATGAAAGGTGTTGAGCGCGAAGTAGTAGATGAATTGGTGAGCAATGAGCAGGATGAAGAACGGGCACTCGTGGCAGGACGCAAAAAGGCGTACTCCCTCATTCGTATCCCTGATATAGATTTTGCTACCTTCCGTACACGGCTCGGTTCCTTCTTACAAAGGCGTGGCTTTGGCTACGACGTGGCAACAAAAACGGTCAAAGCATTATGGCGGGAGCTAAAGGAAGATGGTGATTAGACAGGGCACCCGCAAGGGGAATGCCCCTACAATGACACGAAACCTTGAAGACGCCTTCGTGTCATTGTAGGGGCATTCCCCTTGCGGGTGCCCTGTCTGGTTTATTGACAGAAGGATGAGTTTCACGTTATATTTAGAATGAGCACTAATATATTTTTTTAGCTCGGTTGTCAACCAGTGGTTGTCAGTCGTCAGCTATTGGTGGAAAACCGGGGAAAGGGGTCGATATGTTGCCTGAAGGCGAGGAGAAACCCACACCCATGTCTACAGCGGAAGCGGGCCGCAAGGGGGGAAGCACGGTCCGCGACAAGTACGGTGAAGACTATTACAAACGCATTGGAAAAAAGGGTGGTACTGCTCTCAAGGAGAAACGCGGTAGCGAGTATTATCGCACCATTGCTCAGAAGGGGGGTCAGGCCAACGTCAACAAGTATGGCGCGGACCATTTCTCTCAGATGGGCAAGCGGGGTGGCAATGCAACGAAAGAGCGGCAAGACCCAGATTTCTATAGTCGGATTGGTAAGATGGGTGGGGCGGCAAAACGTCGCAAAAAGACCCCCACAGAGTGATTGTGTAGTGAGAACCAGATGCTACCTATTGGACTTAGTCCAATAGGTAGCATCTGGTTCTCACTACACAATCACTCTGTGGATTAAAAACAGACAGTGGAGAGTTAGAGCTGAGAACACGAATGTTCACAGCAGGATGTTCAATATGTCTTAGATGGAAGCGTCGGGCGCAGAGCCTTCCAGCACCTGCCGTACCAGCTTTGCCGAGAGGAATTGTATACGCTGGTGCTCGTCTTCTATTGTAGTAGCAAGGGATTGTATGATGGCGGCAGCGTGTGTAAATGCATTCTGTGCCTGAATCCTAGCGCTTTGTTGCTGAAGCGCTGCACTTCTTCCTCTGCGAGCTTCGCGTCTCCTCCCCGTAACAGAGCCGCCGTCTCATACCAGAGAGTTAAGTGCCAGCCGTACGAACACAGGTAATCTCTAGCTGCCAGTGCTTGTAGGGCGTAGGCGTGCGCTTCTTTCCACTCCCCAATGAGTGTGCTGTTCATACAAAGCGCTCCCGCGAGTGCTTCGCCATGTGGCCGTGACTTGATCCGCTCGTTGACTGCTAGGGCCTCCAGAAGCGCCGCACGCGAAGCGTTTAGTGCGAGTATCGCTCCTTGAACCATGTCTAACGCGAAGAGACCGAACATGAGGTTTAGGGAAAAGCCTACCAAGCGTGCTATGCTTGCACTCTGCTGGGTAAACGTTAGTGCTTCGGTATATGCACCAATCTCTCGCAACCCGAGCCCCAAAGGAATAGCACTACTTGCTTGCCCCCAAGCATTCTCGATCTCCACGCCGATTGCCCAAGAGGTACGTGCTGCCTGTACCCCCTCCAAAGGGAGTCCGATGTGGATCATCGCAAAAGCTAATATGGTCAAACAATCGGCCTCCATCGCCCGGTTGCCTATAGTCGCATAGCGTGCGCGGGCTTCCTCGGCATATACCACAATCTCCTTCAGGTTCCCCTGACGCATATTGGCGTAGGCGAGCACATTGAGACTGCGTGCGATAAGTTCCGGCAGATCGAGTTCGCGTGCTAATATCAAGGCACGCTCTGCATGACTACGTGCCTTCTGTGCCTGAAATGTATAGAAATTCATTTGCGCCAGGTTCCATTCTGTTTCTGCCAGCCCCGTCTTGTCGCCACTGCTTTCTGCCACCTGCAGCGCTTCTTGCAACAACGCCCCTGCAGCCTCCATATCATAAGACTTCCAAGCTGCTAGTGTAGCCAAACGGTTAAGGGCAGTACATACTATTGTTGGCTCGTGTCTCTCCCTGGCGAACGTGAGCATGGCTTCATAGACGCTATGGGCCTGATGATAGTCAGTGCCCAGTTCATAGGCACGACCGAGTTGGACGTAGAGATGTTGTACATCCGCAACCGATATCTCTCTATGCTGGTTTTGCTCGTTCGTCCATTCTGCCAGTACGAGCTTTGCCTGCTCGTAGTGAACGAGCGCATCATGCCACGCAAACAGGCGCATTGCATCATCACCCGCTGCCAAGCTGAAGCGGAACGTGGGTTCTGACAGCCTTGCATGCAGTGCGTGATGGGCTAACTGCGCTGACGGGGTAGCGACCCCTTGGAGGGCTTCGAGCGCACGACGGTGAAAGATCTGGCGGCGAGCTTCGCCTACTTCTGTGTATACCACCTCACGGAACTTCTCGTGGGTGAAGAAATACGATACTTCGCTCTGTTGTGCTCCTTTACTGGGAGACAGCCGCAGGAGCCGACTCAGGAGTAGTTCGTCCAAGGCAGATAACCCTTCATTCTCTCCTAGCCCGGCCACTTGGCAGAGTCGTGCGAAGCTGAAGCCTTGTCCAAGCACAGCACCGGCAGCAAGCAAGCCAAAGGCAGGAGGGTTAAGGTGGGCTAAGCGGCTGCGAATCACCTCGCGTACGCCTGGTGGAAGCAAACCACGTAGTTTCGCTTCGTCGCGTGCAGCTGTTTCGAGATCGAGTACCCATGCTCCATCTTCTTTGCGGTGGGGGATCACTGCGCCACGTTCAAGCAACACTCTCAGTGTTTCCACGATGAAGAAAGGTTGCCCCCCAGTCTCGCGAAAGAGCCAGTGACCAAAGTGCTCGATTGGGTGCTTTCGATGCTCCACTTGGTTGCCATAAAAGTTGCTCGGCTGAGCATGCCACATGTGAGGTGAGGGATGTTGGGCATCGTGCGGCCCCTCCTGTGCCAGAGATTGCACCAGTTGCAAGGTGGCTTCGAGGGTAAGAGGCTCAAGCGCGAGGTGGTGCGTGTTCATCTCACGTACCACGCCGGATATCCACTCAGAAAGGTGGGGTACGGTCAGCAGTGCTTCTGAGTGCAGACTCATAAGCAGTAACAGGGGTGAACCACTTTCCCTCCAGCGGCGACTCGCATAGTGTAGCACATCAAGCGAGGCCGCGTCTGCCCAGTGGACGTCGTCAATGAACAGAACCAGCGGTGCGCGATTGGCCAGCGCCTGTCCCAAGCGAACAATGGCTTCAAACAACCGTGTGCGGGCAAGTGCTTCATCAACAACTGGCGGAGGGAGATTAGGGTAACGGTCGCGTAGTTCTGGCAGCAGACGGCTCAGCTCGGCCAGCCAGGTGTCGCTGAGCAAGTCGTCTGGCGCATTTTCGCGTTCCAGGCGCGGGCGCAGTATCTCCACAAGCGGTTGATACGGCAGACGACCTCCCGCCTCAAACGCCTGACCCTGTACAACATCTGCTCCCTGTGCTGCTGCCCAACCGAGGAATTCACTCACCAGTCGTGTCTTGCCAATACCCGCTTCACCTTCGAGGCGCACCACCTGCGTGTGGCCCTGGCTGGCCCGATAGTACCTCTCGACCAGTGTGGCGTACTCGGTCGCTCGACCGACGAAAGGGAAAGAGTCTTCCAACACCGCTGAGGGAGGAGGTGATGCGTGCAACTCGTGCGCTGTGTGTTGACGAGGAGCAGTCGTGCGTATGCGTTCGGCAAGCCCTTTCGTTTCTGGCGTGGGCTGGGCACGTAGTTCCTCATAGAGAGCAGTTCTACAGGTTTGGTAGGCGCGTAGTGCCACTTCTCGATTTCCAGCGGCGAAGTGTACTCGCATCAGTCGCCGATAGGCTATCTCACTCAATGTATCGTGCGCTACCCAGCGGGTCGTTGTGTCAATGGCGCTTGCTAACTCTCCTCTTTCAAATTGCAAGCGCGAGAGTTGATCAAAGAGCAGGCTCACGCGGCGATGCCACACTTCGCACTGTACGCTGAACCAGTTGTCGAAGGCTGGAGCATCACCTAAGGAAAAGCCTTCCAAGAAACCGCCGCGATAGCAAGCCATCGCTTGCTGGATCTGTGTAAGCATGGTGCCGTGCAGGATGCCTGTTGCATCCTGCATTGCCGAAGATGAGCGAACTAGGCCAGAGGCTGTTTCGAGCGTGGAGAGATCGAGATCGTAGTCGGAGGTGAAGTCAAAGCCTAGTGTATCGCGTGCAATGATGAGGTGCATGTGAGGTACAACTTCTTGTGCAGGGTGCTCCTCAAGGGCTTCGTGGAGCACCGTACGAAGGTGGCCTAGAGTATTACGGAGCGGAGCACGGCCGCGTGTGACGTCGCTTTCTGGCCAGAAGAACGCCGTGAGTTTCTCACGCGAGTGCAGCCCCTGCTCTACCACTAGGTAGACTAGGAGCGCCAGTGTCTTGCGCGTAGGAAAGGTCAGCATCTCCCCGTCATGCTGAATTTCCGGCGTGCCGAGCAATGCTAGGCATAGTTTACCCATGTCACGCCTCTTGAGACGTTTTTGAGACGCTTGGATGCTACACTACAAGCAGATTAGACGAGGGTATTATAGCCCAGCCTGATGCGCAAGGCAAGAGACCGTTATCCGATTATGACTAAGATGAGGGAAAGTGCCGGATGCCTTCTTCGGTGAGGAACTGCTGGCAGTGGTCATCCCCAAAGGAGGAGAGGGCCTCTCCAACCGGGGAAGAAACGTGATGTCAATGTCATCAATGCGCTCTTCCTCTCAAGCGAAAGGAAAATAGTTATGTTGTCATCTATACGTGTGGTCCGTTTCGGTGGGTTGATGGGCGTGCTGGCTGGAGCGATCGGGATCACCCACGGCCTCATCTTGATCCTGTTGCAGCCACACTTCTGGGCAGCTTCGTCGTTCTACGACTACCTCTCCATTGCTCTCACGAGCAGTGGCTTCCTAGCTCTAGTGGGAGGGCTGGTAGGGCTGCATGCCAGACAAACAAGACGCTGTGGCAAGCTGGAAGGGCTAGAAAAGATCAGCTTTTTCCTGGCCGTTCTTGGGGTGACTGTGGCTTCCGTCGCCAATGTCGCTGAGGATTGGTTACACATCCCCTTTATGGGATGGGGCTTTATAGCTGGTGCCTACAGTCTGTTGCTCGGGTTGTTGTTGTTGGCAATCACCACACTTCGAGCGAACGTCCTGCCGCGTTGGTATGGCTGGACGCTCCTAGTTGGTTCACTCGGAATACTGCTCAACAATTTGCTCGCCAACGGAGGGATGCTCCTGTTCGGTCTCATCTGGATCGTGCTCGGCTACGCTCTCTGGAAAGATCAGACCGGGGTGCCGGTGCCATCAGAGGCGGTTCACCAGGAGACACTCCTGCACAGGGGAGAGGCAAGAAGATAAGGAAGGGCTATCACAGTTACTGGAGTCCATCGAAAAAATCGATATAGAGTCAAGTGTATGTCCCTCGCGGGAGAAACGGCAAAGGAGGACAAGCCATAGGAACAATAGCGTTTGTAGTACCTATTCTGCCGGGCAAATCTGAGGAGTGGAGGCGATTCATGCAGGAACTCCAGGGATCGCGCCGCGGGGAGTATGAGGTATCACGACAACGTCTAGGTATCACCGGGGAAATTGTGTATTTGCACGGGAGCGCCCCAAGGGAGATGGTCATTGTGCATCTCGAGGTGGATGATCCTGAGCAGGTGATGCTGCGCCTCGCAACTTCTGAGTTCGCGTTTGACCGCTGGTTCAAGCGGCAGGTGCTCGAAATTCACGGTCTCGACCTGTCTCCGCCACTACTAGCCGCGTCGAACGAACCCGTTTTTGCTTGGCACGCATCTTGATGTTGTGAGGCGTCATCGTAGAAATCGAACAAGTCGTGATCACGTAGGTGAGTCAATACACAAGGAGGTTATTCCATGTCAGTAGTAGAAGTAAACAAAGCTCTCGCACGTCGGCTTTTTGAGGAGGATCTGAACGAAGAAGATCAGATCGCACGATCCGGGGCAGCAGATCAACTCGTCGCCCCCGATGTGGTGGATCACACGAATCCTCCCGAACTCAAGTACGGCCTTGAGAGCCATAAACAGATCGTCACGATCTTACATACCGCCTTCCCCAACGTGCGTTGGGAGGTCGAGGATCTCATCGCCGAAGGCGACAAGGTAGTAGCGCGTACTACTATGCATGCCACCCATACGGGCGTTTTTTTCGGCATTCCTCCAACTGGTAAGCAGGTCACTGTGTTGGGGATTCAGATCATGCGTTTCGCCGACGGCAAGCTTGCAGAACACTGGGGGAATAATGACGACCTGGGGATGATGCAACAACTCGGTGTTGTCCCCACAATGGTATAAGCAAGGTGTGAGGGGTGTATACCCCTCACACTCGAGCATTACAGGAAGTTGTGCTAAATAGGGTGGGAACTCGAGATTGCTCAATACCAACTCAAAAAAGGTGCTCCTCTAGCGTCTTTAGATTAGATAAGAAGACGATATTGCAAAGGAGGTTTATCATGTCACAACAAACAGAACCAGGACGTGTGCTTGGAGTTGGTATTCTCGCTGGCGCGGTTGCGGGACTTGTCACAGGTATTGGTGCCAGAATAGCCATGCGTATCGTGGCTCTGAACGCTCACCAACCGCTTGAGCTAACATTCGGAGGCACAGCGGGTATTCTTATGATGGCGTCCTGGCCGGAATGATAGCGTCATTCATCTTGAGCATCTTCTTTATCATCATCACTCAGGCAACCAAAATGAAGAAGTATCTGCCAGGGCATATTCTGAAAGGATTGCTGTTCAGCGTTCTCCTCTTCTTGATCTTCTGGCTTCCAACGGTTTTACAGCCTGTCTCTCCCAGTGATGATCTTGCCCTTGCACCTACTCTTGGCAAAACCCTTTTTAGTATCCTCTTCATCATCTATGGCATCACCTTGGGGGTAGCTGAGCTTGTGTTTGATCGGTACATCCCGCGGACGCCTTCCAAACCGCTAGTTCCTCCCACTACCAATGCCCTCTTACGCGACCCTGTGCAATGATATTGCAATGGTAGGCTTTGAGAAGGAGAAGTACTCGTGCCAACTACGGCGCAGAAGAGAGCTGCACGACTTAGGCTCGCTCGTATTCGAGAGACGAACAACATGTGGAAATGGACTGGATTTTCTGGCAAGACGCTGTGGGACTGGTTACAGTTGCTGGTTGTGCCGATTGTGCTGACAACATTGGGATTTTTTTTCAATATACAGCAAGCTCAGATAAGCGACATAAATAGTGCGCGACAACATATGTTCGATCAACAGATAGCACTCGACCAGCAGCAGGAAGCAACGCTGAAAACCTATTTGGATGATATGGCAAGTCTTCTGCTCAACAATAAGTTACACGAATCAAAACCAGAGGATGAGGTACGAAATGTAGCAAGAGCTCGTACGTTGACAGTGCTGCGACGGTTAGACCCGATCCGTAAAGGAGTTCTCTTGCTGTTCTTGTTCGAGTCAGGTCTAATCATCATAGGTAAGGAGGGGCAAGCCATTGTTGTTCTAGGGGGTGCAGATTTGAGTGGAGCAAGTCTATCCCAGGTCAATTTGGAGGGAGTTGACCTATCTCGGGCCAACCTATCCCAGGCTAAACTGGATGGGACGTACCTCTATGGGGGATACCTGGTCGAAGCCAACTTATCTGGAGCTGACCTGAGAGGAGCCCAAATGGACAATATCAACCTATCTGGTGCCAACCTCAGGAGAGCTAATTTGAACGAAGCCTATCTACCAGGGGCTAACTTGGCCGGGGCTAACTTATTTATGGCCAACCTAAATGAAGCCAAGCTGGGGACAGGAGCCAACCTGAATGGGTCTGATCTGAGTAGAGCTAGCCTATCCAGAGCTTTCCTGGTTGGTGCCCAGTTGCTCCGGGCTAATCTATCTGGAGCCAAACTGCGCAAGGCTAATTTGCTGGGGGCCAACCTATCTGGAGCCGACCTATCTGATGCAGACCTGACCGGGGCAGTAGTCCAGAAAGTGCAGTTGGAGGAAGCTAAGTCACTCCAAGGCGCAATCATGCCCAATGGGTCAATACATCCCTAAATAGTTGTTATGTCGCTGATTTTTCAGTCCCTAACTTTGCTAAGCCTGCGGCAATAGCAGCCACTACCCCTGTCTCTGCTGTCTGGCGTGCTACGCGTAGGGCGTTCTTGATCGCCTTCGCATTTGAGCGACCATGTGAGACAATCGCGGAGCCATTGACACCAAGCAGAGGTACACCGCCATATTCAGCATAATCGAGGCGTTGAAATACCTTGCGTAATCCGGGACGTAACACAGCTGCCGCCAGTTTATTGGGCAGAGAACTGGTCATCTCAGCCCGCATTAAGCCAAGGAGCGTTTCTGCCAGTCCCTCACTTAACTTGAGTACCACATTGCCTACGAAGCCATCACAGACAATCACATCGGCACCGCCTGTGGGGATATCACGTCCCTCGACATTGCCGATAAAATTGATGCCGAGAGCTTCTGCGCTCTGCTTTAGCAATGCATGCGTTTCGACTACCTGTTGATTGCCCTTGGTCTCTTCCTCACCGTTTGCGAGTAGCGCGACACGTGGCCTGCTGATGGAAAAGATGCGCTCCATATAAATAGAACCCATCAGTGCAAATTGTTGTAAATATTCGGGTTTACAGTCCGTGTTGGCGCCCATGTCGATCACGAGGCTTGCACCGTCTCTGGTAGGGAAAATACCACCGAGAGCGGGTCGCTCAACGCCTGCGATCCGCTTGAGTGTAAATAACGAAGCGGCAAGCATGGCGCCACTGTTGCCAGCCGAAACCGCACCGACGGCGTTACCATCTCGCACCTGCTGTAACGCAATCGTCATCGAGGCATTTTTCTTACGTCGCACAGCGTTGGCGGGGTGTTCGTCCATCTCAATCACTTCATCGGTATGAATGATGGGCAGGTCGAGGCCTTGTGTGTCATGTTTCGCTAGCTCGGCACGAATAGCCTCTTCGCGCCCAACGAGGTACACACCAATACCATACGCGCGGGCAGCCTGAATTGCCCCCAGTACAATCTCGCCAGGAGCTTTATCGCCGCCCATTGCATCAAGGGCAACACGAACTGTAGCGCTCATGTCTCTCACTCCTATGGCTCACCAATGGTGCTCTTGACTAATCCTACGAGTTTATCGAGGTCAAAGGGCTTATAGACGATATGTACAACGCCCGCCTCGCGGAACTCCTTTTCTTCATTGGCGGCACCGAGGAAGGCCGTGACCACAATCACCGGAATTTGATGATTGATGCCCATTGACATTAACTTCAATTCGTCGCGCCCATCCAGATAGGGCATCATCAGATCCAGTAATACCAAATCGGGATCGTGTTCGCGTATCGCGTCATAGAAGCGCAGACTTTGCGTTGTCATATACGCCTCGTATCCCTCATCCTCCAGTGCTTCAGTCAAAAGATCAGCAATGGTTGGATCGTCATCCATTATGAGTATTTTTTTTGCCATAGAACCTGCATTCCCCTCGTCTTGCTCTGTAATACAACGCTCTCTCATAGAGGTGCCTGTATTATAGCATACCTTTTCTAAGCCTTACGATAGGGGCCGTTTAGTACTGTTGGCAAGTGATACATTATAGTATGATAGAACATAGCAATAAGGAATATACGATCATTAAGGGAGAAAAGGCATGGTTTCCTCTGTGCACTTCTGGAGCGGCGAACACGTTGCAGGCAACCGACTGCTTTGCTTGTGGACAGCCTCTGCAAACGGCTTCTCCCTCCGCATCATTAGACACGTCAACTGGTTTATTGTGGCAACGTTTTCGTCTTTTGAATTGTATTGGACGCGGCGGAATGGGCGCTGTCTACAAAGCGGAAGGTACCGAACTGGGCAACCGTCTCGTTGCTATGAAAGAGATGAGCTTGCGGGGACTTAATCAGCAAGAAGCTGCACAAGCGACAGAGGCTTTCAAGCACGAGGCATTGATGTTGGCTGGGCTCATGCATCCTCATTTGCCCCGTATCTACGATCATTTTTCCGAGTAGGACGTTAGTATCTAGTGATGGATTTCATCCAGGGAGAAACATTAGAAGAGTATCTTGCACTTCGTGGTGGAACGTTGTCTCTCGAAGAAGTGCTGACTAAATATGCCATGGGGTGTGATAGTATATGCTGGTAAAACCCAACATACACTATCACTTTGCCCATTTTCCTTGCTTATCTTGGTCTGGTATTCTTTTCTATCGTGATAAAGAGCATGATGAATTCTGAATATGCATAGGTGAGCAGAAACCCAATTGCGACCATAACAAGCAAAAAGAGCGTTACTAGAAATCCAGCTCCGCCAAGGACGGTAGCAGATAATGAGATACCTGCCGCTAGCGCCGAGATAGCACCAATTCCTCCCTCTACCCAGGCGACAATCTTCAATATAGTTGCTATCAGTCGCAACGCCGGCCACTTAGGGTCAACAACAGGTACCATGCCTAGTGGCTGTGGTACGCCAGCATTGGGTCCCATCCATGCGGGTGCTCCTGGCGCTCCTGGCGCCCCTGGCGGTCCCCACGCGGGTGCTCCTGGTGGATTTTGTCCGCTCCATACGGGTGCTCCTGGTGTTCCTGGTGGATTTTGTCCGCCAAACCTTGGATCGGTTGGGTATGGTTCCATAACTTACCTTCCTTTTTTCATTAGCAAGTGACTCTCTCGCTTTTCCCATGCTTTGTTATCTCAAAAGCGCGGAAAAGGGTGTCAGCATATTGCGGAGTTTATGTATCCTGATAGCCAGTGTGCGCAGGTAATAATGGAAGAGCCATCAAGGTACTACAAACATCATACGCTTGAGTATAACATAAAAAATCCTTTTTACAATAGCTTATGTAGAATTTTATCAGACCACTGAGAACATAGTTTGCTGGAAAAGGTGTAAGATAGAATACAAGCGCACAAGCGCATATGACTTGACAAGTGTTGCCGTTTCCTCTACTCTACATGAGAATATGAATAGAGTTGATTTGTCGTAGGGGCCACATTTATGGCGCCCATACGCATCAAGCGAAAGAAAAGGAAGAGCTTGTATGGCGGAAAGGCCGTTCGTGCCCGTAGGGGCGGGGGCGGCGTGGCGGGATGGGTAGGGACCCTTGCGGTCGCCCTCTCTCGTGTGAAAAACAG
>JRHI01002667.1_pt1 | contig 11886 bp, 8 predicted proteins | sample 215371 | NCBI WGS metagenome assembly JRHI01 (sample SAMN02929681, study PRJNA255918) | sediment metagenome | biome: cave system; feature: Ice Cave; material: Sediment; isolation source: sediment from deep within a dark volcanic ice cave with no known source of... ... | reverse complement strand
GACCGATCACCCCGGCCGCTCCCGCCGAGAGGCTCTCAACGCTGCAGGCGCCGACACGTCACGCGACGACCGACCGGACGGCGACTAACGCTGACTGTTGGCTGACGCAGACTTTGTGTTCGCAACCCATCGCCCACTTGACGCGCAACGGGCCGAATTTCGGCGGACTCGGTTTTGGGCCGCGCGGATTACGAGGCCGGATGGCGATGCCGTTAAAGGGCGGGCATGCATCGCCCCCTTTAGTTTAGATGTCATCCGGAAGCTCGGATCACCAAAGGAGTCATAATGTTCACGTTTGATCTGAAGGCTGGCGTTGTGAGCAACAAGGAATGGCTGTATGTCGCGCCGCGAGCAGGCGCAGCGTTTTCCATGCGCCTGCGACATTTCGCTGTCGTGCTGGCCTTGATGGTGGCGCTGGTCCTGCTCGCGCGAGCGCCTGTGGCGGTTGCCGCGCCGGCGAACATCTTCACCGTCGCGGGCACCACAGTTGGTCTGTCCGGTGACGGCGGTGCCGCGACCTCTGCGCAGCTGTCCTTTGCGAGAGGGGTGGCCGTGACCGGCGATGGTGGCTTTCTGATCGCCGACGCCGAGAATGATCGGGTGCGTAAGGTGTCAGCGGCGGGCACGATCAGCACCGTCGCGGGCACCACGCGGGGTATGTCCGGTGACGGCGGTGCCGCGACCGCCGCGCAACTCTTCGGTCCAACAGGGCTGGCCGTGACCGCGGATGGTGGCTTTCTGCTCGCCGACACCAGCAATAATCGGATGCGCCAGGTGTCAGCGGCCGGCACGATCAGCACCGTCGCGGGCACCACGCTTGGTCTGTTCGGTGACGGCGGTGCCGCGACCGCCGCGCAACTCTTCTTTCCGCGCGGGGTGGCCGTGACCGCTGACGGTGGGTTTCTGATCGCCGACTCCAGCAATAATCGGGTGCGCTATGTCGGTGGCGCGATGTTGCCCGCGCCGCCGCCGCCTGCAAACAGCGCGGCGCCGACGATCTCCGGGACCGCGACGCAGGCGCAGACGTTGACTGAGGCCACCGGAACATGGACGAACAGCCCGACGTCGTTCACCTACCAGTGGCAAGACTGTGACGCCGGCGGCGCGAATTGCTCGGCGATTCCCGGAGCAACGGGTCAGACCTACGCGCTCACGGCCGGCGATGTCGGTCACACGATCCGGGTCCAGGAGTCGGCCACGAACGCTGGCGGGACAGGCGGCCCAGCGACATCCGCCCCGACGGCCGCGGTCCAAGCGCCACCGGCCACGGCGACCAAGCCGGCTAACACCAGCAGGGTCGGCGTTGCCAGTATTGGCCTGGCGCTCGTTAGCGGGAGCATCGTCAGCGCCGTCGCGAGCTGCGCAGGTGCTACGGGGACCAGCTGTACCGTCACTCTGGCGATGACGGTTATCGAGACCCTGAAGGGCGGCAAACTCACCGCGGTCAGCGCCGCCAAAGCCAGGCACAGGTCGAAGACGACGAAACGAACCGTCACCGTCGGCAAGACCACCATCGCGCTCGGCGGTGGACAGCACGCGACCGTCCATGTCGCTCTCAACCAGGCCGGACGGCGGCTGCTCGCGACCCGCCACAAGCTCTCGGTCAAGCTGACGACGTCTGCAAACACGAGCAGCGGGAATTCCGCCGTTCTCTCCAGCGGGACGATCACCTTCAAGGCGTCCGCGAACATGAGGAAGAAGCGCTGACGGCGCAAGGCAGCGCCCGAGATCCGGCCGGCGCGCGCCGGCCGGTCGGGCAGGGCCGCCGCACACCCAACGCCGGCCGGAGAGTCTGCGAGCGTGCGCGATCAGGCGGGATGTTGTGCGGTGGATCCCGAGCCGGTGCCGTCACGCCGCGGGGGCCGAGCTCGGCGACGCCGTCGAGGCGGTCATGCTCGCGGTCCGCGCTTGGGTGCTGCGGTTCGGCCCCGGGATCGGCCCGCGCAACGGGCGGTGTTCCTGACCGGCGGGGCTCTACGGCACGCCGCGACCGCCATAGCGCCCCGTCCTTGGGAGCGGGCGCTTCTCGCCACCACCGGTCTCGATCAACGGCGGTCGTATTGAGTTAGGAGGGATTTTTCCCCTGCTTTCACGGCGTCGCCGGTTTGGAGTCAGGCGGCGAGCGCGGTGCGCGGGCGGTGCCGGTGGACACGTGGTCCAATCACGGGCGGGCAATTTTGGACTGACGGGCGGTGCCATCTTGGGCGCCGGCTTGGAAACCTAGCAGCTAGCTGTTAGGTTCCAACACCGGAGGCGCAATGCAATCCCCCACATCGGCTCAACCCAGCGCCGCCGGCGCGATCGAGGGCCACGCCATCGACTATATTCCGCTCGCGGAGCGCCACGGTAAGGCCTGGCATCAGGCGACTCTGTGGTTCGCCGGCAATGCCGTCCTGGCCACGATCGCGGTCGGCGTGATCGGGATAGGACTCGGCCTGAGCCTGTTCTGGACGCTCGTGGCCGGGACGCTTGGTACGGTCGTAGGCACCTTCTTCCAAGCGTCCCACTCCGTGCAGGGACCGCGCCTGGGCATCCCACAGATGCTGCAGTCAAGACCGCAGTTCGGGTATTTCGGCGCGCTGCTGCCCCAGGCGGTCGCAGTGCTGCTGTACATCGGCTTCAACGTCTTCAACACGATCCTTGCCGGGCAAGCGCTGCATCAGCTGCTGGGACTCGGTCAGCACCTGGCGCTAGTGCTCGCCGCGATCGTGGCGTTCGGGATTGGCGCGCTCGGTTACGACGTGATCCACCGTCTGCAGCGAGTAGGAACGGCGCTGTTCCTGGTCTTCTTCGGGATCCTCAGCGTGAGCGCGCTGTTCACTGTGCATCTCTCCGGTGCGCAGTCCCACGTCGGGCATCTCAACTTGACCGCCTTCATGGTCGTCTTCAGCGCCGCTACGAGCTACCAGCTCTCGGAGGCGCCGTACGTGTCTGACTTCTCGCGCTACCTGAGCCCGCGCGCCAGCGGGCGTGCGTGCTTCTGGTGGACCGCCGTCGGCTCGGGGCTCGGCACGCTGTGGATGATCTTCCTCGGCGCGTTTCTCGTCGCCGGAACGGGAGGTAACGGCAGCGACCCTGTCGCCGTGATCAACGGCGTCGGCGAGCGCCTGTTCAGCGGCTACGGAACCGTCTGCCTCGCCGGTGGCTCGCTCTTGATCTTCACGGTGATCACGATGAACATGTACTGCGGATCGCTTGCCGCGTTGAGCGTCGCGGACGCCGTGCGCCCCGTGACCGGGCGGCCCCGGACGCGCTTGGCGGCGCTCGCCGTCACCGGGATCGCTTCGACCGTTATCGCCCCGTTGGCCTCCGGTGATTTCCTCAGCAACTACGGAACGTTCCTCACGACGCTGCTCTATTTTCTGATCCCGTGGTCGGCGATCAGCCTCGTCGACTTCTTTCTCGTGCGCAAGGAGCGCTACTCAGTGGCCGACATCTTCGACCCGAACGGTATTTACGGGCGTTGGCAGTGGCGCGGGCTCGTCGCCTACGCCGTCGGATTCGCCGCGATGGTGCCGTTCTTCAGCACCCCTTGGTTCACCGGGCCGATCGCACGATCGATCAGCGGTGTCGACATCTCGTTCTTCGTGGGGCTCGCGGTGTCCGCCGCGACGTACGCGCTCGTCTCACGCAGCCTGGACGTCGAGGTCGAGCTCACTGGTCGGCGTCAGCGCTCAGTGCGAAACGCCCCGGCCGTCGTGACGCTCGAGATGGAACGAGTCTGAGGCGATGGCGATCACGATGATCGAGCTGACCGGCGGCCCACGCGAGCGCGGCCGGCGCCACGGCGCACTGCTCAAGCGCGAGATCGGGCGCCTCTGGTCGGGGTGGGTGGCCAGCGCCGCCCGTCAGGAGCCGTCGATCACCGAACGCGAGTTGCTCGCGTTCACCGGCGCGCATCGATACGCCGCAGGCGAGTTCTCCGGCGAACTCGTGGCTGAGGTGCAAGGCATCGGCGAGGGATCGGGAATCGGCGCCGATCGGGCGTTCGCGTTGAGCTGCTGGGACGAGCTCTGCAGCTGGTTCGCCTGCCGGGGTGGACCGCGTGGCGGCGGGTGCACCTCGTTCGCCGTGCGGCGCCCCGCCGGCTTTGTGATCGGACAGAACCAGGACGCCTGGACATGGTGGCGGCCGGTCGTCGTGACTCGCCACCACGAGCCGGGAGGGGCGTCACCGCCGGTGCTCGTAGCGACGCACCCGGGGGTCCTCGGAGTCCTCGGGCTGAATGGCAACGGGCTCGGCATCGTGGCGAACAGCCTTCTCCCAAGCGATCGCGACGTCGGCGTCCCATTTACCTTCGTGCTCCGCGCTGCACTCGGCTCCGAGACGGTCGGCGAGGCTGCGGGAATGATCGCCGCAGCGCCGCGCGCAACCGGCGCGAACTGGGTCATCGCCTCCGCCGACGAGGCGGTCGACCTCGAGACGACGCGTGACCGCGCATGCCTGACCACCGTTGCAGACACCTGCGGACACAGTAACCACTACCTCGCCGACGAGCTCACGGACCTAGAATGCGGCATCGACGGCCTGCCGGACACCGTGCTCCGCGCGCAGCGGATGGGTGCTCTGCTCCATGACAGCGGGGACGATCGGCGCGTCGAAACGCTCCTCGAGCATCTTTCGGACCATCAGGGACACCCCACTGCGATCTGTCGCCACCCGGCGCGAACCTCCGAGGAGATGGAGACCCTCGCCGCGACGGTCCTCGTTCCCGGTGAGAATCTGATGATCGTGACCGACGGCCCCCCCTGCGCCAACGATCCGGAGGGCTTTCGCGTCGAGGTTTCGCGCTGCGACACAGCCTGCGAGCGGACGGACGCGTGAGCACGCACCGCCCGGCGCGAGTCGCGCTGGCCGACGACGTGCGGGACCGCATCACCGAGGAGCTGATCTTCAGCGGCGAGGTTCCCGTCGGCGAGTTGCTGCCGCCGGAGGCTCGCCTGGCGGAGCGCTACGGCGTGTCGCGCGTCACCGTGCGAGCGAGCGTTCGCAGCCTGCAGGACGCCGGGCTCGTGAAGGTCCGCAACGGCGTCGGTGCGACCGTGCTGCCGCTCTCGCGAACCGTCACGCACGGCTTCGACCGCCTGGTATCGCTCGAGACCTTCGGCCGTGAAGCCGGCAAGGCTGTGGCGAGCGCCCACGTCGCCTGGTTCGCTGAGCCCGCGGACCCCGGCACCGCCGCCCGGCTCAACCGGTCGCCCGGCGCGCCGATGATCCGCGCAGAGCGCGTGAAGACGGTCGACGGCGTCCCAGCGGCCTGGTTTGTCGACACCGTGCCTGAGGACGTCCTACCCGCCGCGACGCTCCGCGCGGAGTTCGACGGATCGGTGCTCGACGTTCTGCTCGATCACGCCGAGCTCGGCGTGGCTTACGAGGACGCCGACCTCGTCCCCGTCGCGCTCGAGCCGCAGATCGCCGAGCGCCTCACGGTGCCGGTCGGGACCGCCGCTCTGTACGTCGACGCTGTGACCTTCTCGGTGGACGGCGAGCCACTCGAATGGGCGCAGTTCTGGCTTCTCCCCGAGCACTTCCGCTTCTCCGTTCGACGCCGCCCTCAGCCCCACCGGGCCCTGAAACGCGACCCGCGATGAGCGCTGCTCGCGACGTCTCGAGCTACCTCGCGCAGCTAATCGCGATCGAAAGCACTCCGGGGCGCGAGGAGCGGATCGTCAAGCGTGCGTGTCAGGAGATGCGCGCTTTGGGCTACCGTGGCGTCCACGTCGACGCCGCAGGCAACGCGGTCGGCCGAACGGGCTCCGGGGCGCCGATCGTCCTCGTCGATTGCCACCTCGACACGGTCCCCCTCCACGCACCCGACGCATGGACACGTGACCCGTTCGGGGCCGAGATCAGCGGCGGGCGGATGCACGGTCTCGGTGCCTGCGACATGAAGGGATCGGTCGCCGCCGCGACCTACGGCTTGGCCGCCCTCCATCCCCGGCCCCCCGGGACCGGCACGGTCGTGCTGGTCTGCTCCATCGCGGAGGAGACGATGGAAGGAGCAGCGCTGCGCGAGGCCGTCGAGTCAGTTCAACCCGATGTTGTCGTGATCGGCGAACCCACCGATCTCGCGGTTCACCGCGGGCATCGCGGGCGCGGCAAGCTAGACGTCACCGTCCACGGCCGCGGCGCCCACGTCGCCAACCGCCGCGCCGGAATCAACGCCGTCGGAGGCATGGCCAATCTGATCGCCGCGATCGCTGCCGCCCAGAACGACGAGCACGGACACGCGCTCGCCCTCGAGTGCCTGGATGTGCGGTCCGAGCCTCAGCCCAGCGTTTCGATGCTTCCGCATCTCTGCCACGCCCACATCGACTGTCGGTTCGCGTCAACAGTCGATCCGACCACGATCCCGGCGCGGTTCGACCGGATCCTCGAAACCTCGATGACGCCCGGCCCGTGGACGATCGAGCGAACCTGGCACTGCGCGCGCTTCGTCACCTACAACGGCAGGCGGTTCGCCATCCCCGAGCTTGTACCTTCCTGGGAGCTGCCCGAAGATCATCCGGTCCTGCGCGCCGCGCTCGATGGCGTCTCGCGCGCCGGCATCACCCCGCGTACCGGGACCTACGGCTTCTGCACCAACGGCGGAATGACCGCCGGCGAGCTCGGCATCCCGACGATCGGCTTCGGTGTTGGACGGGAAAGCGAAGCGCACACCGTCGACGAATGGGTCTCTCTCGCCGACCTCCGTCGAGCGGTCCACGGATTCGCCGCCATCGCAAATGCCCTGCTCGAAACCCCCGTCATCGCCTTGGCCGCGTCGCTCCCGACATGAACCCCGTGCCACTCGGCCGGGGACCGCTCACTCGCGCCGACTACGAGCTGGTCGTCTACGGAGACGGCGATGTTGTGCTCGATGACGGCGGCCTCGTCGAAAAGCATCGCCGGATCCTCGAGGAGCTGATCGCCTCGGGAACGGAGATCTACTCGGTGACGACGGGCTACGGTGCTGAAGCCACTCAGATCATTCCCGCCGGCTCGCTCGGTCTGATGCAGGAGAACACCGTTCGCTCACACGCCGTCGGCTTCGGCGAGCCTCTCCCGGAGGCGATCAGCCGCGGCATGATCTTGCTGATCGCCAGTGCTGCTGCCAAGGGGGCCCCAGCCGTCAGCCCGGCCGTCGTCGAAGCGCTCGTCGAGATGCTGACGCGACGAATCCATCCCGTCGTGCCCGCGCTGGGCTCGCAGTCCGCGTCAGATCTCATCCCCGCCGCCCACGTCGCCCTCGCCCTGGTTGCCGACCCCGTCACCAGCCGAGCCGACGACCCGGCGTGCACGCTAACCGTGACACTCGGGCCCAAAGACGGCTCGATCATCAACAACAGCGCCCACTCAACGGCGCTGGGCATCCACGCCGCCCGCGAGGCACGCTTCCTGATCGACCGCACCGAAGCGGTTGCCGCGATGACCCTCCAGGCCGTACGGGGACACCCGGAGGCTTTCGATGAGCGGCTGATCGGCTTGCGGCCGCATCCGGGAGCGATCGCCACCGCCGCGAACATGCGCGAACTGCTCCGGGCCAGCGGGCTCGTGCGGACTGACGCGCGACCTCACGACCCGTTCTCGCTGCGGTGCCTACCGCAGATCCATGGTGCGATCCGCGACGCGCTCGCCGTCGTGGACCGCACCCTTGACATCGAGATCGCCGCCGTCACGGACAATCCGGTCGTCCTCGAGGGCCACGTCATCTCCGGCGGCAATTTCCACGGCGAACCACTCGCCATCCCGTTCGACGGCCTTGCCCTGGCGGTCGCCGAACTCGCGGCCCTATCGCAGCGACGCACCCAGCATCTCGTCTTGGGCGACCTCGCCGGCGCCGCGACGCCCCCGAAGCTGAGCACGGCCCCGTCAGAGCGCCTCGGCATGCTCATGCTGCCCAGCCTTGCCGCCGCGCTCGTATCCGAGTGTCGCCAACGCACTCAGCCAGCCTCGCGCGAGTCGATTCCCGTCGACATAATGGAAGACCACGTCTCGATGGCCAGCCTCGCCGCCCGTCAGGTCCTCGCTGGGATCCGTCTCGCTCGTAACGTTGTCGCCACCGAGCTCGCAGCGGCCGCGCAAGCCCTCGAGTTTCACGACGTCAGCCTTGCCTCTCGACCAACGCGACGCCTCCACCAGGAGGTCCGCACGCGCCTCGCCTTCCTCGACGAGGACCGGCCAATCAACACCACCGTCCTCATCGGCCTCGTCTGATCGCTAGCGCCACGCAACTCTTGAGATCTGCGGGTCGGGACCGCAGGACGACTGTCCGGTCATGAAAGGATGACCAGTCACCCCTTCGCCGCCGAGACACTGACGTGCTGTCGATGGGCGTTGGGCGCGGAGGTGAGCTAGCCGCTCGGTCAGCGGACGACCACGCGCGATCGCGACGCGAATCGTCTCGGCTTGCTGGTGCAGCTCGTCGCGGAACCGGTCGACCAGAGCGACGTCGATCTCGCCGAGCTCGTGGCGGCCGAAGAAGCGAACCCAGGTATTCGAGGCGCCATTCGTAGTCGTTGCGCGTTGCGTCACCGACCTGCAGTCGCCTGGACTCCCACCAGCGTTGCGAGAACGCGCGAAACGACTCGCCGACCTTGACGCCGAGCTGCGCCATCGCCTCGGCCTCGCGCGTCTTCCTCTCCTTGAGCCGCGGCGGCACCTAGACTTCGCGTTCGACGCGCTGCTGGGTCTTCTCGAGCTCGAGTTCGGCGCGCCGGCGGTTTCAGCCCTGCTTGTTTCGTGCCGAAGGTGACCCTCTGGCGGCGGCCGTAAGCGTAGAGCCGGGCGCCGTAAGCGACGGTCTCGCCATCGGACCAACGGGTCTCAAATTAGCAAAATGACCCGGCTTTTCGCTTAGGCCGGAGCTTTCTCGGTTGGGTCGGGTGGCGGTCGCGGACGGGCTGCCAGCGCGCGCCCTTGAGGCACCGCGGCATCGCGCCAGATCCGAACGGAGTGCCGGGCGCTTGATGTCCTTTGCGTCTCCCACTGAGACGCACCCGAAGTGAGCGCGGGCGTCGACCGCACGCCGGCCGCGTCCCACAAGCTCACGCCTGCCGAGTCTGAAGCACTCCGCGGCGGCCGGCGTTTGGGCCGCTGAGTGGGCCGCTGGGCAAAAACGCGCGTTTGGCGCTGCCATCGGCGCATGGAAGGCAGATCAAAAATCTGCAGTTTTGCATGTACTTCCCGATGGGCGCGGCGGGTTTCGAACCTGCGACCTCTCGCGTGTGAAGCGAGCGCTCTCCCACTGAGCTACGCGCCCTGGCCGCGGATTCTACGGGCGCCGGCGCCGACACGCCGCTGACCATGCGCGGCTGCCGGCTCCCGAGCCATCCGGCCCGGCCGCCCCGCGGCCGGGCGACTCCCTACGCAGCCTTGACCGCCGAGATCTGGAGCACGATCTTGACCTTGTCCGAGACGAGCATGTTGCCGCTGCCGAGGGCCTGATTGAACTTCATCCCGTAATCGTCGCGGCTGATCGTCGTGGTCGCCTCGATGCCGACCCGCTCGTTGCCCCACGGGTCGGTGTCCGGACCGTCGATCGTCGCGTCGAGCCGGACCGCCCTGGTCACGCCGCGGATCGTCAGGTCGCCCGCGATCGTGGCCGCGCCGGTCTCCCCGAAAGCGATCTCCGTCGAGCGGAACGTCAACTGCGGGTGGTTGGCCGCGTCGAAGAAGTCGTCGCTCTTCAGGTGTTCGTCACGTGCCGCCTCACGGGTGTTGACGCTGCCGACCTCGACGGTGCCCTCGGCCTGCGTGTCGGCCGGTGTCTCGCCGACCTCGAGCTGGCCGGCGAACTCGCCGAAGAAGCCCTTGACCGTGGCGATTCCCATGTGCTTGACCTGGAACTCGACGCTCGAGTGGGCCGGGTCGACGTTCCAGGTTCCCTGGGCGATGAACTGCTGCTCGACTGTCGGCATGTCTGCTCCTGTCGGTTGGCGGCACCCAGGCACGGGCGCATAGCGAAATTGGTTGCGTGGACAACCGTAGCAGAACGGTGCGCGTGCAACTACTTCGGTGGCGGTGTCCGAGCGCTAGGATCACCGACGGACCGTGCTAGGCGGGGACGTAGCGGCGCCCTGAATCCGCAATCCGCTCTAGCGGGGCCGAATTCCCTTTCGAGGGGCGCGTCCTTCGGGTCGCCCCGTCGGTCGGGGCGTCGATGGCGCGGGTCCCCTGCGGTGTCGGTCCGTGAACCAGGTCAGGTCCGGAAGGAAGCAGCCTTAAGCGGTAACCGGCAGGCGCAGCGGGAGTTCCCGCGCCGGAGCTTCCGGACGGCGTAAGGCGCGCGGAGTACGCCCTCGACAGAGGGTGCACGGTCCATTTTCTTTTTATGGGGCCCGTCCGGGCCCGGGTGATGGCCGCCTGGCCCCGGACGGGCCGCAGCGCGAGTAGACCAGCCAGGAGCCGTCGCCGCCGGCCGCCGCGAAGCCCCGCGGCACCAGCGGGACGGCCTGGACAGGATCGCGCTTGTCGAGGATGTAGTCGTGGGCGACGGCCGGGGTCGCCGGGGTCACATAGGCGCCGCGCGCCGGGGTGCCCGTCTCGGCGCTGATCACGGCGGTCGGCCGGACGTCGAGCCAGAGCGCGAGCAGAGGTACCGGGCGGTGATTCGGGACCGAGACCGGCGTGCAGCTGGGGCCGATCGCGCCGCTCGTCACCAGGCGGGCAAGGTCGGCCTGGATCGTCTCCTGGCGGCGCAGCGTGTCGCGCAGCGTTCGGATCCGCCCGACCTGGGCCGGGATGAAGGCGATCAGCGCCACGCCGACCGCCAGCGACGCCCACCGCCACCGCCACCGCCGCGGATCGCCAGACTCGAGCGCCAGCCAGCCGAACGCCCCAGCTCCGGCGAAGATCGCCAGGATCACCGCCGGCAGGAGGAGGTAGCGCGTGATGATCGGCAGGCCGGCTGCGGCCAGCACGCAGAACGCCGCGAACGCGACGAGCCCTGTCGCCGCGCCGAGGCTTGCCCGCCGGCGCAGCCAGAGCAAGGACAGGACCCCGCCCACCGCTGCGCCGAAAAGGACCGGCTCGCGGAGGATCTCGCCGAGCCGATTGGGCGCCGCACCCGGCACGTTGAGGATGCCAGTGACGCGCCCGAGAACCTGCGCGGTATGGCGCGTGCCGGTCAGGCTGTGCAGCAGATCACCGGTCACCAGGAAATCGGAGGCGAACCAGAGCCCCGGCGCCACCACAGCGATCCCGGCTAGTCGGGCCAGCCGCGCGAGATCGCGCTCCAACCACCACAGCCAGGCGAGGTATGCGCCCGAGAGCAACCAGGCCTCCGGGCGAAGCAGGCCGGCGACGGCGAGCAGCAACAGGACGGGCGCGCCGGCCCGAGACCGGCGGGTCTCGACGAGCAGGGCGCCGAGCACCAGCACGAGGTAGGGGATGTCGACGTAGACCCGCGCCCCGAAATCGAGCACCGGCACCCGCGTTAGGACGATCGCAGCGGCCAATGCCCCGGCGAGCGGATGGAACCAGGCCGCGCCGAGTCGGTAGACGACCCAGCCGAGCAGCGCGAGCGAGACGAACGCGGCGATGACCACGATCTGCGCCGCGCGCTCGCCGTGGAGTCCGTTGGTGCCGAGGTTGCTCAGCGGCGCGAGCGCCAAGCCGACACCGGTCGCCAGGGGGTGCGACGTGGGGGCGATGTGGACGGCGTAATCCGGCAGCCGCCCGCTCGCCAGGTCGCGACCCCAGACGAGCGCGTAGAGCGTGTCGTAGTTGACGAGACCGTGGCCGACCAGTGCGCGGATCGCGACCGCGAGCACGGCGATCAGGGCCGCCAGGCGGGCGCGTGCCATCGCCGCAAGCTACCGGGCCGCGATCGGGTTCGGCCTGCGGCCGGTGGGGGCCCCCGGCCCGGCCACGTTGGCCGCGCCGGCACCCGGGGGATGGGGTTCG
>JRHI01002666.1_pt1 | contig 11886 bp, 9 predicted proteins | sample 215371 | NCBI WGS metagenome assembly JRHI01 (sample SAMN02929681, study PRJNA255918) | sediment metagenome | biome: cave system; feature: Ice Cave; material: Sediment; isolation source: sediment from deep within a dark volcanic ice cave with no known source of... ... | reverse complement strand
GCCACAATCCAAGCGCCAATCCAACGCCAAAGACCTTGAATGTGGGCTGATGTGCCGGGATCAACGGGACGAACGGATTGTGATGCCACTTGCTCAGCGCGATGACGATCATCGTGACCACAGGCACAAATATGAAGACCTCGAGTGCGGTGGCGACCTGGCCGACCATCTGAATGCCGCGGACATTGATCCACGTAACGATAGCGATCAATGCCACGGAAACGAGGTAATGCTTCCAGCCGGTGATTTGCGGAAAGTAATACCCGAGGTAATCTGTAAAGAGAACGGCATAGGCTCCGCCCAACAGGAAGGATGCTGACCAGTTCCACCATCCCGCAAGAAATCCCCAGAAGTCGCCGAAGGCGGCACGGGTCCAGCGATAGAAGCCGCCTTCGACCGGCATGGCTGTGGTAAGTTCGGCCGAAACCAGCGAAACCGGAATGCACCAAAAAAAAGGTAGTACCAGCAGGTAGATCAGGGTCAGTCCCGGACCCGACGTGCTGACCATGTCTTCGAGCCCAAAAGGGCCGCCCGTGGTGTAAGAGAACATCACAAAGACCAGATAGAAGAGTCCGGCCTTGCGGAGAGCGGATTGGGCGCCGTTTTTGGTCGTCAAAGTAGTTGTACGCCCCGGTTGCACGCGGAACTATGCTGCGAGAGTTCCCGTGAGCGCGCCTTCAAGTTCGAGCAGACGGCGCTTTGTATCGAGGCCTCCGCCGTAGCCGCAGAGCGTGCCGTCAGAGGCGATTACGCGATGGCAGGGGACAACAATCGCGACGGGGTTGCGATTGTTCGCCATACCCACAGCGCGACAAGCCTGCGGCCTGCCAATAGCTCGAGCGATGTCGGCGTAGGTGCGAGTCTGTCCGTAGGGAATTGCCAGCAGCGCGCGCCAGCAGGAAAGTTGGAAATCCGTGCCTCGAAGATCGAGAGGAAAGCTGAACTCACGGCGCTTGCCGGCGAAGTATTCCTCGAGTTCCCCGAAATAGCCACGCGTGGCGTCGGCAGACACCTCGAAGAGAACTTCTCCCTTTTCTTCACGAAGATGGTGCGGGTTGGGGCGAATGGATTGTTGTCCGGGTAAACGCGCGTCGAATTCAAGCGCGACCAGTCCCTTTTTTGACACGGCAAGAAACAGCGGGCCAATCGCTGACTCACAAACTGTGGAGTAGAGCGTTTCCATAACCTAATGCTGCCCCGATGGACGGACTCTCACGGCAACAACGATAGCATAGCGTTTCGGCGCGGGTAACGTGTTGTTCTCAAGTTGAAAGGTCCGGTTTTCTTAACTCGTGACATGTCTGCCGGCGTGTAATCGGATAAAATCAACTCTTCCTATGAAAACTTTCGAACAAATTGCGGAGCTGGAGCGGCGGTATTTGCTGGGGACTTACAATCGCTATCCCATTGCATTGACGCGGGGGAAGGGCGTATTTCTCTACGACCTTGAGGACAAACGCTATCTCGACTTTGTGGCGGGGCTGGGGGTGAATGCGTTGGGCCACGCGCATCCGCGGATCGTGAAGACGATCCGGGAGCAGGCGGCGAAGCTGATTCACGTCTCCAACCTTTATTATCACGAATATCAAGGCGAGCTGGCGGAGAAGTTGTGCACGCTTTCTGGATTTAACCGTGCCTTTTTCTCGAATAGTGGGACCGAGGCCATTGAAGGATCGATCAAGCTGGCGCGGCTGGCGGGACATCGCGCCGGGGGTGAGGCCAAGTGTCGGCTCGTGGCCCTGGACGGTTCGTATCATGGGCGAACATTTGGAGCGCTGTCCCTGACTGGGCAGGAGAAGCATCGCAAGGGATTTGAGCCGCTGCTGGAAGAAGTGACGTTTGTGAAACAGAACGACGTGGAGGGCTTGAAGGCGGCCGTTAACGACCATACATGCGCGATCGTGCTGGAACCAATTTTTGGCGAGGGCGGAATCTACGAGTGCTCGGTAGAGTTTCTGCAGGAGTGCCGGAGGCTGGCGGATCAGCACAGGGCGGCGCTGATTTTTGACGAGATTCAGTGCGGCCTGGGGAGAACTGGGACGATGTTTGCCTTTCAGAGTTTTGGCGTGACTCCGGATATTGTTGCGATCGCCAAGCCGATTGCCGCCGGACTTCCGCTGGGGGCGTTTCTAGCGAAGGAAGAATTCGCTTCAGCGATCTCGCCCGGCCAGCATGGCACGACTTTTGGGGGAGGGCCGCTGGCCTGCCGCGTGGCGCTGGAGTTTCTGGCGATTATCGAGGAAGAAAAGCTGTTGGAGAACGTGAATAAGGTGGGCGCGTACCTGCAACAGGAACTGAAGCGGCTGGTCGAGAAGCGGGCGGCGGCGCAGGAAGTACGAGGACGAGGGTTCATCCAGGGAATTCAACTCGACGTGCCCGCACGGCCGATAGTCGATGCAGCTCTAGGTGAGGGAGTTTTGTTCAACAGCACGCAGGATACGGTGGTGCGGTTTCTGCCTCCGTTTTTGTTGGAGGAGAAGCATGTGGACAGGGGAATCCGCGTGCTGAATAAACTTTTGGGCAAGAAGCGCAAGGCGGCTTAGGGTCTGTGGGACTTATATACTCCTCCGCACGACCGAAGCAGCGCCAGGTTTCCGGTATCCCCGGTTGACCAGGCCCCTCGTCCACACAAGCCGTCCCGAATTCGGACGCCGATCCATCTACGTTGTCATCCTGAGCAGCCGAAGAAATCCTGCACCTCTCGCATCACAGCCGCAATCTCGGAGTTCTCCCCGAGATGATTTTCGAGATGTAATCAACCCCAACGAAAAACGCTGGGTGCCCCATGTCTCGCCTCTTTTGCGAGACATGGGAACTTCTTCTCCGCATCCGCAACGTTAGGGATGCATTCGGCACGCTGGCTTTAGGAACTTTTTTCGTCGTGCGTCATCGCCCTAATCGTCGCTGCTGTGCTTCGAGCGCTTCGGCGGCGCTGGCGAATTTTCTGAAGTTACCCCGGAAGAGTTGAGATTGCAGGGATCTTTCGACTGCGCTCAAGATGACACGGCAGTAGAATTCGATTGGCGTGCTCACGAATAACATGGGGCGGCTTGCGCCGGCCCACTGAAAGTCAAAAGCCGCGGGCGAGGGCGCCCGCGCTACACGTGCTACGTTCCCTCGCTCCAGCCGGCCAGATACTCTTCCTGCTCCGGCGTCAGGCGATCGATCTTGATTCCCATGGACTCGAGTTTTAGTTTTGCTACGCGCTTGTCCAAATCATCGGGAACTTTGTAGACCGTCTTCTCCAGCTTGCTGTGGTTGCGGACCATGTATTCGACCGAGAGCGCCTGGTCGGCGAAGCTCATGTCCATCACTGATGCGGGATGACCTTCTGCGGACGCGAGGTTGATGAGGCGTCCTTCGCCCAGCAGGTTTATTTTGCGTCCGTCTCTTAACGAGTACTCGTCCACGTAGGTGCGGGTGGTGCGCTTCGAGGACGACATTCTCTCCAGCGCGGGAATATCGATTTCCACATTGAAATGGCCGGAGTTGGAGATGATGGCTCCGTCTTTCATCAGATCAAAATGGTCCTTGGTCAGCACGCTCTTGTTGCCGGTGACGGTACAGAACACGTCGCCCAGCTTAGCCGCTTCGGTCATCGACATCACGCGGAAGCCGTCCATCACGGCTTCGAGAGCCTTAGTGGGATCGATTTCGGTGACGATCACTTCTGCTCCTGCGCCCCGGGCGCGGCTGGCGAGTCCGCGGCCGCACCAACCGTAGCCGGCGACCACAAACTTCGATCCGGCAAGCAGAAAATTAGTCGCGCGGATGATACCGTCGAGGGTGGACTGTCCGGTGCCGTAGCGATTGTCAAACAAATGTTTGGTGTCGGCGTCATTCACCGCAACGATGGGAAACTTAAGCACGCCTTCCTTCGCCATCGCGCGCAGGCGAATTACACCGGTGGTGGTCTCTTCGGTGCCGCCGATTACACCTTCCAGGGCGTCGGTCCGCTTGGTGTGGAGAATTGTAACCAGGTCAGCGCCATCGTCCATGGTGATGTTCGGTTTATGGTCGATCGCCGCCATGATGTGGGAGTAGTAGGTGTCATTGTCCTCGCCCTTGATCGCGAACACTGAAATCCCCTGATCGCGAACCAGGCTGGCGGCGACGTCGTCCTGTGTGGACAGTGGATTCGAAGCACAGAGAACTACGTCCGCTCCACCATCGCGAAGACAGATCGCGAGGTTCGCGGTCTCGGCCGTCACGTGCAGGCAGGCGGAAACCCGGATCCCTTTCAGCGGCTGATTCTTGATGAATTCCTTGCGGATAATCTGCAGCACTTTCATCGACTGATTGGCCCATTCGATGCGCTTCTTGCCCAAATCGGCCAGTTCGACGTTCTTGATGTCACCATTTACTTGCGCGGCTGTTGACATACTTCTCCTGTGGCGCTTGACGCGCAGAAAAATAAGTTTTGATTGCCTAAAAGGATTCGACTACTCGTTTCATCCTGAAGAATACACGAACTCGCGCATCGGGTCAGGTTACCCGATGCCATTGCGGAGTGCGCACTTTCGGCCTATCTGCAGGCAGAACTCCGGTTAGCTCCCATTCCCTATACTCGGGCTAATCCTACTTGCGAACGCTTTGACCCACTGGTTCCCGCAAGCCGGCGTCACTGGCCAGTCTGGCTGCTTTGTCAGTGGCTTCCCAGGTGAAGTCCGGATCGCTCCGTCCGAAATGACCATAGGCCGCAGTCTTCTTGTAGATCGGACGTCGCAGATTCAACGAATCAATAATTCCGCGTGGCGTCAGCTTGAAGTTCGCACGAATCAGGTCGGGAAGAATTTCCGGATCGACTTTCGCTGTGCCAAATGTATCGACCAGCACGCTCACCGGATCGGCAACTCCGATGGCATAGGCTAACTGAACTTCGCAGCGTTCCGCCAGCCCACCGCCGACGACGTTCTTCGCGATGTGGCGCGCCATGTACGCCGCCGAGCGGTCGACCTTGGTTGGATCCTTGCCGCTGAAGGCCCCGCCGCCGTGACGGCCCATACCACCGTAGGTGTCCACGATGATCTTGCGTCCCGTCAGACCCGTGTCGCCCATGGGGCCGCCAATTACGAACCGTCCCGTGGGATTAATGTGATATTTCGTGTCCTCATCGAGCAGGTGCGCCGGGATGACGGTTTGAATCACGTGCTTGAGAATCCCAGCCCGAAGTTCGTCGTTGGTCACAGTCTCGGCGTGCTGCGTGGAAATCACGACCGCATCTACGCGTATGACCTTGCCTTTCGCGTCATATTCAACTGTGACTTGGGATTTGCCGTCGGGCCGAAGGAAGGGAAGAGTTCCATTCTTGCGAACTTGCGCGAGGCGCATGGTCAGCTTGTGCGCCAGCGAAATGGGAGCCGGCATCAGCTCTTCAGTTTCGTTGCAAGCATAGCCAAACATCATTCCCTGGTCGCCGGCCCCGCCGGTGTCGACACCCATAGCGATGTCGCCGGATTGCTTGTTGATGCTCGAGATCACAGCGCAGGTGTTGCAATCGAAGCCGTGCAGGGCATTGTCATATCCGATGGCCTGCACCGTGCCGCGAACCACCTGCTGGAAATCCACGTAGGCTTTGGTGGTGATTTCGCCGGCGATGACTACCAGGCCGGTGGCAGTGAGGGTTTCGCAGGCGACGCGGCTGGCGGAATCGTCGGCCAGGCAGGCGTCGAGAATGGCGTCGGAAATCTGGTCGGCGATCTTATCTGGATGGCCTTCGGTCACCGACTCCGATGTAAACAAAGAACGGTTTTTTGCTGCCAAGTTTATATCTCCTTAGTTTGCCAACTCGTGTTCCGGAAGATCTAAAGTCTCGACTCTGGCCGGGCGGGACCGAGCGGAAATCCACGTGCTCGCGACGAGCTGCATAACACGAGCGACATAACAAGGAAATCCTCAAAAAGGCTAACAGACCGCCCCTTGGGGCGCAACGATTTTAGCCCTAAGTGCCTGAAGATGAGTTCAGGAGGGAAATTGCGAGGCTGGATGGCAAGAATGATAGCTCAGCTGCTATGACGCTGAAATCTCAACGATCGTTGCTCAACGATCATTCCCCGCCGGCCCCGCAGCCCCCGCCGCCTGGCCTGGAGCGATAGTTCGCATTCCTCGAGTGTCGAAGACGTAGGTTTTTACTTCTCCGTCATCTCCTTGCGGCGCGATTTCCTTGCCGTTCAGCAAAAAGCCTACTCCGGCGGCATTGCCAACTTTTACTACGATCTCGCGATTTGCTCGAACCGAGGTGTGGGCGGGTGCGATAAGCGTTTCGTGGCTCACCGCTTGGCCATCAGCGACGACGGAGATCCACGAAGTATTCGTGGCCCGGATCATTACTGTGAAGGGCCCAGGAGCTTTCGCGGTCTCGGTGGTCGTGCGGCGGCTGTCAAAGGTCCGGACGGTAACGTCAGTGCTCTCAGAGGCCTTCGCCTGCTTTGCTGCCGTGATCACGGGCGGCGCGGCAGGGACAGGATCAGGAGCAGGACTGTCGGTAGGACCGGCAGGAGCTCCGGGCGCGGACGATGTCATGGGAGCCGCCATGGCGGCGGACTTGAGATCCCTTGAGGTTGCATTCGCTTCGACAAAGGAAGCGGCTGAACTCGGGATTTGCCGCGTACGTTCCTGCGGCGGATTCTCTTGCGCGGCTCGGACGTTTCGGGAATGGCGCCCCCAGAGACCGATGCCTGCCACAATGATGGCCAGCACAATTGCCGGAGTCTTCCAGGGAATGCCGCCCGGTCGTCCGTTCGACGTGGGAGTGTGGAATTGATAGTTGGAATCGTGAAGATCGCACGGCTGGGACCCGGCAGTTTCCGGTTGCGGCTCAACCTTTGCCGCCCGCCGTACGATTGGCGGTTGCATTTCGATCTCCACAGTCTTGCGCGCCACGGTCGGCGAGTTTGGGGGCGACATTACTGATCGCGGCTCGATTTCAGATCGGTTCTCGACGACCAGCCGCGTCTCTGTCCGGTGACCCGGGTGCGACTCTGCGGTTTGAGCGCCGATTTGAGCGCCGATTTGCGCTTCCCGCAAGACGGCCAGGTAGTCCGCAATCGCTTCTTCGTCGTTAAATCCCAGGTGCTTGGCGTAGGCGCGTACGAACCCCTTGTTGAACACGCCTCCCGGAAGCTGATCGAAGTGTTCCCCCTCGATTGCTCTGAGCATCCGCGAGTTGATTTTCGTGACGTTGGAAACGTCATCGAGCGTCAAGCCCCGCCGCTCGCGCTCTTTTCGAAACTTTTCCCCGAAATTTCCCACGGTTTGGCCTCAGGCCTGCCAGAACGCCGTCGGGCACCTTGCCTTATCGCGTGTACTCAGATAAAAGACGCCCGACTGCGAAGAATGGATTTGGATCTGAAATCAACTGTCCGGCAAAACGACAGGCCCATGATAGGACAACTGGCGCGTCCGCGCTATGGCCAAAACAGGGCTCGATATCCTGCATCCAGAACATCCGGTTGGCGTTACCGGTTCTGGTTACCATCGGTCGTTGCCCCTGTGACGAGGTCAGCCCTATAATTTTTGCAACGCCATCCGTTTTTCTAAGGACATACGGTATTTCGGAATGCCCGAGGCCACCGGCACACAATTGACGCGCGAGAGCCAGGAGCTGACCATCTTCCACGACGTGGCCAAGGCGCTCACGTCGTCGCTGGACCTCGACTCGATCCTGCAGACGATCATGGAAAAAATGGCGGAATATTTCCGCCCCGACACCTGGTCCCTGCTAATGGTCGACGAAGAGCACGATGAACTCTATTTCGCCATCGCCGTGGGCGATGCCGCCGAGGCGCTCAAGAGTGTTCGCCTGAAAGTCGGCGAGGGGATTGCCGGATGGGTGGCGAAGCATGGCGAGCAACTCATTGTGCCGGATGTGGAAGCGGACCCCCGATTTGCCAAGCGTATAGACGACACCACCAAGTGGGAGACGCGCTCCATTATCTGCGTCCCGTTACGCTCGAAGCTCCGCGTGCTCGGCGTGATCCAGTTGGTCAATGTCGAGATGAAGCAGTTCAGCGAACAGGAAGTATTCTTTCTGCAATCGCTTTGCGACTATGCCGCAATCGCCATTGAAAATGCGCGCTGGGTGGAACGAATCCAGGAACTTACCATCACCGATGACTGTACCGGCCTCTACAATGCGCGGCATCTTTACAAGACACTTGACACCGAGGTCTACCGCTCGGCGCGCTTCGGCTACGAATTCAGCGTACTGTTCATCGATCTTGACCATTTCAAGGCGGTCAACGACACCCACGGACATCTCGTCGGCAGCAAGTTGCTGGCTGAAATCGGATACCTGGTCAAAGCGCAGCTGCGGCTGATTGACTTTGCGTATCGCTACGGCGGAGATGAATTCGTAGTGCTGTTGCCGCAGACGGCGAAGGATTCAGCGCTGGTAGTGGCAAGACGTCTGCGCGATGCCATGCGGGCCAGCAGTTTCTGCCGTGAAGAAGGCCTCAACCTGAACGTGCGAGCGTCGATTGGCCTCGCCACCTATCCGCATGACGCCCGTACCGCCCACGACATCATCCGTCAGGCTGACCAGATGATGTATCTAGTGAAAAACTCCACTCGCGACAACATTGGAATTGCACAGCGCGGATTGCTGAAGTAAAGGCGCCGATTCCTGTACTCCCGAGTACGAATTCAGGGCAAGACTCATTGCTTGCTTCGGAAGCCTCGGATAGTCTTCGAGACGATTTGAAGCGCGAGTGTATGAAACGAATTCTAGATCTCGGATCCGGCACCGGCAATTCGTGGCGCGGCTGGGGAATGGATGTTGAGGATTGCCAGATCGTAGGGCTTGATATTTCCTTCGGACGCCTTCAGCAAGCCAATGTTAAGTACGGCGTCCGAGGATGGCGCTATGGCTGCGCCCGGGGCGAAGAACTCCCGCTTCGCGATAGCTGCGTTGCGGGCGTGTTCTGCAGCGTAGCTTTGCCGTACATGCACATACCCCGTACTCTCGCCGAATTGCATCGCGTGCTCACTCCTGGAGGAATTTTTTGGGCAAGCCTGCACCCTGTCAGCTTTACCTGGAATAACCTTCGGCAATGCTTTCCCAAGCCCAAGCAGAGCCTCTTCCGTATTTTCGTTTCTTGAACGGGTTGCTCCTGCTCCTGGCCGGAGTTGTGCTGTCGGTCGGCGGCATCTGCGAGAGTTGTCAGACCGAAAGAGGAATGCGAATCGCGCTCAAGCGTGCCGGATTCACCGACGTTAGCTGTAGCCTGGTCGGGGGCAGGTTTCTGCTACGCGCCCGCCGGACAGGAACGGATGCCGCTGCCGAGTCCGCAGCACTGGCTAAAGCTAGTTAGGGCTCTGCCAATTTCTTATCGTGGGCAAGATGCTCCTCACATCCACAGACCAGTGTTAATTTTGATCTGCTTTCCGGCCTGTAGCTGATTGCCGAGCTACGGTTTTGAGGGCGCAGTTTGCGGTGCGCTCGGCTTCCATGGATTCGCGTTAGCGGGCCCGTTGGGGTCAACCGCGAAATCCCACACATAGAGATTCATTCCTTCTTTGCCTTCCATCTCAACCAGCGCGTATTCGCCCGGCGGCAGGCTGTCGGTGGGAGTGACTTTGAGCCATCCTCCGCTGACGCGGCTGACGGTTGTCTTCATAAACTGCTGCTCTTGGCTCACCTTGCCGGTGACCGCGCGCTTCACGTCTCCTACGATGCGCTTGCCATTCTTGACGTGCGTACGCACGATGCGGAAGCGGTCGAAGGGCACGATGGCTTGCTCGGGTTGTTGGGGCTGTTGCGGCTCTGTTGAGGCGTGGTTGCTGGTGCCAGTCTTTCCCTGGGCAGCTGACTCCCGCTTCTCGGCGTGGGACAATTGGCCCGACTCCTGTTCCACGTTGATGTACAGCGAGGGAACGTCCACGTGCGACCGCACGCGAGCATGTTCACCGTCAAGTTCGATCGTCTGCTTCGCACTGGCGATCGGGTTGATGGCTCCGCGAAAGATGTTGCCTTTCACATTGCGGTTCAGATCGCCTGCCGACTGCTGCACCTCCACCAGTTGCGGCTCGCCTTTAAAGTTGTCGAGCAGGAAGACGCCGGAATCCTCTGGCAGGCGCAGGCCGGGAGCGACTTGCGGCAGGCTGGCTTCATCGGCTTCGGGCTCGGTTTCGACTTCCTTGTCGAGGTGGACGGCCTCGGGTACGGATGCGCCAGCGGCACGGTTTTTTTCATACTTCTCGGTTGCAGGCCAGTCAACGAGCGATTTTGGAATCTCTTCCCACTCGTTGCGTTCGGCGCTCAGGTAGCGCACCCGGTCGCCCTTAACTTCATACTTGGTGATCAATTGGTAGGAGCCGTCTTTCAGGATGATCCGCCGGGCTAGATCCTGGGCCAAGGTAGAGAAGGGAAATGCTAGAAGCGCTGCCAGCACAAGGGCTGCGATGGGCGCAGCCTGAAGAGAGTGGAAGAGCGAACGTCGCGAGTGGGGAGCACTCCGAAACATAAGGTGTCTGACCATCTTATCGTGCTCGTCAATTCGTGCTCGGCAATCGAATAGTCGAATGGGACCTGTGCCGACAAGTGCAAGATCGGCCGATCAACACTCTCTGGTTGTAGTATTCTGAACGACGAACTACGCCACCGAATCTGCAATCTTCGATAATGAGCCTCAAATCTATCTACTGTCTTGGCCTGACCTCGCTGCTGTGGAGTGCGACAGGTATTGCTCAGTCGGCTCCGGCCACGCAGGCAACGCCTCAGTATTCGGCGCAAGGAACGCCGGCTGCGGCACCCTCGCAGCAGGGTGCGGGACCGGTTTCCTATGCGTCGGTTACGCAACTGAACGGGCTGCTTTCGCAACTGGAAGCGACATCGAAGACAACGCAGGCCGATCTCAACAAGTTGCGCATCGAGCGCTTTAAGACCGACGCCTCATACAAGAAGCAACTGATTTCCAACGTGGATTCGATTCAGCGCAACCTCCAGGGAGCATTGCCGGAGATGCTGACTCAATTGCGGTCCTCCGCCGAGGACTTGCCCGCCACCTTCAAGCTCTACCGCAACCTCGATGCTTTGTATGATGTGCTGGGAAACGTGGTCGAATCCGCTGGAGCGTTCGGGTCGAAAGACGATTTTCAGATGCTCTCGAACGATCTAAGGAGTTTTGAAGGAACTCGCAAAGAACTGGCAGAGCGCATCGCGAATCTGGCGTCTGCAAAGGAAGCCGAGATTACCCGGTTGCGCGCCGATTTGAAAGCGGCGCAGACTCCGCCGCCGCTGCCGAAGAAAACTGTGGTGGACGATAACGAGGCACCAAAGAGGCCTGCATCTAGAAAAAAGCCGGCGAAGAAACCTCCGGTCACGCCGCCAGCACAGCCGCAGACTCCCCCCGCGCAGCCGACCTCGCCGCACTAGCGGCTTCCTGGCCTCGGGACATCGAACGTCGGCATTGGGCGCCTGGCCAAGTTCGCTACCGGTTAGCTTGCGCATCACCATAGCCTGACTCCAATTCTGTTACCCTTCCCTCTATCAACTTCGCAGCTGAAATGTCTATGAGCTTACACGGCAGCGCGGTCGCGTCTATTTTCGGCTTCGTTATCCTCTGCGTGGTGCTGCTGGATGCCTTTGAGACGGTGGTTCTCCCTCGCCGGGTAACGCGGCATTTCCGGCTAACGGCGTGGTTCTATCGGCGCACGTGGATTCCGTGGCGCAACCTTGCGCGCCGCATCAAGACCGTATCGCGACAGCAGAATTTTCTGGGATACTTCGGACCTCTGCTGCTGTTTCTGCTTCTCGGTTTCTGGGCAACCGGACTGATCCTAAGTTTTGCGCTGATCCAATATGGAGTGGGCGGCCACCTGCAGATCGGGAACGAGCCCGTAACTTTCGGCCGTATTCTCTATCACAGCGGAGAGACGTTTTTCACG
>JRHI01002665.1_pt1 | contig 11889 bp, 9 predicted proteins | sample 215371 | NCBI WGS metagenome assembly JRHI01 (sample SAMN02929681, study PRJNA255918) | sediment metagenome | biome: cave system; feature: Ice Cave; material: Sediment; isolation source: sediment from deep within a dark volcanic ice cave with no known source of... ... | reverse complement strand
CTCGTGCGCCGTCGTAGCGCGTACGCGACGGTTGTGTGCGCGGCGCTCGGGCTGGCCGTCATGTCAGCGCCGGGGCCCCGTGCGGTCCGCGCGGCGGACGCGTATCCGGGCGTGACGCCGGTCCCGCGGAGCACGGACGCCGCCATCTTACATGCCTTCGCGAACGAACGCGAGATCCGCGAGCGCATACGGCGTGGCTTCGCGGCGATCGAGCGCGGCGCGTGGGATGTGGCGACAAGCGAGCTCACGCGCACGATCGCGCTGCATCCGCGCGAGCCGCAAGCGTCCACGGCATACTACGATCTCGGCCTCGCGCGCGCCGGGCTTGCAGATCTCGACGCGGCGGCCGCGGCCTTCGCGGAGGCGATCGCGCGCGATCCTGGTTTTCTTGCCGCGCGCGCGAATCTGGTGACGATCGAATTGCGCCGAAACGATCTCCTCGCCGCCCGGAAGGCAGCCGATGCGCTCCTCGCGCTCGCCCCGGATTCGGCGCGCGCCCTCTACGCCCGCGGCATCGTCGCCTTGCAAATCGGAGATGCGCACACGGCGCTCGAAGACTTTCGCAAACTCCTCGCGCACGATCCGAAGTATGCAGTCGCCCATTACGATCTCGCGCTTGCGGAACAAAAACTCGGCGCCTATCCCGATGCCGAACGCGAGTTACGCGAAGCGATTTCGCTTGCGCCCGCCTATGCACGTGCGAGCCTGGCGCTCGGCGCCGTGCTGCTGCATGAAGGCAAACGCGATGATGCGCGCGCAGCTTTCGACGCTGCCGCACACAGCGCGAGCGATCTCGTCTTGCACAACCTTGCGATCTCGCTGCGCGACGCGATCGTACGCTAGGGCGATTGTGGTTTGTCGCGATCGTACGCTAGGGCGATTGTGGTCGGACGCGATCGTAGCCTGACGCAATCGCCGACGCGAAGTCTTCAGACTTTCTTTAAAGGCGCGTCCTACGCTCGCGGACATGAAACGATCGCCTTCTCGGTTTGCGTTCGCCCTTGCAATCGCCGTCGCGGCCTCGACAACGACGGCGTGCACGCCCGGTTCGCTCGGGACGAGCGGCGCACTCGGCGCTACCCCGGCCGGTAACGGCGCGGGTGCGGGCGGGGCGCCCAACCCGCGCAACGTCACTACGATCGACGTCAATCTCACGCGCGATCCCAACGGGTACGCACCGCAGTTGACGATGCTCGCCGTCGGAGACGGCGTGCGCTTCGCGAATACCGACGGCTTCGCGCACACCGCGACATCGATTGCCGGCAGCACGTTTCCCAGCGCCTACCCGTTCGATTCGAGCGCGCTCGCCGCGCGCGGTACGGCGCTCTCGCAGGGCTTCTCATCGGGTTCGCTGCCGGCGGGAAGCGTTTCTGCGACGCTCGTTGCGGACCGCGCGGGCACGTATCTCTTCGGATGTTTTTATCACTACGGCTCGCCGATGCGTGCCACGATCGTGGTGCAGTAGCGTGCGCGCGTTCGCGACGTGCGCGACATTTGCCCTCGCTGTGGCCGGCGTCGCTGCGATGCGATCGGCCGCCGATGCGATCCCCATTTTCGCGCAACGCTATGCGCTGTCGTGCGCGACCTGCCACACGGCACTGCCCGAACTCAACGATTTCGGTAACGCGTTCCGCAATCGCGGCTACCAGTTGCCGCCCGCGGTCCCGCGTCACGGTACGACGATCGCCGCACTTCGCTACAACACCGAATACGAAGTCGATCCCGCACCCGGGAATCGCCGCTTCAGTCCCGCGGCATCGATCGTCGCCGACGCCGATATTGGGAAGATCAACGCGTTCCTGCATTATAACCTCGGTGCCGGCGGTGCACCGGCCGCAGCGTATCTCGGCTTTCTCGCGACGTATAACGCGCACACGCAATCGCTCTATCGGGCAGGACTGTACGAATTGCCGCTCACCCAGTCGCAGGGTCAACGCCTCGACAGCATCTCGAATTACGGATACTTCCCAACGAGCGTCGGCCAGAATGATCTCGACCTCAACGCGCCGCGTCTGGGTCTGGAAGCGGAACGCGCCGTCGGGGTAGCGCGCCTAGCAACGACCGTCGCCTTCGGTGAATTCAAAGGTGCAGCTTACGGCGGCACGCCGGTTTTTACCGGGGCCACGACGAGCGCCGCGCGACCCGAGTTCGGTCTGTATGCCCGTCTTCCGGTTGGAAGGAGCGGCCTCACGCTCAATGCGCAAGTGCTCGACGGTAGCCGCCGCATCACCTTGCCGGGACGTCTCGCTTTCGACGACCCGTACGATCGCGTGGGCTTCGGCGCCGAAGTGCGGCTCCTCGGGGAACGCCTCGACGTCAGCGCCCAACAGTGGCTCGGCCGTGACAATAACGCCGACGGTGCCAACGGAGCGTTCGACAGCAGCGGCGGTTACGCGCGCATCAAATATTTCGTGACGCCGCACGCTTATGCTGCGGTGCGCTACGATACGGCCGCAAATCCCTTCCCGGCACGGACGCTCGTGCTCTATGCGGGCGCACTCGTCGGCCGCCACGCGCGGGTCGTCTTGGAGCGTCGCACGAATCTCCTGGGCCGGACGCCGACCTTCGGCGCCTATTTTACGATCGCGGCGCCGTGGCCGCGCGGGTTGTGACGATGCGCGTCTTAGTGATCGAAGACGATCCCGATATCGCGAACGCCATTCGCGCGATGCTCGCGCGCAACCGCTATGCCGTCGATATCGCCGCGGACGGCGATGCCGGCCTCGAACGGCTTCTCGGCGGCACGTACGCGGCGGCGATCGTCGACGTGAGCTTGCCCAAGCGCGACGGATTTTCGATTTGCCGCGGCGCCCGAGCGGAAAACGTCGCGACGCCACTGCTCATTCTGACGGCCCGCGATGCGGTGGAGGACCGCATCCGGGGCCTGGACGCGGGCGCCGACGACTACCTTATCAAGCCCTTCGCTGCCGAAGAACTCGCCGCGCGGCTGCGGGCGCTGTTGCGCCGGGCAGAGCGTCCGCCCGAGCCCGAACGCTTCACGGTGGGGTCCCTCGTGCTCGATGCCGCCGCGCGGACCGCTACGATCGGCGCTCGGCCCTTGGCATTGGGAGCGACGGAATTCCGACTCTTGGAACTCTTCGCGCGCAACCGCGGGATGACGCTCTCGCGAACGCAAATCCTAGAAAAGATTTGGGATTACGATTTCCAAGGTTCGAGCAATATCGTCGACGTGTACGTGAGCCAGCTCCGTCGCAAGTTCGACGCGCTCCGCTCGGACGCGTCGATCGCGACGGTGTGGGGCATCGGTTACAAACTCGTCGAGACGGCATCGAAGCCCGGGCGCTCGTCCGGCTAACGGTTTCGTATCTGGCCGTTTTTGCGACGGTGGTCATCGCACTCTCGGCTCTTGCGTATGGGCTGGTCGAAAGCAATTATCGCTCGATCGTGGCGCCGGCGCTCGAAACGGTCGAAGGCCGCGTCGGATTCGCCGCCGCCATGCGTCCGACATTCTACGCAATCGTGTCGTTCGATCTGCTGCTGCTTTTAGCGGTTGGTGCCGCATCGTTCGTGCTTGCGCGCGCCGCGCTGCGTCCCCTGTTGCTCGCGCGCGAACGTGAAGAACGCTTTGCGGCCGACGTCGCGCACGAGTTGCGCACGCCGCTCGCAGCGATCGCCGGCGTCGCGCAGTCGGCTCCGGCCGAAGATGCAGCTGCTGCCCGCGCATCATTTACGACCATCGCCCGGCGTGCACTCGAATGCAGCGCGCTGATCGGGGATTTGCTCACGCTCGCGCGCGGCAGCGACCGCGATGCCCTGGTACGCGAACCCGTCGATCTTGCGATGCTTGCCGAACGCGTCGTGCGCGAAAACGAGGCGATCGCGGGGCCGGCCACGAGGGCGGTCGTCTTCGATGCGACGTACCAGAGCGCGATCGTCGACGGCGACGAACGGCGATTGCTGCAACTGATGCGCAATCTCGTCTGGAACGCGCAACGTTATGCGAAGTCGCGCGTCACGCTTTCGCTTGCAGTACGCGGGGACCGTGCGACGCTGGTCGTCGAAGACGACGGTCCGGGGGTCTCGCGCGACCTCGAACCGCGGCTCTTCGAGCGTTTTGCGAAGGAAGCAGATTCGCCTGGAAGCGGACTCGGGCTCGCAATCTGTCGTTGGGTCGCTCGGGCCCACGGCGGAGAGATCGCGTACGAGCGAGGCTCGCGTTTCGTAGTCGCATTCCCGCTCGCGCGGCACGGGAGGGACGACGTATCGTAGCGCCGCTTCCGTTCCAAGACCCAGCGCACGCGCTTCCGTTTTGGTTCGCGTACGTTCTGTGGCTCGTGCTCGAACTCGTGCGCAGCAGAACGCGTCGTGCCGATTTCGCAGACCGGCGCGAGGATCGCGGTTCGTACGGGGCGATCGTCGTGAGCGTTTGCGTAGCCGTCGCACTTGCGTTTTTCCTGGCCTTCAACGAACCGGCTGCGGCGATCGCGGGCCATCGGGAAACAGCATATATTGTCGGCGTTTTGCTGATGCTCGGTGGCGTTGCCTTCCGTTCGTACGCGATTCGCGTCCTCGGCCGATCGTTTACGTTCGATGTAGCGACCCGCGAAGATCAACGCGTTTGCGAGGCCGGCCCATATCGCTTCATCCGGCATCCGGGTTACGCGGGTACCCTGCTTACGATCGTCGGAGTGGGGTTCGGCCTTGGGAATTGGGCGAGTCTGGTCGCGGGCACGGCGGCCGTGAGTGCCGCGTTCGCGTATCGCGTTCGCATCGAGGAACGCTTGCTGTGCCGTTCGCTCGGCGCACCGTACGCGGCGTATATGAAGCGCACGCGGCGCTTCATTCCGTTTCTGTTTTAGTCGGGGGAACTATCGTGCGGTTTTCGCGTAGCGCGGCGCATGGAACCACTGGACCTTCGTCTGCCCGCGCCACGCGGCCCGCGTGTGGCGCGCGCTGGGATTGTGTTTACGGCACGCGTCATCGACAAGTTGCGTGCCTCGCTGCCGGGAGGAGAATTGAACGGATACTTTCCGTTCATGGGTTTCAGTGCAGTGTGGGCGCACTACACCGGGATCGATTTGAACGAATTGCAGCGGTCGTCGCGCGATCGTCGGAAGCGGACGTCGAAGCGTGGATTCGCGAACGCACGGCGCACGTCGATTCAGCCAAAATCAACGCGAAGCTCGAACGTTTAGAAACGGCCCGGATTCCCGAGAGCATGCGCGAGACGTTCGAGCGAACGTATCCGCTCGAACTTCGGAGGAACCACGCGTTCTTCTTCGATCTTTTCGAAGCGGACGATGCCCGTCTCTATTCTCAAGCTTAATGTAAGCGCCGGCCCAGGCCGAAAGGACTACGTGCCGGTCCGATTTTTCAAAGGTACTTCTCTGCGCCGCTGAAAGATTGCAGACAAAACGGTGCTGCGTTACGAGACGCGTTTAAAGCACCGCGGCCGTTTACGTGCTCGCGACCGCCTCGGCTTTTGTATGTTGTTTCTTCCGAAATCGAATCAAACCGAGTGCGTCGGCCGCGCTGAGGCGGCCGACTGCGGACGAGCTATACGTCGACGATTCAATGACGCCATCGGGACGGATGATGAAATCTGCCGGCTGAAGGTACGAGCCGTCCGCGGTGTCGCTGTAAAACGACCCGAGGACGCCCGCGGTCGCGCGCGTGTCGAGTCCGTAGCCGACACGAAACGCGATGCGCTCGGCGTCGATGGTTTTGAGGGCATCTTCGAAGGTATCGACGGACGCCACAATGACCTCGACATCGAGCGCTGCGAATGTGTCGTGCGCTCGCGCGAGATCGTTGAGGTGCTCGTGACAGAAGGGGCACCAATCGCCGCGGTAGACGGTGAAGATCGTCCAACGTCCCGTGCCCGCCAGTTCGATCTCGCGGCCGTCGGTCGTTTTGAGGAAAAGATGGGGGAAAACGTCTCCGGTATCGAGCGGTTTCGCGCCGAGTGGATATGACATGCGGGCTCCCTGCCGTGGCTGTTGTCTCGCGATACTAACCGATGCGGTATTCGTGGAAGGTAAGGACGGTTACACTTCGAGGCTGCCCGCGAGCGCGTTCTGTGGGCTGCCTTACGGCGCGCGGATGGCGTAGCTGCTACCATTTCGGCTATGGATCGCGCTCGGTTCGTCGCTACCGCCCTCGGGACTCCGCTGCTGCTCGCGGGCGCCGCGCGTACGGCGAGCCCCGCGCCGGCAGCGGTGCCGGGCGCGATGCCGGCCTGGAACCCCGTGCTGCGCGGTACGGCGTGGCTGGGCGGACGTCCCGAGGCGGCCGACCTCGCCGGGCGCGTTGTGCTCGTCGACGTTTTCACGTTCGAGTGTATCAACTGCACCCGCGTCGTTCCCAATCTTAAACGTCTGCGCGCTCGCTACGCGCCGAGCGTACTCGCGATCGTCGGTGTTCACGCGCCGGAAGTTCCGAGCTATCAAGCGAGTCTGGGCTACGTCGCCCGCAACGTTCGCGCTCAGGCGCTGGAATGGCCGATCGTCTTGGATAACGATTTCCGCATTTGGAAAGCGTATGAGGTCGACGCGTGGCCGACGCAATTACTCTTCAACAGGCGCGGCAACCTGAGCGCGCGAATCATCGGCGACTCACAAGACGACCGCCTCGATGGCGACATTGCTCGTCTGGTCGCGGAGAAATAGACGCCATGTTTGCACTCGTAGCGCTCGCGCTCGTTCTCGTTCTCGGGCCGTATACCGGTCCGCCGCTGCCCGGAAGCATCCCCGGCACGTCGAAATTCGGCGTGACCGTAAGCGGTGCACCGGGCGCGACCGTGAAGCTTCGAGCGCTCGGCGTTCCTAAAGGCTATGTCGCGTCATTCTGTACGAACAAAGTGTGTGCGCCGTTTCGCGTCTCGCTGGCATTGCCGAACTCCGGTCATCAACTGATCGAACTGCAGCTCATCGAGAACGTCTCGGGCGCCTCCAAGCCGCACCTCGTGACGGTTGCCGCCGAAGGTGCAGGGCACGCGACGATCGCGTTTTCACGCGGGACCCGCGAACGCCGAGCAAAACATATCGAACGGTAAGGTTCGCCGAAGTCAACCAAAACGAAAGCTGCCGGGTTGACGGGCGCATGAAATATATTCTGTACGCCGCTCGTGCCATGGCACTCGCGGGACTCACGCTTCAAGCACCGGCCTTTGCAGCCGACGCCGCGCCGCAGCATCACATTCGCGGCACGCTCTCTGCCGTTTCGCCGGCAGTTCTTCAGGTCGCGACGGCAACGGGTTCGGTCGAGGTGCCCCTCGACGCGAAAACCAAAGTCATCGGTGTCGTCTCCGCGAATGCGTCGGAGATAACGGCGGGCACGTTCATCGGTACGGCCAACATACCCGCTTCAGGTGCTGCGCGCGCCATCGAAGTGGTTGTATTCCCCAAGTCGATGGCCGGCCTCGGCGAAGGCGATTATGCCTGGGACCTACCCGTTAACGGCAAACACTCGATGATGACCAACGGCACGGTCGCGAAGTCCGGCGCTCACTCGATGATGACGAATGCCACGGTTTCAAAAGTGGCGGGCGGCGACGTAAAAACCGTCAAGCTCACGTACAAAGGCGGGACGAAGAGCGTGTCGATTCCGACTGACGCGCCGATCGTACGTCTGGTTCCCGCAACGAAAGCTCTGCTTGCCGTGGGAGCGCACGTCGTCGTGTTTCCGGCTGCAGCCAAGGCGCCCGTGCCGCTGGTGCTGGTCGGCGAGAAGGGCGTCGTCCCACCGATGTGAGCGAAGCGGGACCGGCGTCGGGCCGGTCCCTTCGGTTCGCGGCGTTTTCGCCCGCTATCGGTGGCGGCGGAACTCATCGCAGTCAGCGTCCGGCAAAGGGATCGCGATGCCGGACGAACGGACGACCGCTACCCAAGGCGAAGAACTCAACGTCGTGCGCGCGGCGCTCGCGCGCGAAACCGATCCGCTCGAAACCCCCGGAACCAGACCTAGCCGCCGACGGCGGGATGAACCCTCGGACAGCGCTTGGCGAGCCGGCGAGGACGAGGGAAGTCACGGGACCAAGCAAGCTTTCGGAAACGCGATCATTGACCCGCTTGAGCTTGCGATGTATAATCTTCGTCTATGCCCCGCGGAATTTAGCTGGATTTTCAGGGAGCGGCAGCCGCCGAGCCCTTTTTGCTATTCAAGCGCAAGACCGCCATCCGCGGCATTGAGGACGAATTTGAACCTTCTCGACGTAAATAATTTCGACGCGATGCGCATCGGGCTTGCAAGCCCCGAACAAATTCGCGCGTGGTCCTTCGGCGAAGTGAAGAAACCGGAAACGATCAATTACCGTACCCTCAAGCCCGAGCGCGACGGTCTGTTCTGCGAGAAGATTTTCGGACCCACCAAAGACTGGGAATGTCACTGCGGCAAGTACAAGCGTATCCGCTTTAAGGGCATGATTTGCGATCGCTGCGGTGTTGAAATCACACGCGCGAAAGTGCGCCGCGAGCGCATGGGCCACATCGAACTCGCTACACCCGTCACGCATATTTGGTACTTCAAAGGCGTACCGTCGCGCATCGGCATCCTGCTCGACATGTCGCCGCGCCAGCTCGAGAAGGTCATCTACTTCGCGGCCTACATCGTCATCGATCCCGGCAACACGTCGCTGACGAAGCGCGAGATTCTCACCGAGCAGAAGTACCGCGAGTCGCGCGAGAAGTTCCTCAACGGCTTCAAAGCCGGGATGGGCGCAGAAGCTATCCGCGAACTGTTGCGCGATCTCAACTTGCGCAAGCTTCAAGAAGATCTCCGTAAGGAATTTAAGGAGACGACCGGGCAGAAGCGGGTCAAGGCGATCAAACGCCTCGAAGTCGTCGAAGCGTTTCTAAACTCCGGCAATAAGCCCGAGTGGATGATTCTGAGCGCCGTGCCGGTGATCGCGCCCGAACTGCGCCCCATGGTGCAGCTCGACGGCGGCCGCTTCGCGACGTCGGACCTCAACGATCTCTATCGGCGCGTTATCAATCGCAACAATCGTCTAAAACGGTTGCTGGAATTGAGCGCGCCGGAGATCATCATCAAAAACGAAAAGCGCATGCTGCAGGAAGCAGTCGATGCGCTCATCGATAATGGTCGCCGCGGCCGTCCGGTGACGGGCCCCAACAACCGGCCTTTGAAGTCGCTGAGCGACATTCTCAAAGGGAAGCAGGGTCGTTTTCGTCAGAATCTTCTCGGTAAGCGTGTAGATTATTCGGGCCGTTCGGTCATCGTCGTCGGCCCGAATCTCAAGCTGCACCAGTGCGGTTTGCCCAAAGAGATGGCACTCGAACTCTTCAAACCGTTCGTGATGAAGAAGCTGGTCGACCGCGGTCAAGCGCACAACATCAAGAGTGCGAAGCGCATGGTCGAACGCGTACGTCCGGAAGTGTGGGACGTTCTCGATGAAGTGATTCGCGAGCATCCCGTGCTGCTCAACCGCGCGCCGACGTTGCATCGTCTGGGCATTCAGGCCTTCGAACCGGTACTCGTGGAAGGGAAGGCCATCCACCTTCACCCGCTCGTGTGCACGCCGTACAACGCGGACTTTGACGGCGATCAAATGGCCGTCCATCTTCCGCTCAGCGCCGGTGCGCAGGCGGAAGCCCGCATCCTCATGCTCTCGTCGAACAATATTTTACAGCCGTCGTTCGGGCAGCCGGTTTCGATTCCGAATCAGGACATGGTCCTCGGGCTGTACTATTTGACGTTCCAAAAAGACGAGTACAACGGCGTCGCCAAGGGTGATATCCCCGAAGACGCGCTAATCGCATCGATCGGGCGCCTTGCGTACGATGCGAGTAAGGGCGGCAACGGACACGTACAACTCACGGGCCAAGCCGACGGCGGCAAGGATGCTGCGGGCGAGAAATTGCCGACGTTCGAGGATCTCAACGCCGCGGTCATCGCGTACGAGTTCAAGCAGATCGGCCTGCAGCAGTGGATCAAGGTTCGCTGGAAGGGCGTGCTCGTTCGTTCGACCGTCGGTCGCGTGATCTTTAACGATGCGCTGCCGGCCTCGTGGGGCGAGCCTTTCCGCAACCACACGATGGACAAATCGGCGCTGAAGAAGCTGATCACCGAGTGTTACCGTCGTCACGGCAATGCCGAGACCGCAGCATTTCTGGACGCGATCAAGGCCTTGGGTTTCCGATATGCGACGCAATCCGGGACCACGGTTTCGATCAGCGACATCGTCGTCCCCGATGCGAAGTTCAAGATCCTCGACGACGCGCAGGATGCCGTCGACAAACTCCACGAGTTCGTCAGTACGGGCTTCATGTCGCAAGAAGAGCAATACAACAAGACGATCCAAGTATGGTCGAAGGCCTCGGAAGAAGTCACCGGAGCCATGCAGGCCGCGCAGAATCCGCTCAATCCCGTCTTCATGATGGCGACCTCGGGCGCGCGCGGTTCGATCAATCAGGTAAAGCAGCTCGGCGGTATGCGCGGACTGATGTCCGATCCGTCGGGTCGCATCCTTGAGATTCCGGTCAAGGCGTCGCTCAAAGAAGGCCTTACGGTTCTGGAATACTTCATCTCGACGCACGGCGCGCGTAAGGGGCTTGCCGATACCGCGCTGCGCACCGCCGACTCGGGGTACTTAACGCGTCGTCTGGTGGACGTTGCGCAAGACGTCATCGTCCGCGAAGACGATTGCGGTACGGCGCAGGGCATGACGGTCTACGACATCGGTATTGGCAAGGAAATCATCGAACCGCTTTACGACCGTATCATCGGGCGTCGTGCGGCCGAAGATATTCGCGATCCGGAGAAGCCGAAGACGAAGCTCGTCGTACGCGATGCCGAGATCAATGAAGAAGTCGCGCACGCGATTATCGCGGCCGGCATCAAGACGGTGAAGATTCGGTCGGTGCTCAATTGCGAAGCGCGCGTCGGCGTCTGCGCGATGTGCTATGGTCGAAATCTAGCGACGGGTAAACGCGTCGATATCGGCGAGGCCGTCGGTATCATCGCAGCGCAGTCGATCGGCGAACCGGGCACGCAGCTCACGCTGCGCACCTTCCACACCGGCGGCGTGGCGACCGAGGACATCATCACGGGTCTTCCGCGAATCGAGGAGATTTTCGAAGCGCGTAAGCCCAAAGGCAAAGCGACGATCTCGACGGTCGCTGGGACGGTCCACATCACCGAAGAGAAGGGCAAGCGCGTCATGGTCGTCACCGACGATGCCGGCGAAGGCCACGAGTTCGACGTGCCCTACAACACGCGTTCCTTCGTACAAGAGGGCGCGCGTGTGGAAGCGGGCGATGCGCTCAACGAAGGCTCGCTCGACCCCCACGAGATCCTCGAGTACAAAGGCGAGAACGCGCTGCAACAGTACCTCGTGCAAGAGGTGCAAAAGGTCTATCGCTCGCAGGGTGTCGACATCAACGACAAGCACATCGAAACCGTCGTCCGCGCGATGCTTCGCAAGGTGAAGATCGTCGATGGCGGCGATACGCGGATGCTGCCGGGTCAGCTCATCGAGAGCTCGGTTTTCGCAGAAGAAAACGAGCGGATGAAGGCCGAGAAGAAGAAGATCGCAGAGGGCAAACCCGTCCTGCTCGGAGTGACGAAGGCGTCGCTCGCTACCGAGTCGTTCTTGTCTGCGGCGTCCTTCCAAGAGACGACGCGCGTGTTGACGGATGCCGCGATCAAGGGCAAGCACGATCCGTTGCTGGGTCTCAAGGAGAACGTGATCATCGGCAAGCTCATCCCGGCGGGCACGGGTATGCAGCGCTATCGTGGCGTGACGATTCAGCCGGAGGGGCAGGATCTGGACGAGGACGGACGTCCCAAGGGCGCGTTTCTCGACGGCGCGGAGTACGGGTTCGAACCGGAGCCGGCGTTGGTCGGTTCCAAGCTCGTCTCCGGTTTCCAAGACCGGCGTCCACCGCTCGAACAGACGGTGCACTACGAAGG
>JRHI01002664.1_pt1 | contig 11890 bp, 11 predicted proteins | sample 215371 | NCBI WGS metagenome assembly JRHI01 (sample SAMN02929681, study PRJNA255918) | sediment metagenome | biome: cave system; feature: Ice Cave; material: Sediment; isolation source: sediment from deep within a dark volcanic ice cave with no known source of... ... | reverse complement strand
CCCGCCGGCGGGCGCCGACGAGCCGGCCGTCGCCCTGGAGGATCAACATCCCTTCGGACCCGGCGAGGACAACCTGATCGTCGCCGTCGCGCGGAGCGGTCGCGGAGTAGTGGACGGTCCCCAGGGCGCCGTTCGCGAAGCGCAGGAGGAGGGCGAAGTTGTCGTCGGCGTCGACCGTCGCCATCGCCGTCGACTCGGGCAGCCGGCGGCGCTTGACCATCGTCGCGGTCGCCCCCGCGACCGATTTCACCTCGCCGAACCACCAGCGGAGGGCGTCGATCTGGTGGGAGCCGGCCGCACCAAGCATCCCACCCGCCTTGTCCTGCTCCATCAGCCAGCCGAAGGTGACGCCGTTTGGGTCGTTCAGGCTGGAGCGGTAGATCGTCATCGAGGCCGAGTGCGGTTCGCCGAGGTAGCCCTCGTCGATCAGTTCCTTGGCCCGGGCGCGGGCCGGAACAAAGCGAAGCTCGTGGTTGACCATCGCCACGACGCCGGCGCTGTCGGCCATTTTCACCATGTCCCGCGCCTCGGCGAGATTGCGCGCCATCGGCTTCTCGCAGAGGACGTGCTTGCCCGCCCCGAGCGCCGCCAGCGCCATCTGGTGGTGCAGGTAGGGCGGCGTCGCGATGACGACGGCGTCGACTTGAGGATTGCGCAGCAGCTGGCGAAAATCGCCGACGGCGAGGGGGATGCCATGTTGGGCGGCGACGAAATGCGCCCGATCGGGGCGGCGGGAACAGACGGCGACGACCTCGGTCTCAGGCAGGAAGATCAGGGCGGGAAGGTGTACCACGGCGCCGATTCCGGTCCCGATCACGCCGACCCGGATCGTGTCAGTCCGGATCGTCGTGGTCTTCGTCCGGTCCGTCGCCACCATCGCCGTCGCCTCGCTCCGCCACCGGTCGCCCTGCCCGCGCGTCGGCGGCGAATGCTACCACGGGAGCGTGGCGGCAAACATCGCTACCGGCGGTAGCGCGGAAACCCCACGAGCATCGGCGTGATGTGGCAGGATGTGCCGCGCGGCAGGACAGCGGGTGGAGGGCGGCGATGCGGATCTACAGTGGGAAGGGCGATCACGGCTCGACCGATTTGCTCGGGGAGCGGGTGGAGAAGGACGATCCCCGGATTGAGCTCCTCGGTGCGCTCGACGAGGCTACCTCCCAGCTCGGCCTCGGGCGCGCGGTCGCCGCCTCACCGCGCTCGCGGGAGTGGCTGATCGAAGTCCAGCGCGATCTCTACAAGATCATGGCTGAGCTCGCGTTCACCGACGAGCTACGCCCTGCCGGCTACGTCCTCGCCGCCGCGCGGGTGTCCCGGCTGGAGGAGGTCACCGACGCGCTCTCGGTCGAGGTAGAGTTATCGCCACACTTCATCGTTCCCGGCGACACGGTCGCGGGCGCGGCGCTCGACGTCGCGCGCACCGTCGCCCGCCGCGCCGAGCGGCACGCCGTCGCCCTCGCCCACGCCGGCCATCTGAGCAACGACCAGATCCTGCGGTACCTCAACCGGCTCTCGTCCTTGCTCTTCATCCTCGCCCGCTTCGAGGACCGCGCCGCCGGGGTGACTCCGCTCAAGGCGAAACAAGGCTGACGACCTTACCCATCGTCAGCCGCCGGAGCGGCAGGCGTCCGCGGCTGGCAGCCTGTGCGCCGACCGCCGGCCGGGCAGGACCGGGGCGCGTTCGCACTGGCGGAGTGGCGTGGTCGGTGCGGCACCGGGTGGCAACCCGACCTGAGAACCGCCAAACACGCATGGTATGGATCCGATGCGCTGCTTGCCGCGCCCCGTCGAATGCCCTTGCCCGACGCGGCGATTGAACCGTCTGGCCGCTTACCAGGCGACAAAGAGAAGGTCGCGGCGGTTGAGCATGCTGAAGATGACGCGGGTAGAGCGGCCCGGTCCGGGCAGGAGGTCGACGAGGACAACCGGCGAATCTGGCGCGACGCTGACCTTGTGCTGCGGGAAGTCCTCCGCGTAGGGGCGCCTGGTGACCAGCGAAACCAGGTGACCTAACCGATCGTCGACCACCGCCGCGGCCGTCGTGGCCGCCGCATGATCGGCCATCAGGAGGGCGATCAGGCAGCGCGCGATCGGCTGGCCGGCGGGCGCCGGTTCCGGGGTGGCGTCGGGGTTGAGCCGGGGCAGCGGGCCACCGAGCGTGGAGCCGATCAGCGCGAGCAACACCGGCGGCATCCGGGTGATCTCGGCGATCTGGGTTGCGATTGCCGTGGCGATCTGGTCTGACGTTTGTCCGCTGCTTTCGCCGAGCAAAAACGCGGCCGGGTCGGCACCGCCAAGTGCGGCGCCCGAGACCAAGACCGCCGATGCCAGATTGTCAGGGAGAGCGACGAGGAGCGCGGCGACGAGGAACTGCTGGGCGAGCGAGGGCGCACTGCCGGCGGCGGCGGCGAGCGCCGCCCGCAGGATGGCGAGCGCGCCGCACGAGACGAGCGTCCCGTCCGCCAGGAGCGCCACGTTGTTCATCGAGGCGAGGGCGAGCTGGCTCACCGGAGAGTCCATATGGATCTCCGGATCGGCGTGCAGCGACAGCACGGTGGCGCCCGCGGCGTCCACCGGCTGGTAGCCGCTCTTGGTGAGCGCCGTGCGGATCTCGTCGGGGCTGAACCGACCGCGTAGGAAGGTGATCGTGGAAGGCGGTTCGCCGACTTCGAGCGACTGGTCGATCTGCAGCAGGTCAAACCCGAAGAGCTGCCGCCATTCAGGCTGGAGGCCATGCTGGGCGAATAGCCCGGCGATCTGCAGGTTGGACGCGGCCCGAACCCAGGACCGCAGGCTCGGGTCGTCCGCGGTGCGCGGGGTGGCCACGCCGACCGAGGCGATCTGCGCCGCGACGTTGGCGTAGGTCGCCAGATGCACCGTGGCGGGACCTGAGCCGGCGAGCATGTCCGGGGCATGCGCGAGCATCCCCGGTAGGCTACCTGGATCGCCGGCACCGACGGGGATCGGACTGGACGGCGCGGGCGTGCCAGCCTGAGCGGCGCTCCGGCGCGCCGGGCGCGTCGCGCTGCCGAGCGCGACCGCCAGGGTCGCGGCGGCTCCTCCCGACAGCAACGAACGGCGGGTGATCATCGCGGTCGCTCCTCCTCGTTTCAACGTCGTCCGGTCGCGAAGGGGTTTCGGCGCTCAATCGTCAGCGGCCGAGGAAATACTCATACACTCGGGAGATGGCATCCTTGGGCCGGCTCTCTTTGTCTCCCATGTTGCCCCGACGTTTGTAGGCTGCCTGAAAGAGCGTGTCTTCAAAGCCCAGCCTAGCCGACGAGTTTCGGCACCGTGCCACAGAGATAGCTCCTTGGGTTGCGCGTTCAGTCCTCATAAGCCCTCAAAATAGGTTCGGATTCTTCTCGCCATCAGCTTGCGTCGCTCGGCCAGGAACTGTGGGTAGTCTTCCAGCCCCATGTCGTGGATCCCCTGCGGAATGCAGTTCATCCGGTAGTTCTCCTCGAGCTCATCCCGTGAGGTGATATTACCGTACCGCTTCGGCCCGCCCTGGCATTGCTCCCGCAGTTGCCCGAAGTAGACGCGGGGCTCCCTGTTGCCAATGGCAATGTTGATTTCACTCTGCGCCACGACGTAGTTGCCCACCTGGTTGAATTGCCCGCGGGCGTGCCCGTTCTTCTTCAGAAAATCGCGCGGGAAGAGGTGGTGGACATCGGACTTGTACTCGATCAGGTCCCGCACCGAGATATCGCGGGAGAGAAAGCCCTTGTCGCCCAGCTTGACCTGGGCCGCCTCAAACAGGCGGAAGTACGGACTGGAGGCGACCGAGGTGTCCAGCTGCTGGGGCAGCGCCGCCTCCCAGAAGGCATCGGACAAGGCTCCCCGGATCAGCCCGTCGGCGTAGGCCTCGATGCCTTGCAGGTGCAGTTGTCGGATGTCGAGGTCGATCACCGACTCCGGCGAGCCGGAGTACCGGCCGGTCAGGAGCGACATCACAAACCAGCGCCGGACGTGGCGCTCAATATCCGCCGCCGGCATGGTCTGGGCTCTCAGCGTCAAATACAGAATGTAGGCGAAGTTGAGCGCGTTTTGCGAGCCGATCATGCTGGTGTCGATGAAGCCGGCTGAGCGGATAATCATGATGAAGCGCTTGAAGTCGGTCTCGTTCATGAAGCGGGCAGTGGCACGGTGCAGCCGGGCAAACGAGTCCTCGACGATCGCTTCCTCGTATTGGCGGGTCTCGAAATTGCGTCCCGACAAGAGCGCCACCAAGTCTGCCAAGCGCCCGCGCTTGAACTCGGAGGTGAAGGCCACCCGTAGCATGTCAGTGTAGGACGGGTCGTACAAATCGTCGTTCTCGTTTTTCAGCCAGCTCATCTGGGGCAAAAAATCGGTGGCGGCAAAGGCGGTGTCGTTGTTGATGGTGGTGTAGAAGTCGGGCGCCACGGCCAGGTGGCAGAAGTAGTCAATGGCTTTGCGCAGCGTGTTGCCGCCGTGCTTCTCATCGACCGCGATTTTGGACATGGCGAAGTCAGCTTGACTGAGGGCCACCCCAGCCGAGTTGACCCGGATGAAGATCTCCGTCACCGTCTCAATATCCAGGTCATGGTCGAGCTCGATCAAGCCGATTTGGTTGCTGGTGATCCCCCGCAACAGTTCCAGGCTCTTGAAGATGTCGTCAATCGTCGTCCCCGGATTCTTGTCGCAATAGACGCTGACCAGCTTAAAGAGGCTGGTGTGGGGATTGAAGACCTCGGCGATGTCCGGAATCCAGCCCACGTCCTTGGCGATGGCGGGGTTGGAGACCTCGAACTGTTTGCGCACCGGATGAAAGGCAATCCGGATGCGCACCTTCTTGTAGTCCTTGTTGACCACGTCCTGGGCCAAGAGGGACGCCATCAGGGCGGTGATACGCTGCTGACCATCAATCAGGATGCGCTTGCCGGAAGAGGAGGTGCCGTCTTTGAGCTTAACGTCCGGATTCTTCCAGGCGATCAAAAAGCCGACGGGAAAGCCCTGAAAGAGGGAGTCGAGGAAGTTGCGGACTTTCGTGGCGTCCCAGACGAACGGCCGCTGAATCTCGGGAATGGCGATCTCGCCCAATTTGATCCAGGTGAAGAGCGTCTCAATCGGGGGTTGGGTGACGGCGTAGCGTTGGGTTGGCATATGGTGATGTTCTCATATGCAAGACGGCTCGGCTTCTGGCACGCTGGTACCACCGGCCGCCGGCTGGTCACCGGCCTGTAGGCATTATACCCGGTGATCGCCAGCGGCCATCTCGGCAGGATGTCCATCGTGGTTGAGGTTCAGACCCCCAAGAGAGGCTGGCTTGCACCAGCACAAGCGCGCCGGGGCAAGACGTCGTGAGCTGCCCAACAACCAATCCTGAAGCGCAGTCCGCGTGACTTGACTCTACCGCGCTCAGCCAGCTTCAGCCGACTGAGCACGCGGTCTCGGATTGCGTTCAGCGGACTTGGCAGATGCATCACTGAGAGAGACTGCCACGCCGCGATCCACATGACAGCCGTTTGAGGGTAGCCGGTCGGTCGATTGGGGCGGGCGCTGATGCGCCTCCGCGGTCGCGACCCTCGTTGCTTCGCCGAACAGATCGAGGAGGCCCTGACACAGCGCCGCGCAGGCGAGCGCCTGATCGCGCAGGATGGTCGAGAACACGGTGCCGTTATGGACGTCGGTGCCGCAGAGGAGACGGCTGCCCGCTGCCGTTCCGGCACGCTGGAAGTAGGCGGCGGCGCGGGCGAGCGCCTCGGTCTCGGCGGGGCTGGGCGGGATCAGGACGAGCGCGCGGGAGGTCAACGGGGACACGCGGCAGGTCTCCTTGCCATGCGAGCCGGCCGGTGCGATCGTGCGTGGCAGGCCCGGCGAGGCAGGTGGGCCACCTTCGGGTGCTCCGTCCCTGCACGTCGATTCGGTAAGATCATATGTTCTATTCGCCGAGCTGTCAAGCATCGAGACGGCTCCTTCGACAGGCGGCGCTCTGCTCGCTATCCTGCCGTTCGACGGCTTGAGGACTGAGACGACGATAGGACGCGCATGCCCACCCCGCCGGCCCCCGATCGCCCACCGCACGACTCGCTGAGGGGCTTGCTCGGCGCGAGCGTGGACCGAGTGCCGCCGGCGGCGCGCTTCGCCGTGACCGTGGGCATCGCGCTCGGTCTGTTCGGCTCGATCGTCCTTGCGAGCACGCACCCCGGTCTCTCGCGGGCCGTGCTCTGGACCGGCATCGCGGGCGGGATTGCGGTCGCCCTGATACGCTGGATCAAGCCGCGACGCCGCCGCTCGCGCTCGATCGACCCAAGCGCCACCGGTTCGGCTTCGACGCCGCCTGAGGGTGAGCGAACGCGCCCAGCGCACGAGTGAAACCCCGCGCGGCGTGCCCGGCGTCACAACGACGGGCTCAACCGACCGAGCCCCTCCGGGACTCGTCGGCGACGACGGGGCCGATTGGAGGTTCAAAAGGTCCATGCCACCGCCCCGTCGCTACGCGTTCGATACCCGCGTCGTCCATGCCGGCGAGGCGCCGGACCCCTCGACCGGCGCGCACGGCGTGCCGATCTACCAAAACGCCACCTTTGCCTTTCGCTCGTACGACCAGGTCGAGGCGTTCGAGACCGGGCAGGTGCCACACTTCGTCTACGGCCGCTACGGCAACCCAACCGTACGCTGCTTTGAGCTGAAGATGGCCGACCTCGATGGCGCGGAGGCGGCTGCGGCCGGCGCGAACGGGATGGCGATCATCGGCGCCACGCTGCTCCAGCTCACCGCCGGTGGCGGCCACCTCGTCGTCTCCTCGGATCTTTACTCGGTCACGAACGAGGTGCTCGCCACCGACCTGCCGAACCAGGGGGCGACGGTGACGCATGTCGACATCACCGACCTTGTGGCGGTCGAGGCGGCGATTGGGCCGGAGACGCGCGCGATCTACACCGAAACCTTCTCCAACCCGCACCTGCGCGTCGCCGACGTCGACGCGCTCGGCGATCTGGCGCGGCGGCGCGGCATCCTGCTCGCAGTCGACAACACCTTCTTGTCGCCGGCGCTGCTCCGGCCGTTGGAGCACGGGGCCGATTTGGTCCTCCACAGCGCGACCAAGTACCTTTCTGGCACCGGACAGGTGCTGGGGGGCGTTGTCGCGGGGAGGCGGGAGCTGGTGAGCCCGATCGCCCGGCGGCTCGGGCGCCTGGGCGGGGCACTCAGCCCGTTCGCCGCCTGGCTTCTCCTGGCCGGGATCAAGACGCTGCCGCTGCGGATGGAGCGGCACTCGACGAGCGCCGCCCGTTTGGCGGTGCTCCTGGACACGCACTCGGCGGTGGCTACCGTGAACTTCCCAGGTCTCCCCGATCATACGGGTTTCGACGCCGCGCGGCGGTTGACGGGCGGCCGCTGCGGCGGGGTGCTCTCGTTCCTGCTACGCGGTGGGCCGGCGGCCGCGCGCGCGTTCGTCAATGGGTTGCGGCTCTGCACGGTCGCCGTCAGCCTCGGCGAGAGCTCGACGCTGGTCTGGCCGTCGGTCGGGGACGGGTTGATCCGCCTTGCGGTGGGGCTTGAAGACCCGGACGACCTCGCAGACGACGTCGCCGCGGCACTGGCCCGCGTCGAGGCACTCCGGCTGTCCGTGCCACGAGAGACCGATCTGTGATACACGAGTGCGCGATTGTCGGCGGTGCATCACGCTTCGCGATGTGCTATCATAGCGATCGCGGCGTGGAGCAGCGGTAGCTCGTTGGGCTCATAACCCAAAGGTCGGGGGTTCGAATCCCCCCGCCGCCACCGATCCGATGAGGCCGGAACCGGCCGGGGCATAATGCTTCGGCCGGTTCTGCTTGTTCGACGGTGGAGCGAGACGGTCACATGGCGCTCGCGGGCGCTCGCCGCGAACGCCGCCCTACCTGCAACCGATGCGAGACCAGGCCGGCTTTGCCCGCCACGAAATCGGCCGAGATCCGTCGCCTGACGCCGGAGGGACGTCCGAGGGTCCCACCGGTGCCGTCGTCGGGGCGCTGTTTGCTGCGCCGTTCTGGCGTTTCAGGGGCCACCAGGGGCCGAGGCGCGCATGATGTTCGTCTTCGGGGTGTTGATCTTCGCGGCCTTCGTCTCGCTCACGAAGGGGTGGACGCCGAGCGCTCGCTTCCTGCGCTGGTGGCGCTCGAAGGAGTCGTTCGTCGCCGCCTATCTGCGCACCGCACCGGCGGTCTTCATCTACTTGGCGATCTTGATCGTCACGACGACGATCTATCTGGAATCCTCGCCGCCGGTGCGCCGGGCGATGCTGCGCGAGCGCAGCACGAACCTGAGCCATCTGACGCGCGATCCGATCCATGTGCTGATCTCGAGCGCGTTCTGGATCGGTGGGGCCAATTTGGTCTGGAACATCGCCCTTTTTGCCCTTGTCCTGGCGCCGATGGAGCGCTGGCTGGGCAGCCTGCGCCTCATCGTCAGCTTCTTTGGCGGCCACGTCGGCGCGACCCTGATCACCGGGGTCGGGCTCTATGCCGCGATCGAGGCCGGCCGCGCGCCTCGCAACCTCGAGCGCGCGATCGACGTCGGGGTCAGCTACGGCACCTACTGCTGCTGCGCTCTCTTTACCTATCGCCTGCCGCGGCCCTGGTTGTTTCCCTGGGCGTTGGCCTGGGCCGGGTTCGGGTTTTACGGCATCCTCGCGGTCGGCGATTTCACCGCCTACGGCCACCTGGCGACAATCCTGCTCGGGTTTGCCATGTACCCAATCACGCGGTCAGCCACGGCGCAAGCCCGGACGCAGGCACCGCTGTGGCGGGTGCCCGTGCCGGTGCCGCGTCAGCACATCGACGTCCCATCGGCCAGGCTCAACAGGTGAAGCGGCGAGGGCACGCTGGCGAAGCCGGGCGGGGATCCATCGCCTTCGCCGGGTGTGGTCGGCGCAGGAGCGCATCCGCGGGATCGAACCGCGTAAGACGCCGACCGGCGCAACAGCGGCACGAGGAACACCCTTCCATTTCCCATGCCGCGCCCCCAATTTGATCTCACTCCATCCTTGAATTGGCGATGCGCCCGGCTCCCCATCTTCACGGCGCCGGGCGTTGTTGTGTGCTCGGCTGCGCTCGGGATCAAGCCGAGTGGTATAAGTGTCGGCGTCCCTGGGACTGATTCCGGGGCGGTCGGTAGACGCCGGAACGCGAGAGGAGCACGAGTGACCGACCCCAGGATTGAGACATGGGCGAGGGTGCTGGTTGGGTACTCCGTCGAGGTGCGGCCGGGTGACGTGGTGGCGATCACCGGTGGGGTGGCCGGCGAGCCGCTGCTGCGGGCGGTCTACCGCGAGGTCGTCGCGCGGGGTGGCAACCCGGTGCTGATGCCGTCCTTCACCGGGCTGGCGGCGGAGCTGGTCGCCAGTGGGTCGGACGAGCAGCTTAGGTACGTCTCGCCGGTGGAGCGGTTCGCGCGCGAACGGGCCGATGCCCTCGTGATCGTCAGCGCGGAGACGAATACGAAGAGCAGCTCCGCCGTCGATCCCGCCCGTCAGCGGGTCTACGAGCGCGCCCGCACCGACCTCCGGCAGACCTACCTGCGCCGTGCCGCGACCGGCGAGCTGCGCTGGACGAGCACCCTCTACCCGACCGACGCCTATGCCCAAGACGCCGACATGGCGACGGCGGACTTCGCCGAGTTCCTCTTCGGCGCCTGCAAGCTCCACGCGCCCGACCCCGCCGCCGCCTGGCGCCAGCTCAACGCCGACCAACAGCGCCTGATCGACTGGCTGAAGGACAAGCACGAGATCCACGTCGTCGGACCGGAGACGGACCTCACGCTCTCGGTCACGGGCCGCACCTGGATCAACTCCGACGGCCACCGCAACTTCCCGTCCGGCGAGGTCTTCACCGGGCCGATCGAGGATTCGGCGAACGGCGTCGTCCGCTGCACCTACCCAGTCGTGACGGGCGGGCGGGAGATCGCCGATATTCGGCTGCGCTTCGAGCACGGAAAGGTGGTCGAGGCGGGCGCGGCGAAGAACGAGGCGTACCTGATTGAGACGCTCGATACCGATCCCGGCGCCCGCGTCCTCGGCGAGTTTGCCTTCGGCACGAACTTCGACATCACCCGCTTCACGAAGAACATCTTGCTCGACGAGAAGATCGGCGGCACGGTCCATATGGCGCTCGGCGCCGGCTACCCCGACTCCGGCAGCACCAACCGCTCCGCGATCCACTGGGACCTGATCTGCGACCTGCGCCAGGGCGGGACGGTCACCGTCGATGGAACGCCGTTCCTTAAGGATGGACGCCTGCTCATCTGACGTTCGCGCGCCGAGTACCCGCGTCGTAGGTCCAGACCGCCGTGTCTGCCCCTACGAGGAGGATGCCCCTGTGCGTGCGTATGCGGCGAGCGCCTGCTCCAGATCGGTGACTGAGGTGAACAGATTACCGCCGCTGGCGTCGATAAAGTAGCGGACCTGGAGGTTGACGACGGCGGCCTCGTTCTCGCCGGTCTGGCGGAAGTCGGTGCGCAGGCCATCGATGCGCTTGCCGAGGGCGTAGGCGAACCCGATCTCGGCGGCGGTGCCCGAGTCGACGTCAACCCCGTCGAGGACGGCGACGACCCCGGCGCAGGCGCGGATGCCGGCCTCGTTCCGGCTCGCCAGCGCGTGGTTGATCCGGCGGTAGGCGGCGAGGCGTTCGGCACGGTCCGCGATCAGCGGCGCGCGGCGGATCTCCTCGTCGAAACCGTGCTCGTCCCACGGGTTGACGACCTCGACGTGTTCGCCGAGGCGTGCCCGCAGACGCTCCATGAACTCGCGGGTCGATTCCGCGAATCCGAGCGGCGAGGCAAGGTAGACCTTCATGGGCATCCTTTGCCGATCATTCCAACGAGCACGCGAGCCAACGTCCCACCGATCATAGGCCATCACGCCGGTTGCCTTCCGTCTCCCGTTACCCGTTCCGGGCTCCAGGCGACGACGTCGAGTCGCTGGGCGAAATGGAGCAACAGCGGCTTGCCGGGGAGCGAGAGGCCGTGCCCATCGGCGACGGTGTTGACGGCGATCTCGGCCTCGGCGGCTTGGAGCGGCCATGGGGCGTGGTGGATCTCACCCCGGTAGGCGCCGCCGCGGCGGTCGACGGCGTAGAGGCAGTAGCGCTCGGTCAGCCAGTGCTCCAGGCTGCCCGGCGCGCTCTGGCAGACCGGACCGGTTGCGCGGTAGCGACCGAGGAAGGCGCCCGGAGGGAAACCGCGGTGGGTGCGCTGGCTCTGGTAGGCGATCCAGTCGCCGTTGTCCGTGAGTCGCATTCGGGCGCAAAAGTAGGGAAGGTGGAACCACCGTCGCGCGACGGCGACGGCGACGGGGTTGGCGGCGTCAAGGCTGAAGAAGTAGACACCCGGTTTGCCGCCGGCCGTAACGTAGGTGCGGACGTTGAGCTCCAGGAAGGCCGACAGCCACGGCGTGGGCGGGGCGCCCCGCGGCCCGACGTTGCTCATCCGGAACGGCACGACCCCAACCCACCCCTGCCCATCGTAGCGGTCGACGTCGAGGCTCGACGGCACGAGGGGCCGCAGTGTCTCGACCGAGATCGGCCAATGCGCAAAGAGGAGGTCGTGCCACGACATCGCCATCGCCCAACGCCGCGCCGGCAGCGACCAGGGGCGGTGATCGACCTGAAGGGTGAGATCTGCCCAGCGCGGGGTTGGGTCAGAGCCAGGTGTCAACGTCGAAGTCGTCCTTTCATGGAACATCTCTTGCAGCGCGGTCATCGTGATGATCCCGACGGAGCGCTGCCTCTGGATCTCCTCGAAGAACCAGCGCGTTCGTGCCGCATCTTGGCGGGAAAACGTCGCCGGCGGAGCGGTCATGGAGCTTATGACTCATCGGCGGCCCGGAGAGGCACGGGCATGGTAGACGGGCTCCGCGATCTTGACCACCGGCTGGGCGACCCGGGAC
>JRHI01002663.1_pt1 | contig 11893 bp, 11 predicted proteins | sample 215371 | NCBI WGS metagenome assembly JRHI01 (sample SAMN02929681, study PRJNA255918) | sediment metagenome | biome: cave system; feature: Ice Cave; material: Sediment; isolation source: sediment from deep within a dark volcanic ice cave with no known source of... ... | reverse complement strand
GACCTCACCAGCSSCAGCGTCGTCGACGCTGGGGTCATGCGCGGGGATGTCGTGCACTGGGGAGCCGGATGCAGGAGAAGCATGTGATGCAGGGGAATCGTAGGTGGGTTCAACGGGCGTGGCCGTCACCGGATGGGTGGGCCGCGCGGGTGGGTCGACATAGGGACGGTCGGGTTCCGGCGGCAGGTCGGACTCCGGTGCTCGACTCGGGGCATCGCGATAGTCGGGATCGCCCTCGTCCGTATGGCGGTCCTTCTTATCCAGGGCACGATTCAACTCGGTGTCGATGAAACGACGTACTCGCCCACCTATGCCTTCTCGCCGTTCGGGCTCTCCGGATTCTAGCTTGGTATCCATCTCTCTACCTCCGTGCGTGGGTGTCTCCCGGTCTAGTGTTCGAGCACCAGCTCGTCGAACAGCGCCCGGTAATGCACGAACGCTTGCCGGAGCTGCTCGGTGTCAACGGCGCCCGGGCTCCCCTGATGATTCCTTCGTGCGGTATGCGCGGCGCGGTAATGCTCAACGACCTGTGGGTGGTCCGCGGCGACGAGCTCGGCGCGCTCTCCGAAGTCCTCCACCGGGTAGCCACGGTCGCGCATCACATCGGTGATCAGCCGGTCAGCTTCGTCGAGCGCCCCGCCGGGCTGGTCGACGAACTCGGACTGCACGGCCTCCCACCGTCGGGTGTAACGCTCGCGGGCCGTCCGATCCAGCGGGCGGATCTCCAGCTGGTCGCGCCGATCCGCGACATCGCTCAGATGCCGCGCGGCGTCACGCTCGCTGCCACGAGCGGTCACCTCGCGTTCGTACTCCGGCCCGAATCGTTCCTGCAGCTTGGCGCGGCTCCGTGAGCGCATCACCAGCGCCGCCACCACGATGGCTGCCACGACGACGATCCCCAGAATGATCCAACCGATCGTGCTCATGACCGCCTCCACGCACCTGAAGAGCTGTGACTCGCTGGTCGTTAAGTACCCGTTGTCCGGAGCGTTACACATATCAACGCATTCGGGTTCGTCGACTGGTTTAAGCTCAGCAATCGTGGTGGTACCGCAGAACCCGCCGAGCGGGCGAGCGCTCGCTCGCGACGTCGCGCTCTACAGCGCTGCCCGGCTGGCCCTGGTGACCGTCACGGCGTTGCTCCTACTCCTGGCCGGCGTCCCGCTGCTGGTATCGGCCCTGCTCGCGGTGGTGCTGGCGCTACCGCTGTCGATGGTGGTGCTGGGGTCGTTGCGGGCCCGAGTCAACGCCGGGCTGGCCGTGGTCGCCGGGCGCCGCAAAGCTGAGCGGGACCGGCTACGTCAGCAGCTCCACGGTGACCAACGCGGGTAGCGGCGGGTGTGCCTCGATGTCGCTGGTTGCTGAGAAGGCCAGCGCGGCGGCGGTGGCGGCGGCCCACACCAGCAACGCCAGCCCGGTGTCCCGCAGCACTCGGATCAGCTCCGGTCCATTCGCTCCGCCCCGGACCCGGCGCAGTGCGGGTACCGCGAAAACCAGGGCTAGCAGGGCAGCCAGCGCGGTCCACCGGCTGATCGCCAAGCCGAGAGTCACCGCGAACGGGACGGCCACCAACGCGGTGTAGAGCATCCGGGTCCGGTGGTCGCCGAGGCGAACGGCAAGGGTGCGCTTGGCTGTCGCGGCGTCGGTGGGGATATCGCGCAGGTTGTTGGCCACCAGCACCGCGGCCGACATCGCTCCTACCGCGACGGCCGCGAAGCCACCGGTGGGGGTGATCCGCCCGCTGACGACGTACTGGGTGCCCAGGACCGCCACCAGCCCGAAGAAGACGAACACGGCCAGCTCGCCAAGCCCAGCGTAGCCGTAGGGGCGCGTCCCACCGGTGTAGTACCACGCCGCGGCGAGACACGCCGCGCCCACCGCCAGCAGCCACCATTGCCCGGCCAGCGCGATCAGCGTCAGTCCGGCGACCCCGGCAACCGCGAAGCTGCCCAGCGCGGCGGTGCGCACTGCGCTGGGTGCCGCAACACCGGAGCCGACCAGCCGCATCGGTCCCACCCGGACGCCGTCGGTGCCGCGAATGCCGTCGGAGTAATCGTTGGCGTAGTTGACCCCGATCTGCAGTGCCAGCGCCACGACCAGCGCCAGCAAAGCTCGCACCCAGTGCGACGCGCCGAGTGCGGCGGCTGCACCCCAACCTGCGAGCACCGGGGCGATCGAGTTGGGCAAGGTGCGTGGTCGCGCCCCTTCCACCCACTGCTCCACGCTCGCCACGACCCAACCCTACGGGGTCGCGCAGCGGGTACCAGAAGCTTGTTTGCCTGCGATGGTGACGTGCGCGGCGGAGATGAACTGCTTGGGTCCGATCCGCAGCCACCGATCGGCGGGTCCAGCGCTGCCGATGACGGTGCACTCGACGAGCAGCTTGGCGCGCTGCGCCGCCAGACCCACCGCCGGGTACTGCGCACCGGGGCCGCTGTAGACGGGCAGGATCGGCAGCGTCACGATGGCCGGCGTCCCGTCGCCGGTCCACAGGTAGGTGACGGTGACCCAGCTGTTATTGCGCAGCCCCAGACCGTCCCAGAAGGTGCCGTCGGCGAGGTCGATCCCGGCTGAGTTGACCACGTGGCGGCCGAACTGATCCTGACCGTCGTTGTACCCGTCGTCATGGGCGGCCTGCGCCTCCGGCTGCCCTTGCGGCAGGTCCTGCCAGGCCTGGCGGCCGTCAGAGGTGTTCCAGTAGTCGTCGGTGGTGTTCCACGGACCGACGTCCCACACCGGAGCCCATTCGCATCGGCCGCTGCTCGCGCAGATCTTCACCGTGTAGTCGCCCGAATCGCGGGGGCCCAGTCCGCGGGCTGAGGGCAGCGCGACGAAGTGGTCGCGTGGCGCGATCACGTGACCGTTGGCCGTGGTGCCACCGACCAGTCCCTCACGGGTAGCGAACACCCGGTAGCTGGGCGCGTTGCGCGGGCGAGCAGCCAGAAGTTGCACGCCGGGTTGCGCGGTCAGCCGTATCGATCGCACCAGTGGGCTTGCGCCACCCTCGCCACTGTGCAGCACGATCCGGGTCTGTACGGCCGTCACCGCGGTGCCCAGCCCAGCGGGCGTCTTCGATCCGGTCGTCAACCACTCGGTCCACGATCCGTCGCCGCGAATGCCCCGGATGTCCACCCCGACGGCCGAACCGGCTGGTTGATCGGCGACGAGTTCCGTCGCTACCTGGCTGCTGAGCTCGGCCAGCGGCTGCACCGCGGTGACGAGCATGCCCTCCGGCCGGCCGGACCTGCTGCTCGCCGGCACGGTAGGAGTGGAGGTCAGGCTCAGCGCGCCCGCGTCGGACCGCACGTTGGTGTCATCCCCGTCAGGGACCAGGCGGACAGACCACGTCGTGGCTCTGCCTTGGGCGAGAGCCGGGAAATCCATCCCGCCGAGAAGCGCGAGCATCGCGACGACAGCCAAGGCGACAGCCCGGGCCGTGCCGCGGGCACGGAGGCAGCGTCGCGCCGGCAGCGCCACGGAATGCTCCTGACTGTCGGGGACAGGCTGTTTCCGCTGTGACAGATGTGATTGATGAGACGGTAGGTACTAGGGAACCCGCGATTCGCGCGGCCGTCCATACCCGGAGTGGGTGAACATGTACTTAACGTGCGCGAAAGTGGGTAGGCGGTCAGCGATCCCGAGCAACGAGCATGGTCCGGACGGCCCTGCGGTCTGGCTTGCCGACGCCGCGCAGTGGTAGCGCACCGAACACGACGATCTCCTTGGGCACCTGCGCCCCGGTCAGCAGCCGGCCGGCGGCCGCTCGCAGTGCACCGGGCTCTGGAGGCCGCCCAGGATCGGTGGCTATCACCACGGCGGTGACCCGCTCGCCCCAGTCCGGGTCGGGCAGGCCGACGACGCATGCGGCGGCGACCCCGGGCAGGCCGGCGAGCACGGCCTCCACTTCGGCTGGAGCCACGTTGAGCCCTCCGGTGACGATCACGTCGTCGGCTCGCCCGAGCACCTGCAGCCGGCCCTGCCCGTCACGCCGTCCGAGGTCGGAGGTCTGAAACCAGCCATCCTGGAAGGCCACCGCGGTCTGCTCGGGAGCGTCGAGGTACCCGGTGGCCAGCATCGGACCCGCCAGCTCGATGCTGCCCGGATCGGTTTCGGTTCCGTTCACCCGAACTTCGACCCCGTCAAGCGGCCACCCGTCGTAGACGCAGCCACCGGCGGTCTCGGTCATGCCGTAGGTGGTCACCACCCGCACTCCAGCTGCCCGCGCCCGGCGCAGCAGCTCGGTGGGTGCGGCCGCGCCGCCCACCAACACGGCGTCGAACCCGGCGAGGCGGTCGGGGTCGGTGTCCAGCAGCCGGATCAGCTGGATGGGAACCAGCGCTGTGTAGCACCGCCCGCCGGCGCTGCGCAGTCGGTGTGCTGCGAGGCCGAAGCTGGTTGGGTCGAACCCGCCGCGCAGATCGAGTACGGCGGGCCGGTTGCCCGCGAGCGCCGCGCGAACCAGCACCTGCACTCCGGCGACGTGCTCGGCGGGCAGCGCCAGCAGCCACCGGCCCGGACCCCCGAGCCGCGCATGGGTGGCCTCGGCGGAAGCGCGCAGCGCGGCGGCACGCAGCTGTACCCATTTGTGCCCGCCGGTGGATCCCGAGGTGCCCAGCACCGCCTGACCCGGGCCCGGATCGCGGGGCTGGATCGCCTGCCCCGGCCCCAGCGGGACCACCGCATCGCCTCCGGTCAACATTGCCTGCAGCGCGGCGTCGAGCTCCCAGACCGCCTCCGGGGACCCGTCACAGTGGATCACCCGCACTGCGGTCCTGTTCTCGATGCGCCGCGTTCGACTGGTATCGCGACCCCTCCTGCTGCCCCTGTTGCTCCGCGGCTCCCGAACTCAACACCAGCGTCGTCGGGCCCGCCGCAGACAGCTCTGTTGTTCAGCTCGGGATATCTAGAGCGCATCGGTCCTCCGCCAGTGCTCGGTTGATCTCCAACGGTACTGCTGCGTTACTCCGCGATGGCGCGGGCCTTAGCAGGGTCCCGCGGGTCGTGGTTAACGATGCGGACAACCTGCACCGGTCTTGCCGCGTCTATTAATCGGTCAACGGACTTTACTCTAGTGCCGATTTCGGTTACTGTGCGTTGCACGCCCCAGACCCCGGCGTCATGCGAGCTCGGCGAACCATGCTGAGCACCAGCCGTCCGGGGGTAGTCATCCATCTTGCAGACTCATCGCGATCGACTGACGTCGCGTATCGCGCGGGTGACCACCTGGCGTCATCAAGCTGGCCCCGAGCGTGGCGGTTGCTCGTGGGTCGGCCTATTCAAGCTCCGGTGGGCGATGACCCAACCGGATCCAGCGGCCGGCAGCCGAAACTCGAAGCGGGGGTTCGAGGGACGAGTACAGCGGCCGGTCCTGGCGGTGGCGCTGCCCTTGGCGGGGGGGCAAAGGTGGCGCCACCGCCTATTCTGGTGCCCGTCAAGGCGGCACCCGCCGCAACTCGAGATTCCCGGGTACATAGCGAACGGCGAGTCGACGCCAGGTACTGCGTTCTGCTTCCCTCGCTGGCCAGCCTGGATCGGCAGGCGCAGGTCCTGAGCGCACCGCAGCCGGTGGCAACCGCCAGCCCCCCGCTAGCCACTCGGCAGCGGGTGGTGCTCCTGCCACACGCCCGCATCGTGCCCACCGACACCCGACCTCAGAACCGTCGCGCAGGAAGGGTCACCGGCATGGACCAGGACAATTCGGCTCCGCAACATTCGACCCAGCGCGACGCCAGCACTCGCGTGATCGCCGCGAATCTGCAGTGGCACGACGCCGAGCTCGCACTGAAGGTGGCTCGACACTGCTTCGAGAGGTGGCGCGTTGCGGGCCCGCAGAACACCACGACGCACGCTTACCACACCCACATGGCACTGCACGAGGCAGCGCGCATCATCACCCTGCTTATTGAAATTTTCCGCGTCGAGGCGGACGCACTGGTCACCGCCTCGGCGCGCGGCGCTGACATCCCCACCCAGCGTAGCGATCATCCGATGGTCGAGAACCTGCCCGCCTCCATTTCCACCACGTTGGCGGAGGAGTCGACGCAGCTATCGTGAATGCTGTGCCAACCGGTCGCACACGGAATGTGATCAGGATGTACCGTCATCGGCATCCGGCGACCCGGCGCCGATACGATCTGCTCGGACCTTCGTCGCGCGCGTTCACTGGCCCGGTACCGCCGTGCATCCCGCGCCGGGCGCCGGTGAGGTAACGCGCCAGCTGCGAGAGCCGACGCTCGACTCCTGATTCGCGCCCTGTACCCTTTTAACCGCCTCGTCGCGTCGGGGGATCGAGGAGCTCGATCCGGTCGGCGCGTCCTGCGGAGGTCCGCCGCCGGATCGGGTGTCGTTCACGTCGTCCTGCAACAGGCAGACACGCGGTGTGTGCCTGTTGGCGTGCTATTTAGGCCCGGTCAACAATGCGAAACCGTGATGGCCGAGTTCACCGCTGGTCGGCCGCTTGGCTGTGCACGGTGGGTGCGTCGAGCACGTCGGCGGCGAGGTCGGTCTCGACGACCTTGCGGGCCACCTCGGACAGTCGTGCGTTGTGGTTGCGGGCGTAGCGGCGCAGCCGGTCGAAGGCCGCGGCCATGGTCAGGTTCCCGCGGTGGGCGAGCACTCCCTTGGCCTGCTCGATGATCACCCGATGGTTCAGTGCGGTCTGCAACTGCTCAGTGACCACCTCACGGCTGCGGATGGCGCGTTCGGACAGGATCCCGATCGTCGCGACGTCGGCCAGCGCTTGGCCCAGCGCCAGATCGGCGTCGGGCAGGGCCCCAGGCTGGCCGTGGAACAGGTTCATCGTCCCGATCGCCTCGCCGCGCAACCGCAGCGGCAGCGCATGCACCGACCGATAAACTCCCTGCTCGGCGACAGCGGCCACGAACACCGGCCACCGCCCGCCCGCGTCTGCCAAATCCGGGACGCTCACCTGCTCACCAGTGCTAAAGCACTCCATGCAGGGACCCTGGTTGGACTGTAGCTGCAGCAGCTCCATCACAGTGGCGTCCTCCTGCGAGGACGCCACCACCTGCAGGGTGCCCTGGGAGTCGACCAACAGGATCCCGGCCGCGTCAGCGGCCAGCAGCTCGACGCTGTAACTCACCAGCCGGTCCAGCAGATCGATGATGTCGTAGTCATCGACCAGGGTGTCGGCGAGCCCCACGAATGCCCTGCTCAGCAGCTGCTCGCGACCGCTTCCCACCGGACTCATCCCGGATCCCTCCGCCACGGACACGCCACAGGATCTGCCGGCTACTTCATGTCCTGGGTGAAGCGCAATCGCCTGGACACCACATCATGGGCGACGTCGCTGAGCAACCGCTGCTCGACGAAAGCATACGCCCGCATCCGGGCCAGAGCGTCGGTCGCACTGACCCCGAGCTGGGCCAGCACCATGCCGGTGGCCTGGTGGATCTCCGCTCGCCACACACCGAATGATCCAGCCACGTTCCGTCACCGGGATCGGTGCGCACCCCGAGGAACATCAGCGCGGCCATGTCCGCAGCGCCCACCGCATCTCGTAACTGCGCGTCGCTCAACGAACCCGGAGCCGTGCGATACAGGTCCAGCACCCCGAGGTTGATCGTTCCCCACTGGAACGGCACCGCGAACAGCGCCCCGACGTCGGACCGCTCCACCACGGCCGCCGCGAAGGTCGGCCAGCGGCTCACCTCGGTGCTGTGGTTCATGTCAGCGACGAGCACCGGTCGCCCGGTCACCGCCGCCTCCACGCACACACCCTCCCCGAGGCTGAACTGAAGTTCTTCCAGCAACTCCGCCGTCGCATCGGTGGCACACAGCGTCTGACTCGAGGTGCTCGCGGTCCGCAGCGAAATCGCCGCACCATCGACGTCCAAGCCCATCACATACGCCCGGCAGACCTGCTCGCCCAGCCCGCGCTCATCCTCGACGTCGCTGGCGATCTCCAGCAATGCCCGCGCCACCACACCCAGCTCAGCCATCCGCACCGACCCCACCACGCAGGCTTTCACCGAGCAGTCTCATGGCAGCCAACCGCCTGTCATTCCATGTTGAGTCGCGAGACGGAACACGACGGGGACTCGATCGGCGCCGACGGACCAGTTCAACGCTACACGCACGCCGCCGGGAGACTCCTGCCGCCGCTTCCGCTGTAGAGCGGCGGGTGGAACGTTCGTGTCCTCCCTCCGGCCTGGGCACTTACGCTGTCGCATCGACACCGAGGGTCTCGATGACCCCAGCGGCTGTGCTGTCCTCGTGCTGGTTGAGATCGGTCAACAGCGGACAACAGTCAGAGGCCGCCGCGGCGAGGTATTCGTGCAGGTCAACGAGCATCAACTGGTAAGGTAGCCAGATTCCCAAGCTCGCGACCAACCTCCGGCGGACCTCGGTTCCGGGGATGGTCGCAGGGCTGGGTGCGAAGGGTGGTGGATCGCCGGGTGGCGTTTGGTATCCCGGCCCGCTCCTCGTGCGTAGCGACGGTGCGGCGTCAGCTATTTGCACCTGAGGAAACCGGTCGATACCCGCCAGGCTGGACGCCTCTCCGCCGTTGCGTCATGCTCATGAGGAGCTGACGCAGGAGGCAGGCGACGATGGATGATGGATTTGAACTGCGAATGACGGACAACAGGGGAGAAGGTGTGTTCTCCACCCGGTCCTTCCAACTCGGTGAGATAGTGCTGATGGGTCGCATCGATCGCGAACTCGACCACAACCACCCCCACGCTTCTCAGATCGGCGAGGGCCGTTTTGTGTTGCATGGCGGGCTTATCCCCAAGGTGAACCATTCGTGTGAGTCAAACTGTGGAATCCAGCCTAACGCCAGTGGTGCGCACGACCTGGTTGCCCGCAAGCCCATCACTCTCGGCGAGGAAATTACGTTCGACTACGCCATGCGGAACTACTCGGTCGAGTACTTCCCCGACCACTGCCGATGCGGCTCATGCCAGTGCCGAGACCACATCACCGGGTGGAAGGATCTGCCCGCTCAGCGCAAAGTGGACTACCGCGGCTTTGTTGCTCCCTACCTCATCAGCATCGACAAGAAGGCCGCGCCAGGTGTGGCGGTAGTGAAGTAACGAGCCGACCCCAGGTCACTGGCTTCGGGAGTGGAACGCGGCCGCCATCCGTGACGCGCTGGCCGCGATGTGGGTGCGGGGGCTGCGGTGCGAGTCGGCGGGGTGTGATGGGGCTCACCGGATCGCGGGCTGTTCTTCCGTCGGTGGAACCACGCGGGTGGTTGAATCTGCGTGTGGGTGATGAAGGCCGCGTGCGTGCCCGGTCGGGTCGCCGGCGCGCCACCGATGGCCACAACGGCGGGGTGGTGACCGCGGAGGATGTTGACTGGCTCGTTGCCCGCCTGCGGACGGTGGTCGCCGCCAGCTCCGCTGTGTGGGCGGCCCGTGGGCTGACGCTGTTGCAGCTCACCGCGCTGCATCTGATCAGCGCGCTGGCACCGGTCAGCCTCACCGATCTGGCCCAGGCCTTGGGTACCAGGCCGCCGGCCACCTCCGCGATGGTCGATCGGCTAAGCCACGCCGGGCTGGTGTGCCGCATGTCGGACCCGCAGGACCGTCGACGCGTCGAGCTGACCGTCACCGCCGACGCCGAACGGATACTCGGCGATGCCGACCCGGACACCGCCAGACGCCTGCAGACGGTGCTCACCGGCATGAGCGCGCAGACCCGCCGCCACCTCGTCGAGGTACTCATCGACACCGTACGACGCTCCGCCGAGTAGCCGGTACATCGATCAGCCTGTGCCAGCGCCTTGTCGTCATCGTCGTTCCAGCATGGGCACGGAAGGCCGCGGCCTTCGTGCGACGGATCCTGCGATCCTGGGAGTGCTCGGCGTCGCCCAGTTTAGTCGAGGTAGCCGCGGAGCACCTGGGAGCGCGAAGGTCGGCGCAGCTTGGCCATCGTCTTGGCCTCGATCTGCCGGACCCGCTCCCGGGTGACTCCGTAGACGTGGCCGATCTGGTCCAGGGTGCGCGGCTGGCCATCGGCGAGCCCAAAACGCAGCCGGACAATGCCGGCCTCCCGCTCGGACAGCGTAGCCAGCACCGACCGCAGCTCGTCCCGGAGCAGCGTGAATGACACCACGTCGACCGCGACCGCGGCCTCGGAGTCCTCGATGAAGTCGCCGAACGCAGAGTCGCCCTCCTCGCCGACGGTCTGATCCAGCGAGATGGGCTCCCGGGCGTAGTGCTGGAGCTCCAACACCTTCTCCGGGGTGATGTCCATCTCCTTGGCCACCTCCTCCGGGGTGGGCTCGCGACCCAGCTCCGGAAGCAGCTTGCGTTGGATACCGCCCAGTTTGTTGATCACCTCGGCCATGTGTACCGGGAGCCGGATGGTGTGGGCCTGATCAGCCATCGACCGGGTGATCGCCTGTCGGATCCACCAGGTGGCATAGGTGGAGAACTTAAATCCCTTGGTGTTGTCGAACTTCTCCACCGCGCGGATCAGRCCGAGGTTGCCCTCCTGGATCAGGTCGAGCAGCACCATCCCGCGACCGACGTACCGCTTCGCGATCGACACGACGAGACGAAGGTTCGCCTCGATGAGCTGACGCTTGGCGAGCATGCCGTCGGCCGCGACCGCGTCGAGCCCCGACCGCTCCCCGTCGGACAGCGTTGCGGACTCCTCCACCTGGTCGGCCGCGTGCAGGCCGGCCTCGATGCGCCGCGCGAGCGTGACTTCCTGCACCGCGGTGAGGAGCGGCACCTTGCCGATCTCCTTGAGGTACATGCGGACCGGATCGAAGCTTCCCGTCTCCGTGGTGCGATGGAACCGGGACGGCGTGAGCGGCGCGGTCGAGGGGCGGGCAGAGGGAACCGACGGTGCGGCCGGTCGCTCACGAAGCGCGGGATCGATGCTCCCGGTCGTCGACGAAGCGTGCGACCCGCCGCCGTGGTCGCGGGTGCTGATCGACGATGGCGACGAACCCGCCCGTCGTTGGTCTTCGCGCTCGAGCTCCTCGGCGATCTCGTCGACGACCTGGATGCCCAACAGGCTGATGCGCTCGTAGATCGCGGCGAGCTCAGCGGTCTCGGGTTCGAGATCGGGCAACGCCGCGAAGATCTCGCCCGTGGTGACGAATCCGCGCTCACGCACGCGGGCGATCAGGCCGGCGACGTCACCACCACCCTCACCGGCGGGTCGCGCCACGCCTGCAGCGCCCTCGGCGCGTGCGGCATCATCGTGGGCGCTCGCAGGAACATCGGGGCCGGCGACAGGGACGGCCGTGCGCTGATCAGGCATCTCGCCCGATCCTTCGTCACCCTCGAGGTTGTTGGTCGGCTCGTGCTGCGTCACGTGACTCCCGCTTCAGAGCGTCCAACGACCCAGGGTAGCAACTCACCGGCATAGTGCTCCGCGGCGACCCAATCACCACGATCGCGTTCGCACACGAGCTGATCGAGCAGGTGTTTCAGTGCCGACGATCGGTCGTCGGCGCTCGCTACCAGCTCGTTGAGACGCCGTTGCGCCGCGATCTCCACCAGGTTCGCAACGACCTCGATTGAATACGCGTCGGCATGCTCGCCGCCGTCGAGCTGTTCGACGACCAGCCGCTCGAGCAACCGCCGCGCGACTGGACCCGCGGCCTCGATCGCGTCGTGCAACGTGGACGTAGACAGCAACGCGTCGAAGGCATCACGTGTGGTGGGCGACGTGAACAACACGGGATCCAACAACGCCGCGACGAGCTCGGGCGCATGGACCGCGACGCGCAGGGCCTCGAGCTCGCGACGATCGAGACCCTCGAGCTCCCGGCCCGCGGGCTCCGGCGCAACGGCGGCCTTCGTCGGTCTGCGTGTGTCGCCGCGGCGGGCCAACTCGTCCTTGAACCATCCGTGCGACACGCCGAGCGTGCCGGCCACTCTCTCGATGTAACCCTCCCGCACCAATTCGT
>JRHI01002662.1_pt1 | contig 11897 bp, 11 predicted proteins | sample 215371 | NCBI WGS metagenome assembly JRHI01 (sample SAMN02929681, study PRJNA255918) | sediment metagenome | biome: cave system; feature: Ice Cave; material: Sediment; isolation source: sediment from deep within a dark volcanic ice cave with no known source of... ... | reverse complement strand
GCCACGGGTGGTACATTTTGGGTGGCCACCGGGGGACGGAAGCCCCATCAAAGGCGATCCACAGCTTGGGAACCTCCGCGATTCCTACTACGCGAAGCAGTATGGGACGGTGGTTCCACCCGGGTCGTGAAGCAAGCGGGATAGCAGCGCCTTCGTTCCATTGCTTGAGTCCATGGGGAGGGTCGGCGATCGCGTGGACGAGAAGAACGGTGCCCTTTCCCTCATGAAAAACCACCTCGCCGTCTGAGCGGCGGCAATTGCGTTTCTCGCCTGGGGTGCGCTTTGGGTTACGGTGCTCGGTGGGCCCTGGCTCCATGCGCTCGGCAAGTCGAGAGCGGAGTTGAACGATAGCCCATGGATCTACGTTGTCTCGTTTTTGATGGGCCTGATTTTGGCGTACGGTACTGCAATTGCGCTGTCACGACGGCCAGAGGATCTGACGCTGCAGCAAGATGTTGGCTTCGCAGCCTTCATGAGTGTCGTTCTTTACGGTACGATGACGCTCAATCAAGGCCTGTTTGAAAACCGTTCCGTCACGTTATGGACGATCGACTTCGGATATGTGCTGATCGGATTTGCGATCGTCGGCGCCATTGTGGGTTCTTGGAAGAAGAAAGATCGGCGCGCGCCGTTAGCCTAGTCGTTGTTCTGCCCATTTGTCGCTAGCTTGCGTTAACGATGCGCAAGAGGAGAATGACTGTTTCGGCTGCCCGGAACGCCGGGAATGCCCTCAATGATTCCGGGTGCGTTCCTTTCAGGCGGAGCAGGCAACCGAAGTCTTGCGCCTGCAATCATCGATCAATCGTAGCTATAGTGTAACGGTCGCGGACCTCAACATCCGGCACTACATAAGTCGCGTCAGCGATCAGATAGCCGCCTTCGCAGGTTACTCCCGAAGCGAGCGATGCGACCGGTTTGAGGAAGCCGTTCATTTCACCGGCCGTCGTCAGACCGAGATCTCGCGCAATCACGGCCTCAGCGACGCAGTTGATTTCGGCCGCAACTCCGTTACCAACGACGACCCCAAGCCCCCGTTTTTTCGCATGCGCGATAGCGTGGCGCAAGGCGCTGACGCCGCCCGCCTTCATGAGCTTAAACTTGACATACGCGACATTGCCCAGCGAAGCTGCGCGGTCGATGGTCTCATCATCATCGATCGACTCGTCGAGCATGAGCGGGACGCCGACGCGGTCGAGTGACTGCATCGCTTCCCAATTGTCGGCCTGAAAAGGCTGTTCGAACAGCTCGATGTGCGATGGGTTCAGCGATTCGATGAATCGCCGAGCGCCCGGCACGTCGTAGCCTTGATTGGCATCGATGCGGTACCGCAACGACTCCGGTGCAACGCCGGCCGAAAGTGTGGCCTCGATTGCCTGCTCGACGGCCCGCACGTAGGAAATATCCTGGTCGATGTCCCATCCGACCTTCACTTTGAGCGTCGAATAACCGCTAGCGATTAACCGGCGCACGTCGGCTTCCACGGCGCTGACGTCGTGTGCCATGACCGTCCCCAGTAGAGGATAGCGCACGGGGCCGCCGGCGATGATGTTGTGCCACTCAAACGGCATCGTCGCTAGCGTCGCCGCAAATGCGGGCACGTCGTTGGCCTTGAGTTCGGCACGAACTTCTGTGAGGTCGGAGCCGATGAGGCGATCCGCCAATTGTGACGTGTGGCTCCAAACCTGTTCCGGTGTTTCGGCCGTGTACCCGGGGAGCGGCGTACTCTCCCCGTACCCAACTGAGCCGTCGTCGAAGGCGAATTGCGATTGAAAGACGGCAAATTCACGCACGCTGGCGAACGATAATTCGTAGGGGACGCGTAACGGAATCCGTAACCAGTCAATCCGTGCCTTCACGATCGATCGCGTAACCGTACCGGTACTAGACGGTAACAACGACCTCGCCCCCCTCCAGCGTGACGTCGAAACAGCGAATGCGCATGCGCTCTGGATCGGCGAGTGCGCGGCCGCTTGTAACGTCGTACTCGAATGCATGCCACGGACACTGCAAGATCTCTCCGTCGCGGATGCAGCGAATTTCTCCGGTAGGCTCTCCGACCGTCTCGCCCACGAGGCGCCCGGCAGCCAGCGGCGCGCCTTGGTGCGAGCACCGGCCGTAGACCGCGTGTACTGATCCCGCACCGGTTCGCACCACAATGATCGGCAATTGATTCTTTCCCACGACCTTCGTGCGCATCTCGCCCGGCCGCAACTCGTCCTCTTTGCAAATGACGTAACGCTTACTCACGCCGGGGCTGCCGTTCGCGGGCTGACCCCGTAGAGATCTGCACCATTCTGCCAAAAAATCTTGCGGCGCAGCGATTCGGGTAATCCTCGAGGGATTGCCGTCTCGGGTGAATCGAAATCGAAGTGCGGGTAGTCGGTTGAAAAGACGAGCAGGTCTTCGCTGCCCATGAGATCGGTGAGTTTTCCCCACTGTTCGGCGGTGATGTCTTCGGTGGGCTGGGTGCTGAAGCGTACCCGCTCGCGAAGGTGCGAGCTAGGAAGCTTCTTGAGCCACGGAATCTCATGGCGCTGCGATTTATACTCGCGGTCCATCCGCCACAGGAGATGCGGTAACCAGCTGAACCCGCCTTCGAGGAGGATGAACTTCAGGTCGGGATACCGATCGAACACCCCGCAGCACACCAGCGAAATGATCTCGGCCATCATCGGCTGAGGCAGCAACATGTGCCGCTCGATGTAATAGCGCCCCATGCCCAGAGCTCCTTCAGCCATGATCGTGTGATGCAAGGCAACGATGAGTCCGTGACGCTGCGCAGCTTCGAAAATCGGGGCGTAATACGGGTCTCCGTACGGAAGTGTCGCAACCGGCAGCATTACTTGTTTGATCTGCGGGTGGGGGCCCATCCGATCGATCTCACGGGCGGCAGTTAGCGGCTCCTGCGGCACGATGTGAACCGAGCCGATGAATCGCTCGTCCTTGGCGAGCCAGTGCTCGACCACAAAATCGTTGTACGCGGCCGCCATTGCTGACGCGAACTCGAACTGCATCTTGAACATCGCGGGGTAAAAATATCCCGTCAGCACGGCGTACTGCGGGTTGTATGCATCGAGCAGCTGTTCGCGCATCATCCTGTAGTCGGAAACGGAGGCGGAGCCGTCTTTGCTGCGGACGTCAGCACGGTTTCCCGCACCTTGCGTTGTGTAGGCAAAAGGTTGGTTGAATCCGCGCCAACCACCGTTGACGATGATCGAGCGCCAGGGTTCGTCGAGGTATGGAATCAGATCTTTGACGGATGAGAACGACTCGTGGACGTCGGCATCAAACAGGAGCATGGTATCCTCCGGGTAGCGCAGGGTGGGGGCATCGGCGCAAGGTCGGTCGGGCCAACCTTCGCCCGATCAAGCGATCACCGCATCGGATGGCACTTGGAGTAAGAATTTACCGCGGCTCGTGCCGGCCTCGAGCTGAACGTGAGCTAGCGCCGCATCAGCCAGCGGGAACGTCCGGTCAACGGAAACATGCAGCGCGCCGCTCGCCACGGCCGCGAAGAGATCGTTTGTGCGCCAGGCAATTTCTTCGGCGTCGGCGAGATAATCGGCCAAATTGGGCCGCGTGAAGAACAGAGAGCCTGCTTCCGCCAATTCGAGCGGATCAATCGCCGTGACCACGCCGGAGCTTGCGCCGAAGAGTACGCACGTTCCGCGCCGGCGCAGGCACTGGATGCTGTTCGCGATCGTATCGCGCCCAACTGAGTCATAGACGACGTCGACGCCGTGGCCCGCTGTCAGTTCGCCAACGGCTTTCACAATGTCGTGCTCGCGATACAAGATTACGTGATCGGCGCCGCGGTTGCGCGCGATCGCTGCTTTTTCCACGCTGCCGACGCTTGCGATGACAGTGGCGCCGCAGCGCTTGCCGAACTGCACGAGCAGTTGCCCGACCCCGCCGGCGGCCGCGTGCACGAGTGCCCGATCGCCTCGTTTGAGCGGGAAGGCTGAGTGTGTCAAGTAATGCGCGGTCGACCCTTGCAACATCAGCGCAGCTGCAATGTGCAACGGGATCTCCTTTGGAACGTGGACCAGTTTCCAGGCGGGAACGACGACGTATTCCGCGTAGCTGCCGCGCACCAGGCAGTATGCGACCCGGTCGTTGACGGCAAAGCCTCGCACGCCCGCGCCGATTTTCGCGACGACGCCGGAACCTTCCATCCCCAGCGTCAGCGGAAGCGGGGTCTCGTAGGTGTGCGAGCGCGCATAGGTTCCGTTTCGCATGTAGACGTCGATAAAATTCACGCCGGCAAACTGCAGGCGAACCAGCACTTCACCTAGCCCCGGTCGCGGACGCTCGCGGTCCACGACTCGTAACTGGCTTGGGTCGCCGAACCGTTCGATTTCCACTGCTTTCATTGGAAAAACCCTTGTACCATTGAAGCCGCACCTAAGACGATCGACGCCGCGCCTGCTAGGGCACTTGCGCCGAGGAACAGCCCGCCGGTTAGCGTCGGCCGGCGGTGGTGATCCTCGGTGACCAGCAGCAGTAGCGGAACGACCGCAAACGGTAGAGCGAAAGCGAGAAACACTTGCGACCAAATCAAGAGCGGCATCGCCGGGACTCCGTAGGCAAGCGCCAGAGCTGCGGGGCCAATTGTCAGTGCACGGCGGCACATCGCCGGAAGACGCCACGGCGCGAGTGCCCGAAAGATCACGTCGCCCGCGTAGGTGGCGGTCGCCGCTGATGCGACGCCCGCTGCAAGCAGAGCGGCACCGAAAACGATTGCGCCAAATGCACCGGCAACCGGCCAAAGAGACCGGTAAGCGTCCTCGATCGTGGCGTTACCGTGGAGTGCAGCGCCGACAACGAGGATCCCGCCGTTGATCAGCGCCGCGATGCACAGAGCGGCGACGGTAGCCAGGACATCGCTGCGCGCAAGGGTGGTGTCGTGCGCGCGCGATGCAATGAGCGACGAGTGCAGGAAAAGATTGTGGGGCATCACGGTCGCACCGATGATCCCGATGACGATCCAAAGAGCCGGTGCGTCCGGAATCGCGGGCACCACGGAACCGCGAAGGACAGCGCCGAGATCCGGATGGATCGCGTTCAACTCGTACAGGTACGCCGCCGCAATCGCCGCCACCAGAACGGCCAACGTCCCTTCGAGCCGGCGCAAATTTCGCGATCCGGTCCGCAGGACGATCGCGACGACGACGATGCCGGTCACGACCGCAAACGGTCGCGATAGGTTCGTCAGCAACTGAATGCCGACGACAACCCCGGCGAACTCGGCAAGGTCGGTTGCCATTGTCGCCAATTGAAGGATCGCCCACAGCGATTTTCGCGCCTGAGGCCAACGTCGGGCGATCGCCGTCCCCAGGTCTTCCCTCGTTCGACGAGCCAGTGTTGCTGCCGCCGTTTGCAAGAGGATCGCCATGAGGTTGGCGAGGGAAATGGCCCAAAGCAGGCGGACGCCATAGGTGCCCGCCGCCAAGTCGGTCGCCCAATTGCCAGGGTCAACGTACCCTACACTGACGGCGACCGCCGGGCCGGCGGTCAGCAAGAAGCGGCTCCATAAGCGCCCGACGTTCGGATTGCGAAGCTGCGGAAGGTGCGTTGAGCTCGGAAGACTGGCTAACATCGGGCCCGTTACCTAATGACGTAATGTCATGACATTTACTGCCAGCCGAGTTCGCTAGGACGCTCCTCAGCCTCCTGCCCCGCATTGCCCCCAAGTGAGGGTGCCCAGGGGCGGGCGCGGAATTCCATGTCACATTGCGCTAATGTGCTTACAGGTGGTTGCGTGCCGCTGACTTTTCGGGCGGGGACGGCCTACTATTACCAGATCAAGGAAGATCTGGCCCGGCGAATTGCGGCCGGCGAGTTTTCCGTCGACGAGCGCATTCCGTCAGAACTCGAGTTAGCGCAAGAGTATAGTGTCAGCCGCCCGACGATTCGCCAAGGCATTTTGGAACTCGTTCAGGATGGCATCTTAACCCGATCGCGCGGCAAGGGCACATTCGTGCTGCCGCCGGTTATCGTCAGCGATGCACATGCATTTACCAGCTTCGCCGACGAGATGCGCGAGAAGGGCATCGAGCACGCCGCGCGCCTGATCTCGACGAATAAAATTTCGGCCAACGAGGCGATTGCGGAGGATCTGCGCATCGCGCCTGGAGCGCCGATCTATCAAATCGTTCGCTCGCGCATCGGCAATGGGATTCCGCTCGTCGTTCGCACGATGCAAATTCCCGAGGCGCTGGCCCCAGGCCTCTTGCGCAAGCCGATTCACGACGCTCCCATCTATCAGATCTTGCGCCGCGACTATAACATCGTCGCGACCGGTTCGCATCAATATTTTTCTGCGGTTGCGGCGCCGGAGGACGTCGCCGCCGAATTGCAGGTCGCGACCGGCTCGCCGCTCCTCTACTGGCGCGGCGTTACCGTCGATTCATCGCAGCGACCGATCGCGCGAACGTTCGCCCACTACCGCGGTGACCGCTTTGAATTCGCGATTCGACAAGGGAACCTGCGCGACGAACGTCTTCCCGATTTTCGCATCGAGGGGATCGCGTCCGCGCACGAAGATCGTTAGGGCGCGACGATCCGACAGGCATCATGCAGCAGCATAACGCCGACGTCAGCCCCGGGCTCGAAGCGCTGCGAACCTCGCGTTACTGCCCGTAAACGAATACCGCCGGGCAGCTCCACTACGTAGTCCCGCGAGTCCCCGAGGTATGTCGCACGCACGACACGGGCTACGTACGAGCCTGCGTCGACATCGGCAAGCACGATGTCGTGCGGACGCACGCAGACGAGGACAGGCGTCCCAGGTGCCAGGCTCGACTCATCGCTAGCGCTGATGACGACCTCACCACACCGCGCGACGCCGCGCTCGAGCAGTGTACCCTCAATGAGATTCGCCCGGCCGATCGACGTCGCGACGAACGCGCTACGCGGGCGTTCGTAAATTTCTGCTGGCGTTCCCACCTGCTCGACGCGGCCTGCATTGAGGATCGCAATGCGGTCGGCGGCGACCATCGCTTCGGCCTGATCGTGCGTGACGTAGATCATCGTCAGGCCCAACTCCTCGTGCAGCCGTCGGATCTCGAAGCGCATCTCATCTCGCAGCGTGGCGTCAAGATTCGAGAGCGGTTCGTCAAGGAGTAAGATCGTCGGTTCGATCGCGAGCGCCCGGGCCAGCGCGACGCGTTGCTGTTGTCCGCCGGAAAGCTCGACGGAGTAACGATCGCCCAGGCCGTTGAGCCGTACAGTGACCAAGAGTTCCTCGACGCGTCGTACGATCTCGTCTTTTGGCCGCCGCTGCATTTGCAAGCCGAAGGCGACGTTTTCGCGCACGGTCTTGTGCGGCCAGACGGCATAGCTTTGAAAGACGAGCGACATGCCGCGCCGTTCCGGCGGGACCGTGTGCCGAGCATCCGATAGCAGGCGGTCGCCGGCCCAGATCTCGCCGGCGTCGGCTTGATAGAAGCCGGCGATCAGCTGCAGGGTGGTCGTCTTTCCACACCCCGACGGCCCGAGTAAGGCAACAAATTCTCCGTCGGCGACATCGAGGGAAAGATCGTCGACTGCGCCTCGCTCGCCGCTGATGAAACGCTTGGTCAAGCCGGAAATCCGCAAGCTCGACATTACAGCGTCCTCGAGCGCTCTATCGCTGCCCCCGCGTTCAAGCGATGGGCAAGGGCGACGATCACGAGCGTAATGAGCAGCATGAGAACACCGAGGGTTGAGACCGCCTCAAAGTTACCTGCGTCGGTGAAGTCGTAGATCATTGTCGACATGACTGCCGTTTTCGGCGTGAAGAGAAAAACCGCGGCGCTGAGCTCGCGCAGCGCTGGAACGAAAACCAGCAGCCACGACGCAATGAAGCCGCCGCGCAAGATCGGTGCGGTAATGACCGCGAGGGTCTTCAGACGGCCCGCCCCGAGCGTGCGCGCGGCGTTCTCGAGTTCCGGGTGGACGCTGCGGAACAGTGAGACGAGATTTGAGTACGCGATGGGCAGAAAGCGGGTGGCAAAGGCGACGACTAGCATACCCGCGGTGCCGTACAGCACGATCGGCGGACGAGAATACGCCGCGAAGAAGCCGATGGCGAGCACGATTCCGGGGACGACGACCGGCGCCATGCACAGGAAGCCTAACAGGGCTGCGCCGCGGAGCATGCGCCGCACAACGGCATATGCGATGAGCGCTGTAACCGCAACCGCGATGGTCGCTGCGCCGGCTCCGTAGACGATGCTGTGCACCATGGCGTCCCGGGCGCTGGCGTTATCGTGCAGCGCCCACACGTACCAGTAGAGCGTCAGGTTGTCGAGCCGAATGCCGTTTCCCCAGGAGCGCAAACACGACGTCAACAGGAGCGCGCCGTACGGCATCAGGAGCGCAAATATCGAGGGGATCATCGCGGCTGCAAAGATCGGCCAGCGCCACGAGCCCAGGGACATTCGCCGACGGCGTTGGCCCTTGCCGCTGACGAGAACGTATCCGCGCCGGCCCAGCAGCCGTCGTTGCACCGCCAAGAGGATCAGGGTCGCGACCAGCAATGGGATCGCGTACGCCGCAGCCAGTTCGATGCGTTGCGGAAATTGAAAGAATTGGTAGAGCTGCGTCGTGATGACTTGCTGACGCGCCGGAACGAGCAGAAAGGCGGGGGCTCCGAACAGCCCGAGCGTTTCAAGAAACGACATGATAAAACCGGCGATGATTGCCGGAGCCGCTATGGGCAGCGTCACATGCCAAGCGGCGCGCAATGCCCCGGCGCCTAAAACCGCCGCGGCATCCTCGATTTCCGACGACATCATCTCGAGTGCGCCGAGCACGAACGTAAACGTGTACGGAATGCTATACAGGCTAATCACGAAGATGGCGCCTGCAAGCGTATAGATGTTAAACGGCCCGTCGGTGTGCAAGACGGCCCCCCACAGGCGGTTTAGCCAGCCGCTGTGGGGCGCCGTAAGGAAAATCCAGGCTTCCGCGCCGAGGAATTCTGGGGTTACGAACGCCGCTAACACCAGCGCTTGAATCAGTCCGCGATGGGGCAGGTCGGTGCGCGCGACGAGCCACGCAAGCGGCGTTGCGACGATCACCGCAATCGACGCAACGGCGAGCGCGAGAATCAGCGAATTTCCGATCGGGCCTAAGTATAGCGGATTCGTGAATGCCGCGATGTAGTTTCCGAAGGTGAGGGCCCCACTGGCGTCTCGGAGGCTCGTGGCAATGAGATATGCGAACGGGGCCAGCACCATAAATGCGAGGATGACAGCCGCGACCAGCCAGACAAGTATCGACGCATCAAAACCAAAACGCGCGGAGCGAACTTTTTCCGGCGCGCGCGTTTGCGCGATACTCAACGGCGCAGGTCAAACACCGAAAGTAGACCTCCAAGTCGCTATCAATTCCGGAATTTGCGCTATCTGCTTTTCCACCGGAACCGCAATGTATTTCAGCTTGTTTAGCCGTGTGCCGTTTGCTGAGCCGAAGTCGGTTCGCAGCGGAACGATGTACTTGCGTCCCACCGCTTGGGCGTATTCAGGCGAGTAGTAGAAGTTCATAAAGAGACGTGCGGCGTTGGGATGCGGCGCGAACTTCATCACCGCGACCGGTGAGACGACCAGCGCTGCGTCGTCAACCGGGTACCGGACGTCGATGGCGTTGCCTTTGGCCTTGTCCTGGAGGGCCGTTGAGTCGGCACCCGCACCTATGAGCCGTTCACCCGCTACTATGTCGGTCGTGACGTCGTAAATCGATCGGCCGATTTTCGGCTCGTTCGCCGCAAGCGACTTAAAGAAGCCCGGCCCGAACTTTTCGCTCATCACGATCCCCCAGGTGGCAACGTATCCGCTGTAGGCCGGATGGCCGAGCGAGACTTGCCCGCGGTGGCGGGGATCGAGAAGGTCTTGCCATCTGGAGGGAGCCGGCGAGATTCGCGTGGGATTGTAGTTAATGACGACGACGCCGAGCGCCCCAGCCTGATACATGTGGTCCGGATCGAGTTGCCGGAATGGCGGATAGACTTTGTCCAAGTCGCCGGGAACATATTCCGCAAACGCGTTCATCTTTTTCAGCGTGACAAAATTGGCTTCGTCGCTGGCCGCAAAAATGTCGCATTGATGGGCGCCGGACTGAAAATCTTGCAGCGTCCGCTGGAACGTCGGGCCGGCGGTAGCCCGGACGATCTGCACGTCAACGCCGGGGTACTTGGCTTTGAACGCCGTTCGGACTTCCTCGCAAACATCGAGCGGATACGGTGACTGCCACCAGCTTAGGTTTCCCTCTCTCTTGGCCGCCGCGTACAGTTTCGAGACATCTGCCTCGGTTGCGCCGCGTTTCGCGCTCACGTGGCTAGGCAACGAGAGCGCTGCGGCCGCCCCGGCGATCGCGCCGATCGCATGACGCCGGGTTAACTGTTGTCCTGACATTGTGTTGTCCTCACTCACGGCGGGGTTGACTACATCGTCAGCGGTCGGAAAACTTCCTGCGCTTTACCAGCGTGGTCCTCGCCGACGGCCGGACTAATTCAGCGATCTGTCGATCTCAAGACATGATATCTGTCACGATATCCGCGCTGTCGCGCCTTGGGAAACCCTGTCACGAACTCAGTGAATGCTGGATTGCAAAGGATACCGCGGCTCATCCAGCTGTGGTGCCCACGATATTTCGTTTCAAAAAAGCGACAGCGAGTGCGCCGCTAACCGGCCCGCATCGTCGGCGCCACGACATTCAGTGCCGGTATGACCTCGCGCGCGAAGAAACGCATTCCCTCGAGCGGCGGAATGGGCTGGATGATCAAGTGAGTAACGCCGGCGGCGTTCCACTGCCGCACGCGCTCGACGCAGCGTTCGACCGATCCCCAAAGGTTTTCGTCCAATACGTCCTGTGGTGTGGGCGGCACGAGAAAGCGATGCTTCCGCTCGGCTGCGTACAGGACGCTCCAGCGCTGGACGTCATCGTCGCTAAGGCCGGCGAGACAGACCGTCGACATGGCCATGGGCAAGCCTCGTCCGCCGGTACGGCGCCGCATGTCGGCAGCATACCCCTCGATGACGTCCGGCGATTTCGAATAGAATAGCCAGCAATCTCCCAGCTCGGCCGCGAGCTCTCGCGTCGACGGTGAATCGCCCGGTACCCAAATTGGGATATGCGGTTTTTGCAGTGGTTTAGGTTCAAGATACGCTTCTTTGAGCGTGTAGAACCGACCCTCGAAGTTGACTTCTTTTTGCGTCCACAGGGCTTTCGCGATCAGCAGCGCTTCGCGCAGGCGTGCGACGCGATCGTCGTGCTCGTCCCAAGGCAGACCGTAGCTCGTCGTCTCATGGCGAAACCACGCCGAACCGAGCGAATAGATGAGGCGGCCGCCGAACATGACGTCAAAAGTCGCTGCCATCTTCGCCATGACTGCCGGATGTCGAAGCGAGTTATTAAACGTATGACCGGCGAAAGCGACTCGGTTTGTCATTGCCGCGAGCGCCGACAGCACCGTCCAATTTTCCAGCATCGGGACGCGCTTTTCCATGTGGGCGTTGATCACGTGGTCGGGTAACCAAACGCTGTCGTAGCCTAACTCTTCAGCCTCCAGCGCAGACTGTCGGGCATAGTGCCAGCCCTCGCCTTTTGCGCCCATTTCGCCTTGCACCGCTAATCGAACGCCAAACTTCATCGCAATCTCCTACACGGGGCTCCGATGCTCATCCCAAAAGCAACATACTGAGGGCTCGTAGAACACTCCTGGAGATGACACTCGCCCCCGGAGCAGAGGAAGCCGCGGCATGTTCGGCGATTTGACGCCCATGATGAACCGACGCATGTTTGTCGGCGCCACCGCCGCCGCATCGACGCTAGGTGTAGCCGGGGCCGCAGCGCCGGGTGCTGATGTAAGCTGGTAACGGCACCGAGGATTTGACCCCCTAGCGGCATTCTGG
>JRHI01002652.1_pt2 | contig 11897 bp, 14 predicted proteins | sample 215371 | NCBI WGS metagenome assembly JRHI01 (sample SAMN02929681, study PRJNA255918) | sediment metagenome | biome: cave system; feature: Ice Cave; material: Sediment; isolation source: sediment from deep within a dark volcanic ice cave with no known source of... ... | reverse complement strand
CGCAAGATGGGCCAACATTATGTTTCGTAATTAATGGGTAATGATACTAGCCTGTGTCGGGCTGGTCGCGCCCATCGCGGCGTCCGCGCAGCAGACCCCGCCGCCGGCCCCATCGGCCGCTCCTTCAGCCGCACCGCCGGCCACATCGGCCGCACCGCCCGCCGCCCCTTCGGCCACCCCGCCGGCTGCGCCGCCGGCCTGGCAGCAGGGTCGCACGCCGGAACAGGCAAGTTCGACCTTGCACCCATTTGCTCCGCAGATGACAGGCCGGCCGGCGAGCGAGTTGCCGGTCGCCAAGCTCACGGTGCCGGCTGGATTCAAGGTGGAAGTCTGGGCCGATGGCATTCCCGAGGCGCGCTCGCTCGCGCTCGGCGACAAGGGGACGGTGTTCGTGAGCAATCGCCTCGCGAAGAACGTGTACGCGGTGGTCGATCGTGGCGGCAAGCGCGAGGTCAAGACCATTTTCAAGGGCCTCAACGCGCCGAATGGAATCGCCTTCAGCAAGGGCACGCTCTACGTCGCCGAGCGCAATCGCATCACGCGCTACGACGGCATCGAGGACAAGCTGGATAACCCGCCGGAGGGCAAGATCGTGGTCGATGGCCTCGATCCGACGAACCAACCGGGCCATTTCTGGAAGTTCTTGGCACTCGGTCCCGACGGCAAGCTCTACTTCAACATCGGGTCACCGCAGAACATCACCATGCCCACGTACATGCAGGCGGCGATCTTGCGCGTGGATCCCACGACCGGCATGGTGGAGAACTATGCCCAGGGTGTGCGCAACACGGTGGGTTTTGACTGGCACCCGCAGACCAAGCAATTGTGGTTCACCGAGCACGGCCGGGACTGGATCAGCGATGATTCGCCCCACGACGAGCTCAATGTGGTGAAACGCCAGGGCGAGCATTTCGGCTTCCCCTATTGCCATCAGGGCGACACGCTCGACCCCGAGCACGGCAAGAATCGCTCGTGCTCGGAGTTCACCAAGCCGGTGCTGAATCTCGGCGCGCACGTTGCCCCGCTCGGGATGCGCTTCTATACCGGCAACATGTTCCCGGCCGAATACAGGAACAAGATCTTCATGGCCCGGCACGGCTCCTGGAACCGCACCGTCAAGCAGGGCTTCGATGTTTATCGCGTCGCGCTGGACAACAAAGGCAAGGTGGTCAAGGCCGAACCGTTCCTTACCGGTTTCGTCGTCGACGAGAAGGCCGACCCGCCGATGTGGGGTCGGCCGGTGGACGTGCTGGTGATGAAGGACGGATCGATGCTGGTCTCGGATGACTACAACGGCATCGTTTACCGCGTCAGCTACAAGAAGTGAAACGCAGTCGCCCCGCAAGGGGCGGGACGGCGGCAGCGGCAGCGCGTTCGTTAGCGCTGCCGCTCATGTTTTTGGTCGAAGCCGCGGCGGGCGCCGACATCGAGGCGGGCCGGCGAAAGGCCGAGGTCTGCGTCGCGTGTCATGGGCCCGCGGGCAATTCGACCAATCCCGTCATGCCGTCCCTCGCAGGACAGCCGGCGCAGTTTATTTCCACGGAGCTATTCCAGTTTCGCGAGGGCCACCGCAAGGACCCGCAGATGACGCCGATGGCGGCGAACCTCAGCAATGCCGACATGAGCGATCTCGCGGCCTATTTCTCCGCGCAGAAGCTGGCGTCGCGCGCCCATAAGACCGACCCGGCCAACGCCGCCGCCGCGCCGAAGCTCGCCCGGCAATTCAACTGCGTGCAATGCCATGGACCGGCCCTGCTGGGTGTGCAGCACATCCCGCGTCTCGCCGGCCAGCAGTTCGAGTACCTGAAAATGCAAATGCGCGGCTTCAAGGCGCAGACCCGCGCCGATCTCGACGGCAACATGACGTCCGCCGCGCAGGCGCTGACGGACAAGGACATCGACGTGCTGGTCGATTATATTTCCGGCCTCGGAGCCTCCTAGTGATTTTTCGCGCTTTGCGTGTCCGATATCAACGCAAAACCGGTCGTCCCTGCGGGCAGTCACTCCGTCGTGGTCTGGTCGTGCTTGCCGCCGGGCGTGGAAACGCGCGTCAAGGTTTGTCCGATCGCCGCCGAATCGTCCTCCTTACGGGCGAGGTCGCCCAGCGATACGATGCCGACCATCCGCTTGTCCTTATTGAGAACCGGCAAGCGCCGCACCTTGGCCTTGCCCATGTTTCGGGCCGCTTCATCGACTTCGTCGGTATCGAAACAGTAGAGGACTTCTTTGGTCATGATGTCGGCGACCTTGGTGTCCGGCGATTTGCCTTGAGCGAGCCCGCGGATGACGATATCGCGGTCGGTGATCATGCCGACCAGCCGATCGTTATCGCCGACCGGCAGCGCGCCGGAGTCGATCTCGGCCATGAGGATTGCCGCCTCGCTGATGGTCTGATCGGGCCTCAACACGCGCACATCGTGGGTCATTACTTTATTAACTTTCATCGTTTTTTCCTCGAGGTTTATGACATGGCACGAAGGTGTCGCAGCGGCGGGTCCCGGAAGCAAAGCCTCTGGCGTGGACCCCGCTGATTTAGTCAGACAGCGCCCATGACGGGGTGTTCCGAACCCGTTGATGGCGAAACTACCGGAGGCCAGAGTGGTCGCGAGTGAGCACCAACGACGAGCAGAGTGGCGACACGCCGCGCTCACGCTCTGCGCCGTTCTCATGGCGTGCACAAGCACTCCGACATTCCCACCCGCCGCGCCCACTACCGGCAAGCGAGCTGCGCCTCCCGAGCGCTCATTCCCGACTTTCGATATCGCGAAATCGGACATCGACATAGTCGCCGAGGTGCACGCGAAGGAATCTCTCGGCTCAGCCCACCTTCTGATGGAAAAGCTCTATCGGCGCAACCCGCGCGAATGGCGCAAAGGCAACGATTCGAGCATGGATGCGGCGTTGGCGCGGGCCTTCGACCCGCGGTTCGGATTCCGCCTCGCCGAGCTCGGCCATGCGCGCGGTGCCGACACCATCGTGCTCGCGCTCAAGCCCGAGTATGGCGGTGACCGGGTATTCGCGTTCGGGGTCGGTCTCGCAAGCATGATCTTCCTCGCCTACAACGAGAAGACCGAGTTCTATCTCACCAACAGCTTCGATCCGCAGAAACTCTACAACTCGGCGCGGAACATCGAAATCGCGGCCTGGAAACTCGCCAACGCCCGTGACGCGCGCGGTGAGCCGTTGCTGCTATCGAAAGAGATCGCGGGCGACGCGCGCAATCTTTCCTTTGAGCGCGAGTTCGGCAAGATGATCGCCTACCAGGACGTGATGGCGCAGATCGCTGCGCAGCGGACGAACCGAATCATACGGCGGGTGTTCCAGACCCTCGCGACGGCGGTGTTCCTGCCGATCTAGGCGAGCGCTACCGCGTTTTCGCGGGAATGACGATAATGCGACGAAAGCCTCAGCCGAATACTGGGATTAGAATGCTGTGCACCGCTGATTCAATAGGAGGAACAGTGATCCGATTTTTCCGCATCCTCGCCGTTTTGCTGGTCGCCGCGATTGCCGGCGCTGGCCCCGCATTCGCTGTCGACTATCCGGTGCGTCCGGTGAAATGGGTCGTGCCGTATCCGCCCGGCGGCACCACCGATGTCCTGGCCCGCATCATTGCGGTGTGGCTCACCGAGAAGATGGGCCAGGCATTCGTGATTGACAACAAGCCGGGCGGAGGCAACAACATCGGCGTCGAGGCGGTCGTGACCGCGCCGCCCGATGGCTACACGATGCTCCTCGTCAATCCGGCGAACGGCATCAATGCGACCCTCTACAAGGACCTTCGCTTCAATTTCATCCGCGACATCGCGCCGGTGGCGGGCATCGTGCGCACGCCGAACGTGATGGAGGTGACGAGCTCCTTTCCGGCGAAGACCGTCGCCGAATTCATCGCCTACTGCAAGGCGAATCCGGGAAAGATCAACATGGCGTCGTCGGGCAGCGGCACTTCCGTGCACCTTTCCGGCGAGCTCTTCAAATCCATGACCGGTTGCCAGATGCTGCACGTTCCCTACAAGGGCGCCGGCCCCGCGCTCTCCGACTTGATCTCCGGCCAGGTGCACGTGCTCTTCGATAACCTGCCCTCATCCGCCGGCCACATCAAAGGGGGCAGGATTCGCGCGCTCGCCGTCACATCGGCGGAGCGCGAGCCTTCGATGCCCGAATTGCCCACCGTCGGCGATACGGTCCCCGGCTATGAGGCGACTGCCTGGTTCGGCATTGGAATGCCCAAGGGCACACCGCGCGAGATCATCGACAAGGTCAACGCAGAAGTGAACCGCGCGCTTGCCGATCCGACAATGCGCGCGCGATTGGCCGAGCTGGGCGGCAAGCCCCTATCCGGAACGCCGGAGGATTTCGGAAAAGTCATCGCGGCCGAAACGGAGAAGTGGGCCAAGGTGGTGATCTCCTCCGGCGCGACGGTGGAGTGACGACGCGCGCTAAGACTGCGCGTGGCAGCGCCCAAGTCTTCAACAGACGGCTATCTGCGGCTCGACCAGTAGCCAGGCCGGCGGCGTTGGGATGAGCTCACGCTCCGCCTCTGGCGAGATAGAGACAATCACTTCAGCGCGGCGCGCGCCCGTGCGATGGCTTCAGCGGCAGGTACAAGGTGAGTACGACCGCTTTCGATGTCAGCGACCCGGCGTTCAACCTCGATTGCCCAAGCTTCTTCAATGTCGGCGTCCTCGCTCAAGCTAGCGAGTAGCCGATCCGCGAGATGTGCGCGCTCTTCGGCGGTTAGTTTAAGCGCTTCCGCTTCAAGTTCTTCGAGTGGGCTCGACATGAAGTATCTCCGCACAGTTATGCCCATTCCATGATACTTCAGGCCCACCACGATTCCATCGCCGACATCGCCCGGCACTTGCTCAACGCGCCAGGTAGTCGCCGATGCGATACATCTGCAGGATGGCGGTCGCATAAATTCGATGCAGCGAATGCAATGGGATCGGGCAAATGCCGGTGATGGGGAGCGGTAGTGGATTGTCCGCCGGCGCGATTAGATTCTTGGCCACCAAGGTGCCGAGCGTCGTCGCCATCGCCACGCCGCGCCCGTTGTAGCCGAGAAATACAGTAAGCCCCGGAGCGGGCTGATGCACGTGCGGCAGATGATCGCGCGTGAGCGCGACGCGGCCCGTCCAGTAGAACTCGCAACGCATGCCCTCGAGCTGTGGAAACAACAACCCGATCACCCCTTCCAGATGGCGGTAAGCGGGCGGCCCCGCGGGCTCGCGAAACGGCCCGCGGCCGCCCATAATCAAGCGGCCGTGGTGGTCGCAGCGATAGTAGAGCAGGAGCTTGCGTGTATCCGATGCGACGTGCCCCTCAGGCAGGATCGTTTCACGCAGATTGTCCGGCAGCCGCCTGGTAGCGACCTGGAAGCTGTTCGCCGCGATCACGGTCTGGCGCAGGCGCGGCCACAGCGCATCGGTGTAGCCGTTCGTCGCGAGCAGCACGCGCTCGGCCGATAGCGTCGGCCCGTGCGCGGTCGTCACCTTCCAGCGAGCGCCATCGCGGGCGAGAGCGCTGACGCGCGACCCGCCGCAGACGAGCGCGCCTGCTTTCTGCGCGGCGCGGGCGAGTCCGCGACAGTAACTTAGCGGCTGCAAGGAACCGGCACGGCGGTCGATCCAGCCTCCGTGGTAGATCGGGCTTCCAATGAGCCGGCACGCGGTGTCGCGGTCGAGAATTGCAACGGGCGCGCCGCGCCGCTGCCATTGCTCGGCTCGGCGAGCGATCAGGCCGAGGTCAGCGGCTGCGAAAGCCGGCTGGATCCAGCCGCATCGCCGCGCTTCGCAGTCGATCCCGTGGCGCGCGATCAGATCGAATACGGTGTCCGCCGCGCCGCCGGCGACGTCTACCAGGTGCTCGCCGGCCTTCGGGCCGAACATCGCAACCAATTCGTCCGGATCGAATTTGAGGCCGGGGATGACCTGGCCGCCATTACGACCGGATGCGCCCCAGCCGGGCTCACCGCTCTCGAGCACGACCACCGAGACACCTGCCTCCGCGAGCTGCAATGCCGCGGCAAGTCCCGAATACCCGGCGCCGACAATGGCCACGTCGGCCCGGCGCGACGCATCGAGCGGCGGCGTCGCCGGAGCTGCGCGCGCGGTCGCGACCCACAGGGACGGCGGCAGTGGCAGCGCATGGGCCATGCTGTGCTATCCGCTCATATGGGATGCGTCACGCGGCGCAGGAAGTCCTGCGTCCGTTCCTGCTGCGGCGCGCTCAGCACGTCGCGCGCAATGCCCTGCTCGACGATCTTGCCGCCGTCGATGAAAATCACTCGGTCCGCCACTTCGCGTGCGAAACCTATCTCGTGGGTGACCACGATCATCGTCATGCCATCGTTCGCGAGAACGCGCATGACGGCGAGCACTTCGCCGACCAACTCGGGGTCGAGCCCCGACGTGGGTTCGTCGAAGAGGATTGCCTGGGGACGCATCGCCAGCGCCCGCGCGATCGCCACGCGCTGCTGCTGGCCACCGGAAAGCCGGTGTGGGTAGTCATCTTCCTTGCCGGCAAGGCCGACTCGCGCCAGCAGGGCGCGCGCTCGCTCGCTGGCCTCGGCACGAGGCTCGCGTTTTACGTAAACCGGACCCTCGATCACGTTCTCGAGCGCCGTGCGATGCGGAAAAAGATTGAATCGCTGAAACACCATCGCAACCTTTTCACGGATCGCGACGATGTTGCGTGCGTCGCGATCCACGCGCTGGCCCTCCACGGTGATTTCGCCGGAGTCGTAGGATTCGAGACCGTTCACGCAGCGCAGCAGCGTCGACTTGCCCGAACCAGACGGCCCGATCACGCAGACTACTTCGCCCTGACTCACCTCGAGCGAGATTCCGTCCAGCACGAGGTTGCTCCCGAACGACTTGCGCACGCCGTGGATCGCGATCATTTCCGTCCGAACTTCTTTTCGAGCCGTCCGACCAGAAGGATCAGCGGCACGCACATCGCGAGGTACCACACCGCCACCAGCGTAAAAATCTCGGTGTTCTTGAACGTCGACGACGCGATCAGCCTGCCCTGGAACGAGAGCTCGGCCACGGTAATGATCGAGGTTTGCGACGTGTCCTTCAGCAGCATGATGCAGGTGTTGCCGTACGGCGGCAGCGAGATCTTGAACGCCTGCGGCAATACCACGCGCCAGAGGATGAGTGCGCGGCCCATTCCAAGCGACTGGGCCGCTTCGACCTGTCCCGGATCGACCGCCTCGATGCCGGCCCGAAACACTTCCGCCATGTAACAGGAGTAAGCAAAACCAAGGCCGATGACGCCCGCCTCGAACGCCGAAAGTTGTATGCCGATTTCCGGAAAGACGAAGTAGATGTAGAAGAGCTGGACCAGGATCGGGATGCCGCGGACGGCGTTGATCAGCACCTTGGAGAAACCGGACAACGCGCGCACCCTCGACACGCGCATCAGCGCCCACACCAAGCCGAGGAGCGTGGCCACGACGAGCGCGCAGACAAAGACCTCGACCGTGACCAGCGCACCCTTCGCCAGCAGCGGCAGGTATTCCGCGAGGTCGTTGCGAGAGAGCACGGCCGCCTAGCTCAATTTCCTCTCCGTCTGGGAGAGGCAGACGCGCGAGAGCGCGTCGGGTGAGTGCCGACGGTATCACCCATATCTGGATTGCTCAATCAATCCGTCCGTGGTGAACGCCGCCAAGCCGGTGGCGCTACCAATAGTAAACGTGCGGCTTCTTCGGCAGCGGAAATAGCGGAGCATCGTCGTAGTCGACAAGCCCGGTCGTGCGCTGGATGAGGCGCCGCACTTTCTGCCGTTGAGGCCGAGTCATCATTTGGCGAGTCCACGAGGACGGCGTCGATTGTAACCATCGCCAGTCATCGCCGAATTTGCGACTCTTGGCCTTGTCACCGTGATGAAACGTGCGCGCCATGCGGCTTCTCCTTAGGTGGTTGCACCTAAGCGAAGCCGTCCTCCGGATGTGTTTCCTGCATGATAGGTATTACTACTCTATGGCGACCTTGGGCGCGCTTCGCATGCGCGCGTCTTGCCTGCGTCAATCGAGTCAACTGACCGCGCCGTGGGGGCGCTAGGGCTTGATGGCGACGACCTTACCGTCTTTCATCACATAGATCGGCGTGCCGTACTTGCGGGCAGTCTCCCTGGCACGACGCGCGGCGCGGCGGAGCGCGCGACCCACAGCTCTCGTGAGATCGTTATCGGGGCGACTCGATTCAGCAGCTTTCCGTTTCATGGCCCATGCTCAAGCAATTTAGGAATCACGCCAGAATTATCATACACCCACCAAGCATCAGCCAGCGAACGATAGATACGCTCGAAGTTGAGCCAACTCCTTCCGAATCGTCTAAGTACGTCTTCCCGAGCGACACTGTGTCCACCCTGCTTGACACGCGCGGCAATCCGCTTCAGCGCCAGCTGCGGAGATTCGATTTTCAGATATGCGATTTCTATCCGATAACCGGTTACCCTCCATTTCTTGAGCCGCGCTGCATGGGTAATCCCGCTCAACGTTGTTTCGAAGGCGAAGCTCGTGCGTGCGGCCGCCAACCGGTCCAGCTCAGCGAGGAATACACGTCCCGCCGCCACTGCAGCGATTTCGGGCCTCAGTGCGGAAAGACCCACGGCGATGAGGTCTGCGTTAACAAAATGAACGACATCGGTGTCTTTTGGAAGGAATTCACCGGCAAACGTCGTCTTGCCCGCACCGTTTGGTCCGGCGATGACGATGCAGCGAGGCTCTCTCAAGACGTCGGCGTGGTGTGCTCAGCCGCGCCGGCTTACTTGAGTCCCCAGTTCGCGAGGATCTTGTCGATCGTGCCGTCGGCCTTCATCTTGCGCAACGACGCGTTGACCTTGTCGAGCATCGCCTTGTCGCCCTTGCGCACGGCGATGCCGACGCTGCCGACGAGCATCGACTTGTAATTTTTTGCGACGCGGGATTCCGGATATCCGCCTTGGGCGATCTGGTAGGCGACGATCGGGTAATCGGCAAAGCCGCCCTTGATGCGGCCGATGTTCACGTCGCGAATGATGTCCGGGATCGAGTCGTAGACTTTTATTTCCTTGAACAGGCCCGAATCCGTAAGTGGCTTCACGTAAGCGGTACCTATCTGCGCACCGACGACCTCGCCCTTCAGATCCTCCAGCGTCTTGTAGTCCTTCGGGTCCTTCGCCGACACGACCAGGCCGTCACCGTAGGTATAGATGGGATCGCTGAAGTCGACGATCTCCTGGCGCGGCGCGGTGATGTACATCGCTGCGGCGATGACATCGATCTTGTTCGCCTGCAGCGACGCGATCAGCGTGCTGAAGGTCATGGGACTGACCTCGGCGGTGAAGCCCTGATCCTTGCCGATCTCCTTGATGATGTCGACCATGATCCCGGAGATCTGGTTGGTCTTGGTGTCGAGGAACGTGAAGGGAATGCCAGTTGGCGTCGATCCGACACGCACGACCTGCTGGGCGTCACTGGCGCCGATCAACCCGAGCCCGAGAGCAGCGGCGACAAGAACGCGACAAAACAACTTGGCAGACATGACGAGATCCCCCGGAGGAGACGGCGTGTGGGCGAATCTGCTTGGATGCATCGGCGCGGCGCCGTCGTTCCGCCACCGGCAGGTCTGGGCCGATAATAGGAAGTGCGCCAGCGCCTGTCAAACGCACATCGTGGAAAAAGTAGTCGACCGACCGGCTCTCTCTCCCAAATCGATCGACTTCAAATCGAAAAGTTAACCCAACCCCATTACTCCGTAGGAGCGCAGTCATTTCACCTCTCCCGTGAGCAGATCGATGTAACGTCCGTATGCAAAAATACGATTGCGCTGCCGGCCGGTGGTCTCGCGAACAATACCCAATTCGATGAGGCTCTCGAGCGCGGCCGTCACGGTAGGAACCGTCAGCTGAGTAGCCTTGGACAGCGAGGCAATCGATCCCAGTGGACGCTCCTGCAGACGCTGGTGTACCCGCAACGCCGAACTCGCGGCTCTCTTCAACGTTCGAATTCTCGCGCTATCTGTGCGGAATACATCAACCAACGCCTGCGCGGTTTGTACCGCGCTATTAGCCGTCTCCTCGGCTGCCTGCGCGAAAAAGTAAAGCCAGCGTTCCCAATCGCCATCTCTGCGGACCACATTGAGCAGTTCGTAATACTCGTCACGATGCTGCCGCAGATACAGACTCAGGTATAGCAGAGGCTCCTTCAGCACGCCCTCGACGCAAAGCAGGAGTGTGATAAGCAGGCGTCCGACACGCCCGTTGCCGTCGAGAAATGGATGGATCGTTTCGAATTGGACGTGAGCCAGCGCGGCTTTGAGCAACGTCGAGGTTCGTTCGGGCTGGTCGTGAACAAAACGCTCGAGCTGCGCCATGCACTCGGCGACGTCTTGCTGTGGCGGTGGCACGAATTGCGCGTCTCCGGGACGCGTTCCGCCGATCCAGTTCTGCGAAGTGCGGAATTCACCGGACTTTTTTTGAGCGCCACGCCCATCGGCGAGCAGCACACCGTGGAGTTCGCGGATGAGTCTGTTCGAAATCGGGAACCCTTCGCGGACACGTTTGAGCCCATGTTCCAGTGCCGCCACGTATCTGGCCACTTCGACGACGTCGCCCATTGGCACACCAGGAGTCTCGTCGAGCTCGAACAGCAGCAGGTCCGAGAGCGTGGACTGCGTGCCCTCGATCTGGGAGGACAGCACGGCCTCTTGGCGGACGTAGGTGTACAGAAACAAATGGGTGTCCGGAAGCAGGGTCGACACACTGTCCAGACGACCTATCGCGACGAGTGCTCGGTCCAAGCGATCCCTTAATGCAGGATCGAAAACGATCGCCGGGGTCGGCGGTAGTGGGTGGGGAATAAACGCGCGGACTTTTTCTCGTCCAACGTTCGAGATGATGCGCAACTCGCCGGTCTTCCCGCGTCGCATGAGGTGGATGCGGCTAGTAAGGATCTCTTTAATAGCCGCCAGCTTTATTAAAGAATTGGCATGTTATCTTTAATAACACAATGGGTCAATAAGCGGTCCCACTCGCATCGTCCCCGCGGGAATGACGCGATGTTGGGAGGGCGCAGAAATTAGGATATGCGCTACTCTTCACATAAGTGAATACTCGCTTACAAAATCTCCTCCTCCCGATAAGGCTCATTCTTCTCCACCCGCTCATACCCCAACCGCCCCAAATCGCGGCGTTGACGAAGGCATCGGCCGCAACGCGCTCTCCACTCGCGAGCACGACAAGGTAATTTAGGGCAAGGACACCGGGCAGACAGGTGCTCCGAAAATTAAACGCCACTTTCGCGAGAGACCGCGACGAATGCGAGGGAACGCGCGCTAAGGCTTGACTGCTACGACCTTGCCGTTACGCGAAATATAGATGGACGTGCCGTGCATTCGGGCTGTTTCGCGCGCGCGAAGCAGCACGCCGCAGCGCGCGACCCGCTGCCAGAGAAAATTCGCTCGGCTTAAGTTTCACCTGAGGAGTCTTTGGCTTCAATTCTTACTCCAGAAAATCCGGGTAGGCCGGTTCAAGTGCAGGTCGGCATTCATGGAATCTCAACTTCCGCATAGCTGCCCACTGCGGCCCGCTCAATTGCGCGAGTGATCGAAGGGATAGCGCGTTGAATCCGCGGCCAGCTTGGCGTTGTGAGGACAACGACAGCAATTCGGCGGGACTGGAGGTTCTGCTGATACTTCAGATTCGAATCGGTGGTCACTAGCACGGCAAAGCCTTCCTTCTCCGCCGCGTCAAGCAACTCCCCGTTCTTCACTTTGACCAACCCCGTTCGAAGGCGGTGGCAGTTTCGTGTTGCGTCAGAGAATGACGCAGCGGTTCAGGAGTCCCTTGATCGAACAATACGCGCACTTATGCCGTGGCGAGAGCGCTGCGTGCGGCATGATCTAKTNASC
>JRHI01002661.1_pt1 | contig 11899 bp, 19 predicted proteins | sample 215371 | NCBI WGS metagenome assembly JRHI01 (sample SAMN02929681, study PRJNA255918) | sediment metagenome | biome: cave system; feature: Ice Cave; material: Sediment; isolation source: sediment from deep within a dark volcanic ice cave with no known source of... ... | reverse complement strand
CAATCATCTTTACGCCCAAGCAAGGGGGACGAACGGTCGGCTACGAAGCCAAATTGCTCCCGATGGTCTGCGAGGTCTACCGAGCAAGGAGACAGGGAATGAAACAACGATACTGGTGGATGGCGCTGGCCGTGCCGGTCGCGGGGTGGCCGTCTGCGCTCTCAGCGGCGATGGTGGGAAACACGACCTCGCCGCGAGACATGAGCAATTTCGCGCTCTGGTCGATCGTGAGCGGGTTCGTCGGCGTCTGGGTGGCGGCCACGATCAACCGGCTGCAGTGGCCCAACGACGTGCGCTTCGCGACGTTCTTCGTTTGGTCGGTCATCCTCGCCGGGGTGAACGCGTATTTCAGCGGCGACCTGAATCTGCACGACTGGGTGCGGGCGCTGTTGATCGTGCTCGCGTCGGGCGTCACAACCTACAACCTAACCAAGGGCGCGGTCAAATCGTTCGAGGCGCGCACGAGTGGCGCCCCGCCGGCCTAAGCGCCATGCCTGAGACGGGGGCGCACGAGACGGGGTCGCACTTTGTCGCGCGCACCCTTGGACTCCTGCCGTTTGGACCGGAGATGGCGGCGACCCGTGTCCGCGCCGGCACCGATCATCGGTGCTGGCTCTGCGGTGGTGGCGTCACCGGCGTGGGGTGGTGGCGCGCCGACGCATTCCCCGCGACGTTCACCAACGTCAACCTCGCCGCCTGCCCGACCTCCGGGACGGTCTGCCAGGGGTGTGCAGCGGTCTCGCGCGGTGAATCATGGGCGATCTACGCGGCGCGCCGGCCCGATCTGGGGCTCGTCACGAAACACCCCATCTCCTGGCGCTCCTACGCGCACGCGGTCTGGACCGATCACCACGAGTGCCCAACACCGGCGCGCTGGCGCGTCCTGCTGACCGATCCGCCGGACCCACCGTTCGTGTTCGCGATCCCCGAGAGCAAGCAAAAACACCTGCTGTTCCGCTGCCGGACCTCCCATGACCGCGATCGTTACCCCGTCCAGCTCGAAGAGGACGCGCTGATGATTCCTCGCGCCGGGCTGACCTCCTGCATCGTAGCGTTTGAGGCGGTGCTGGCCCTCGGCTGCCGGCGTGAGGAGACGCTGACCGGACGTTATCATCAGGAGTCAATCCGGCGGGCGGGGCTGCGCGAATGGCGTGAGGCGGAGGCCCATCTCGCGCCGTGGCGACGCATGCACCCAGGGCTCATGCGCCTCGCGGCGATCGCCGCGCGCGGTCCGACTCGCGCGACCACGGAGGAGACGGCATGATCTACGGATTTGATACCGATGACGAAGCGGCGACGGCGGCGGCACTGCTCGTCTACTGTGTCTATCGCAGCCGCGATCAGCAGCGCTACAAAGTTTCGCCCGACATGTGGTCGCAAATCGAGCGATTTGCCAAGGCGAGCGCGAAACGGGCAACGTCGATCCCGCGGTTTCTCGAATCGTTCAAACCCCGTCTGCTCTGCGGAACGATCGCGCCGAAATGGATGGCGGTTGGGGTCCGGGGCGTGATCCCAATGATTGAGACACCGGACGGGCTGCGCATCCAGGTGACGGCGGATGATGAGCCGCGGGAATTCCTGACGGCGGTGATCGCGCGTGCCGATGAACGGACGGTGCTCGACCGTCTCTACCATGAGACGGCATGGGTCATCCTGCTGGTCCGCGACCGCCTCGATCGAGAACGTCCAGTCGAGCATCGCGTCGCGGCAGCGTTCGCGGCAGAGCAGTGGGAGGCCACCTAGATGGACGTCCGGGTCCAAGGGCATTTTACGCTGCGCTCGCCGCTCTCGCATATCGGCGAGACGATCTCGACGACGGCCTACCTGGTCCAGGAGCCGATTCTGCAATCGGACGGATCGATCGAGGAGGTCTTTGTCTACGGCGGCAACGCCTGGCGGGGGCAATTGCGCGATCTGGCGGCAACCTATCTGCTCACCAGGCTGGGCACCCCGACGATCTCGGTCGATGCCTTCCACCTCCTCTACGCGGGCGGCCGGATCGGCGGTGAACAGACGGTCAATATCGAGCAGGCACGCGCCTACCGTCGAGCGTTGCCCATCCTGTCGTTGTGGGGGGGCGGGGTGGGCAACCAGATCATGCCGGGCAAACTACGCGTGGGCAGTTGCTATCCGGTCTGTCGCGAGGCGACGCCGGTGATGCGGCACACGGTGGTCGACGAGACGACCGTCAGTTACCGGCAGTTGACGACCGAGCGATCGCACAGTCGCACCGATAACAGCAAAGACGACCGGCTCAACATGGCGATCATGCCGACGCCGGCGGCGTCGGCGGAACAAATTCCACTGCTGAGCGACGGTGACGCGCCGAAGGGGGCCACGACCCAGCGAGCCAAACGCGAGCGGGCTGAGGGGCCGGAGCAAATGCGGATGACGGTCGAGGTCGTGATCGCTGGGGCACGCTTGGAGACCCGGATCGATCTGCTGGCCGTCTCAGAGGTTGAGCTGGGCTGTCTCGTCTCCGCGCTCCACCAGTTTGCCCGCTCGCCGCACATCGGCGGTCTGTCCGGCAAGGGCTATGGCGCGGTTGATCTGACCTACGACCTGGTCGATCTCGCGACCGGCGAGACGATGGATTTTGTGACCGTCGCCGACGGCAGACCACACCTCGCGCCGGCGGCGGCGAACGCCAAGACCGCCTATGACGATCACCTGCACGCGCTCTACGATGCGTTCCTCGACGCGGGACGAGGCGAGATTCGCCAAATGCTCGGCGCGACCTAGCGGTGGAGCCGCTGCTCGTGACCACCCACCTCCGCCGGGGGTACGTCGCGTCGGACGCGTGGAGTCCCAGTCTCGACGGCATCCTCGCCTACTGGGCATTGCAGGAGCAGTTTGGGGAGGAGGAGTTCGCGCTCGGCATGACCGGTCACCGACCGCTGGTCGAGGTTGACCTGCCCCTGGCACGAGCGGACGATGGGGTTGGTGTCTGGTGGTGGGTCTGTTCCTCGCCGCTCGTGAGCAGCGACCCGGCGCGACATGACCGCTGGTTTCACCGCCGGTTCGACGGGCTGCATGCGCCGGAGACGATCTCGACGACGACGAAAACGGTCTTGGTCAAGGGCGGCCCCTATAAATCGTATCGCAATCGGGAGACGGTGACGCTGCCGGCGGATGGCTGTCTGCGCTGGCACTGCGTCGGCGACGCTGGCGAGATCCGGCGATTGCTGCGGCGCTGCACGCACGTCGGCCGAGGCGGGGCGCGCGGCGGTGGTGAGGTGATCGCCTGGACGGTTGAGGCGGGCGGCGATGAGACGATCGCGCGACAGCACCGACCGCTGCCGGTTGCCGCCGCGATTGCGGCCGGGGTCAGCGGGCCGGTGCTGCGCTGGGGGCTTCGCCCGCCGGGACGCGCGCCCGAGCATCAGGTCGATTGTGTGATGCCCTGAGCGCGCTGCGCCGAGAGGATGCGATTCGGGCGCGGCTGGCGTCGTTCCGCGCGCGCATGGGAGCAGCTGCGGCGGTCATTGAGGAGGCGCTCCAGGTCGCGCAGCGTCCCTATGTCGCGTTTTCCGGCGGCAAAGACAGCCTGGTCGTGCTGGCGCTGGTGGCGATGCAACGACCGGGGATTGAGACCATCTGGGCCGACGACGAGCTCGAGCACGACGAGCAGCCGGTCATGATCCCGGTTATGGCCGACGCACTCGGGGCGCGTCTGACGATCGTGACCGGCGGCACGGTCCACGCCGGATGGTTTCGGCCATGGACCAATCGCCCGTTCTGGCGCGATCCCGTGCTGGGAATGGTGACGATTGGCCCTGCACACGCGCCAAGACGGACGGACCAGTGGAGCGTGGACCAGGGCTACGACCTGGCGTTCCTCGGCCTGCGCGCGGCCGAGGCGCCCCATCGGGTGGTCAACGCGCGGCGGCGCGGACGGCTCTACGTCACGTGCGGCCAGTGGCGATGCCAGCCGCTGGCCTGGTGGGGCGTCGATGACGTCTGGGCGGCGATCGGCGCACTCGGGTTGACCTACAGTCCGGTCTATGATGACCTGGCGCGCGCGGGCGTGCCGCGTGAGGCGCAACGCGTGGGTCCGCTGCCGCTCGCGCCAGGGTGGGTGCTGCGCGCGACCTGGCCGGCGCTTCACCGGCGACTAGTGACCCGCTACGGAGACCGCTGGGGTGGCTGACCGCGTGACCATCGTCCACCTCCCGCGCGTGGGGCACGACGCGTTCGCCCAGGTCGTCAGCGTCGTGACGGCCGCAGATCCCGCGTTGGGGGCCTGGTTGCACGAGGGCAATCGCGTCCAGCCGCTGGCGACCCAGACGGTGGAAGAGACGCGTTCGGTGTTTTGTTTTGACGACCGGCTGGCGCGGGCGGTGGCGACTGGTACGGCCCAGTTGGGACAGACGCCGCGAGCAATCGCGTGTGTGACGGCGGCCCAGATGACGGGAGACGGTGGGGATCGTCTGTGCCTGACGTTCGCGACACCGACGCAGTTTCGGACGGGGCGGGACGCTGGCGCGGGCAACGCGAGCAGTCGGCGTCTGTACCTGTTCCCGGACCCAGCGCGGGTGTTCGCGGCGATCTGGTCGCGATGGGCCGGGGCCGGGTGGCCATCCGTGCCGGCGCCGAATCTTAACCGGATCGGCGGCGAGATCGTCACCTACCGACTCGCGACGTTCCGCGCGGCTAGGAGCGACCAGCGCGGCTTCGTTGGCGAGGTCATCTACGATCTCCGCCCCCTCACGAGCAGAGACCGGCACACAATCTGGGCGCTGGCACGATTCGCGACCTATCGCGGCGTCGGCGCCCACACCAGTTATGGGATGGGACGGGTCCGGATCGACGGGTGAGACATGGGGCAAGGAAGCGACAGGGGGGATTGACCCAATCCTAGCACTTCGGCGACCGCACGGCAAGAACGGATGCTCTTGACGCGGCATACACAGGATCGCAGTGAACCAGGGAAACGGACAAACAAAAAACCGGGCGAGGGGCAATTGCCCCTCGCCCGGTCGCGTTGTAGCGTCGGTCATTCCGTCGTTCCCGATGCGGCCTGCCTGGCGTCGATGACCGACTGCACAAGGGCGACCATGGCCGTGTGCCCGAGGCGGGCGTCGTCTCGTGTCGCGTACCGCATGCACGCCCGGTCGAGCGGGTGCCCCATTGGCAGGCCGAATACCATCGTCTCGTAGAGCACCGGCGGTCCCGATCCCCAGGAGTGGTCCAGCCCGAGAAACACAGTCGAGACGCTGATCGTCCGGTCGTCACGATACCAGGCGTCGCGCGCGACCACGTATTCGCCAGCGCTGCTCTCCTCGCGTTGGCGCGACCACTCAAGCGCATCGGCGACCGGTACGGGCGCGCCGTCGCGCAGAACGTAGAACATCGGGCGCTCAGACATTGGCATCCTCCGAGCAGAATGCGAGCGCGTAGGGCGCGAGTCCCAGGCGCTCGCAGCAGGCAAGGTCGAGCGGGTGCCGGCCGCGGTCGATCCCACCGTGGGCGAGGATGGTCCTTGCCTCATCGTCGGAGACGGCGAGCATGTCGGTCCCGTCCTGGACGACGTGAATCCATAATTGCGGGGTGGCGGCGGTCACGTCGCGCCCGCAGAGCCAGCAGGGGCCGAGGGTCGCCTGCGACGCGGCGGGCGTGCTCGGCGAGCGACGGCGGGGGGTCGTGGTGGTCATGTCGTCCTCCTGGTGGTGCGAGGGCCGGATGGCCGGCCCCGCGATGGCTACGTCGCGCCGAGGATCGCGAGCGCCCGCGTCTGATCGACGTCGAGGCGTCGCATCACAAGCAGGACGTCGGCGACCATGGGGTCGGCACCGGGTCGAGCGCGTGAAACCAGCCCGGTGTCAATAAACTCGCGAATGAACGTTCGGCAGGTCCGGCAGACGGTGTCACCCGTGGCGACTCGTCGCCGAAGGCACGTTGGGCAGCGCATGGGGGGCCTCCTTATGTGCTCGCCGTGTTCCTCCTGGGCTGTGGGGGCCGGTCCATCCGGCCCCGCGATCGCTAGTACGGCCCGTACGTCGTACTACGGGCCGCGTCCAGGCGCTCCATCTCGGCGAGTTCGCCGGGTTCGAGGCCCATGCTGGCCTCGACGGCGTTCAGCGCCCGGCGGACGCGGACGACGCGGTCGACCGTGGTCATGTACCCCCAACCACGGTCGAGATCGGCCACGAAGACCGACACCGCGTCGGCGAGCGCGCCGACCGATACCTGGAGGGGGAGCGGCTCCTCGGGGATGATCATTGTGGTGTCCATCGCGTCCTCCTGGGGGTGTGGGGGCCGGCCCACCCGGCTCCGCGGTTGCTAGTTACGGGCTTCCCACGCCTCGGCGTCGGCGTGGTACTCCTCGATGCACTGTGCGAGATCGGCCTCGCTGTCGCAGTCTCCCCAGTCACTATTGCCGCCGGCGCAGATACCGACGCGACCCAGCGCGGGCAGCCAGAGGGCCTCGGCGCCCTCGGCGCGGTTGTGGTACTCGACCGTCCACCGCACAGCGTCGGTATGGCCGGACGCGCGGTACTCGGCGAGGGCGTCCGTGAGGTCGGTTGCTGACGGATTGGGGGTCGTCTCAATGATGATGTTGTACGTGTCCATGGTGTCCCTCCCTGGGGATGTGTGGGCCGGCCCATCCGGCCTCGTAGTTGCTAGCCCGCGCAGGCGGGCAGATCGTAGCAGTCGGGACATACTCGACCGCAGCATGACGACCCCGTCAGCCATGAGGCGGGAACGATCATCCCGCAATGCGCACACGCCTCGCCGCGCTGGGGCGTGGGGGGCACGCGCTGGGCCTCGCGAGCGCGCAACGCCGCCAGGCGGCTGGCGGCGAGGGCCTGTGCGACATGGCGGGTGCCGTCCGGGTCATTGCCCGGCCCGTACTCCGCGTAGGTGATCCCGTACGCGGAGCGGAGGAGATCGGCGTCGCTCATCGGCGTCAGCCCCGCGGCGAGGCACCGGGTCTCGTACTCCTCCCGCTCCAGGCGAGCGGGGACGTCCCCATGCTCCTGCACGTAGATGATCACGGGGATGGCGGCCTCCGCCGTCGCGCGGTCGGGCATCCAGCCGGCGACACTCCACCTCGACCCGTCGGCGTCCGTCCAAATGACCGTCCACCGGCCCTGGGGCTGGATTCCTTTGGGGTCCTCAACGGCTTCGTACGTGGCCATGGTGTTCCTCCCTGGTGCTGTAGGGGCCGGACTTCCCGGCCCCTTCGGTGCTTACGCCGCGGTATCGCCGCCGGCCGACCGCTCGCGCCGCTCGCGCGCGTCGAACCACTCGTCAAAGATCACGCGCGCTCGGTGATAGCAGCGACCGTACTGCTGTCCGCCGGAGCACGCACACGCGGCGCGCGTCGCGAGATAGGTGACGCGCGGTTTGGTCGCGCTGACGACCGCGTACCGGCCGGGAACGTGGGTCGGGACAACGACGAGATCGAGACAGAACGACTGGTGGACGGCTTTGTCGAAGAACGCGGAGGTCATGCCGGGGTGCGTCGGGTGGATGTCCATGTCGGTCCTCCTGGGGTGTGTGGGGCGGTTGCCCGCCCCTAGTGGATGTCGATCCCGTACTCGTCACGCACCTGCGGCGTGACGCAGCGATCGAGGACGTAGACGAGCATCGCGCTCTCGATGTCGTCGCAGCCCTCGTCCTCGCAGATCGCGTCGAAGTCCTCGCCGCACTCGGCGGCCAGGTCCGCGATCTGGACGGTCGGGATGTCGGAGTCGTCCCAGCCCAGCGAGCGGGCGGCGGCGTAGCGGTGCGATCCGGTAATCAGGTTCTCGCCCCACGCAACGAGGGGCGAGCCGATCCATCCGTTGTTTGCCATGTCGGCAGTGAGGGCCGCCAGCAAGCCGGCGTCTCGTGTCTCGTGATAGGTCTGCATTTCGTCCTCCTCGGGTGTGGGGGCCGGCCCATCCGGCCCCGCGATCTGCCCTGACAATCCGCGTCAGCGGAGGAAGGTTGCTCTCTTGCCACTCGCTCGCCTGGGGTCTTCACGTTCCCTGGGGCCGGTATCGTGCCGGCGGGGGGCGGTGGCTCTTCGGTTCGTCTGGGTCGGCCGGTTCCGCGTCTGCGACCAGGTGAGTGCTTATCTTCCCTGGGTCCTTCTCGCGTCCGGTGCCTCCCGGTTGGCGTCTGGCGGTTCCTGCGATCCTGGCTCCTTTCCTTCGTTCCGTCTCTCTCTTGCTATGGTCCCAGTATAACAGATTGTTAGCGTTTGTCAATAGGTTTTAGGGGCAATATTGGGAGTATTCTTGGAGTTGGTAGCGCGTGCTACTTGACCAGTAGTGACATTGATAACGCGAAGTGTTAGCATGTGAGGCATGGATGACGGAGTGGTTGACGGAGGTAGGGTGCGGATGGCGCGACGACGAGCGGCGCTCAGTCAGCGTGAGCTGGCGGAGGTCGCGCAGGTCAACTATGTGACGATTTGCCGGATCGAACGCGGGCACACCCAACCGCACGGCGGGACCATCCGCCGCCTGGCGTCCGCGCTCGGCGTGCCCGTCACCGCGCTGATGCACCCCCTCGGCGCGCCGCGCGCGGCGCGCCGATGACGGAGTGAAACAATGCCTAAGCGCCCACTAATCACGTCGTGTCGGGACGCCGTCGCGGGGGTGATCCTGATGATGATCGACCGCGCGACGCGCCCCGCGGCAATCGTGGAATGGGACGATCTTAGCAATCAGTGTCGCGCCCTCGGCGCGTGCGAGACACAGGTGTACACCTGTCGCAGTTTTGAGTGTCTTGTCAGCCTCAAGCGCCGTTTGATGGGCGGTGAATACCCGGTCGCGCCGGTGACGAAGAATGAGCGATGACTGACGACCGACGACCGCGCGCTCATGCTGGCGCGATAGGCGCTCGGCCGACATTCACCACTTGCGATCTACCGTCGTGAGATCGCCCGCTTACTCGCGGAAGCGATGCGCGTGCCCCCGCCCGATGCCTAGTCTCCCCAGGCGAACGCGCGACACGCGCATGACTCGGGGTGACGTGACACGGCTCTGCTCCCTTGCCTACGGCGGATCGGGTGACGGGCGGGCTGTGTCCCTGGCGCGGCGCTCCGGTGCTGGGCGCCACCGACGGCGCAGGTCTGGGCCGCCGGGCGCTCAGCACGCCGGATCGGGATGGCACTGGCGGCTGCGTTTCCGGTTGGCGACCCTCGCCAAGCGGACGGCGCGGACGGAGGTTAGAGGTCGGCGGCCATGTGCTGGTGGCCGCGGCTGTCGTTGACGATCTCGACGTCGAGGACGCCAAGCAGTGTCTGGATCTCGCGCTCCCGCCGGTTGACGTTAGGCACGTTCTCCAGGATGACCGCCGGACCGCGCGACGGGTGGATCACCAGCCGCCCGCAGCCAAGCAGGAAGAACTCGAAGACGTCGATAATGTCCTTCTCCATCTCCAGACCCGGGGCCGGATAGCGCTCGACCGTGTGCAGCAACCCCGTGTGGTGGATGATCTGGTTCGGGTTGACCTCCCAGTAGTCGAACCGCCGCTCGATGAAGACCACGACCAGGAGGATCGCGACCAGCCCGCCGCCGACCAGCCAGTAGAACTGGTCGTTGGCCTGCGGTTGGATGTGCCCCGTGATGCGCTTGAGGGGCGGAACAATGGCGAACCAACGAGCGTTGACCAGCAACGCCCCGAGCACGACGGCGACGAGCAGGAAAAAGAGGGAGAGCGACGTCGTGCGCGGGAAATCGAACGAGATGACGACCATATTCAGGAAGAGAACAATGAGGAACGCGACGCCGAACCAGGTCGCGTGGGCGCTCCACCAACGCGTCGCCGCGCCGGCGGCGACCGCCGCGATGATTGTGGGATAGAGGAAGACAACCTTGGGCAGGGAGCGCAGGATGACGCGCTCGCGGACCCGCGGCCGGCTGACCGGCCGCGGGCGATCTGACGGCATCCGCGACGGCGCGGCTCCCGAAGTCCCTGTGGAGGCCATAGCCGTTCCTTCCTCCCCCGGCGCGTGCTCGGGCGGCGCACCGGACCGGACCATCACCACCGACCGCAGACCGTCGGCCAAGCGTCGTCGAGCAGGGAACACGAATTGCCCATTTCGTGCTCTTCTGGTCTGGATCGCGGGCACTTGGTGATATACGCAGCACCGGGCACCGCGGATCTGCCCACGGTTCGGATAAGTCGGCGACGGTCGCTCAGCGCCGCCGCGCCGGAGGCGCCGGCATCGCCTTCGTCGTGCGCGCCGTCGCGATCAGCTCGCGGAACCCGCGGGCCCGCGCCAATTTGTCGAGCTGGCGAAAGCCCTCGCCGTAAATAGGGCTTGTGTTGCGCTCGATCTGCTCGGCCTGATATCGGCTTTCGGCCGTCCCCTGCTCGCATGCCACCGATGGGCAATCATCTCGCAGAAGCCCTCCTCCGTCCACTTCGGCAGACCGCACACGAGCTGGATCGCGAGCCAGACGTGCCCGAGCTCGTGCATGGCGACGCCCTCGAAGAGCGGCGTCGGCAGGCCCCGTTCGATCAGGATCCTGTCGACCTCGCTGGACACCAGGCGGCCGTTCTGGGTGAAGGTTCGCGTGTAGGCTTTGCCCAGCGGCGCCCGGTCGTCGTCGTCGTCCTTGTCGCGCGTCAACTGCCCCGCGTCGGCCAACTCGACGTGGATCCGGACCGGGCGCGGGAAGGTCAGGCCCTGCTCGACCGCCCACCGGACGACCGTCGCGAAGCGGGTCTGGGCGTCCCGCGCCGAGTTGACGGCGCGGGAGGCGCAGGTCTGGCAGCGCGCGCCGCCGGCGTCGCCGCCCCTGGCGCGTCCGGTCACGAGATGGCCGCAGAAGCGGCAGCGCGGATGGTCGGTCTCGCGATCGGTGCAGTAGGGCGTGCCCGCGGCGTCGACGAGAAACCCGCCGCGCAAGGGCCGGCCGCAGACGGCGCACACGAAGTGCTCCGGGTGCCAGTCGACCCCGAGGGCGGTGAGGTAGTCGCCCTCGATCACCGCGCCGCAGCCCTTGCAGATCCGACCGCTCATGCCGTGGCCCCCGTCTCACCAGATCGGTCGCCACCCAGGAAGACCAGGATCAGTTTCGCCCATCGGATCGCCGCGATCCACTCCGAAATCCGAGGGAGCGGCCGAGATTTTCGTCGGTCGTCGCCATCGCCCCGCGCTAACTCAAGGTAAGCTGGGGCGCGGCCGCCAGCCCTCACCCCCAACCCCTCTCCCGGTGCGCGGGAGAGGGGAACGCCCGCTCGTCGTGGCGCAACTCGATCCAACCGTCGGGTCCCCAGACGGCGGCACCGCCGTGCCTGCTCGCGCTCCCCTCTCCCGCGCACCGGTGGGCGCCCGCTGGGCACGGCTGGGGGTGAGGGCCCGTTCGTTGGAAGCACCCCCGCCCGCCTCGTATAGTGGGAGCAGCGAACCGGCATGCGGGGACAGACGATGGAGCGGAGGATATTGGCAGCAGCAACGGCACAAGAACCGACTGCGCGGCGACCGGTCGCCAGCCGCCTGGCGCCCGGGCAGCCGATCATCGAGATCAACGGATTGGTTAAGCGCTACGGCGCGCTGACGGCCGTCGACGGGATCGACCTCGGCGTCGCGCCGGGCGAGATCTTCGGCATCCTGGGTCCCAACGGCGCCGGCAAGACGACGACCCTCGAGCTGATCGAAGGCTTGCGGACGCCGGACGCCGGCAGCATCCGCGTCGCCGGGCTCGACGCGGTGGCCGAGAGCGACGCGGTACGCCGGGTGATCGGGGTTCAGCTCCAGACGACGGCGCTCTTCGACTACCTCACCGCCGCCGAGCTGATCGGGCTCTTCGGCGGGCTCTACGGCGTCGACGGCTCGGGGCGGCGTGCCGACGAGCTGCTCGACATGGTCGGGTTGCGCGAGAAACGCGGCGCCCGCGTCGACCAGCTCTCGGGCGGCCAGCGGCAGCGGCTTTCGATCACGCTGGCACTGGTC
>JRHI01002660.1_pt1 | contig 11902 bp, 11 predicted proteins | sample 215371 | NCBI WGS metagenome assembly JRHI01 (sample SAMN02929681, study PRJNA255918) | sediment metagenome | biome: cave system; feature: Ice Cave; material: Sediment; isolation source: sediment from deep within a dark volcanic ice cave with no known source of... ... | reverse complement strand
GCCCCAGTGCTTCCATCAGGAACGATCTCGCTCTAGGAGCAGGATAGCTTCGGATTGAATGACTTTGCCTCGACCGCGGCGCGGCGGCCGAAGCGTGAATCCTGCTCTGGTCAAATACTTGCGTCGCACCTCCCCAAGACCATATGCATAGGAGACAGGGCCGGTCGGGCTCCTGTCGCCGCACAGGTCCCCACAGGTCCCCCATGACGCTCGACGCCATCCGCTCGGACTTCGCGCTCCTCGACGACTGGGAGGACCGTTATCGCTACGTCATCGAGCTGGGGCGGGGGCTGTCGCCGCTTCCCGAGTCGCTGCGAACGGAAGCCAACAAGGTGCGCGGCTGCGCCAGCCAGGTCTGGCTCGCCAGCTCGGCGCGCCGCGCCAACTCCGCTTCCGCGTCCCTCCTCGAGTTCCAGGGCGACAGCGATGCCCATATCGTGCGCGGGCTCATCGCCATCCTCTTTGCCCTGTATGCGGACAAGACCGCGGAGGAGATCCTGCGCACCGACGCGGCCGCCGTGTTCGCGGAGCTGGGACTGAAGGAGCACCTCACCCCGCAGCGCTCCAATGGGTTCTTCTCGATGGTGGAGCGCATCCGCCGCGACGCCCGCGCGCTGGCCGCTGCTGCCTGACGGTGATCCGTTCTGCGGCAGCCTCGTCACGGCGCCTAGAGCGAGATTCACGTTCCTGGATGGAAGCCCAGTGCTTCCACATGGAACGATCTCGCTCTAGCGCCACGCCTCGAGGTCGGGTCTGTAGTCCTCGCTCCCCCAGTGCCGCAGCCGCCGAGCACCAGGGTGGGACTCGGGAGCCAGCAGCCCGTAGTGCCTGGCAAGGCTTGTCAAGGCCAGCTGCAGGACGACCTTTGCTGCCCGTTGCGGCCAGCCTTGCGCGCGCCCCGCCGCCTTGAGGCCGATGTCGTGGCAGCACACGTCGACCAGGATGCCGGCAAGCTCCGGGCCTACGGCGTCCAGCGCCCGGTGGATGCGCTGGCGCGCTGCCACCACGTGATCGCCCATCTCGACGCCGGCACCGGGAGCAGCACGGCGCGTGCGCCGACTGGTTGCCACTCCCGACCAGTCGGCGGTCACGCGAGGCGTGAGCTGAGCGTGCCAGAAGTCGGCACCCAGGCGCTCGCCGGCGGAGAACTGAGGCTCCGTAATGAGAGGCAGGCCGTCCTTGTCTCTGCGGCGACGCAGCCAAGCGAGCGATCCCTCCGGCGCGGCGCGCATCGGCGTTGCGCCCTGGCCCGTCTCCTTTTTCACCCGCTCGGATCTCGGGCGGGCGCCCGGCAAAAGCGCTGGTTGGCCGCTCTTGGCTCGGCGCAGCGCCCTTATGCCGGCCGCAGCGATGCGGTAGCGGTCCGTTTCCCGATCGCGCTCGAGCCAGCCGCGGGCATGGGCCCAGGCAAATGCAGCAGCCGAGATGGTGGCGAGGGCCTGCGCAAAGCCGTTGCGCGGAGAAAAGACGGCGAAGCCCCCGCCGGAGCCGAGCGTAGCGTCCGCAGGCACAGCATAAGCGCCCTTGGCGGCAATCCGCCGCAGCGCGTTGAGCCCGTCCTTCTCAGCCGCCACGCGGTCTGGGGCGGTGCGACCTGCTGGCGACATTCAAGACCCTAGGCAAAGCTGAACAGCTGAGGAGGCGGAGGCCGGCGAAAGGGCGCGCAGCACGCCCTCCAGGAGCTCCAGGGAGTGGTCGAGAACGGGGTCGTCGCGCAGATCCTCGACCAGGCCGCACGCGTGCGCCACCGTCGTGCGGTCGCGCGAGAAGACGTAGCCCACTTCCGTCAGGCTGAGCCCCCAAGCCACGTGCGCCAGATACATCGCCACTTGCCGCGCGAAGGCCACCCGGGGGCGTCCACGCGTCCCCGACCAAAGGTCAGCGCTAGCCACCATGAAAACCCGCGACACCGCCTGCTCGAGCATCTCGCGCACGAACTGGTCGGGGATGCGTGCTGGAGCCGCTCGTGCTCGCCTGGGTTGTGCATGACTATCGATACAACCGACGCCTTGAGCCATAGTTGCAGTCCATCGCAAGACAATTTGGGCGCATTACTCTGCGAACGTGAAACTATTCTGGATCATAGATGACTAAACGCCGTTCGCCACCGCATTGTACTGATTAGGTGAATGCCGGGGATAAGTAGCGGTTTGGTTAAGCGTTGCCTGACCAATTCCGAATGTCGGCAATAGTTCGGCGTCCCGTGGCGCACGCCTCGTGTGCAACGGGAAGGTCATCGCGCGATCGAGAAGACGTGGCGTGGCGTGCACGAATTCTTGCATCGCCCCGTGGATCGCGGATCGCGAGCCCGAGCGTTCCGCGAGGGCGCTGCCTCGAAGAGTAAATGCCAGAATGCGCTTAACCGGAAGATCTTTACCGAGCGCGTTCGACTATTTCTCGCGGCGCGTGCCGAGCCCCATCTGCTTGGCGAGCTGCGAGCGCGCGGCCGCATAGTTGGGGGCGACCATCGGGTAATCGTGCGGCAAGTTCCACTTCTCGCGGTATTCCTCGGGCGAAAGGTTGTAATGGGTGCGCAAATGCCGCTTCAATGACTTGAACTTCTTGCCGTCCTCCAGGCAGACGATGTAGTCGGGCGTCACTGATTTCTTGAGCGCTACCGCAGGGCGCAGTTCTTCGCGCTCCGTCTGGCCGATACGTTGCGAGGCTTTGCTGAGAGCCTCGTGGACATCCCCGATGATCGCCGGAAGATCCGATGCAACAACGGTATTGTTGCTGACATAGGCCGAAATGATCTCGGCGGTGAGTTCCACCAAGTCGGCTCTATTGGCTTCATCCATAATGTCTCTCCACCAGGATGGACAAGTTCGCGGAACGGCGAGCGATGCCACAGCAACGTCGGTTCACGCGAACCGACGCCTCTCCACCCGAACGCTTCCATTGATCCGACATATACAATGGAATACCCAATAGAGTACAGCATCACTCGTTACCAATCCAAGAAAAATTACGATTGTGATGGGCACACCGCCCTGAGTATTTGATCTCGTCTCAACCGTCCTGGTCTTTAGTCGGCGCTTTTGTCCCGAGGACGTTGAGCTACACTGTAAGACCCCTTTGGCACCGGTGCTCTTGCCGCACTTGCGAAGGCGCGATGCAACACGAAGACTTGAAGGAACGCGCCTCTCGAACCCGCCGGCCAATGCCGCCATAATGGGGCCGCCGGGCGAACCTACCACACCGGCCGACACCGAAGGCCCCACCGCCATGGCGAAGAGTTCCCCCGTATCCCACGCTGACAGGCTCGCGAAGACGGACGCCGAGTGGCGCGCCCAACTCACGCCCGAGCAGTTCTACGTCACGCGCCAGCACGGCACCGAGCGGGCGGGCACGTCGCCCCTCAACGCGGAGAAGCGCGCGGCGACATTCACGTGCGTGTGTTGCGGCGAGCCGCTGTTCACCTCGCAGGCCAAGTTCGATTCCGGCACGGGCTGGCCGAGCTTCGACAAGCCCGCCGACGCGGCGGCGGTGAGCGAGCACGAGGACCGGGCACTTTTCATGCGCCGCACGGAGGTGCGATGCGCGCGCTGCGAGGCCCACCTCGGCCACGTCTTCCCGGACGGCCCGCGCGAAACCACGGGCCTTCGCTACTGCATCAACGGGGCGGCGCTGAAATTCAAGCCAGGCGACACCTGACACCATACCGGACGGATTGCTCGAGCACGGATTTCGGTTGCGCGGCGCGCCGAAGTCGAAACACGGAGCGCGCACTCAAAGAGGGTTCAAATGCACGGTCTCAATCGCCCAGTCACGCGCCAGCTGCCGCCGATCGCGCAGCGCCGGCCGGCGTTCTCAGTCCATCACGGCGTCGAGCTGGTCGACGAGTATGCCTGGCTGCGCGCCGGCAACTGGCAGGAGGTGATGCGCGACCCCTCGGTGCTCGATCAGCAGATCCGCGCCTACCTGGAGGCCGAGAACGCCTACACCGACGCCGCGTTGACCGATACGGGCGAGCTACAGTCGGCGCTCTATGCCGAGATGAAAGCGCGCATCAAGGAAGACGACAGCTCGGTGCCGGCTCCGGACGGCGCTCACGAGTACTTCGCGAGCTACGTCACCGGCGGCCAGTATCCGCGCCTGTGCCGGCGGCCACGCGGCGGCGAGGAGCAGATCCTGCTCGACGGCAACAAGGAGGCGGAGGGCAAGCCCTACTGGCAGCTCGGTGCCGCCGCGCACAGCCCAGACCACCGCTATCTTGCCTACGCGGTCGACAGGAAGGGCTCCGAGCTCTTCACCATCAAGATCCGCGACCTCGCCACCGGCAAGGACCTGCGCGAGGCCCTTCCCGACACCCGCAGCTCGATTATCTGGGGCGCCGACAGCCAGACGCTGTTCTACGTACGGCTCGACCGCAACCAGCGCCCCCTCTACGTCTACCGCCACCGCCTGGGCACGCCCGGCAAGTCCGATGTGCTGATCTACGAGGAGAAGGACAAGGGCTTCTACGTCGGGGTCGGCCAGACCCAGTCCTCGCGTTTCGTCACCATCGAGGCCCACGACCACCAGACCACCGAGATCTACCTGATCGACGCCGATCGGCCGGAAAGCGAGCCCCGGCTCGTCGCCCCGCGTGAGCATGGCCACGAGTATGCGGTGGAGCACCATGGCGATGCGCTCATCATCACCACCAACTCGGGAGGTGCGGAAGACTTCCGCATCTGCGAGGCACCGCTGGTCGATCCGCAGCGCCAGAACTGGCGCGAGCTGATCCCGCACAAGCCGGGCCGCCTGATCCTGGAGACGGTCGCCTTCAGCGGCCACCTGGTCCGGCTCGAGCGTGAGGACGGGTTGCCTCGCATCGCCATCCGCCGCTTCGCCGATGGTGTCGAGCACGCCATCGACTTCGATGAGGAGGCGTATTCGCTGGGCATGTCGGCCGGCTACGAGTTCGACACCACGACGGTGCGCTTCACCTATTCGTCGATGACGACCCCGGCGCAGGTCTACGACTACGACATGGAGACGCGCGCGCGCGTTCTGCGCAAAACGCAGGAGGTGCCGAGCGGCCATGACCCGGCCGACTACGTCACCCGCCGCCTGCATGCGCCGGCACTCGACGGGGAGACCGTGCCGGTCTCGCTCATTTACAAGAAGGGAACGCCGCTGGACGGCTCCGCCCCGCTGTTCCTCTACGGCTACGGCGCCTACGGCATCAGCATCCCGGCGGCGTTCTCCACCAGCAGGCTGTCGCTGGTCGATCGCGGCTTCATCTTTGCCGTCGCCCACATCCGCGGCGGCAAGGACAAGGGCTATCGCTGGTACACCGATGGCAAGGGCGAGAAGAAGCTCAATACCTTCACGGATTACATCGCGGCAGGCGAGTTCCTCGTGACGGAAGGCTACACCCGGCGCGGCCGCATCGTCGCCAACGGCGGCTCTGCCGGTGGCATGCTGATGGGCGTGGTGGCCAACATGGCGCCCGAGCTCTTCCTCGGTATCATCGCCGACGTGCCCTTCGTCGACGTGCTCAATACCATGCTCGACGAGAGCCTGCCGCTGACGCCGCCCGAGTGGCCGGAATGGGGCAACCCGATCAAATCGAAGCGGGATTTCCAGACCATCCGCTCCTACTCGCCTTACGAGAACGTCGCCGCCAGGGCCTATCCGCACATCTTCGCCTACGCCGGCCTTACCGACCCGCGCGTGACCTACTGGGAGCCGGCCAAGTGGATCGCGCGGCTGCGCCACCTCAACACCAGCCCGAACCTGATCCTGTTGAAGACCAACATGGAGGCGGGCCACGGCGGAGCGTCGGGCCGCTTCGAGGCGCTCAAGGAACTGGCGCTCGACTATGCCTTCGCCCTGAAGATTGCCGGCCAAGCGGGAACGTAGGGCGCAATAGCGGCAGCGCACTGCACCGATTGAACCACCGGGCGGCGCAATACGGCTCTCGCCTATTGCGCCCTACCGGATCGTCAGATCTCGATCTCGTCGCCGCCGCCGCCGGAACCGAAGCCGGGATCGTTGCCGTCGTCCTCGTTGTTGACGGGATCGTTGCCGGGATCGTTGCCGGGATCATTGCCGGGATCGTTGTCTTTGTCGTCAACGTACCTGGCGTCCTCTGCACGCGCGCCGCCGCCGGCGCCGGCGTCGTGATGCGGGCTGGCGTGCGCGCCGCCGCCCAGCATGTTGCGGATGCTGTCAGCTACCAGCATACCGCCGGCGACACCCGCGGCGGTGGTGAGAGCCGAGCGCATGAAGCCGCCGCCCGCGGAGGCTGCCGGCGCGGGCTGGGCTTGCTGCGGCGGAGGGGCGCTCTGCGACCAGGGCGAGCGGCCATCGCCGCGGCTGTCATAGGCCGAAGGCGTTGCCCGCGCACCGACCTGGGGAACGCTGGATCGAGGCTCCTGTCCGCCGCGACCGCCCCAGAAGCTGTCCAGGAAGCCGCCCGAGCGCGAGCTGCGTGACCGGTCACCTTCCTCCATGCTGCGCAGCTGCTCCTCGAGCTCCAGCACGCGGTTGTTGGCGGCCTCCAGCGTCTGCTCCTGCACGAGCACCGTTTGCACGAGCATATAAGAGGCATCCGGATTGGCGCGAATCAGCTGGTTGATCAATGCCTCGGCTTCCCTGTCCTTCTCCGGCGCGCCGTGATTGCGCATGCGCTCGAAGAAACCGGTGATGAGCTGGCGTTCTTCTGTATTCATGGCATCCCTCCCTGGGTGCGTGACGGGCAACATATCGGGTGGCGACGACGGCTTCGCAATGGCCAATGTTAATACTATTTACTCTGCGACCGCGAACGGAATCAGAACAGAGCACCGCGCGCCGCCACCGGCCACAGACATTCCACGCGCGCCTCGCCGCCGTTGAGCCCGCGGACCCCGACGTACCAGTCGTGCAGGTTGACCGTGGGATCGCAGTGGCCGGGAACGAGAAGCACCTTGTCGCCGCGCCTCGGGCGCTCGGCGCTGGAGGACGCATCGATGATGCCGTGCTCGTCGGAGGGGCGGTGATACACCGCGCCGGGCAGGTGCCAGGGCACCGGCATGCCGCTGTCGACGGAGAGTGCCTTCAGCCCCGCATCGACGATGAGCCGCTCGAGCGTAGGCGCGCTCATCACGGTGGCATAAATGAAAAGCGCATGCTCGAACGTGTCGAAGGCTTCGCCGTTCCCGCGCTTGTTGCGCGCGTAGTCGGCGTCCATGAAAATGTATGAGCCGGCTTGCAGCTCGTTGTAGACCGCGCTTGCCGCCTCGTTCTCATAAGTCCCGGTGCCGGCCCCGCTGATAATGGCAGCCTGCAGACCGATGGCCTTCAAGGCACTTTGCGTCTCCTTCACGTGCTCCACCGCGCGGGCGATGTGGGCGGTGCGCTCGCGCGCCTCCCGCACGTGCTGGGCCGAGCCGTGATAGGCTTGCAGGCCGGCAAAGCGCAGGTGCGCAGAGCGCGCGACCCGTTCCGCAAGGCGCGCGGCCGGCTCGCCCGGCAATGTGCCACAGCGCCGGCCGCCGACGTCGATCTCCACCATCACGTCGAGGGTCGTGCCCGCCTTCGCCGCAGCCGCCTCGATCTCCGCCACGCCCTCGGCATCGTCCGCGCACACGGCGATCCTGGCACGTCCCGCCAGCAGGGCGAGCCGGTCGAGCTTGCCTGCCCCCGCCACCTCATTGGATACGAGCACGTCGGCGATGCCGCCGGCGACCATCACCTCGGCTTCCGACACCTTCTGGCAGCACACCCCGACCGCACCGAGCGCCACCTGCTTGGCGGCAATGATGGGCGACTTGTGCGTCTTGGAGTGCGGCCGCAGGCGCACGCCGGCAGCGCGCACGAAATCGGCCATGCGCTGCAGGTTGCGCTCGAAGGCGTCGAGGTCGATGAGGAGTGCCGGCGTATCGATCTCGGCCAGCGCCATGCCGGGGGTAGCGGGTGGCGGCAGGGGCATGATCGGCTCCTATTCTCTGCAGGCCAACTCAGCGACGATAGACACGCGGCGCTCACAAGTCATTCGCGGAGGCGATTGGCCACTTGACGTATGTAGCCCTCCGTGCTATGGTGCTTTCCAGATAACGGAGAGGATCGATGCCCAGAGCCGACAAGCCGATGTCCGTCATAGAGTTCGGCCATCTCTTTCCCGATGACGACGCTTGTCTTGCGCACCTTTTCAAAGTGCGATTTGGCGACGATTTTCCGTGCTCGCGCTGCGGCGAGATTGGCAAATACCGCAAGCTGTCGAAAATGCCTGCCTATACGTGCCAGTGCGGCGAGCATATTCATCCGATGGTCGGCACGCCGTTTCACCGTTCGCATACCCCACTGCTCAAGTGGTTTTATGCCATGTACCTTTTTACCACCACGCGCCACGGCGTTCCAGCCAAGGAATTGCAGCGCCAGCTTTCCGTGAATTACAAAACGGCTTGGCGCATGGGCCAGGAAATCCGCAAGTACCTCGGCTTTATTGATGGCGATCCGCCGTTGGCTGGCCACGTCGAGATTGACGAGACGATGGTCGGCGGCAAGCGCAGCGGTGGCAAGCGTGGCCGTGGCGCTCCAGGCAAAACGGTTGTATTTGGGATGCTGGAACGCGGCGGCGGCAACATCATGACCCGCGTAGTCGAAAACGTGCGCCGCGCAACCTTGGAGCCGCATATTCTGGCCAACGTCAAAAAGGGCTCGACGGTCAGCACCGACGAATTGAAGTCTTACGCCAAGCTGACGAAGCGCGGCTACCTGCACGGCGCGGTCAACCACGCGGACGAAGAATGGGTGCGCGGCGAGCACCACGTCCAGGGCCTCGAAGGCTTTTGGTCGCTGCTCAAGCGGTCCATCAAAGGTACGCATGTGCATGTGTCGCGCCGCCATCTGCCTAAGTATCTCGCCGAGTTCGAGTTTCATTGGAACTTGCGGAAGAACCCGGCTGTGATGTTTCCTCTGCTTCTAAGACGCCTCGCGACATAGCATCGAGCAGGCTCCGGAAGCGCGAACGGTCCGCCTCGGATGGGTGCTCTTTCCAGAACCGATCCAGCTGGCCGGTTCTGCGCGCCTCTTCTAGGCTGAGGTATTTGCCGCGCGACATTTTGAAGTACCCCCTACTTATCGTGTTCAGTTGAGTCGATAATGCTCCAAATCTTTGCACCCCCTGCGACTACTGCAATAATCCCGACCACGATCAAAATGCAACCAAAGGTGAAGGCATCTTCACTCTTCGCTTCCCATTTGGCGACCAATTTATCTGGAAGACCCTTTTCGGTTATCGCTGAGGAAAATTCTAGGTTTCGACCGATATCTGCGGATCGCGTCAGGTAAGAGAAGCCCGCCGAGAAACATAGGGTCGCGCCAAGCCCAACGCCACCCAGCCCAAGTAGTTCGTCGCGACTAACCGGATAGCCCTTCACACCACGTCTCCCGGAATGCACTTCCATAGTGCTTCCTTGGCGTTTTCGGTTTCGTTTTTTTGTGGAAGTTCCACCGCCTGTAGTCGCAGGCGGTGTTGTTTCACCGCCTGCGCCGCCCCCAGACGGGGTATTAGTTGGATCGGCCATGGTCGGCCTTTCCAAGCGCAGCCCCCGCAACGGATTGACCTGAAAGGGCCTTCTGAATTGCCTGTGTCTGCGGGTTTGTATCGAACAGTGCCTTGAGCAATTGCGCTAAAGCTAAAGCGTCGGCCGTTGGCACCACAAGGGCAGTGTGAAAGTTGGTATCGGTCTCCGGATTTCCAGCGACAAATTCGCCAATGGCGATCCGCGTTGTCACGCCACTCATGGTGACGTTGAACCGGTTGCCAAATATTGGCGTCAGCTCCAAGCCTGGTATGTCGCTTGGAGAGAGGGCCTGTTTTATTTTTGGCGATCCCTGATCGGCCATGGCTTACCTCCTGTGATAGATACAGGAGGTACTGTGACTCAAGAATCACACATACGTCAAGTGGCCAAACGCCTTCGCGGATGACGCGTCCCCTCTCCCCATTCATGCCCCGCCCCAATAAAAAAAGGGCCGCACGAAGCGGCCCCTTTCTCAGTTTGCCTTTCGGTTTATGCTGCTCTTGGTAACAGTGTCGGCAGCTTCTTGTCCTCCTGGCGCTTCGATTCCGATCTCAGCGCGATCCCGAAGTATCTAGTGCGCTTGCCTATGCGCTCCTTTTTCACGCCCAGCTCGCCGATCTCACGCGTGACCCTGGGATGTGCGAAGGGCTCCTTCTCGTTGTCCTCGCACCACCGGCAGTACTCCTCGTAGAGCTCTGTCGAAGTGAGGCTCGAGTTTTCGGAAGCGGCAACCACCCTCTCTCTGTAGAAACGCTGCACGTCGCTGTCGGGGACGGCCCGCGGCAGCCGGTTGTCGTTGGCATTGAGGCGGCGGGCGGCGGGCGGCTCGGCAACGGCGAACTCCTCTTCTCGGCCCGCTGCGGCGGCCACCTCGATCTCCGGCACGGGAGCGGTCTCGACGGCCGGCTGCGGCGCCTTCTCGCGCGCAGCCGCTCGCGTAGGCTCTTGCTCTACTGCACGATCGTTGATGCGCCAGTAGGCGAAGGCCACGTACATGCCGAAGCCCGAGCCGATCTCGATCAGCAGCGCCACGAAGATTGTCAGCGCCGTCTGTACCTTGTCCACTTCGATGCCCGTGATCTTCGACAGCACACTGGCCTGCGGATCGGCTTCGGCCATGACCGTGCCTCCCGCCGTCTTGGCCAGCTTGGCTGCGATCTCTGAAACTCGCGACTCGAGCTTCTGGGACTGCAGTGCCGAGGCGTGCTCCGCATTGAGCTTGTGGAACTGCTGGCAGAATTCGCGCGCAGCCTTGCCGGAAACCTCCGTGCACTCCCTGGTGACGACCCAGGGACGCTGGGCCTTGATCACGTTGAGCTCGGCCGCGACGGTCTCCGCCGGCCGATGCGCCGGGATCCAGGTGAGCTGGTCCTGGGCGCGTTTGGAGTCGGCCCGCAGGTCCTTGTAGTTGCTGGCCTCCACGGCACGCTGGCCGGTGGTGTCGAGCCGGTTCAAGGCGGCGTGCCCCAGAGCGGAGGTCATCGAGTACGCGGTGACCACCGTCCAAACGAGCGCCGCGGCGAACGCCTGCGACCACATCCGATTACGGATGGCGGCGAACAGGAAGAACGGCACCAGCGCCTTGAAGCAATCAGCAGCCGCCGAAGCGGCCCCGTAGATCTCGCCATCCAACGCCGTCTTGCCGAGACTATATCCAAATCGATAGTTCATGGCAGCGGACACAGCGAGCAGAACGCCCGCCGCGACCACACCCAATACGCCCAAGGCATGCCTTGCCATTGACGCCCCCTTTGTTTCGACCGGCCGCGTTCGGCCGGGCGAGTTCCAGTCCTGAGGGGGGCGACGGAATGCGCACTGTCACGTGGCCGAAAAGCCACTGAGCACACGTCCCTCGGCGAGTTCGCGCTGCTGGGCTGCATGGGTCTTGTCCCACTGCCAAGCAGCGATTGCTGCGCCGCGTGCATCCAGTTTATGACGGAAGCTGCGGGGTTACCGGGGGTTTTTGCACAGTAGCCGCGCCTGCATGGGCGCCACCTTATGCACAAGTCCCCAGACCCGAACATACATGACGCAGCGTGTGCAGACGCAACCCCCTCAAACCGTCACGCTACGCGATTCGTAGCTTTTTGTTAACAGATTCAGTTGTGTATGCGCCCCTACTCGTTTCGGGCACCTTCCATGTTGCGGAAATGGCAGCCGCAGCGGCACATGTCGAGGCACGCGCTCCCTCCCAAGGTATCCACCGCTTATCCACCGCAGGACCCCTTTATTCACATTGCGGCGTTGCCGCCCTCTCCATGTTCGGCCACGGGTCGGCCCATCGCCTGTTGGATGCCCACGATTCCGTTTGCTCAAGTGCCGCAAAAGGGAGCAAAATATTGGATTACTGACCTTAGGCAGCTCGCATGAACAAGTGAATCAAAAATGCCTCAGGCGCGACG
>JRHI01002659.1_pt1 | contig 11905 bp, 8 predicted proteins | sample 215371 | NCBI WGS metagenome assembly JRHI01 (sample SAMN02929681, study PRJNA255918) | sediment metagenome | biome: cave system; feature: Ice Cave; material: Sediment; isolation source: sediment from deep within a dark volcanic ice cave with no known source of... ... | reverse complement strand
GCTCGGGGTGCACCGAGAGCGCCTGCGGCATGAACCCGATCTGCGCGTAGGGCTTCAGGCCACGTGCCAGGTACGTCTCGAAAATGCGATCGACCGTCCTCCAGTCGTATATCGGCCGTCCTTTTGCGTCCTCCGTGTACATGTTGGTGCTACCCCACTTGAGCGCCGGCGTACCGTCGCCCGTGACCATCAGGCTGTGCGCGCGGAAGTAGACTTGAGGTTGGCCGAGCTGTCCGAGCTCGGTGAGGAGCGTCCGACCGTCCTTCATGGTGGCATAGTTCGGCTCATCCGCGCCGAAGAATCGATAGATCGGCTTCAGCTCCTTTTCCGGGTGAGCGGCGTCGACGCTGATGGTCACCGGAAAGGACGCCGTCGGCGCGGTGACAGGTGCCGCGATCGACGGTTGCGCCGCTGCCGGCGTTGCGAACATCCAGGCGGCGACGATCGCCCGCGGGCTTATGGGAAACATGCGTGGGGAGTTGGCAGTGAGGGGGCCAGGACTATCTTGGTTCCAACGGTCATCATATGGAGCAGAGCATGCGCGCGGTCCAGCACGGCTTCCGCCGGTCGAACGCCCCGAGTCATCGTTTCGTTGTCATCGCACTGGTTGTCGCGCTCACCGTCGCGACGAAGGTGAACGCGCAGCCCCGCGCCGCCGCGCCTGCCGGTGCTTCGCCCATTCGTTCGATGGTAGTCCCGGCCGACTCCGCCCGCAATCTGCGGAGCACGCCGACCGGTCACGTGCGGTCCATCATGGACTCGGCCACCGCCACCCTTGCCCGACTGGAAAGTCACGTCACGACGCTTGCGCCCGGCGCCGAACCGCACGTCCCGCACCGTCACGCGCACGAGGAGCTCCTGTTGGTGCAGCACGGCACGCTGGAGGTGTTGCAGGGAACCGCGAGGCGCCGGGCGGGAGCCGGATCACTCATTTTTCAGGGCTCCAACGAGTGGCACGGACTGCGGAACATCGGCGCCGATACGGCGACGTATTGGGTGATTGCGTTTCATCCGCGCGATCTGGCGCCCGACTCCACGGCCCGTCGACCGTAGGCAGCTCAACGAGTTACTTGCTCCGGCGTAATATGGCAGACGCAGCTCATCCGCCACTGAGGACTCCATGACCAGACGCGCCTTTGCCGCACCCGCCTTCTTTCTCGCCGCCAGCCTGACGTCGCCCCTCGTCCAGCCGGCGCCGGTATTTCACGTGGCAAAGTTCAGCATCGGAGGTGAGGGCGGCACGGACTATCTCACCGCGGAGCCGGGTTCCGGACGCGTGTTCGTCTCACGCGGCACGCACGTGATGGTGATCGATGGTCCGACGGGCAAGGTGCTTGGCGACATTCCGGATACGCCCCGCACGCACGGCATCGCGCTCGCGCCGAAATCGCAGCATGGCTTCACCACGAACGCCGGCGATTCCTCCGTCACGATGTTCGACTTGAAGACCCTCTCCGTCATCAAGAAACTCCAGACGCACACCGGCGGGCTCGACGGCATCATGTACGACGAATTCTCGGACCGGATCATCCTGACCAACCACAGCCGCCCCAAGGGAACCGCGACCGCGATCGACGCCAAGACCGGGGACATCGTAGGCGTCGCGGAGCTCGAGGACACGGCGCCGGAAGGCGCGGCGAGCGATGGGAACGGCAAGATCTTCGTCAATAACGAGAGCAAGAACACCATCCAGGTGATCGACGTCAAGTCGATGAAAGTGCTCGCGTCGTGGCCGGTGGCACCGTGCGAGAGTCCGACGGGAATCGCCTACGACCGTCCCACGGCACGGATTTTCGTGGGCTGTGGAAAGCGTTCGGTGGTCGTCGACGGCGCCTCTGGCAGGGTGGTCGCATCGTTCGCGAACGGCGACGGCGTGGACGCGCTGGGTTGGGACCCGACGCAAAAGTTGATCTACATTCCCGCGGGGAGGGACGGGACGGTGACCGTCGTCCATCAGGACTCGCGGGACAAGTATTCCGTGGTAGCCACCATTCCCACCATTGCGGGCGCCAAGACCATCGCGGTCGACCCGGTGAAGCACATGGCGTATCTCTTTCAACCGGAATTCGGCCCCGCCGCTCCGGGTGCCGTGACGCCGCCGGGTGGTCGAGGGCCTCGCGGCCCCATGATCGGAACCTGGTTTTTCGCGATCAGCCACTGAGCGCGAGCGACGGATCGCGGGGCGGCGCCGCCATGAACGGTCCACCGCCCGAAGGTGGACATGCCGACCGGTTCGCACTGCGCGGACAGGTCGCTGTCATCACCGGTGGGTACGGCGTGCTTGGTGGAAGCCTTGCGTCGCGTCTCGGTGCGGCCGGAGTGCGCGTGGTCATCCTCGGACGCCGTGGCGAGCGCGCCGACGAGAAGGTGGAGGAGCTGCGGCGGGCCGGATGTGAAGCGATGGGAGTGGCCGCCGATGTGCTTGATGCGCGATCCGTGAAGGCAGCTCTCGACCGCGTTGCCAGCGCGTGGGGGCGAACCGATATCCTCATCAATGCCGCGGGCGGTAACGTCGCGCGCGCCCGAAGCGATGACCGCCCGGTGTTCGACGTGCCGATGGACGCCTTCGACGAGGTGCTGCGGCTCAACGTCCATGGCACGGTGATCCCGTCACTTGCCGTCGGAGAACTGATGTCGCTGGCTCGTCGCGGCTGCATCGTGAATATTTCCTCCATGGCGGCGACTCAGGCGATCAGCGGCGTCATGGGCTATTCCGTGGCGAAAGCGGGTATCGACGCCTTCACCCGGTGGATGGCGGTGGACATGGCCCGCCGGTTCGGCGACGGCATTCGCGTCAATGCCGTCGCGCCCGGTTTTTTCGTCACGACGCAGAACCACGACGTGCTCATCACACCGGATGGCGGCTACACGGAGCGGGCCCGCACGATCGTCGGTCGCACGCCAATGGGACGTTTCGGGATGCCGGAAGAGCTGTTCGGCGCGGTGGCCTGGTTGTGCAGTGATGCGGCGTCCTTCGTCACCGGCGCCGTGATTCCAGTCGACGGGGGCTTCAGCGCGTTCAGCGGTGTCTGACCGCGTATTAAAATTTCCTGAACGAAGCTCACGCAGTCTGTCCATTCCCATCCGGCCACGCGCCCATGAAGATCACCGACATCCGGGCCACCCCCGTCAGCGTACCGTTGGCGGCGCCGTTGCGCCACGCGAACGGCTGTCACTGGGGTCGCTTCGTGCGCACGATCGTCGAGGTGGAAACGGACAACGGACTGATCGGACTCGGCGAGATGGGCGGGGGCGGCCAGGGCGCGGTGGCCGCGTTCGATGGTCTGAAGCCGTACCTGATTGGACGTGATCCGGCGCGACTCGAGGAGCTGCGATTTCTGATCGCGAATCCGACCGCCTCGCTGTACAACGCGCGTACGCAGCTCCTCGCCGCGCTGGAGTTCGCCTGTCTCGATATTCTCGGGCAGCAGTGGAATGCTCCCGTCTGCGACATTCTCGGCGGCCGGCTGCGCGACCGGGTGCCGTTCGCTTCGTATCTCTTCTTTCAGTACGCCAGTGGAAGCGACGGTTCAGGCGAAGTGCGAACGGTCGAACAGCTGGTGGCGCACGCGCTGTTGCTCAAGCAGCAGCACGGGTTCACGACGCACAAACTCAAGGGAGGCGTCTTCTCGCCCGCGTACGAACTCACCTGCTATCGCGCCCTCGCCGATGCGCTGCCGGGCGACCGATTCCGCTTTGATCCGAACGGCGTCTGGTCCACCGAGCAGGCCGTCTGGTTTGGGCAGCGCATCGCCGACGTGAACAACGATTACCTGGGAGATCCGGTGTTCGGTCTGCACGGCATGCGGCGCACGCGCCAGGCCGTGACGATGCCGCTGGCGACCAATACCGTCGTCGTCGGGTTCGAGCAGCTGGCGACGAATGTGCTCGACCCCGCGGTGGACGTCATCCTGCTCGACACCACCTTCTGGGGCGGCATTCGGCCCTGCCTGAAAGCGGCCGCTATTTGCGAGGCGTTCCAGTTCGGCGTCGCCGTGCATTCCTCCGGCGAACTCGGCGTGCAGCTCGCCACCATGCTCCATCTGGGCGCCGCGCTGCCCGCGCTCTCGTTCGCCGCCGATGCGCACTATCATCATCTGCTCGACGACGTCATCGAAGGTGGAAAGCTCTCGTATGCGGAGGGAACGATCGGCGTGCCAGCCGGTCCCGGACTTGGCGTGAAGCTGGATCGGGCGCGCGTGGCGGAATATCACGATCAGTTCCTTCGACTGGGAAGCTACCCGTACGACCAGGATCCAAACCGGCCGGGCTGGGCACCGACGATCCCGAACCAGAGTTGGGCTGACCCGCTCGACGCTCGAGTTCCCCGGATTCCGCGGTGATTCGCCTCGGGTCGGCCGCCGGCGCACGATCGCCGCGTCGACTGGCGACGGCGTGCCTGCTGCTTTCTCTCTGCACCGCTTCGCTGAAGGCGGACGATGGCTACGATCTCTGGTTGCGATACCGGCTCGTGACTGACTCGTCGCGGTTGCGCGAGTACCGCGCGTCGATCACTGCGCTCGTCATGCGCGGCGAGAGCCCCACCATCCGGGTCGCTCGCGCGGAACTGCTCGCGGGGTTCACCGGGCTGCTCGGCGCCGAGATTCCACTGGAACGGGATATCACCAGGGACGGCGCCGTCGTCGCGGGCACGCCGGCGGGATCGGCGCTCATTTCTGCGCTCGGCCTCGCAGCCACACTTGGCACGGTAGGCGACGACGGCTTCGTCATCCGGGCGGTGCGCATCGGGGCGAGACCTGTCATCGTGATCGCGGCGAATCACGACATCGGGGTGCTCTACGGCGCTTTCCATCTGCTGCGGTTGCTTCAGACCCACGCCTCGCTCGATGGTCTCTCGGTCACGAGCAGCCCCCGAATTCAGCGACGCCTGCTCGATCACTGGGACAACCTGGACCGTACGGTGGAACGCGGGTACGCCGGCGCTTCGCTCTGGGACTGGGAGAGCCTGCCCCGGTCCGTCGCGTCGCGCTACCGCGACTACGCACGGGCCAACGCGTCGGTGGGGATCAACGGCACCGTTCTGACCAATGTCAATGCCAACGCGATGCTCCTCACGCCGCCGTATCTCGCGAAGGTGGCGGCACTGGCGAATGTCTTTCGCCCGTTCGGAATCAGGGTGTATCTCACTGCGCGATTCAACGCCCCAATGGAAATTGGTGGCCTGGCGTCGGCCGATCCACGCGACCCGGGCGTGCGGCGATGGTGGAAGCGAAAGTCCGACGAGATCTATCGTGCCGTGCCGGACTTCGGCGGTTTCGTCGTCAAGGCGAACTCCGAAGGCCAGCCGGGACCTCAGGACTATGGGCGCACTCACGCCGACGGCGCCAACATGCTGGGCGACGCCCTCACCCCGCATGGCGGCATCGTGATGTGGCGCGCCTTCGTCTACAGCAACGAGGTGCCCGTCGATCGCGTGAAGCAGGCCTACGAGGAGTTCGTGCCGCTGGACGGGACCTTTCGCGACAACGTCATGATTCAGGTCAAGAACGGGCCGCTCGATTTCCAGCCCCGTGAACCGTTTCACCCGCTGTTTGGGGCGATGCCACGGACGCCGCTCGTCATGGAGTTCCAGATTACGAAGGAATACCTGGGACAGGACACGCATCTCGCCTTTCTCGGGCCACTCTTCGAGGAGGTGCTGCACGCGGAGACCTATGCCCACGGAGCCGGTTCGACGGTGGGCCGCGTCATTGACGGTTCGCTGCACGGCTACCGGCGCACGGGCATCGCCGGTGTGGCCAACATTGGTACCGACCGGAACTGGACTGGCTCACAGTTCAACCAGGCGAACTGGTACGCCTTTGGTCGGCTCGCGTGGGACCATACCCAGCGCGCGAGCGATATCGCGAACGAGTGGGTCCGCATGACCTTTTCGAACGATCCTGCGGTGATCGCCACGACAGTGCCATTGATGCTCCACTCACGCGAAGCCGTCGTGAACTACATGACGCCGCTGGGGCTCGCGCACCAGATGGCGCGCGGCCATCACTACGGCCCCGGCCCCTGGGTGACGGGCGGCCGTGCCGACCAGACGTCGGTGTACTACCATCACGCCGACACGCTCGGCATCGGCTTCGATCGCACGCGCACCGGCAGCAATGCCGCGGCGCAGTACTTCTCGCCACTGCGCGAGGCGCTGGCCGACCGGGCGACCGTTCCCGATGCGTACCTGCTCTGGTTTCACCATGTCGGTTGGCTCGAGCGCATGCGGTCGGGCCGGACGCTCTGGGATGAGCTCGTGTTCCGGCAAACCGCCGGCGTCGATTCCGTGCGGGCGATGCAGCACGCGTGGCAATCGTTGGAGGGCAAGATCGACAGCGCGCGATTCGACGAAGTGCGTCGCTTTCTCGTTATTCAGGAGCACGAAGCCAAGTGGTGGCGCGACGCGATGCTGCTGTATTTCCAGACGTTTTCGCGGCTGCCATTCCCCGCGGGCACGGAAGCGCCTGCCCATCCGCTCAGCTTCTACCGCGAGCTTCGCTGTCCGGCGGACGCCCGCCGGCCGCGGTGCGAGCTCGTGTATTGAATCGCGGCCAGCGGTGGTGCCGGCGTCATGCCATGAACTGGTAGACCGTGCACGAGCGGTACTCCTCGCCGGGCCGAAGGATCGTCGACGGAAACTGTTCCTGATTAGGCGAATCGGGAAAGTGCTGCGTCTCGAGCGCAAGACCACAACGCCTGCCGTAGGCATGTCCGCGCTTGCCAGGCACGCTGCCGTCGAGCCAGTTGCCGGTATACAGCTGGATGCCGGGCTCCGTGGTGTGCACCTCGAGCATGCGTCCACTGGACGGTTCGGAGACGCGGGCCGCCAGTGTGAGCGTCGTCGCGGCCGCACGATCGATGACAAAGTTGTGGTCGTAGCCGTGACCGAATTGCAATTGCTCGTCTGCCATATCAATTCGGGCGCCGATCGCGTGCGTCGCGGTGAAGTCGAATGGCGTTCCCGCCACGGCCCGCAGCTCACCGGTCGGAATGAGCGTGGCATCCACGGGAAGGAAGCGCGAGGCGTTGAGCGTGAGCTGGTGGCTGAGTATGTCGCCCCGGTCGTGTCCGGCAAGATTGAAATACGAGTGCTGCGTCAGATTCACGGGCGTCGGAGCATCCGTGGTGGCGAAGTAGTCGAAGATCAGTTCATTCCGGTCGGTGAGGGTGTAGGTGACCGCTACCCACAGATTGCCGGGATATCCCTCCTCACCCGCAGGACTCAACCGGCTCAGCACCGCGCCGCGCCGCGCGACACCGGTGAACGGCTCGACGATCCACTCGGCACGGTGAAAGCCACGGTTACCGCCGTGCAGGTGATTCGGACCATCATTGTGTTCGAGCGCGTACGCGCGGCCGTCGATGCTGAACGCGCCGTTCGCGATGCGATTTGCGTAACGCCCCACGATGGCGCCGAAGTAGTACCGGTCCTCTTGATAGTCGTCGGGGGCGTCGTATCCGAGTGCCACGTCCGCCATCGCGCCGTGGCGGTCTGGTACCTGCACGGAGAGGATGACGCCGCCGACGGAAGCGAAGCGCACCTCCATGCCGCTGGCGTTCGTCAGCGTGAACAGTGTCATCGTGCGCTCTCGCCATCGTTTGGGATGAGTTGGTAGTGTTCACCGTCGTCGAACTCTTCCGCAAGCCTGTGACCTGCACCATGTTCTGCTCCGCCCTCAATGTCTAAAGACCCGTCGGAACAGCCCGTACGCTGGGGAATACTCGGCGCGGCCGGGATCGCCATCCGAAGCGTGATCCCCGGCATGCAGCAGAGTCGCCGGGCCCGTGTGGTGGCCATTGCGTCGCGCGACCTGGGCAAGGCGCAAGCCGCCGCAGGCCTGCTCCAGATTCCGCGAGCCTATGGTTCATACGAGGAGCTGCTCGCCGACCCGGAGATAGAGGCGGTCTACATTCCGCTGCCGAACCATCTGCATGTACCCTGGTCGGTGAAAGCGGCGGAGTCCGGGAAGCACGTGCTGTGCGAGAAACCGATCGCCCTTTCTGCAGGCGAGGCTCGCCTGTTACTAAAGGTTCGCGACCGCACGGGCGTTCAGATTGGCGAGGCGTTCATGGTCCGGTCGCATCCGCGCTGGGAACAGGTGCGCGCGTTGATCGCCGCGGGCCGCATCGGCGAGCTGCAGCTGATCCAGGGGCACTTCAGCTACTTCAAGCGCGACCCGTCCAATATCCGCAGCCGCGTGGAGTGGGGCGGGGGAGCGCTCCTCGATATCGGCTGCTATCCGGTCTTGCTGGCGCGCTGGCTCTATGGCGCCGAGCCCGTGCGGGTGATCGCGATGATGGAACGCGATCCGGACATGGGAATAGATCGGCTCACGTCGGCCCTCCTGCAATTTCCACAAGGCCAGGCGACCTTCACCTCCGCCGGCCAGCTCGTCCTGTATCAGCGCATGCAGCTCTACGGGAGCCGGGGCCGAATTGACATCGAGATGCCGTTCAACCAGCCGTCCGATCTCCCGAGCCGCATCGCGGTGGACGACGGCCGGGACCTGCTGGGCACGGGCGTGGAGACGATCGAGATTCCCGCCGTGAATCAGTACACGTTGCAGGCCGACCGATTTTCCGATGCCGTACGCGGTGCCGCAACCGTGCAGGTGTCGCTTGAGGATTCCATCGCCAATATGTCTGTGCTCGACGCGCTGTTCAGGTCTGTTGAGTCTGGGGCATGGGAAGTCCCGGCCGAATTCCGCGCGGACGCACCGCGCGACCACCAATGAATGGGAGATGGCGCATGAAACGCGCGCGATGCACCGCTACAATGTCGATCGCCCTCCTGGCCACCCTCGCTTCATTCTCCCTGAGCGCCATCGCGAAAGCGCAGGCACCTGCCTACCGGGACCCCGGTTTGCCCATCGCCGTGCGCGTGGCCGATCTCGTGGGCCGCATGACGCTCGAAGAAAAGGTGTCGCAGATGAAGGACGTGGCACCCGGTATTCCGAGGCTTGGTGTGCCGGAGTACAACTGGTGGAACGAAGCGCTGCACGGCGTCGCGCGCTCCGGGCTTGCGACGTCATTTCCGCAGGCCATCGGGCTGGGTGCCACCTGGGACGATTCGCTCATCTTCCGGATGGCGACGGCGATTTCCGACGAGGCACGCGCGAAATATCAGGCCTACCTCCGCGCCGACAGCCACCAGCGTTATCAGGGGCTTACCTTCTGGTCGCCCAATATCAATCTCTTTCGCGATCCGCGATGGGGCAGGGGACAGGAAACGTACGGTGAAGATCCCTTTCTCACGGGCCGGCTCGGCGTGCAGTTCATTCGCGGCCTCCAAGGGGACGACCCGAAATACCTGAAGACGGTGGCCACGGTGAAGCATTTCGCCGTGCACAGCGGACCAGAGCCCGACCGTCATACCTTCGACGCGGTGGTCAGCGCGCGCGACCTGCGCGAGAGCTACCTGCCGCACTTCGAGGCCGGTATCCGCGAGGGGAGAGCGTATTCGCTGATGTGCGCCTACAATCGCGTCGGCGGCAAAGCGGCGTGCGGCAGCGACCTGCTGTTGAAGGACATTCTGCGCGGGGAGTGGAAGTTCCCGGGATACGTCGTGTCGGACTGTGGTGCGATCGACGACATCTACCTGCGCCATAAAGTAGCGCCCACCGCGCCGGCGGCCGCGGCGCTCGCTGTGAAGAGCGGTACCGACCTCGATTGCGGCCGGGTGTATCCCAACCTGGTGGAAGCGGTGAAACTTGAGCTGATCACGGAGCCGGAGATCGATACGTCGGTCAGCCGACTGTTTACCGCGCGCTTCAGGCTCGGAATGTTCGACCCCCCCGAGCTGGTGAAATGGGCACAGATTCCCATCGGCGTGCTCGACCAGCCGTCTCATCGCGAGTTGGCGCGACGGGTGGCCCGCGAGTCGATGGTGCTCCTCAAGAACGATCACGGAACGCTCCCGCTCCGCAAGAATCTGGGTTCCATCGCCGTGCTCGGCCCGAACGCCGACCAGTGGAGGATGTTGCTGGGGAACTACAACGGCGACCCCGCTGACCCCGTCACTCCATTGCGCGGAATTCGCGAGGCGGTGGGGAAGGGCACGCGGATTACCTACGCCAGAGGGGCGGATCTCGCCGATGGTTTTCCGGTACTTGATGTCGTTCCTGCATCAGCGCTTGCAGCTGTGGACCTAAAGTCAGCTCTGCATGTGGAATATTATAATACCCGTACGATAGCAGGGGAGCCGCTCTTCAGCGCGACGGACAGCACGATCGACGTCAACTGGCGCGACGGGGCTCCGCGTTCGGACATGAACCCGGACGACTTCGGCGTGCGCTGGACGGGCCAGTTACGAGCTCCGCAAACGGGCACGTTCCGGTTGGGGCTCGTAGGCACGGTGAAGTTTCAACTCTGGTTGAATGACTCGCTGGTGTTACGGTCGGTGTATCCGACGCACGACGGCGAGTTCCCCGACCCGCGACTCGTGCAGAGCGAGCCCATGCAGCTGGAAGCGGGGAAGAGCTACCGCCTGCGAATCGAAGCGCAGGAGACGTACGGCGACGCCCAGCTCCAGTTTGTCTGGGCGGTGCCGCACGAAACGCTCGAGGCGGAGGCGGTGAAGGCAGCGCAGCAGGCCGACGCGGTGGTGCTCTTTCTCGGCCTGACCGCCCGTCTTGAGGGTGAGGAGATGCGCGTGCGCGTACCCGGTTTCTCGGGCGGCGACCGCACGGCAATCGACCTGCCTGAGCCGCAGGAACGGCTGCTCGAGCGGATCACGGCACTCGGCAAGCCCACGGTGCTCGTGCTGCTGAATGGCAGCGCGCTCGCGGTGAACTGGGCGCAGGAGCACGTGGGCGCGATTGTCGAAGCCTGGTATCCGGGGCAAGCGGCGGGCAGCGCCATCGCCGACGTGCTGTTCGGCGACTACAACCCGGGCGGCCGACTTCCGGTCACCTTCTATAAGAGCGTGAATGACCTGCCCCGCTTCGACGATTATCGCATGGCCGGTCGCACGTACCGGTTCTTCAAGGGCGCGCCGCTCTACCCGTTCGGTCACGGCCTCAGCTACACGCGCTTTGCCTACAGTGCCCTCAGGACGAGCGCCACTTCGCTTCACGCCGACAGCACGATTACCGTGAGCGTAGACGTTCGCAATACCGGCGCCGTGAAGGGAGACGAAGTGGTCCAGTTATACGTGCGTCACCTCGGCTCGGCCGTGGAGCGGCCCATGCGGGATTTGCGCGCATACCAGCGCGTCACGCTCGAGCCGGGCGAGCGACGCACGATTGCGCTCCCGGTCCGCGCATCGTCGCTCGCGTATTGGAACGAGCACACGCACGGTTGGGAGGTGGAACAGGAGCCGGTGCAGCTCGAAGTTGGAGCGTCGTCCGCGGATATCCGGCTGAGGAAGATTATCCGCGTTCGGGCGCGGGCGTCGTCGCCTTGAAATAGCGCCGGCGAGCTACAGGAACACCGGTTAGGCCGGCGCGTCGGTCTGACCGCCGTCCCTCGAACGAACGGCAACAGCGGCCGCGGATTTGCGCGGGTTGACGCGGATCTCATTCGCCCGGACACCCCAAAAAGATTTTCTTGTTTTGGTTGTTGCGGTTTGAGCGTCGATCCGTGTAAACCCGCGGCAATTGCTTTTCTTTTGCCGTCGGCGCGGCATCGGCCTTTGGCGCGCGCCGTTCGTGCCGGCCAGGACGGCTTCGAGCCCAGCCGATGTCGGGCTGAGGGCAACAGCGGCCGCGGATTTACGCGGGTTCACGCGGATCGCATTCGTCCGGACATCATAAGAGTTTTAGTTTTGTTTGTTGCCGTTTCCGCGTACATCCGCGTAAATCCGCGGCAATGGTTTTTCCCTAGCCTGCATCGACCGTCGGCGGCGTGACGTGAGGTCTCGGTCGCGAAATGTCAGCTGAGGGCGCCTGGCACTGCGTTCATC
>JRHI01002658.1_pt1 | contig 11906 bp, 11 predicted proteins | sample 215371 | NCBI WGS metagenome assembly JRHI01 (sample SAMN02929681, study PRJNA255918) | sediment metagenome | biome: cave system; feature: Ice Cave; material: Sediment; isolation source: sediment from deep within a dark volcanic ice cave with no known source of... ... | reverse complement strand
ATCCCGAGGTGCTCTTGATGGACGAGCCGCTGAACGGCACCGACCCCGCTCAGCGGGCGCAGTTGATGCGCCTGATCCGCGAATTGGGCGGGCAGGGCAAGACGATCCTCGTCTCGTCCCACGTCCTGGTCGAGGTCGAGCGCTTCGCCGAGAACATCCTGGTCATCGTCAACGGCAAGCTGGCCGCCGCCGGCGACTACCGCGCGATCCGCGCCAAGATCGACGACCACGACCACGCCGTCCGCATCCGCGCCGACCAGCCGCGCCAGCTCGCCGCCGCGCTGATCAACGACCCGGCGACCCGCTCCGTCCGCCTCGACGCCGACAACCGGATCATCGCTGAAACGAACAGCGTCCGCGATTTCTACCGCGCCCTGCCGGCACTGGCGAAGCGGGACGGGGTTCGCTTGTACGAGGTCCAGGCGGCGGACGAGTCGCTGACGTCGGTGTTCGCGTATTTGGTGGAGCGGTGAGGTTCGACTCCGTCAGGTTAGGTCGCGGGTTTCTCGCACGGGGCTGAAGACCCCGTGCTATCCTAGAATAAGCCGGCTGAAGCCGGCTGGGTGGATGAGTGGTGCCGTGCCGTTCTGGCGGTTGTTCTTTCATGTGGTGTGGGCGACCCGCAACCGCGAGCCGTTGATCGGAGCGGAGGAGGCCGAACGAATCGAGTGGTCGTTCCGTTCGACGTGTGACGATCTGAGAGCGACTCTGTATGCCGTTGGGATCATGCCGGATCATGTTCATATCGCCTTCTCGATCCCGCCCAAACTCTCGATTGCCGACTTCGTCGGAAGGTTGAAAGGCGCGTCGGCCCATGCGGTGAACCATGGCAAGAACGATGCCCGTCCCACGCCCTTCGTTTGGCAGGCTGAATACGGCGTGTTCTCATTCTCGGGGAGTGCTCTACCCAAGGTCAAGGAGTACCTCCTGAATCAAGAGACACACCATGCTCACAACGATCTCTGGCCAGGACTCGAACGAGACTCCGACGCCACCTAGGGTGCCGTGCAAGCTCCTGTGGTGGCTCGCCTGCATCTCTCTCCAATACGGGCGACCCGCCAGATCAACACAGAGCGCGGGGACCGGCAACTGACATAGCAACGATCCACTAGCCGGCTTCAGCCGGCTTATTCTGGGGTAGCGCGGGGTCTTTAGCCCCGCGCGAGTAACCCGCGGCGCAAGACAGGACCACGCGGTCGATCGACCCCGGATCGCCCCGCCCGGATCGTGCTGACGTGGGGCCGCGACGCAAGACAGGACCATGTTGTCGATCGACCGCCACCACCTGAAAGCCAACTGCTGATGGCCACCCTCTTCTGGAAACCGTTGCCCGTCTTCACCCTCACCGTCCGCCAGTTTGCCGGCGGCAAGGCGGTCCGGGTCGTGGCCGCCCTGGCGTTTATCCCGGCGGTCTTTGCGTTGATCTACCTGATCAACACTGACGTTGACAGCCAGCGCCATTTCCTGATCGAGACCATCTTCCGCGGCATCGTGGCGCCAACCCTGCTGCCGATCACGGTCCTCATTCTGGCGACCGGCGCCCTCGGCAACGAGATCGAGGACCGGACGCTGGCGTATCTGACGCTGAAACCGTTGAGCCGCTTCCGAATCGTGTTTGAGAAACTCCTCGGCATCCTGGTCGTGGCCGAGCCGACCATCCTCGCCGGCCTGGCCGTGACCTATTTCCTGGTGATGCGGAGTGTCTCCGGCGCCAATCTGCGCCTTCTCTGGACCATGCTTGGCTCAACCGCGGTCGCGATCATTGCCTACGCCGCCATTTTCCTCCTCGTCAGCCTCGTCATCTCGCGCGCGCTCCTCGTCGGGATCATCTATTCGTTCGTCTGGGAAAGCATCCTCGGCCGCTTCCTGCCCGGTCTACGGCTGGTCAGCATTCGCCACTTCGTCGAGTCGATTTTCGTCCACCTGCTGAACGATCCGAAGGTGACGCTTGACAAGGCATCCGGGTTGGTCGCTGCCCTGATCACCCTCCTCGCCGCCGCCGTCATCGCCATCCTCCTCGCCACCTGGCGTCTGCGCTCGATGAACCTCGAATAGGCCGGCAGGGTGAGACGGGAGTCAGGTGGCGTGCCTGTTCGTGGAGAACGAACGATGACGAGCGACAACCCATCGCCCTCCTCCCTCACCGCTGCCGTCCCACCCCCGCTCGGCCGCTGGCCGAGCTCGCCGCGTCCGATGGGGATCGGGTTCATCATGCCGATCTCCGACCTCGGCGCGTTCGGACCGACGCCGCGGTTCCGCGACATGCTCGCCATGACGCGGGTCGCGGAGAATCTGGGCTACGACGCCGTCTGGTTCCCCGACCACTTCGTCGTCCGGCAGGAGAGCGCCTCGCTGCGCGGCGTCTGGGAGGGGTGGACCACCGTCGCCGGCATCGCGGCGGCGACCGAGCGGATCACGCTCGGCGTCTTCGTCACCTGCCTCGGCTGGCGCAACCCCGGCATCGTCGCCAAAATGGCCGAAAATCTCGATGAGATCAGCAACGGGCGCTTCGTGCTCGGTCTCGGCGCCGGCTGGCACCAACCCGAGTACTCGATGTTCGGTCTGCCGTTCAACCATCGCGTCGACCGCTTCGAGGACGCGATCAAGATTGTCCAGCCGCTCCTCCGCGAGGGTCGCGTCGACTATCAGGGCGAGTTCTACCAGGCGCACGACGCCGTCAACCTCCCCCGTGGGCCGCGCGGCGCCGAGGGCGGTCCGCCCATCCTCGTCGGCACCAACGGCCCGCGCATGATGCGCCTGACCGCGACCTACGCCGATGCCTGGAACTCCGATTGGCACCACGACCCCGCGACCGTCAAGCCGCTCCTCGACCAGCTCGACGGTGCCTGCCGCGCCGTCGGCCGCGACCCCGCGACGCTCGTCCGCACCGCCGGCAGCAACATCGCGCTGCCCGGTTGCCTCGGCCGCCGCCCCAACCCGATCACCGGCGACCCCGACGACATCGCCCGCGCCGTCGCCGCCTTCCGCGACCTCGGTCTCCGCCACTATGTCGCCGGTCTCGACCCCTGCACGCCGACGAGTCTCGACCAGTTCGCGAAGATCATCGGCATCCTCGACAATGGATAGGATTCAATCAACCGGATCCCGATCCCACGACGGCTCATCCAAGGAGGCGACCAGTGTCCCTGCCCGGTATCCGTCCATCGACCACACCACGACAGCGCCCGCTCAAGGTTGGCATCATGCTCCCGGAGTCGGAGCGGGAGATGGCGGGCGGCACCGCGCGCTGGGCGGACTTTCTCGCGATGGCGCGGACGACCGAGGAGATGGGGTTCGATTCTCTCTGGTTCGCCGACCACTTGCTGATGCGCGTCGCAGGGCACGAGCAGCAGGGCGCCTGGGAGTGCTGGTCGATGCTTGCCGCCTTGTCCGCCGCGACGACGCGGCTGGAGTTGGCGCCGTTTGTCACCTGCACCGGCTATCGCAACCCGGCGCTGATCGCGAAGATCGCCGAGACGGTCGACGAGATCAGCGGCGGTCGCCTCATCCTGGGACTCGGCGCCGGGTGGGCCGAGCCGGAGTACCGCGCCTTTGGCTTCCCGTACGACCACCGGGCGAGCCGATTTGAAGAGGCCTTGACCATCATCACGTCGCTGATTCGCACCGGCCAGGTCGACTTCGACGGGCACTTCTACCAGGCGCGCGATTGCGAGCTGCGCCCGCGGGGACCGCGGCCCGAGGGCATGCCGATCCTGATCGGCACCTTCGGCGGCGAGCGGATGATGCGCCTGACCGCCCAGCACGCGGACCACTGGAACGTCTGGGCGCAGTGGACCGGCAACCGCGCCGCTGGCATCCCCGCGCTGCGCGAGAAGATGGACGTCGCCTGCCGCGAGGTCGGTCGCGACCCCGCCACCCTTGAACGCTCCGCCGCGGTGATGATCGACTTCCCTGGCGCCTACGGCCGCCCCGGTCAGGCGGTTCCCTCCCTCACCGGCACCCCCGCGGAGCTGGCCGAGGAGTTCCGCGCCTATGCCCGCGCGGGCATCTCCCACCTCCAGCTCTACCCCGATCCCTGTACCGTCGCCGGCATCGAGGCGATCGCGCCGGCCCTGGCGCTCCTCGACGAGTCGTGAGTCGTTTCTTGACAGCACCAAAGGCGCCACCTACCATGCTGGAACCGTCCTCAAGGCGCAACAGGTGACCTCTTGGCAGCGGGCCGAAGGTGGAGTTTGAGGAGGGAGGAGGAGGGACTCGTGTCGAATGTGAGGGCCGGGGACCAGCGTGGCTGGCGGCTGAGGGCGCTCCGCCGGGCGCTCTTCACCGGTGGATTGGTCGCACTGACCTTCGGCGCGGGCGGCGCGGTCGCCCAGGATGCCTCGCCGGCGGCTTCGCCAGCGGCCTCGCCGGCGTCGAACGCGGCGGCCGGGCTGACCTTCGGGTTGATCCAGAAGAGCGGCGACCAGCAGTACTTCGTCGAAGAGGCGAAGGGCTTTAAGCAGGTCATCGAGGGCGCGGGCGGCAAAGTCATCGTCCAGGATGTCCAGCTCGATGCCGGTGCGGCGATCAACGCGATGGACACGATGATCGGCGCCGGCGTCAAGGGCATCGCGATCGTCGTCCCCGACCAGAAGATCGGACCGGCGGTCATCGACAAGGCGAAGGCGGCCAAGATCCCGCTGATCGCCCTCGACGACTCGATCAAGGACAGCGCCGGCAACTCCAACCCGTTCGCCGGGTTCGACGGCACCGACATGGGGACAAAGGTCGGCCAGGAGGCGGTCAAGCTCTGGAAGGCCTCCAACTGGGGTTCCGACGCCGTCGGTGCCCTCAGCATCGAACGGCAGGACCTCTCGGTCTGCAACGACCGCACCAACGCCTCGCGTAAGCAGATGACCGACGCCGGCTTCCCGGCGGACCACATCATCGCCGTGCCCTACGACGGCACCGCTCCGAAGGCGATCGACGCCTCCTCGACGGTCGCCACGGCGCATCCGGAGTACACCAAGTGGGTCGTCTGGGCCTGCAACGACGAGGGTGTCCAGGGTGGCCTGCGCGCGCTCGAATCGGCCGGCGTGGCGGCCGCTAACGTGATCGGCGTCGGGCTGGGCGCCTACCTGGCCTGCCCGGAGTGGAAATCCGGCAACCCGACCGGCTTCAAGGCCGCGCTCTACATCAGCGGCATCGACGTCGGTCATTCCGGTGCCCAGGCGCTCCTCGACGCGGCGACCAAGGGCACACCCCTGCCGCCGAAGTCGATCGCGAAGACGACGATGACGACACCGCAGGACTACAAGTCGTCCGGGCTCACCTGCTGAGCCGGTAGCCGGCAGCTGCCGCAGCGCCGAGCATGGTGCTGCGGCGGCCCGCCGCCGTCCGGTTTTGGCCGACGGGTGGGACGGAGTACGAAGTCTGTGACCACGACCGTGGCGACTCCGCCGCCTCTGCTGCGCATCCAGGGTCTGACCAAGGCGTTTCCGAACGTCAAAGCCCTGACCGACGTCGGCTTCGACGTGCGGCGCGGCGAGATCCTCGCCCTGATGGGCGAGAACGGTGCCGGAAAATCGACCGTCCTCAAGATCCTGAGCGGTGACTACCGGGCGGATGCGGGGAGCCTGACGCTCGACGGCCGGCCCCTCGCGCTGGCATCGCCGCGCGAGGCGCGGGCCGCCGGGATCCGCGTCATCTACCAGGAGCCCGAGATCGTGCCGGGCGTCAGCGTTGCCGAGAACCTCTACCTCGGCGAACTTCCCGCTCGCCGCTTCGGCTTCGTCGACCGCAAGACGCTGCTGGAACGCGCCCACCACGACCTGGGGCGCTTCGGGTTCGCGGACGTCCTCAATCCGACCGCCCTTGGCGAGACCCTCGCGCCCGCCCAGCGGCAGCTCGTCGAGATCGTCCGCGCCCTCAAGTCGGAGGTCCACGTCCTCGCGCTCGACGAGCCGACATCGTCCCTCACCGAGGAGGAAGCCGAGCGCCTGTTCGCGCTCGTCGAGCGGCTGCGCAGCGAAGGCCTGGCGATTATCTACGTCTCCCACCGCCTGCGCGAGATCGCGCGGCTCGCCGACCGCGTCGTGATCCTACGGGACGGCCGTCTGGTCGCCGACTCGCCTGCGAGCGCATTGACGCAGGGCGACATCGTGCGCCTGATGGTCGGCCGTTCGCTCCAGGACGTGTTCAAGCGGCAGCGCTCGGTTCGCGACGAGACCGTGCTGGAAGTGAGCCACCTGCGTACCGCGATCCATGCCGACGTGAGCCTCGTTGTGCGCGCCGGGGAGGTCGTCGGGCTCGCCGGGCTGATCGGCGCCGGTCGCTCAGAGCTGGCCCGCGCCATCTTCGGCGATTTCCCCCGCCTCGGCGGCACGGTGACCGTCGCCGGCACAACGATCGCGCCGAACGACCCGAAGCGCTCCATCGCGGCCGGGATCGGATTGGCGCCCGAGGACCGGAAGGGTCAGGCGCTGGTCCTCATCCGCAGCGTGCTGGAGAACGAGACGCTCCCGATCCTGGACGAGCTGAGCGTGGCGCGCTTCGTGCGGCGGGGAAAGGAGCGCGCCGTCGCGAGCCAATACGTGCAGCGGCTTCGCATCCGGACGCCCTCCCTCGACCAGGACGTTTCGAAGCTGAGCGGTGGCAACCAGCAAAAGGTCGTCCTCGCCCGCTGGCTGGCGACGCGACCGAAGGTGCTCATCCTCGACGAGCCCACCCGCGGCATCGACGTCGGCGCCAAGGCAGAGATCTATGGCCTGATCGACGAGCTCGCCGGCGAGGGGATGGGCGTCCTGCTCATCTCGTCGGAGCTGCCCGAGATCCTCGGTCTGGCCGACCGCATCCTGGTCATGCAGGCTGGCCGCATCACCGGCGAGCTGGCGGCCGAGTCGACCACCGAAAGCGCCGTGATGGAGCTCGCCATGGTCGACGACCTCAGCCCGAGTGGGGTCGGTCGATGACCAACAGCGAGGCTTCGGCGCCAGTGGTCGGAGACGCTGGCCCACCCCGGCGCGCGTCCCACTCGCTCGCCGGCGGCATCCTCGGGCAGATCGGCATCCAGAACGTCAGCCTGCTGATCGCACTCGCGCTGCTGGTGATCGGGATCGTCTCGCGGACGGACAAGTTCCTGCTGAAGGCGAATCTGCTCAACATCGGCGTCTCGGTTTCGCTCGTTGGGCTCGTCGCTCTCGTCGAGACCGTCGTCATCATCTCCGGCGGACTCGACATCGCCGTCGGGTCGACCGCGGGACTCGCCTCCGTCAGCGCCGCGCTGGCGATCGAGCACTGGACCAGCACCACGCTCGGCATCCTCGCCGCCGGCGCGGCCGGGGTCGCCGCCGGGCTCGTCAATGGGCTGATCATCACGGTGCTGCGCGTCAACCCGGTGATCGCGACTCTCGCCACCCTCTCGGCGTTCCGCGGCGTCGCCTACCTCTTCACCAACGGCTCCGCTGTCGGCGTCGCCGACCAGACCTTCAACGACATCGGCTCGGCCCGCCCGCTCGGGCTTCCATTCCCGATCATCGTGCTGGCGGCCGTCGCGATCGTGATCCACGTCCTACTCCGCTACACCGTCCCGGGGCGGAACATCTACGCCATCGGCGGCAACCCGATCGCGGCGCGCCTGTCGGGCGTCGATCTCAACCGGTACCGCCTGGCCGTCTACGTCCTCAGCGGCGTCGGCGCCGCGATCGCGGGGATCGTGCTGACGGCGCGGACCCACTCGGGGCAGCCGGCCTCGGGCAGCCAGGGGCTGGAGCTGGAGGCCGTGACGGCCGCCCTGCTCGGCGGCTGCGCCCTCAACGGCGGCAAGGGGACGATCTTCGGCACCGTCCTCGCCGTGCTGCTCCTCGGCACGTTGACCAACGGGATGATCCTGCTCGGCATCCAGTCCTTCTACCAGCTCGTGGCCAAGGGCGCACTGCTGGTGCTCGCCGTCACCATCCAGCAGTACCGTCTGGCGAGGACCGGCGTGCAGACGGGGACCGCGTTCACCTAGGCGGCGCTGCCTGAGACGGAGCCGGTCGCAGGCTTCGGCGGCCCTCACCCCCAACCGTGCCCAAAGGGCGCCCACCGATGCGCGGGAGAGGGGGGGACGGCCCTCACCCCCGGCCGTGCCCAGCGGGCACCCACCAATCCGAGGAGACAGGAAGGCGTGAGCGAGCGGAGCCACGACGAGCGCACACTCCCCTCTCCCGCGCACCGGTGGGCGCCCTTTGGGCACGGCGGGGGGTGAGGGCCGACGAAGTGTGCAAGCGGAGCGATCTCACCATCCGGTTTCGAACCGATGCGATTGGATCGACGAATACTCGTCAAGTAAAGAAGCGTATGATCCGGTCAGAATCAAGCATCGTGGCGAATCTATGGTATGTAGGAAAGATGACACGCCGGATTCATCATGATTTCATCTGACCGGCCTACGATCCTCGCATCCGGTCACAACAACCTGCCGGGCGGAGGAGGTGACGATGCGCAGGGGCTGACCTTGGCCGGCGGGCGAAGGTCTCACCGGCTTGACGTTGGAACCAGAGACAGGCGTTTGCGTGGCGGCGCGACAGTGCGCGCCGCTCTTTCAGGAGGAGACGGAGATGACACGGATCAAGAGCCGATTGTTCGCCTTGGGGGCCACGGGGGCCATGCTGAGCTTGTTCGTCGTCGGCGTCGGCGGGGCCGCCGCCGCTACCGAGGGGACCTTTCCCGCCGCGGTCGTCAAGGGCACCTGCGCGAAGTTCGACGCCGTGCCCGCGTTCACGCTGACCAATGTGGGTGGCGACAGCAAATCCGCCAAGGACAGCCCGGTCGGCGCCAAGTCGGCGGTGCCCGTTGAGAAGGGGACCTCGACGCTCAAGATCGCGTTTGCGGATCTGGCCAAGGGCCCGTACGCGATCGACGTGATGAGCGCCAAGGACAACAAGACCCAGGTGGCCTGTGGCGACATCGGCGGCCAACCGGTCGGCACCGGCACCAAGGCCTTCCTGGCGATCGGGCTCAATGGAGCGAAGGGTTCCGGCACTGCCGGAATCGCCGTTCTTCAAGCCGTGGGGACGGATACGACCAAGGTCACGGTTTACCTCGCCCAGGGAATCACGGCTGGTTAGGCACATGTCGCCGCGACGGCGACGACCGATCGAGGAACGAGGCGCGACCTGGCCACGGCTCCGGGTCGCGCTTCGTGCTTGCCGGGGGTGGTCCCCGGCGCATCGCCACGCCGACCGCGGCGACGGCTCTTGGCCAACGCGGGCCACCCCTTGGGGCGACCCGCCGCCTGGATGGATCGTCCCGCGGCGCCATCGGCTCGGGCGGGCGGGGTTCATCCCTGCTTCATCTGCCCCTGCTATGGTGTTCGTAGTCCGGCGCGAGGTGCCCGTCGGCAGCGCTAGCCAGTGCCCTCACTGGCTGACGAGAGGAGCCCCGCCATCGACCAGACCATCCTCGCCCTGATCGCGGACCATGGCGTCCCCCTCGTGCTGTTGATGATCTTCATCGGCGAGCTCGGGGTGCCGACCATCGTCCCCGTCGAGATCGCGCTGCTCCTCGTCGGCAGCCATGCCGTGTCGTCGTTTCCGGCCCTGCTCGCCGCGCTCGGGCTCGTCACCCTGGCCGACCTGTTAGGCACGACGATCCTCCACCTCACGGCGCGCACCGGCGGTGTCCGCCTCCTGCGCCACCTCCCCGGTGGGCATGCGGTGCGCTGCGAGCGGCTGATCGAGCGGTGGCGCGAGCGGTTGGGCGGGCACGAGGCGATCACCATCTTCATCGCACGCCTGCTCCCGATCGGCCGGATGTGTACCGCGCTTGGGGCCGGGCTGATCCGCATCCGCTTCCGGAGCTTCCTGCTCGGCGCGGCACCGGCGGCGCTGCTCTGGGCCGGCACGCCGCTCGTCGTCAGGTACTTCTTCCGGGGCGAGGTGCGCCGCATCGAGGCGCGCTACACCCAAGTCGCGCACGCGGCACTCCTCATCCTGCCGCTGGCTGCGCTACTCGGCGCGCTCATCTGGTGGGTCCGCCGCGGTGGCCCGCCGATTGCCCAGGTGCGGCGCGGCCACTGCGCGCTCGGGCTCGTGGCCGCCCTGACGACCGTGACCTACCTGATCCGGACGGGCTGGACCCAGGACGAGGTCGCGGCCGCGATCCCCGGTCTGTTGACGTGGCCGGCCGTCTTGGCGGGGCTCGCCGCGATCCTGCTGGGGCTGGCGCTCGCCGACCTCCATGGCCTCGCCGTGACGCGGGGCGCGCCGATCGGCAGGTCGCCTCGGGGCGGTGTGGAGGTCGCGCGGACGACCGCGTGGGTAACCGCGGTGGCGGCCGCCGGCGCTGTCGTGCTGGGACTGGAGGCCGTCTATCCCGCGCTCTAGCCCCTGCGGCGCACTCGGGACCGGAGTGATTGACCGCGGCGGGCGAGCCGAGATCCGCCTGCCGGCCGCGCCGAACAACGCGTCGCCCGATTTCAGCCTCGGTTCATCGGGATTTTATCGCCGCCCGCTATCATGGCTCTGATCGACGGGAGAGTCCCGCCGGCAACAAAGGGAGATGCACATGCGGACATGGACTTGGACCACACGGGTGGTTGCGCTGGGACTGGGGCTCCTGCTGCTCGGCGGCGGGGTGCTGGCTGTCAGCGCCATGCGATCGTCGACGCAGGGACACGGCTTGCGCGCGGCGTTCCAAGCTTCTCCAGCCGCCGGCAACGGCTGCACGGAAGAAGGCCAGCACCAGAACCAGAGCCAGAACCAGGGCCAGGGCCAGAACCCGGCAGCAGCAGGCACCCCGCAGACCGGAGGGCTGGGGCAAGCCGGGACGGGAACGCCGCAGGCTCAGCACCAGGACGGCGAGCAGCCCGACGACCAGGGAACGCCGGCCGCCGGTCAATCCGGTCAATCCGGTCAATCCGGTACGGCCCAGGCCGACCAGCCCGATCGCCAGTGCGCATCGGCCACGCCGGGTACCCTCGGCACGGGAACAGAGCTCCTGCCGCAGGCCAAGATCACGGTCGACCAGGCTGTGAAGGCGGCACAGGCCAAGGCGTCGGGACCGCTGGGTGAGGTCTCGCTGGAGAAGATCAACGGCCGTCTGGTCTTCACCGTCCGCGTCGGCGACACAGAGGTCTTGGTCGACGCCACCGACGGGAGCATTGTCTCCGCCAATTCGGGCGACGAAGGAGATTAGTCCGCCGACCAGGCAGGATTGACGGAGCGGCGGGGCGCTGCTTGCAGCGGCCCGCCGGACACCACTCGAACAGGTCTCCGGATCCTGCGCGAGGAGCCGCCCCTTTGTGCTTGGGGCTCAAGCACGGGTTTTCGCAGGGCGGCATAGGGATGCCTGCCGTCGCTTTCCAGGAGGGTACCGAGATGACACGCGGCAGGAATCGATTGCTGGCTCTGGTCGGGGTAACGGCCCTGGTGGGGCTGTTCGTCGGCGGTATCGGCGGCGCGGCCGCACAACCCAGTGAGACGGCCAAGCCGGCCCAGGTCCACAAAGGCAGTTGCGCCCAACTCGACCCAAATCCGGCCTACCCGCTCAATGCTGTGGGAAAGGACAAGGGCACGCCGGCGGCGGGAGAGGCGATGAAGGGCGCCCAGTCAGCCATCCAGGCTGAACGCAGCGCCACGATCATTCATGTCAGTCTGGATGAGCTCCTCAAGGCGCCGTTCGCGATCAACGTCCACCTGAGCACCAAGGACATCAAGACGTACATCGCCTGCGGCGACATCGGCGGCCAGCCGAGTGGGCCTCCGGGCAAAGCTAACCTGGCCATCGGCCTGGGCGAGCTCAATAAGTCTGGCTACTCGGGCATCGCCTGGCTCTCGGAAGACGGGAAGGGCAAGACCGCCGTCGTCGTCTACCTCGCCAAAGGCCTCGCCCAGAAGTAGACCTGCTTGGCTCAGAGTGGAGGACCTCGGCGCGACGTGCGCCGCCGCGACACATGAACTGGCCCGCCGCGTCCCCGCCGATGA
>JRHI01002657.1_pt1 | contig 11909 bp, 12 predicted proteins | sample 215371 | NCBI WGS metagenome assembly JRHI01 (sample SAMN02929681, study PRJNA255918) | sediment metagenome | biome: cave system; feature: Ice Cave; material: Sediment; isolation source: sediment from deep within a dark volcanic ice cave with no known source of... ... | reverse complement strand
TAACACGGTATGATTCTCCCATGAGGCAAGACGCCAATCTAATTGTCGTTGGTCAATCGTCGCTCCTCACCAATCAGGCCCAGATCCCGCCCGCGGCGGGGACCTCCGCCATCATGCCGCGATGGGCAGACTTGCGTATCAATCTCTCGGTTGATTTTGACCTCGGGAGCGCGATCACCTTCGCGTTCGGACTGGATGCGTTCTGGATCCAGCCGCTGCCGCGATCAGGGTTTGGAACTCCGGCGGTCGGGACGACTGCCAGTGCGACTTCACCGCGCCCAACCCAATCCTGGGGTCAGGTATTTGTCGTCGACGAGAAGGACCTCCAGGTCGAGGAGCGGGAACTCCTCGCCTTCCTCGATCAGATCAATACCATCCTCACCTGGTGCCAAAGCGCCGATCCGGAGACGACGGTTCAGTTCTACCTCTGGGATGACCTCCAGTACGAGCACCTGACGCGCGTGATCGGTCGCCACCTGCCGGCGATTCTCCGCAACCGGACGATCGAGCACCTGGCCTGGCTGTTTCCGCCCCCAGAACTCCTCCCCAACCCCGAGATGACCGTCCACCGAAACCCCGTCACCGTTGTCCGCGACGTGATCCGGGCGCTCCTCGCCGCTCCCATCCCCCACTACTACAGCCTCTTGCTGATCGCTCGCGTCTACCATCACGCCGGGCTTCTGCCGCAAGTCGCAGCGTTCAACATCCATCCCCTGTTTGAGGATCCACTGAGCGACCAGATTCCCTCGGAGCGGGCACACGAGATCTGGGCGCGATCGACCAAGCCGCGGCACTGGCAGCGCCAGATGCAGACGTTGGAAGAGACCGTGCGAAAGCGTCTGGCCGCGTTGAGTGCCGTCACGCGCCGTCTCACCGAAGATCTCGGCCCGGTCCTCACCCAATCGGCCCCGAAAATCAACATCCAGCCGCCGACTCGCCAGACAGGAATCAGCGCCGACGGTCAACTGTGGTACGCATTTGCCAAGCTCAACGAGGCCCTGGAGGAGCTGGACGTGCTCCAGAAGCGGGCCATGCCGCCCCACGAGCGGGAGGCCCGGTTCGACAGCGCCCGGCTGCTTCGCCGCCTGGACGGGCGTGCCAAGGCACTGGCCTTGGCAGGGTTCCAGTTGCCGCCGGATAGCGGGCGCATGGTCTACGAGATGCGCCCCGAGTCCCGAGAGGTCAAGCTGCGGGAGGGAGACTTCAACTTCGCGCTCTCGCCCGAGTCCCAGCCGGGGTTCCTCGACAAAAAGCTCGCGGCCGTCGCGCGCGGAACGTGGCTCGAGCCGACGGGTGGCGCGGCCTACCACCTGCTGATGGAGGACGTGCTTGGGGTCACTGTCCGTGCGATCGACCGCGACCATGGATTCATCGTGCTCGACGCCAGCCGACGTTCGTTGAAGACTGACCCGTCCGGGCGCATGGTCTCGATGTTCGAGGCGTTGGAGCGTCTTGGCCTGGCCAACTTCTGTCACCACGTCGTTCTCGATCCCACCCATCACGACTTCTTCACGCGGCGCCTGCTGACCACCCTCAAAGACATCGGCAATCCGGCGGCTGCCCAGTCGGACCAGCGTGTACTCCAAGCGGTCGGCCAAACGCGAGGGCGTGGATCCCGTCCCTCGCCGAACAATGCGCCGGGCGATGTGCTGTGGGATGCCCCGCGATTGTCTGGCACCCGCGTGCCGCGCCAGCTGCCGCCGGTCAAGGCCGACCTGCTCGCGCACGGACGCACGCTGAACGCTTCGCAATGGCGCGCGTGGGAGGAGGCGCTGACCCGGCGGCAGCAGCTCATCTGGGGGCCGCCCGGCACCGGGAAGAGCCGCACGGTGACGTCGATCATCCTGGGGGCCGCGCTCGAAGCTGACCGATCCGGAAAACCCATCCGCATCCTCCTCTCGGCGTTTACCTACACCGCGATCGATAATGTGCTGCTGGAGGTCTACCGCGAGGCCCAGCACCTGCTACCGCTGATCCACGCTCACGGGATCTTTCGCCTGCGCTCCTATCTGGCGGCACCTGCTCCGACTGAGCTCCAGGCCGTCGACGTGGAGCTGAACGCCCGGAATCCCTCGCAGACGATTCACGATCTCTGGGACCGGCTCTGGCAGGTGATGGAGACCACCATTGTCGCGGCGACCGTGCACCAAGTGCATAACCTGCTCGTGAAGGACGATGGACCGGCGCGCCTCGAAGTGTTCGACCTGATCGTGATCGACGAGGCGTCGCAGATGGACGTTGCCCACGCAACACTGGCGCTGAGTGCTTTGTCCAGCGACGGCGGCGTAGTCCTCGCCGGCGATCCGCTCCAGCTGGCACCCATCCACAAGGCGCAGCCCCCGCTCGAACTGGAAGCGCGAGTCGGGTCAATCTACGCCTATCTGGTTGATGTCCACGGCGTTCCGCAGATCATGCTCGACGAGAACTACCGGTCGAATGCCACGTTGGTCGAGTTTGCGCTCAGCGCCGGATACCAGTCCACCTTGACGAGCTACTCGCCCGACCTGCGCATCGACCTGCTCTCGCCGTTCCCGACTAGCCAACCCACCGAGTGGCCCGGCTGCCTCTACTGGACGCCGGAGTGGGCAGCCCTCCTCGCCCCAGAGCATCCCGCGGTCTGCTTCCTCTATCCGGAAGGACGGAGCAGCCAATCGAACCCGTTCGAGGCCGACGCGGTCGCGGCGCTCGCCTGGCTCCTGTTCGGCCGGCTCACCGACCAACTCGCGAATGAGCGCGACCCGGGAAATGGCGGGGCAATCAGGTTACCGAACTCACGTCAGGCCTACGCTGCTGAGGCGTTCTGGAAGCAGGGTCTCGGCGTCGTGACGCCGCACCGTGCCCAGGAGGGGCTGATCATCAGTCACCTCCAAGAGATTTTCCCGACCGTGGCCCCTTCCCTCATCCGGGACGCGGTGGACACGGTCGAGCGATTCCAGGGCCAACAGCGCGATGTCATCATCGCCTCGTTCGCGCTCGGGGATCCCGATGCCATCTTCCGCGAGGACGAGTTCTTACACAACCTCAACCGCTTCAACGTCCTCGCGTCTCGCGCACGAGCGAAGCTGGTCGTGATCGTCTCGCAGGAAGTCGTCGACCACCTGTCCGGTGACATCGAGGTGCTCCGAGAATCGCGACTCTTGAAGGTGTACGCCCAGTCGTTCTGCAGCAACGCGCGATCGATGACCCTTGGTTACCTTCCGGGCGGCAGCCTGCGCCTGGTGCCGGGTGTTCTTCGGTATCGATAGAGAGAAGCGAGCGATGATGCATCAGATCCAATTCGGGGACAACCTGCCTATCCTCGAACAGCTGCCCGCGAACAGCGCGAACCTCATCTACATCGATCCACCGTTCAACACGGGCAAGACCCAGAACCGCACGCAAATCAGGACGATCGCCTCGGCCAACGGTGACCGTACTGGGTTCCAGGGGCGCCGCTACGAGACCGTGAAAATCGGCAGCAAGGCCTTCCTTGACATCTACGACGACTATCTCGGCTTCCTCGAACCTCGCCTGCAAGAAGCTTATCGAGTTCTCGCCGCCGACGGCACCCTCTACTTCCACATCGACTACCGGGAGGTTCATTACGTCAAGATCCTCCTCGACGCCATCTTCGGTCGGGAGTGCTTCCTCAATGAGGTGATTTGGGCCTACGACTACGGCGGGCGGCCCAAGAACCGATGGCCCCCCAAGCACGACAACATCTTGGTCTATGTGAAGGACCCCGAGAATTATGTGTTCAATTACGAGGAGATCGAGCGTATCCCGTACATGGCGCCAGGCCTCGTCGGTCCCGAGAAAGCGGCGAGGGGCAAGACGCCGACCGATACTTGGTGGCACACGATTGTGCCGACCAACGGCAAAGAGAAGACCGGCTACCCGACGCAAAAACCGCTCGGGGTCTTGAAGCGCATCGTCGAGGCATCGTCGCGACCGAACGACGTCGTCTTGGACTTTTTCGCGGGCAGCGGCACGACCGGAGAGGCCTGCCGTCTCTTGAGGCGTCGCTTCATCCTGATCGACAACACCCCAGAGGCACTTCAGGTCATGGCACAGCGCTTCGACGGGATGACCGACCTTGAGTGGGTCGACTTCGATCCGCGGCCGTTTCAGAAGCAGTCCTTCACGCAGCAGCCGTCGCTCTTCACGTAAGTTTGGCTATCTCGTGATCGGTGCCTTCGGAGGGCATGGTGGGCGACGCGATCAGAGACCCGGATGTGCAATTGCTGGCCGCGATCGCTGCGACGCTGAAGCAGGACTACATCTCAGAAGGAGCTATCGACCCCTGGGCTGCCAGCCCGTTCGCGTGGATTCGCACGCTCAAGTCGAGGCGGGTTGGCAAGGTCGGTGAGCAACTCGTGGCGGGATGGTGCGCAGCCAAGGGGTTCGACGTGACCCGCAGCCCGGATGGCGATGCCGACCGCGTCATCGGTAACCGTCGCATGGAGATCAAGTTCTCGACACTGTGGGAATCCGGTATCTACAACTTCCAGCAGATCCGGGATCAGAACTATGAGTACGCAATCTGTCTCGGGATTTCTCCGTTTGGTGCGGGATGCTGGGTCCTCCCCAAGGCGATCCTGCTAGAGAAATTGCCAGCCCAGCACGGTGGAGTCAGGGGATCCGATACGCGGTGGCTGCAGTTTCCCGCCAGTGCCCCGCCTCCCTGGCTCACGCAGTACGGCGGGACCCTTGCTCAGGCATATGAGGTGTTGAAAGAGATCACTGCACCAGCTTCCATCAATAATCGATGATGTCGCCTTTTAAACGATGTCTGGAGCGTGCATCCTCCAGCCTGGTGATCGGCGCCGCCGCCGCCGTCGATTAGGAGGTCACGGGGACGGGGCCACCATGCTCCGGCGCCCGCTGCCGCACGCGGACCTCCAAGGTAAAGTCCTCGCCCAGCGCCTGGACGTAGCGGCGCAGGCTCGTCAGGGTGTAGGCGTCGTAGCCCCGCTTCTCGATGCGGGCCACCTGGGCCTGAGACACCCCCAACCGCTTGGCCAGCTCGGCCTGAGTCAGCCCTGCCGCCTGGCGGGCCTCGACGAGTTGGAGCCAGAGTTCGCTCTTCGCGGCCTCTTCCTCGTAGATGGCCCGGTAGGCCGGATCGGCCCGGAGTTCCTCGCGCCAGCGCTCGTAGCTTGCCTGGCCCTGTGCCGTCGGGGTCTTGGTCTTCTCGATCTGAGCTGTCATGGTCTCTTCTCACCTCCTTCACGCGCGAAGAACCGCGCCAATCGTGCTGCGGCCAGGTCGATCTCCCGCCGCGGCGTCTTCTGGGTCTTCTTCTGGAAGCCATGGAGAAAGAGCAGCCTGCTGCCTGGCAGGAAGCTGTAGAGCATACGGTAGATGTTCGTGTCGCTCGCGCGCCGCAGCTCCCAGATTTTGCCCTCCAGGTGCTTGACCAGAGGCTCGCGCGCCTGGGTGTTGCGGAGGCGAAGCTGCTCGATCGACCAATCGAAGCGGGCTTGCGTTCGCTGGTCCAGACTGGCCAGAAACGCCCTGACTGGCTCGGAGCCACCCTCCTCGACATAGAAGACGATCGTCCAGTCCGCATCGGTCATAGTTCCAGTGTAGAGTATACGGATTTTAGTATATCGGGGAAGGGGTTGTCAACGACCAATTCTGCGGAATGCCTCACGTCGGAGAAGAAACGATTTGGGACGTAAATTTGATCCTACTTCGGTTATAACTGGACCGCGATGGACCTATTGGAGTGCGTTGCTCGATCCGCACCGAGCCGTCGCCCGCGGTTCATTGGCAGGAGACGGGTGATCAATGAAGGCAACGGCACATGATGCCTACGGAATCACACCACCGGCGTACTTGCAGGAGAAGCTCGACGACCTCCTTCTGCCGCCCCACCCGCGCATCGTCGTCGTGACCCACCGTCAGTGGATGGAGCCGTACCACTCACTCGAAGAGGGCGAGTTGGGCGCCCGGCTCACCACCGGATGCGCCCACTATCCTGCGCTTGTGCTCTGGCTGCGGCAGATCCGCCTCTTTCTTGCCGCGTTCAGGCGTAGCTACGACTGGTCGCGCGAGCCCGACCGCGAGGCGCGCCAGGCGCTGGCCTTTCGGCTCGACTTGCTGGGCTTAGCGGGGACCAACGCGAAGCTCGCGCTCGACGCACTCATGGCCGGTTACTACTCCGGCTGCATGGCGCTCGCCCGGCACATGCTCGAGACGTGGCGGCGGGTGGCCTATGCCCGCCTCTCCAGTGGAGACATCTGGCGCTGGTACCCGCAGGGGCTGTGGCCCGCCGACGTCGTTCCCGCGCCGCAGGGAACCATGCCACCCATCAACCGGATGCCAGGCAGATCGCCAACACGATCGAAGCGCACGGAACCGCCCGCGACAAGCAGTACCTGCCGAAGGTGCGGGATGGTTTCGAGATCCTCACCGACCACGCCCACCCGACGATCGAGGGTGCGACGCAGACCTGGGACCCGAACGATCCCAACCGCCGCGTGTTCGGACCGACGTTCAGCGACCTGCACTGTCGACGCTGCTTGACCTGGGGCTTGTCCGCCGGTGCGATGCTCTTAGAAGAGCTCGCGTTGATCGCTCCACAAGGGGACGATGGGGACTCGGAGCTCGACGCGATCGAGGAGCAACTCGGGGCCTGGCTAACGGATCACCAACACTAGGGGTCACGCCTTGCACGAGTTCTGCCGAGGCGTGCGATGTTTGCAGGAGCAATCCATGTTCGACGCAGCGGCCGTGAGCCGCGAGTTCAACCAAAAGCTCGATCAGTTGACCTTCGAGACCGACACCGTTTACCGAGAGTTGATATCCCATGACTGGTACGACAACGTTCCTCGATGGCCGTTCCTGACGTATAGCTACATGATGCACATCTTTGCCCGAATCGACCTGCTCTCTTGGTATTGGGAAGGCAAGAAGGGGAACCAAACGACGAGGATGATCGACTTCCTGAACACTTATGTTCACCCGGGAAGGATCGAGGAGCACCGCGTCGCGGTCCAGATGTGGCGACACGCACTCATGCATACGGGGGAGCCGCGGCGGATCTACGACGCCCAGGCGAACAAGCGATACACCTGGGTCATCTACCTCGACTCTAGCATGGATCCGCGTCCCCACTATTCGGTCTATGAAGACAAGCACGACAACCTATGGGTGCTCGTAACGCACCTGCGAGATATGGTTGCCGATCTCCGCCGGGGACAGGATCAGTACCTTATCGACCTTATCGCCGACAAGAACGGTCTCCAGACCAAGTACCTGAATGCAGACCAGCAAATCAGGAATCAGTGCCTCTAGATGCGGACGTCGCCACGGATCCCTTTAGACTGATGATCGTTCCCATCAGCTCTGGAGATTATAGGACGATAGAGACAAACTATTTTCCAAAACACCACGTCGCACAATAAGTAAAAGGCGACATGATGTCGGAATAGATGAAATTATAAATAATATCACAAATATTTCATCAATAAATTAATATGATAGAATAGAAGTTCCTATGAATCATGAACGTCGTCCTGGTCAACCAACGGACGGCCAAATTCCACCAGGGAGTCCTTTTGAGTCGGGTGGGTTGACGCCGGAGGCATTGCCGCACGGGCCGCCGCCTATCCCAAGATGATACCGGTGCACACGAGTTCGTGGCGGAACAGAAGAAGTTGGTGGTGAAAGAATACTTTACCACTGAAGCAAGTCTTGCCGACGTTGCCAGAATCACAGGGTTGTCACGACAAGGCGTTCGCCGGCAAATTATCACTGCGCTGGACGCCATGTGGCAGCACCTTCCTCCAGAACTGCAAATCGTATATCCAAGAGGTGAAGTCTTACGACTCAAGGAGCACCGTGCGTACCCAGTGAGTCGAGAGTCACGGATCAAAATGAGTGAGTCACACCGGGGGAAACCGTCGCCTGTGAAGGGGTATCAGCATACCCCCGAGACGCGGACACGACTCGTCGAGGCCGCGACAGGGCGAAGGCACACCGACGAGACGAAGGCAAAGATGGCTGCGGCGCACCAAGGAATGAGGCTGCGACCGGAGACAAAGGAAAAGATGAGTTTGGCGCTTCGCGGGCGGGTGTTCTCGTCGGAGCATCGAGCAAAGATCAGTGAGTCGCTAAGGAGGCGTCCGCATACCGAGAAATCGCAAGCGCAGGAAGACAGAGGCACTCGACCGACCGAGGTCAGACTGGACGTAGATCGGTAGAGTTCAGCCGGTCGCCCTTTTCTTTCATCCTAGCCACCCCTCGTGACATTAGGGCTCGCCTGTATGCCAAGACCAATTGTCTTGCTCACATGGATTGACGGCACGGACGGAAGCCGATAGACTCACGGGACCGCCCGACCGGGTCCCGTGACCCCGGCGAGAAGGAGGACGGCCAGTGACCAAGACGGAGCCCCGAGGGGAGTGTAGTCACGCTCCGGCAACCGCCACCCCTGTCGCAGTGATCTTTCGCACGAAGGACAAAGCCGAACTCCTAATTCCACCTGGCCTCGCCCAAGAACCGCGACGCGACGGGCGCGCTAACCCCGCGGTCGGTCTAGCCGTCAATGCCAAGCTTCACGAGCGGGCGCACGACTTGCCCGCCAATCCCTTGTTCACGGCGATCAGCCCTGATGGGGAGCAGCTGATACCGACGGTAGACTTCGTCAGAAAGGATGGCCGTCCGGTAGAATTCGACGACTTCCGGCAGCTTCGGATTCCCGCTCGCGAAGCCATCACTAAGCACGGCATCGAGGCGATCATCCACAAGTGGAAGTGTCAACAGTAAGAGTTCAGGGTTGAGTGTGGTGTCCTGACACGGCGACAGGGATCGGCTACGATCCCGTCATGCTGGATCTGTTTGATGTCAGCCGCGACGACCTGATCCGTCTGGTCGTGGCGTGCCACAGGAAATCCAGCAGCACTGCGGCCAGCCCCTCTGGGACCTCCTCGGCGACGCGACCCGGCCGCCCCGCCCCCTGACCGTGAATAATCCGGGCAAGTCGGCTTCCTTCCGGTCGTGGCGATCGTCGGCGGTCTGCTGGTGGCGGGAGGAGCGTTTGGTGCGCTTCCAGCGGAACTTGCGTCGTTTGAGCACCTCGCCCAGGTACCCGGCGGTGACGCTCACCCCGTGCTCGTCGGCCAGTCAAGCGGCGGCTTGAGGTAGCGTCCAGGTGCGTGCGCGGCGAGCCGCGCACGCACCTATCGACCGGATTTTGGGGGCAACGCCGCCGGACCGGCGCGCGTGCCACGTCAAGACTCCGGCTGCGGCCGCGATCACCGCGCACAGCAGCCCAACGTAAGCGGAAACTAGAGTGCTATACACGGCCCACTTTACGGCGAGTTCCGCCCTTCGCGCCCGATCTCAGTCTCGCGGGATGCTGCGGACCTGGTAGTCAATCCCCTCAACCCCGAAGGTCTCCAAGAGTTTCGCGAGCAGCCCAAGGCTGGCACGGATTTGGTCTTCAGTGCCCGGGGGGAAGCGGAGCCTCATGATGAGCTCGCTGTCGTCGTCGACCGGGATCAGCACCTCGGTCCCGTCGTCGCTGCCGCGCCCGGCGGTGCCTCCGATCGGGACCGGGATCGCGACCTGCAAAGCTGCTTCAGGGCCGCGGTGCCCGTTCGGGCCGGGACCTGCGGCGGCACCTTGCCCCACCCGGAAGACCATTTGGGGCGCATCCTCGCTGGCCATCAGCGCGTCAAAATCCGTCTCTTCCAGGCCGGGGATGGCGCGCAACTGAGCATAGAACAATGCCTTGTTCGGCGGTCTTCGCTCCCCGCTCTCGATCTTGGCGAGATGGGAGTCAGAGAGGTCAAGAGCGCGCGCCAGCGCATGCTGTGAGAGCCGCAGCTTTTCCAGCCGGAGCTCCCGCAAGCGCGGCCCGAACTTCGTCTCCACTCCGGTCGATCCCCGCGGAAGGGTTGCGATGACGCTAGACATTGCCCGCCCCCTTCCTGAATGTGTCCGCCTCCGAAGCGCCGGCAACGGCCTGCGTCATCGTGCCACCCCTGGCGGACACGGGCTTATCGGTGTCTTGATGGGGTATCCGCCACTGCGCGGCGACGGCCTCATCGTTCGGAGCGGGTAGAAACCGAGTACTGTCCATCTCAACCATATCCTCCTGGCAAAAACAGCCCGTCGCGCCCCACGGATCGCCCGGGTGCGCACTACGCATCTATGCCCGAAGCACCTGCTGGAATCTGGGCGAAGCCCGCCCCCCAGTCGGTCCAAAGCCCCCCCGTCCGACCGGTGCTGCCGCCGAAGCGAGTCCGACGACGATCGGGCATAACCCCCGCAAGACTGGCTGGCCCTCCGTTAGAGGCAACCAATCGCGCTCGCGGGACTGATTTTACTCTGCCAACCCATCTTGTCAAGACTTTGGAGAAATACTGCTGGTCTTGATGTCGTGGCATGTCGACTCGTCTCAGTCGCAGGCACGACTGGCGGCCCGCGGGCCGGATCTCGCCGGAACTTCCCGTTCTGTCTTCCCAATCAGTCTTGACACCAGCCTGAGACGTCGCTAACATGTCTTGTCAATTAGGAATGTCTGTGTGGATCGGTGCGTGAATGCCCTGGTCGATGATGCGCTTGGCGGACTCGACACGCTCTCGCGCTGCTTGGAGGAGAATGCGGTCGGTCCGCGGATCTGCGGCAACGACTTGCTGTGCCTCCCTGAGCTTTCCCTCCAGGGCTGGCAAGTAGGCGGTGGCGAAGTCGAACGAGGCGTGGTGGGCCCACGGGATGAGGCGGTCTGGCGGGAGACGATGAGCGGTAGCGTAGCGCTCAACGTAGCGCCACCCGGGGATCGTCGACCCGGTCTCACCGGCATCCCACACATAGAGTCCATCCAGAATGGTGGTGTCGAGAAACCTGAACATCGTGCGATACATGAGGTAGGCAAACGTTCGCGTCTGATCTGGGGAGAGGGCGATCGTCTCTGCCCCCCATCCCGCAGGCCGTTCAGGGAGCGCCGCCAAGATCGGCTCTCGCTCTGGTGGGTGGAGCGCTGGCCGATTGACGCCACCACCGAAGGGCTGTTGCTCCTCGCTCGGCTGCCCCGATCGGTATTCTGATATTGACATAATGAATGTGGATCCTAGCAAATGCTTTGCATTATGTCAAATCTAGTGCTATGACCTCCCTCAGTGAAAGACCGAGAATCCCCATCAGGACCCCAGGAAACACCCGAGCAGCACGCCCGGGACACGGCGGAACTGGTCTCCACCAGCCTGCGCTCCCCTGCCGAGGCCGTCAGGCATCGAAGCCTTGGCGAGGGCTTCGTCCTTCGCCTCCCACGGAACGCCACGCTTGAGCTCTACGCGGGCGTGGTGCGCCTGACGGTCGATCTGCCCGTCTCCGCGCCGACGATCAGCGACGAAGGCGTCGTCTGGGAACGCGACAGCGATGAGGCGTCTTTTTTGGCCGTCTCCCCCAGCGGCGCACTGACCATGTGGGGGTCGCGTGACGAAACGGACACACGCGTACGCTAAGGGCTGCTGCTGAACGGTCGGAGTGGCCGGAATCGGCCGCGTTCGACCTGCTTGCTCTGCCGCCAGAGGTCATCGCCGGTCAGGTTGATGTGCTCCCAGCCGAGCGGCGAGAGATGGGGCAGCAGGGTGTCGTCGACGGTGAGGCCGTGCGCCGTGAGGGCCGCGACCGCCCGCTCGAGGTACGTCGTCTGCCAGAGCACGATGGCCGCGACCACCGGATTGAGACCGGAGGCGCGGGAGCGCTGGTTCTCGAAGCTCCGATCGCGCAGTTCGCCGAGCCGGTTGCAGAACACCGCGCGGGCCCGCGCGCTCTTGGCTTCGCCCTTGTTCAGGTTGCTCAGCACGCGGCGGCGCAGGTCGACGTGGTGCAGCCAGTCGAGCGTGAACAGGGTGCGCTCGATCCGTTGACGAACGACAATTAGAACTGCCGGTGGCGACAACTAGCATTGCCGG
>JRHI01002656.1_pt1 | contig 11909 bp, 6 predicted proteins | sample 215371 | NCBI WGS metagenome assembly JRHI01 (sample SAMN02929681, study PRJNA255918) | sediment metagenome | biome: cave system; feature: Ice Cave; material: Sediment; isolation source: sediment from deep within a dark volcanic ice cave with no known source of... ... | reverse complement strand
ATGCAGGCGCGACGTTGACCGTCACGCTGATCTTCTCCGGTCCCGGTATTTTGCCGCCGAAGTTCACGCCGCAGGTCCTGGCCGGTCCCGGGCCGCGCTGACCACCAGAGCCCGGAACGTCCCGGCGCCACGGAAGAAGCAGTTTCGGAAACTGATTCTGGCAGTGACGATCTTTTACTCTTTTGAGGAGCGACTGAGATGACGAATCGTGCCTCGTATCGTCTGGAGTTCGAACAACTGGAGCAGCGCGAATTGCCCAGTACGATGGGCGTGGCCCGCCTTGGCCACTGCTTCAACATCGACACGACCATTTCGGGCATGGCGTCCGGGACCAATTTCACGGTCCCGCATCTGCGCCTGGGGCGGCTGCAAGGCAAGGCGGTCTTGACGTCGTCCGCCACCAATGCGCTCGGAGACCACTCGGGCACCCTGCTCTTCACGAGTAAGCGCGGCAACCTGACGTTCGCGGACACCGGCCACGTGAACATCCTCACGCGGCAGTTCACCGAGCACGTCACGGTGAGCCGTGGCACGCACAGCCTCCGGGGGACCACCGGCCAACTCACGATCGACGGGTCCTACGACTTCTCGGGCAGCTTCACGGCCCACGTCACGGGCCAGATCTGCTCGAAGGGTAAATAGGAGATTTTCCTCATTGAGCCGGCGTGCATGCACGCCGGCTCAATGACAGGCTCAGCGCCCGTGCTTCCGGAAAATGATTCTTGTCGGAAATGCTGTCACGCCGGGAAGGGTCCTTCGTAGATGAAGGACAGAGATCGCCTTTGCATTGCGCTCGCGTCCCGGCTACGCTTCCTGGCTACGCAGGAGTTGCACCATGGCCCATGACCGCCGCCGCCGATCGTTCCGGCCACAGATCGAGTCGCTCGAAGACCGCCGGCTCCTCAGTGGGACGAATGACCTCTTTGCCGCCCAGGCGTACCAGGACCTCGTCGAGCACCCAGGCAGTCCCACCGATCTGGCGCCGTGGCAGCAGGCGCTCGACCAGGGCAACTCGCGCACCCAGGTGGCGCTCGGCATCGAAGGCACGCCGGCCTTCCAGACCAGCGCCGTCCAGGACCTCTTCCACTCCTTGCTGCATCGAGCGCCGAAACGGAAGGACCGGACCAGCGGCACGCTCGAACAACTCGAACTCCGCATCCTGAGCAGTCCCGAATACTTCAGCCGCCGCGCCGGCAACAGCAAGACGCGCTTCCTCAAGGTCCTGGCCCTCGACGTCCTCGGTCAGCCATTCGATCGCGCCACCGCCAGGCTCTTCGGTCACGGCGCGCGCGCCGGCATCGTCGCGCGCCTGCTCAACGGCCTGCCGGCCGAGCAGCACTTCGTACAGACGTGGTCTCTCCGTTTCCTCCGCCATCCCGCCGGCGCCTCCACGGCCCCCTACCTCGCCGCTCTCCAGCAGGGCGCGACGTGGGAAAGCGTCATGGCCCAGATCGTCGGCTCCACTGAATACATCAACCGCCTGCTGCCGCCCGTGCCGCCGCAACCACCGCAACCGCCACAACCACCGCAACCGCCACCGCCGCAGGGGCCGCTCGTCTTCATCGTCAACCCGCTGTCTGGACTTACTACCCAGCAGAACGTCACCGTCACCGGCCAGGTGACCGATGATGTCGGCACCGTGACCTCCGTGCAGGCGCAGCTGGATCATGGGTCGCCGACCCCCGTCACCGTCGACGGTAGCGGCAACTTCCAGTTCACGACGAGCCTGCCGGTCAACAACTCCACCGCGGGGCGGCACCTCGTCCAGTTTCAGGCGAGCGACAGCGGCGGCCACACCTCGCCCACCCAGGGTTTCACATTCACTCTCGACACGCTCACCGCTCCGGCCGTGGATACCAGCGTGGTCACCACCGTCACCGATGCCGCCCAGTTCCTCTACACCGGCGGCAATCCGCTCCAGACCGGCGTTGCCGCCAACACCATTGACCCGGTCAAGACGGCCATCCTGCGCGGCCAGGTCAACGACGGCAGCGGCGCCCCGCTCGCCGGGGTCACGATTACCGTCCTCGGCCATCCGGAATATGGGCAAACGACGACCCGGGCCAGCGGCATGTTCGACATGGCCGTCAACGGCGGCCAGCAGCTGACGCTGCAATATAGCATGGCCGGCTTCCTGCCGGTGCAGCGCCAGGTCGATCCGGTCTACCAGGACTACGGCCATGCCGCCGACGTCGTGCTGCTGCCGCAGGACGGCCAGTCCAGCTTCATCGACCTGACCTCGAGCGCTCCCTTCCAGGTGGCGCGCGGCAGCCGGGTTACCGATCGCGACGGCAGCCGGCAGGCGACGGTCGTCTTCTTCCCCGGTACGCAGGCCACCATGACCCTGGCCGGCGGCGCGACCCAGCCGCTGACGCAGATACACGTTCGCGCCACCGAGTTCACCGTCGGTCCGAACGGTCCCGACGCCATGCCCGCCGCGCTGCCGGACAGCAGCGCCTACACCTACGCGGTGGACCTCAGCGCCGACGAGGCGGTGGCCGCCGGCGCCACGAGTGTCCAGTTCAACCAGCAGGCGGTTTTCTACGTCGAGAACTTCCTGAACTTCCCGGTCGGCACCGTCTCGCCGATGGGCTACTACAACTACAGCGCCGGCCAGTGGGTGGCGACGGCCAACGGCGACATCGTGCGCATCGTCAGCATCAGCAATGGCACGGCGAACCTCGACATCGACGGCAGCGGTCAGGCAGCGAGTGACAGTGCATTGTCAGCGCTGGGCATCAGCCTCGGGGAACGGCAGGCGCTGGCGCAACTCTACCAGCCGGGGCAAAGCCTGTCGCGCGTGCCGATCCTGCACTTCAGCGCCTACGACAACAACTTCCCGGCCGGCCCGCCGAGCAACAACCCCAGCGCCGCCCGCCCGGACGCCTCGCCGCCCAGTGAGCCCCAGCCGGACGATTGCAAGTGCAACTGCGACGACAGCCACGGCGGCGGCTCGGTCATCTCCGACCTGCACCAGACGGTGGGCGAGCCGGTTGCCGTGTCGGGCACGCCGTTCTACCTGAACTACATCAGCGACCGGGTGCCGGGGCGGCTCGACACGTACAGCGTGGACCTCCCGCTCACCGGCCCGACGCCCCCGCTCGCGCTCAAGAGCGTGCGCCTGGAGATCGACATCGCCGGACAGCACTTCGCCCAGGACTTCCCGGCGGTGCCCAACCTGACCTATCACTTCACCTGGAACGGGAAGGACGCCTTTGGCCGGACGCTGCAAGGGGTGCAGACGGCGAGCGTCCGCATCGGCTACGCTTACCCCGGCACCTACCAGGCGCCCACGAAGCTCGGCAGCGCGTTCGGCCAGGCCACCGGCGTCTCGATGCTGAGTGTGGGTTCCCGGCAGGATCTGACGCTGTGGCAAAACTACGAGCAACCGCTTGGCACCTGGGATGCCCGCGGCGAATCCCTCGGCGGCTGGAGCCTTAACGTTCAGAACGCCTACGACCCGGTCAACCACATCCTTTACCTGGGCGACGGCACGACCCGGAAGACGAACGCCATCAGCACCGTGATCAGCACCATCGCCGGCACCGGCAACGCCGGCTATAACGGCGACAACATTCTCGCCACCAAGGCCGACCTCCAGGAGATCCTCGACGTGGCCGTCGGGCCGGACGGCAGCGTTTACGTCTCCGACAAGGGGAACAACCGCGTCCGCAAGTTCCATCCCGGCGGCGGCATCAGCACCGTGGCCGGCAACGGCACCAGCGGCTTTCTGGGCGACGGGGGCCAGGCCACCCAGGCGGAGCTGAACTTCATCTCCGGCATCACGGTCGGTCCAGACGGCAGCCTGTACATCACCGACGGCGGCAACAATCGCGTCCGCAAGGTGGCTCCGAACGGCATCATCACCACGGTGGCCGGCTCCGGCCCCGCCGGGGGACAGGGCAGCTATGGCGGCGACGGCGGCCCGGCGACCAGCGCCAAGCTGAACGACCCGAGCGGAATCGCGGTCGGCCGGGACGGCACCCTGTACATCGCCGACTCGCTCAACAACCGGATCCGCCGGGTGGGCACCGACGGGATCATCACGACGCTGGCAGGCAACGGCACACAGGGCTACAAGGGCGACAACGGTCCGGCAAGTCAGGCGGAGTTGTACAAGCCGCGCGGCCTGGCCGTCGGGCCAGACGGCAGCGTCTACATTGCCGATACGTTTGATCAGGTAGTGCGGCGCGTCGGGCCCAGCGGCTTCATCACGACTTTTGCCGGCAACGGCGTCCTCGGCTACAGCGGCGACGGCGGCCCGGCCCCCCAGGCCCAGCTCAATTACCCCAACGCCCTGGCCATGGGCCGCGACGGCAACCTGTACATCAGCGACGGCGACAATGGCTATCTCCGTAAGGTGGATTCGCAGGGCACGATCACGACGGTCGCCGGCACCGGCACCCAGGCGCAGAACAGCTACAACGGCGACGGCCTCCCGGGCACCGCGGCAGCCCTCGGCCCCATCGGCGTGGCAGTCGCCCCGGACGGCAGCCTGTACGTCGCCGACCTCTCCAACCAACGGATTCGCAAGCTGTCCGCCTCGCTGCCAGGCCTCGCTCCCGGCAATATGATCATCGCGTCGCAGGACGGCAAGGATATCTACGTCTTCGACAGTCACGGGAAACATCTGCAAACCCGGGACGCCGTGACCGGCGTGGTCCTCTACCAGTTCGGTTACGACGGCTCCGGGCGGCTGACTTCCGTGACCGACAAGGACGGGAACGCGACCACCATTCAGCGCGACGGTGCCGGCACTCCGAAGGCCATCGTCGCGCCCAACGGGCAGCAGACGACGCTGACGGTGGATGCCAACGGCTACCTGAGCAGCATCACCGACCCGGCGAATGAAGCGGTGAGCATGACCTACAGCAGCAGCGGCCTGCTGCAAACTTTCACCGACCCGCTCGGCGCGATTCACACCATGAGCTACGACCCCCTCGGCCGGCTGACGAAGGATGCCGATTCCTCCGGTGGCTTCTTCGCCCTGACTCGCACCAGCCAGCCGCTAGGGTACACCGTCACCGAGACCACCGCCCAGAACGTCACGACCTCCGAGCAGATGATCGACTTCCCTCAGGGCGGGACGAAGATTATCAGCACGGACAGCGCGGGACTGCAGACTGTGGAGATGATCGGCACCGACGGCACCACGAGGATCACGCGCCCGACCGGAGCAGTCGAGACCGTGCAGCAGGGCCCCGACCCGCGCTTCGGAATGATGGCCCCAGTGACCACGCTCGACAGCGTGAGGACGCCAGGCGGATTGACCTACATCCAGACCGAGGCGCGGTCGGTGACGCTCCCCGATCCCGCCAACCCGCTTAGCGTGACCACCGCCACAGAACTGACCACGGTCAACGGGCAGCCTTACACCCGCGTCTACGATGCGGCCACGAACAAGATCACCGACACGTCTCCCGCCGGCAGGACCACGGTCACGCTGCTGGACGCGAAGGGGCACGTAAAGGAAAATGACGTGCCCGGCGTGGACGCGGTGCGATACGCCTACGACTCCCACGGACGGTTGACGACCATTACCCAGGGAACGCGCGTCTCGACGTTCACCTACGACGCCAACTGGAACGTGTCCAGCGCCACCGACCCGCTCAACCACACCGAGCAGTACCAGTACGATGCCGTGGGCCGCATGCTGAAGGAGATCCTGCCGGACAACCAGGAGATCAACTTCACCTATGACGCGGCCGGCGACCTCCGCTCCCTGACGCCGCCAGGGCGTCCCGAGCACGACTTCCGCTATAGCTCCCTGGGACTGGAACAGTCCTACACGCCACCCACGGTCGGCGCCGGGACCAACCAGACCCAGTACGCCTATAACCTCGACCAGCAGTTAACTCAGATTCAGCGCCCGGACGGAACGATGATCGGCTTTGGCCACGACAGTGCGGGCCGGTTGAACATGATCACGCTGCCGACCGGGACGGTCCGCCTGGCCTACGACTCGGCGACCGGAAACTTGCAGAGGATCGCGTCCGCGGATGGCGGTACACTGAGCTATGGCTACGACGGCAGCCTGACTACCGACGCCACCTGGGCCGGCGCCGTCGCCGGGAACGTCCATTTGACCTATGACAATAACTTCCGTGTTGCCTCGGAAAGCGTCAACGGCGGCAACACGATCGTCTTCCGCTACGACGCGGACGGCCTGTTGACCCAGGCCGGCGCCCTCATGCTGAGCAACGACCCGCAGAACGGCCGGCTCACGGGAACCTCGCTGGGCAATGTCACCGACGCCTACACCTACAACAACTTCGACGAGGTGACCGGCTATCAGGCTACCGTTGGTGGCACGAGCCAGCTCTCCGACCAGGACATGCTCGACTCTGACGGCCGCATCACCCAGCGGACCGAAACCATCGCCGGGGTCAGCCACACGTATGTCTACGCCTATGACCTGCAGGGGCGCCTCCAGCAGGTCAGCAAAGATGGCACCGTGGTGAGCCAGTACGGCTACGACGCCAACGGCAACCGCCTGAGCTATACCGGCCCGAACGGCACGGTCAACGGCAGCTACGACAATCAAGATCGCCTACTCAGCTACGGCAGCAAGAGCTACCAGTACACGGCCAACGGCGAACTGCAGAGCAAGAACGACGCGGCCACGAACCAGACGACGAACTACGTCTACGACGCCCTGGGGAACCTGACTTCGGTCACCCTGCCGGACAGCACCCGCATCGACTACGTGATCGACGGCAACAACGAGCGGATCGGTAAGAAAGTCAACGGCGTGCTGGTCGAGGGTTTCCTGTACGACAACGAAGAGCGTGTCCTTGCGCAGCTGGATAACAGCGGCAGCGTGGTCAGCCGCTTCGTCTACACCAGCGCCGACAACGTGCCCGACTATATGATCAAGGGTGGCGTCACCTATCGCATCATTTCCGACTCCCTGGGCAGCCCGCGGCTGATTGTCAACACGGTCACGGGGCAGGTCGTAGAGCAGCTCAGCTATGACGAGTTCGGCAATGTGACCCAGGACACCAACCCCGGCTTCCAGCCGTTCGGTTTCGCCGGCGGCGAGTACGACCGCCAGACCGGGTTGGTACATTTCGGGGCCCGTGACTACGATGCTGCGATTGGGCGCTGGACGGCAAAGGATCCGATTGGTTTCGCAGGGGGCCAGGCCAATCTGTATGCATACGTCGGCAACAACCCCGTCTCGGTGAAGGATTCCTATGGGCTAAAGCCCGCCACGCCAGCGAAGGCCCCAAAGCCGACCCAGGCCCCAAAACCGACGCAGGCCCCAAAGCCGACGCAGGCACGGGGGGATAACGCAGGCTGCTTTGGCTACGCGATGAAGCGGACTGGTGCCACGATTATCCCGGGCTTTGCACCCGTAGGCTACCATGAAATCTCTCAAAGCGACCTGAAGCGCGGAGACATCGCCTTCATCGACGGAGTAGGATTCCACTACGCAGTTTACGAGGGCAATGGGCAATTTACTCAAGTGAACGGGGCGAACGCTCCCATCGAAACAGTTGACCTGAGCTCCTTGAAGAACTTTGCGGACCAGCCTGGCAGTGGTGATCTGCATTTTTACAGAAAATGAGTAGACAGGTTCGGGTACGACAGATGTGGGCGTGCCCAGGATTGGTGGAGGCGTGCCGTGTGCTACTGCTTGCGGAGGAGAAAAGGTGCCAGAGAAAAGACACCGAGCGGCAAAAAACGTGTCAAGAACCGATCCTGATCTGCCTTTGATTACGTCGCCGGCCCCAGCCGACGGGAGGTATGAGATTCGATGACCCGTATACCGCGAGCGAAGCGGCGCGGCGGCCCGCGTCCTCGTCGATGTCGGCTCAGCCTGGAAGAGCTGGAGCCCCGCCTCCTCCTCTCCGGCTTCCAGCCAACGCCATTGGAGCAGCTGTTCCTCATAGCCCTGAACGACGCCCGCGCCAACCCCACGGCCTACGGCCAGTCGATTGGCGTCGATCTCTCTTACATCCCGCCGTCGCAGCCGCTCGCCTTCAACACTCAGTTGATCGAGGCGGCCCGGCTGCACTCGAAAGACATGAACGACCGGGCCTACTTCGCCCACGTTACGCCCGACGGGGTCACCCCCAGTCAACGCGAAGCCGCCGCAGGCTTCGTCGGCACGCACATGGGCGAGAGCATCGCCGCCGGCTACCCCACTCCGACCGCGGCGCTGGCCGGCCTCATCATCGACAACGGGGTTCCCAGCCTCGGCCATCGCAATCACCTTCTCAATGTCGATGCGTCTGTCCAGCCCCAGGACCAGCTCGGCATCGGCATCGTGCTCGGCGGCAGCGGCCCCTACACCAACTACTTCACCATTGACACCGCCGTCACCGCCGACACCCGGCCCTTCATCACCGGCGTGGTCTTCCACGACGACAACGGCAACGGCAAGTATGACATGAACGAGGGCTTTGTCGGCGCGGCCGTGACCGTGCAGGGCATGGGAACGACGCTCACGCTTGCTACGGGTGGTTACGGCATCCAGGTGAATCCCGGCACGTATACGGTGACGGCCAGCGGCGGCGGGCTGGCGGCGCCCGTCAGCAAGAGCGTGACCGTGGGCAACAACAACGTCCGGGTTGATTTCATCGGCACGGCCACGGGAACCTGGACCGGCCTGGCGCCCCTGGGCACCGCGCGGGTGGTCCCGGCGGTGGCGACGGGGACCGACGGCACGATCTACGCCCTGGGCGGTTTCAATAGCAGCCAGAAACCTCTCAAGAGCGCCGAGGCCTTCGATCCGGCCCACAACACCTGGACGCCGCTGGCCGATATGCCGACCGCGCGCGGCGGCCTGGCGGCGGCCGTCGGGAGCGACGGCCATGTCTACGCCATCGGCGGCAACGACGGCAACGGCAACACGCTGAACACGGTCGAGGTGTACGATCCCATCGCCAAGACGTGGAGCACCGCGGCCAACCTGCCGGCGGCGCGGGAGTATGCGGCGGCAACGACGGGACCCAACGGACAGATCTACGTCGTCGGCGGTGAGAGCGCCCCCGGCAGCCCGGCCTCGAACGTGTATGAGTATTTCCCGAGCGGCAATGTCTGGATCACGCTCACCGCCAACATGCCGACGGCGCGGAGCGGCCTGGCGGCGGCGACCGGGGGCGACGGCCGCATCTACGCGATCGGCGGCGCCGGCGCAAACGGCTACCCGTTCGGCACCGTCGAGGCATACGATCCGAGCACGAATGCCTGGAGCCGGGCGGCTGACTTGCCGGCGCCGCGGAAGTTTTTCGGCGCGACGACAGGAGCTGATGGCCGCATCTATGTCGCCGGCGGCGCGGACGCGAACGGTTACCTGGCGACGGTGCTGGTCTACACGCCCACCGTCGATTCGTGGACTCCCCTGGCCAACCTGCCCGTGGCGCGTTCGGGCTTGGCGGCGGCGCTGGGCCACGACGGCCACATCTACGCCATTGGTGGCTCGGATGGCAGCAACGTGGTCGGCACCACGGCGGCGCTGACCGTGCCGATCCAGTTTCAGTTCGCCGCTGCCGCCTCCCCGGTCAGCGAAGGCACCAATAGCGTCACCATCACGGTCCTCCGCACGGGCAGCAGCGCCGGCGCGGCCAGCGTCCACTATTCCACCAGTCCCGGCACGGCCACGCCCAACGTCGATTACGTTCCCACGTCGGGCACCCTCAGCTTCGCCGACGGCCAGGCCAGCCGCACCTTCACGCTCGCGCTGCACGACGACGGCGGCCGCGGCGAACCGGATGAGACGGTCAACCTGCTCCTCGATACCCCGACCGGCGGCGTGGCACTGGCCAATCCAGCGTCGTCGGTGCTGATCCTGACCGAGAACGATCCGCCACCTGCTCCCGGACCGGGGCCCGGACCGGGACCTGGCCCAGGACCGGGACCCGGACCGACTCCGGGTTCAGGCCCGGGGCAGGTCTTGACCTTCCCGCGGGTGACGGATATTACAAATCTTGTAAATGTTGAACTGGTTTCGGGCAGCCTCAATCGGCGGCGGCATCGCTACGAGCAGATCCTGACGCTGACCAACGTGAGCGGCCGGGCCATGGCAGGACCGTTCTCGCTGGTGCTGGACCGGCTGCGCGGAGGGACGCGGTTGCTGCATGGGCAGGGTTTCACCCACAAGCACCTGCCGCGGAAGAGTCCCTATCTGAACGTGGCGCTGGGCGGCGGCGACGTGTTCGCGGCCGGCGCGACGGTCGTCGTCGTGCTGGACTTCGGTCTGCCGGGCGGACAGCGGCCGAAGTGGACGACCCGTGTGCTGGCCGGCAATGGTCCGCGCTAGGCGCTTCCGTGCAGCCGCGCCGCGGAGCGGAGTCGGATTTGCTCGAGGACACGGGCACCTCCATCGGACGCCGAACTTGGACTCCCGGCTTTCAGGTTGACCGCGAGAACGCTATAGTTCGTTGAGGCGCCCCACTCTTTGGGAGGTGAACCATGCCCGTGCTGGATTGCCGCATACCGAAAGAAGACTGGTTCCATGAAGTCGGCGAGCAGAACGGCGTTTCGATGCCACCGGACGCTGGACCGTGGAAGCTAGCCGTCCAGAAGATCGTGGCATTTCAACACCTCGGCGATGACTGGGACGGCCTGGGGGCCGTGGCTCCCTCACGCGAGCTACTGGATTCCGCCATCGGCCTGGCGTATTTGTTCTACGAGAATGGGGTAGACCCGCCACATTGCGTCGTTCCGGGCCTTGATGGCTCCGTAGATCTTGAATGGCAAGACCCTGATGGAACCATCGCCGAGGTGGAGATCGACCGCCCCCTCCATGCGGAAGTGATGGTGCTTGAGCCTGGAAAACCACCCAGGTTCTGGACCCTTCCAACTGACTAAGTCCTCTCGGCACCCCGCCCCCGGTCGAGAATTTGAAATGGACGAACACGATCCCGTTGACGAGAGCGAGTTCGTCTATCGCCGCATCCATCGAACTTTTCTCGACCCGAGGGCACAGATCCCCATTCAATTCCCAGCCTTCCGCCCCACTCCAAACGACACCACGGGCCTTTCCCTCTTCCGGGCGCGCCTGTTGGTACAACCGCAGGACGCGCTGGCCAACGTGGCTCCGGACAAGGCCAAGGACTACTATGTCGCCCGGCTGGCCGTCCGCGATTTGCGGGACCTGGGATTGACGGTCGTGCCGCAACCGGCCCTGGCGGCCCGCTGGGTCATGCTGTGGTCTCCGAATTGAGCTGGTCCGCTTACATGGCGGACAGGAAGCGGCTGAAACAAATCCAGGTGGAGTTGGCCAAGCTGGCAAGCGCGGATATTGTCCACCTGCCGAGCTAGTCTTATTATTCTACGAAGCGGTTGACCCGTAAGGAGCTCTGTGCCGCCATGGTCTACCTGTCCCGCATCTACACGAAGTCCGGCGACCGCGGCGAGACCGGTCTCGGCGACGGCAGCCGCGTTGCCAAGGACCATCCGCGCGTCGCCGCTTATGGCGGCGTCGATGAGCTAAACGCCGTCCTCGGCCTGCTGCTCGCCGTGCCGGCCGACCTGCCCGAGGCCGACCTCCTCCGCGCCATCCAGAACGACCTCTTCGACGTGGGCGCCGACCTGTGCGTGCCGCAGCCCGCCGGCGAGACGCCCGGCCAGAAATTGCGCGTGCAGGAAGCGCAGGCGCTGCGCCTGGAGGCGGCCATCGACCGGCTCAACGCCAATCTCAAACCATTAACCAGCTTCATCTTGCCGGGCGGCCGGCCCGCGGCGGCGTGGTGCCACCTGGCGCGGACCGTCTGCCGGCGAGCCGAGCGCGACGTTGTCACGCTGGCCCACACCGAGCCGGTCAATCCACAGGTGGTCGTCTACCTGAATCGTCTTTCCGACCTGCTGTTCGTCCTGGCCAGGGTTTACAACGGCAATGGGCAGGAGGATGTGCTCTGGGTGCCGGGCAAGACGGTGGCCTAAGAGAGTGGCTAGTGGCC
>JRHI01002655.1_pt1 | contig 11912 bp, 10 predicted proteins | sample 215371 | NCBI WGS metagenome assembly JRHI01 (sample SAMN02929681, study PRJNA255918) | sediment metagenome | biome: cave system; feature: Ice Cave; material: Sediment; isolation source: sediment from deep within a dark volcanic ice cave with no known source of... ... | reverse complement strand
CCCTAACCCTCTCCCCGCGGAAGAGCGGGGAGAGGGAATCCGCACCTCGCCCCTACACCGGTCGGTCATGCCAACTCGCGACACACCACACATCGCCGTCATCGGCGGCGGTCCGGCGGGGCTGATGGCGGCGGAGGTGCTTGTCGGCGGCGGCGCACACGTCACAGTGTACGAGGGCATGGCGTCGCTCGGGCGCAAGTTTCTCCTGGCCGGACGCGGCGGGCTGAACCTCACACACGGCGAGGACCTCGCGCGCCTGCTCGGCCGCTATGGCGCGGCGGAGCCTCGGCTCCGGCCGGCCGTCGAGGCGTTCCCGCCGACGGCCCTGCGGGCGTGGTGCGAGGCGCTGGGGCAGGAGACGTTCGTCGGGTCGAGCGGGCGGGTGTTTCCCAAGGCGATGAAAACCTCGCCGCTGCTGCGCGCGTGGCTGCGGCGCCTCGATGCCGCGGGCGTCGCCTTCAAGCTGCGCCATCGCTGGACCGGCTGGGACGAGGCAGGGGCACTCACGTTCGCGACGCCCGACGGCCCGGTGACGATCGCTGCTGACGCCACAGTCCTGGCGCTGGGCGGCGCCAGCTGGCCGCAGCTGGGGTCCTCGGGCGACTGGGTCGATGTGCTGAGCCCGGCCGGTGTGCGGATCACCCCGCTGCAGCCGGCCAACTGCGGCTTTCTCGCCCCCTGGTCGGAGATATTTCGCAGCCGCTTCGCCGGCGCGCCCCTGAAGCGGCTCGGCCTGTCGTTCGGCCCGCACACGGTGCGCGGCGAAGCGCTCATCACCAACACCGGCCTGGAAGGCGGCGGCATCTACGCGCTGTCCGCCCCGTTGCGTGAGGTCATTGCCGCAGCGGGCGAGGCGATCCTGCACATCGATCTGCTCCCCGACATCACCCCCGCCGCGCTGGAGCAGCGGCTCGCCGCCCCGCGCGGAAAACAGTCGCTGTCGACGTTCCTGCGCAAGGCTGCGAGTCTTTCCCCCGCTGCGATCGGCTTGCTGCACGAGGCGACCATCGCGGCCGCGCAGCGTGTCTCCACCATGTCGCCGGCCGCGCTCGCTGCCCTCATCAAGGCGGTGCCGGTGCGTTTGACAGGGACCGCCCCGATCGCCCGCGCCATCTCGACGGCCGGCGGCGTCGCGCTCGACGAGGTCGACGACCACTTCATGCTGCGACGACTGCCTGGCGTGTTCGTGGCCGGTGAGATGCTGGACTGGGAGGCACCGACCGGCGGCTATCTGCTGCAGGCCTCGTTCGCGACCGCCGTCGCCGCGGCCCGCGGCGCCCGCAATTGGCTCGAGCGCGCCCCCCAGCATTGACTTTGGGAGGGGACGTGTCATCCCGGTGCTCGTCACCGGGATCCAGCGGTCCACACCCGCCTGAGCAAGCTGCAGGATGGATCCCGGGCACAAGGCCCGGGATGACAACGTTGGCGAGGCCACCGGTCGATGCTGGAGCTTCTGATCCTCGCCGCCGTGGCGGTGGCCGGCTATGCCGGCGCGTCGAGCTGGTCGATGGCGGCAGGAGCGGTGGCGCTGACGATCGCCAGCTGGTGGCGTAAGGTGCGGCTGCTGCGCCAGCACCCGCAAGTGCCGTTCAGCTCCAAGATGACCACCTATCTGGTCGTCAGCATCGTCATCTACATCGGCCTGGCCGCCGCCAGCTACGGCGCAGGCCAAGCCTTGCGCAGATGGCTCGCCGACTGATACGCGGCAGGTTGCCGACTGCATCAGAAGAACGGCCGTGGTTCGACAAGCTCACCACTGCGTCGGAGAAAACCCCCCGCCGCGCATGCCGCCCTCGTCCTGAGCCTGCATGCCCTCGGACTTGTTCCGAGGGTCGAAGGGCAGGCCGCAAGCGCCGACGTGCTTCGACAAGCTCAGCACGGGGTCGGCAAGCTCGGTCAGCGAGGGCGGTCCCGTGTGCGGTTCAGCCGGCGAGGTGCTTGCGGCGGACCATCAGCTTCGAGAGGTAGGGCGTCGACATGGATTCGGCCATCAGGCCCGCGGCGGTGAACATGCCCTCGAGATCATCGATGGCATAGCTGCGGTAGTAGGGTTCGTGGAAGCGCGCGGGGAAGCTCTCGAGCAACCCGTCCCAGCCCGGCCGGTCGCCCATCTGCAGGCTGTCGAGGAAGACGAAAAGGCCGCCGGGCTTCAGAACGCGGGCGACCTCGGCCGTGACCTGCCGCCGCACGTCGGGCGGCAGCTCGTGGAAGAGGAAGATCGACGTGACGATGTCGGCGCTGGCGTCGGCGAGCGGCATCCTCTCGCCCGCGCCCTCGATCAGCTCGGCAGCGCGCAACGGCTCGAGGTGGCGGCGCGCCTCGTCCAGATAGGTGCGCGACAGGTCGAGACCCTGCAGACGCACCGCCGGATAGGCGAGCCGCACCTGCCGCAGGAAGCGCCCGGTGCCGCAGGCGACGTCGAGCAGCGTGACGTGCCGCTGGTCGCGTCCGCGCATGAACTCGGCGATGGGCCGCAGCGCCGCACGCCGCATGGGGCCGGCGGCGCCCATGAACAGCGTCTCAACCTGGATGTCGTAGAGCCGCGCCGACTCTTCGGAGAGGTAACCGCCGGTCTGGAAGTGAAAGTCCTGCGCGTAATAGTCGGGTACGTCCGCCGCGGCAGCCTCGGCCTTCGCCGTCGTGGCATCGTTGTCAGCCCGGCGCATTGCGGCGGCGGGGAGGTCTGCCAGCATCCGGCGCACGCGTAAGAGATGGCTGATCGGCGCGGCCGCTTCATCGTCGACCGGCGGGTAGAGGCCGTCGCGCACGGCCAGCGCGTCGCTCATGAGGAGCTGCGCCTGGTCGGCCAGCAACTCCTGCATCGAGGGCACGGGTCTGGTCGGCTTGTAGCGGGGACGCGTCAGCCCGAGCTGGCTGGTGCGCCAGTCGACCAGGCGGTTCAGCGCGAAATACCACCCGAACCGCAGCGACTGGCCCGCCAGCTGTGCCGCCATCCCGAGATTGTCGCTCATCACTGCCCTACGTATTGATGCCGTTGACGCCGGATCACAGGAAGATCGCGCAGTCTTGCAAAACTCTCAACGCGACAAAGAGCTATTCTCATGCGGCCCGCCGCCGCTTGAAGGATAGACTTGCGCCGAGCACTCACGAGTTCGGTGGTCATCCCGGCACTTGTTGCCGGGATCCAGCCCTCCGAGCGCTCCGGCGCCCGCCGATATCTGGATACTGGGGACAAGCCCCGGTATATGACAACCGCGAGATAAGCCACTATGCCCAGCCCTTCCAGCGACGTCGCCTTCACCCCCACCGTCAAGGCCATCCAGGCCGAGCGCGGCTCGCGCGCGCACTTTGCCAAGATGGAGGAGAAAGGTGGCTGGCGCACGGCGATCACACCCGATCTCGCCGACTTCCTGGCCGAGGCACGCTCGCTCTATCTTGCCACAGCGAGCGCCGACGGTCAGCCCTACGTGCAGCATCGCGGCGGCCCGCCGGGGTTCGTGCGCGTGCTCGACGACCACACCCTGGGCTTCGCCGACTTCAAGGGCAACCGTCAGTACATCACCACCGGCAACCTCGCCGAGAACGGCAAGGCCTTCATCTTCGTCATGGACTACGCGCAGCGCCGGCGCGTGAAGATCTGGGGTCGCGCCCGCGTGGTGGAGGGCGACGCCGCGCTCCTGGCGAAGCTCTGGCCCGAGGGTTACCAGGCGCGTCCCGAGCAGGTGATCATCTTTCAGGTCGAAGCCTGGGACACGAACTGCCCGCAGCACATCCCGCAAATGTTTCATGCCGACGACGTGGCCCAGACCATCCAGCAGTTCCAGGCCCGCATCCGCGAGCTGGAAGCCGAGTTGGCCGCGCTCAAGGGCGCGGCGGATACTGTGACGTGAGATACCCGTCGTACCGGAGACAGCGGATATTCCCTGCGATGTCGGCTACCGGATCGCCGTGAAGACATGCGCTCTAATTCGACCTTCGACGGGTCCATTGCCGAATCGCTGCGCCAAGGCTTCTTCCGCCGCCCGCGTGGCATCATCCAGGCGCTTGGGATCGCGAGCTTCGATCTCGTTCCTCAGGGGCGTTCCCTGGCAGTAGGCAATTGCGACATCGCGGGCTGAGGCGGCCCTGCTCGTGCCGTCTATTGTCTCGGCCGAAATCGAAACAAACCCCGCAGTAGTGAGCTCTCCGCGGATTTTCTCCACGTCGTGATAGCCGTGCGGCGTGCGTGCCATGAAGGAAGGTGGATCGAGCGGGAACAACCCTGCCAGCGCTTCCGTGACGACTTGAGCGAAGACATTCTCGGAGATTCGGTCCCAGACGTTGCATAGGAAACGACCGCGTGTTCTCAAGACGCGGCGCGCCTCGTTGTACCCTTGGACTTTGTCGGGGAAGAACATCACGCCGAACTGGCACGCCACGATATCGAAGGCTTGGTCCTCAAACGGCAGGGCCAAGGCGTCGGCCTGCCGCCATGTGATCCGGCTATCACCATGCTGTCTCGCGGCCGCACGATCGAGCATCGGCTGGTTGAGGTCGGTCGTCACAATGCGCGCCTGCACGGGAAGCTTCGAAGCCATCGCTCGTGTAAGGACACCGGTTCCCGCCGCCGTCTCCAATACGTCCCTCGGGTCGGCCCGTGCGATCCGCGCGGCAAGATCGATGGCATAGGATTCGAAGATGAGAGGAACGAGGAACCGATCGTAGACGTCAGGAATCGACCCCGCGAACAGTCTGTCGGTGGTTTGCACGGTGCTGCTCCTACTAGGCGGGTTGGTGGCGGGCGTACGGTTGCGAGCATTCTCATTGCCCGTTGTGTCTGGAGGATGTCTCCGTGATCTCCTCACCGGCTCATTCGCTGCGTGATGAACCGCGCAAGCGGCGGCCCGGCGAGGAGCACGATCACGAGCCGCAGGGTCTGCAGCGCCATCACGAAGGACAGATCGGCCTTGCTCGAGGCCCCTATGATCGCGACCGAATCCATGCCTCCCGGGCTCGTCGCGAGATAAGCCGTCAGCGGATCGATGCCGGCCGCATGAACGAGCACCAGGGCGAGAGCGCCGCTCACTCCAATCATGGTGAGGACCGCAAGCAGGACCTGGGGCAGCACGCGGGACACGTGAATGAGAATCTCGCGCGTAAAGCCCAAGCCGACACTCCAACCGAGCAACGCGTAGCTGATGGCCAGCAGCCATGGCGGGAGCGTGATCGTCACGAGACCCGTCCCCTCCAATACCGCCCCGGCGATCATGGGCACGAGCAGCGTGCCGGCAGGAATCCGCAATCCGACGCCGAGGGCGCCGCCCAAGCCGGCGATCATCAGCGTCGCGATGAAACCGTGCCAGTGCATGACGGGAAACCAAGGCGTATCGGGCATGACAGCGCCTGGAGCGCCGAGCCACAGGCGTGCAACGACGGAAGCTATGGCCGCAACGAGCACGACACGCAGGTATTGCATGAACGCCACCAACCGGGCATCGGCACCAAAGGCACCGGACATCAACATCATGACCGAGGCCCCGCCTGGCGCCGTGCCCCACACGGCTGTCGTTCCCGGCAGTACCTTCCACCGCGTAAGCATCCAACCGAGGGCGCTGCTCGCAGTGACGATGGCCACAACCACGCTGAGGAACAGCGGCCAGTCTTTGAGAAACCTGAGCACGATATCGCCGGTGATCGCGCGTGCCACCAGACAGCCGATAATGGCCTGAGCAGCCAACACAACCAGGCGTGGCGGGCGAATCGTGCCGCCATTGCTGCCCACGACAATGCCCGCGACCATCGGGCCCAACAGCAACGCGGCCGGCAAGCCAGCCACCTCGAACAACGCGGCCAGCAGGATCGAGCTCGCTACGAGGAAGCCCCATTGCGCAAGGGGAGATGGCTTCTTGAAGGGAGTGGAAGCCCGAGGATTCGTTGGTTGCGTCATGATCTGGCGAGTCGCCGGTTTCGATTCGAACCCGGCTGTCATACCAGGGCGCGTCCAGCTTGGCCCGCCAAGACGAGGGTTGGGGGTGCGGTGAAGATGCAAGGGAATGCCCGGCGCGGCTCGCACTCGCTTCGTCATCAGGCTCGTGGGCTTCTGCACATCCGACTGCGCGGAAAAGGCGGCAGCGCCCCAGTCCGGCCAAAAATCGGAACTATTGATGGCCCCGGATCAGAACCGGGGCATTGGGCGCAGCGACGAGAGAGGCAACGCGCGGGCTGCTGCATTGCGGGGAATTGACTCGAGCTGCGGAACGCCAGCCGCCGCCCTGCAACTGCGACGCCGGCACAACCCGGTCATCCTTCATGAGCGTGTGGAATGCGCTGAGACTGCGCCTGGGCGCGGCAACCCCTCAACGTGCGGGTCCCTACCAGCACGCCGATGAGCGGCCGCTGGAGGACGAGGGCCAAGGCCGCGATCCGAGGCGGCTGTTCCTGGTCATCGGGCTGGGCGCGCTGTCGTGGGTGGCGACCTATGTCGGCATGCTCGAGCTGATCGAGTCCAACCTCGGCGATCTCCCGTTCATCCACAAGATCATCATCGGCTTCTCGGTGGCCATGCTGATGACGATGATCATCTGGCTGCTGGACAAGATGTTCTCGCCCACCGATGCCTTCACCAAGGCCTGCTACATCGCCGGCTACCTGTTCCTGTCGGTCATCTCGGTGGGCTTCGGCTTCGGATTCTACTGGAAGGTGCTAGAGAGTCGCGGCGAAGCCTCGCGCTCTGCCGAGAGCGCCATCACACAGGTGCAGAGCGCGCTGTTCGCCGCCTCGACGCGGCTCGAGCAGCTGCAATCGACGCTCGACCAGCTGACCACCGTGTCGTCCGAAAAAGCGGTGGTGGAGCGGGACAGCGGCAAGTCCTGCCCCAACAGCGGGCCCGGCGACGGGCCGCGGCGCAAGATGCGCGAGGAGGACGCGGGGCGCTTCAAGTTCGCTTCGGATTTCGTCAGGGGGCGCATCGGCACGGTCAAGTCCGACATGGCCGCGCTCGACGGCGATCTGCAGAAGATCGTCAAGGACGATCGGTCCGTCATCGACGCCAGGACCGGCAACCGCAACGAGTTCCTGCGTGGGATCAGCCGCAAGCTCGATCTCACCGTCACCGGCTTCAACGCCTTCCGCAGCGACCCGCAGCTCAAGCAGATCCGCATAGATCTGGCGGACCGCGCCGAAAAGACCACCATCACCGGCGCCAAGGGCGTGGTGATCTCCTGCCCGGACGGCCAGCTGCAGATGGCCTTGCGCGGTGTGGTGCGCGCCATTGACCAGCTGCCGGAGCTGTCAAAGCCCCAGATCGCCGCGGTGGAGGGCTCCGAGGCCACCATCGAAGCCTTCCGCCGGCTCACCACCACGTTCTTCGGACTCCTCACCTTCAAGCTGCCCCCGTCGGCCGACGAGCTGCGCGAGCTGCAGAGGAAGGCCATCCAATCGGTCGAGGGCTCCGGCCAGGCGGGCGCGCCGGGGGCGGTGCTGCGCCCTGCCTTCGCCGAGCAGGCCGCCGGGCTCGCCAAGCGCGACTATGTGCCCCTGGCGGTCGCCATCTTCGTCGACCTGTGCCTCCTGCTGGTTTCCATCGGCCGGCCGGTCAATCAGTTCATGGGGCTCGAGCGCAGCATGCGCGAGGCGGAGGACGGGCCGGTCTACCCGATCCTGGCGCGCTTCCACGACATCCACGCGGACGCCGATGCCATCCGGCATTTCGAGGTGTTTCGCGACGTCATCTTCGACCTCAACGGGCAGTATCACGTGGCGGTGCCGCTCAACATTCCCAAGGGCGCCGACGACTACGAGGATCTGCAACGCGAGGCCCATCGCCTTGGAAACTTGTGCTACGCGCTCGAAGGCAAGGGCATCCTGTCACGGCCCATGAGCTTCCTGCCGGGTCTGGTCGTACAGCGGCAGCTCAAGCGTCGCGGCAGCAAGTTCGTGGAGTGCTACGGCAATAGGCGTCCCGCCCGCTTCAAGCGCGGCTGGGAGGCCGTGAGGTCCGTGTGGTCGGAGACGGCCCACTTCGACAAGCCGGCATTCAAGGTCTACCGCTTCAAGAAGGGTGCCTGGCCCGAGTTGATCCTGGGCGCCGTGATGGGTGGGGCGCGAATTGTCGAGCCCCGCAACGTGCGCCACGCCGGCGACCATTCCTCGGGTGCTGCCGGCTTCGTGCGGCCGAACGGCCATGGCGGGCCCGCCTCGATGCAGCTGCCGGAAGAAACCTGGAACGGTGCTGAAGCCAACGGCCATTACGGCGAGGATGCGGCCTTCGGCCGCTATCAGCGGCGCCACACTGAACCGGAATTGGAGGCAAACGGCGCGGAGCACGATCCGCCCGTCAACGGCCACGAGCTCCTTGGTCGAGCCAACGGCTTCGTGTCGTACGACGCACAAGAGCCGGCTGACCGGCATGGCACCCCGAGCCCGGAGCTGGCCGCCGTAGAGCCGCTCTACGCACACGCGCCGGCGCGCTCTGCCGCCGGTTCGCCCATGCTGGGCTCACTGCGGCGCGCGTGGGCCCGCCTGCTGCCTGGTAGCCAAAATCGCCGCCACGAGGTGCGCGTGCCGCGCAGGCCGGAGCCCGGCATCGAGCCCGAGAGGATCGCCGATCGGTTCGCGCGCTCCCGCAACGGCGCCTGAAGTCCACACGCTTCGATTTCCCATAGAGCGCCGGCCGCGTCCCATCGCGCGCCGGCGCTCAATCATTATTTAACCGTAATGGCGCCTAATACTCAGGCAACGAGATGAGCTCGTGTCCCCGAGCTTCCCCGTACCCCGCGCCAGAGAGAACACAATGCGCTTGAGGCCTCCGCTTCGCGTCAGCGTGACACGGCACGAAGAGAAGGAGCAAAAGCTCCAGGAGTTCATCTACCAGCACCTGGCCGGCGCGCAGCACGGGGGCGACGCGAGCCGCGCGACTCATCTCCTCATCATCGCCCGCTCGCTGGAAAGCCCCCTCGTCAAGGCGGTCGCTGGTCTCACGAGCGAGATCACGGCTGCCGGCCTGTCGGCGCGCATGATCCTCGCCCAGGTCGATCGCGAGCCGCTGCCCGAAGAGTGGGGCCGCGCGATCACTTTCTCGCACGAGATCCGCTGGGCCAAGCACCCGCGCCTGATCGAGGCGCACGAGCAACTGGTCCTCGGCCCCGAGACCTGCTGGATCGGCGACTGCATGCGCCGCGATCCCGCCAAGTGCGATGCCTACGAGAGTTATGTCGAAGGTTGCGGCGAGGCGGCAGGCTGCGCCGCGGTTTCCTTCGAGCGCCTGTGGCTTGCCAGCCAGCCCCTGATGAGCCAGGCCGCCCGCCGGGTCGGGGGCGGGATCGGCCCCGGCAGCCCGCTGCCGATCATCGAGGCCGCCCCCCAGCCCACCGCCGGCACGCGGCATTAGCGGCCGGCAGTGGGCAATAGGCAGTTGGCAGTAGCTCGAAGGGGTCGCCGCGCGGTCTAATCTCCGCTACTGCCTGCTGCCCACTCACTACTGCCTCACCTCCCATGCGCATCGAGTACCATCGCACGCTGCTCGCCGACCGCGTTCGCAACGCGGCCTTCCAGGCGGCGCTCGCGCAGGTCATCGTCAAGGGCGAGACGACGGTGGCCGACATCGGCGCAGGGACCGGTTTCCTGGGCTTCCTGGCGGCGAAGCTCGGGGCCAAGCGGGTTGATCTCTACGAGGCGGCCGAGGTCGCCGACGTGGCGCGCAAGCTGCTGCGCCACAACCGGCTGCCCAACTGCCGCATTGCCCAGGTGCACTCGACGGACGTGGCCTCACCCGAGCGGGTCGACGTCGTCGTGTGCGAGACGCTCGGCAACTATCCCTTCGAAGAGAACATCATCGCCACGCTCAACGACGCGCACGCGCGTTTCCTGAAGCCGGGCGGGGTGGTCATTCCGCACAGCATCGAGCAGTTCGTCTGCCCCGTGACGGCCGAGCGCCTCTATCGCGAGCTCACCGCGTGGGACGACGTCGGCTACGGCCTCGACTTCGCGCCGGCCAAAGCTATGAGCCTCAACAACATCTACGTGCGCTGGCTCGCGCCCAGCGACCTGCTCGAGGGCGGCGCGGCGGCGGTGTGCTGGGACAAGGTCAGGTTCGATCGGCGCAACAAGACGACTCGCGCGGGCGAGGCCGCCTGGCGCGCGCGCAAGCCCGCCACCATCTACGGGGTGGCGCTGTGGTGGAATGCAGAGCTGGCGCCCGGCGTCGATCTCTCCACGGGGCCGCTGGCACCGCGCACGCACTGGGAGCAGCTTTACCTGCCGGCGCTCGCCCCGATTGCCGTCCAGGCCGGACAGACCTTCCGTGCCCGCCTGCGCTCCACCACGTCCGATGAGAAGGGCACCAACGTGACCTGGACCCTCACCTTGAGCGATGCCGCTGGCCGCGAGGTGCTGCGGCAGGCCCTCGACCTGGAGAAGGGGTATTTGCCGTAGTAGGCGTTCCCTCTCCCCATTCTTCTTCAGAATGGGGAGAGGGGGAAGACGCATCAGTCGTGGATGCGCATCACGGCTTCGATCTCGACGGTGATTTGCATCGGCAGCGAGCCCATTCCGACCGCCGAGCGCGCATGCCGCCCGCGCTCGCCGAGCACGGCAACGAACAGGTCCGAGCAGCCGTTGATCACTTTGGGCTGGTCGGTGAATTCAGGCACCGCGTTGACCATGCCCAGCACCTTCAGCACCTCGACCCTGGACAGCTCGCCGACGGCCACCTTGGCCGCGGCAAGCAGGCCGAGGCCGACCAGCTTGGCATGCTCGTAGGCTTGCTCGACGGTGACGTCGCGGCCGACCTTGCCCGTGGCGAAGGAGCCATCGATGCGCCGCGGCCCCTGGCCGGAAAGGTAGAGCGTGTTGCCGTTGATCTTGTAGGGCAGGTAGGTCCCGATTGGCTTTGGGACCTCTGGCAAGGCCAAGCCCATCGAGGCTAGTTTCGCTTCCGGTGTCATCGGCGTGTCTCCCAGAGTTCGCGAGGACCAGCTGCGCAACAGAAGAACTCAATGTTGACGTTCTAGCAGTCAAGAGCCCATTTCCTGGCCGGCTCCACGAGGCGCATGTAGGCAACGCTGCGGCTTTGCGGCAGGATGCGCTCAAACCCCGCAACTCGAGAGATCGCAGAAAGAGGATTTCAATGGCTCTCAAAGGCAAGACCGCTGTCGTCACCGGGTCGACATCGGGCATCGGTCTGGGTATCGCCCATGCGCTCGCCCAGGACGGCGTCAACGTGGTTCTCAACGGGCTCGGCACCGAGAAGGACAACGAGAAGGCTATCGCCGAGGTCAAGAAGCATGGCACCCGCATCGCCTTCGACCCGGCCAACATGCTCCGCCACAATCAGATCGCGGAGATGATCGCCAAAGCCGAGCGCGACTTCGGCTCGGTCGACATCCTGGTGAACAACGCCGGCATCCAGCACGTGGCGCCCGTCGAGGAGTTCCCCATCGAGCAATGGGACTCGATCATCGCCATAAATCTGACCTCGGCTTTCCACACGACGCGCGCGGCCGTGCCCGGCATGAAGAAGCGCAAGTGGGGGCGCATCATCAACATCTGCTCGGCGCATTCGCTCAGGGCCTCGCCCTTCAAGAGCGCCTACGTCTCCGCCAAGCACGGGCTCGCCGGCTTCACCAAGACCGTCGCGCTCGAGCTGGCCGAGCACGGCGTCACCTCCAATGCGATCTCGCCCGGGTTCGTGTGGACGCCGCTGGTCGAGAAGCAGATACCCGACCTGGCGAAGTCGGAGAACATCACGCTGGAGCAGGCGAAAAAACAGGTGCTGTCGCGGCAACCGACCAACCAGTTCGTCACCGTGGAGCAGGTCGCCGCCCTTGCAGCTTTCCTGGCGAGCGAGGTGGCAGCATCGATCACCGGCGCCAACTACTCGATCGATGGCGGCTGGACCGCCCAATAGCTGCAGCCGTGCCGGGCTAGAGCAGGATCGCTTCAGATGATCACATCGCCTCGAATGCAACGTCGAG
>JRHI01002654.1_pt1 | contig 11923 bp, 8 predicted proteins | sample 215371 | NCBI WGS metagenome assembly JRHI01 (sample SAMN02929681, study PRJNA255918) | sediment metagenome | biome: cave system; feature: Ice Cave; material: Sediment; isolation source: sediment from deep within a dark volcanic ice cave with no known source of... ... | reverse complement strand
GGCTGGTAGGGACCGGCACAGACCGCGTAGAGGTAGGTGGCGATCGGCGGGGTCGGCTCGAAGGCGTGCCAGCCCTCGAGCGCGGGCCCGACCGGCGCCGAGTTGGCGATCACCGCCCAGCCCTCGGGAGCCCACACCCGCAGCCGGAGCGGGGCGCGCAGGTCGGGCTGGTCGAAGCAGGTGAGGATGCGGTGGGCGTCGAAGGGCTCGAGCTGGGAGTGCAGGTAGGTCTCGCCGTCGACCGGGTCGACGAAGCGGTGCAGCCCCGAGCCGGTGCGGCCGTAGGCGCAGCGGGCCACCACCCGCAGCCGGTTGCGCTCGGCGAGGCCGTCGAGCCGGAGGCGCGACCCGTCGAACGCCTCGGCGGGCACGGGCCGGCCGTTGAGCTCGGCGCTGACCACCGCGGGCGCCTCGAGGTCGATGAACGTCGCCACCCCCGGCTGGGAGCAGCTGAACTCGGCGGTGGTGTCGCTCTCGAAGGTGTCGCCGTCCTCGAGGCGCAGCGCCACCTGGTACGACACCTCGGAGATCAGCCCGGCGCGGGTGCGCGCCTCGTCACGGGTCAGCGGTTGGTTCGGCATCAGGCGAGGCAGCGTACCGCAGCCTCACCGTGGGACGCCCCGCGCGGGGACCTCGAGCCCGGGCACCGCGGGTAGGATGCCGCGGTGACCTGCGAGATCCACCTCGACTATCCGGTCCGGAGCATCCCGCGCTACGGTCACGGCAGGCCGCCGCATCCCCGGCTGACCGCGATCATCGACCGGGGCCGCGACCGCTACCGGGGTCTCCTGGAGAGCTTCCTCGCCCACCGCGAGTGCTTCCTCCGGATCCCCCTCGACGCCCCCGACGATGCGCCCGATCCGCACTGGAGGAACGGCTGGTTCCCCGGCCTCGACGCCGTCGCGCTCCACTGCCTCCTCGCCGACAGCGATCCGGTGCGGTACCTCGAGGTCGGTTCGGGGATGAGCACCAGGATCGCGAGGCGGGCGATTCGCGACCACGGTCTGCGGACCCGCATCGTCTCCGTCGATCCGTGCCCTCGCGCGGAGATCGACGCCATCTGCGACGAGGTGGTGCGGGCACCGTTCGAGGACGTCGACGTCGCCATCGTCGACCAGCTGCGCGACGGCGACATCTTCTTCGTCGACGGGTCGCACCGGTGCTTCATGAACTCCGACGTGACCGCGCAGTTCCTCGACGTCATCCCGCGGCTGCGACCCGGAGTGCTGGTCCACCTCCACGACATCTTCCTGCCCTGGGACTACCCCCCCGCGTGGGCGGATCGCTTCTACTCGGAGCAGTACCTGCTGGCCGTCGCCCTCCTCGCCGAGGGCCCGCATCTGGAGATCCTCCTCCCGAACGCTTTCGTCAGCCTCGACGAGGAGCTGCGGCGAGTGCTGGAGCCGGTCTGGCAGGAGCCGCACATGGCCGCCGTGCAGGCCGACGGCGGCTCCTTCTGGATCCGGAGGAGCGGCCCGGGCGGCTAAGGGCGGGCCGCGTCGAGCCGGCGCTCGGCCAGGGTTTCGAGAGCGGGTGTCCCGTCGCCGGTGAGCACGGCGCGCTCGACCCGCAGGGTGAGGCGCCGCGCCTCCACCTCGAGGGTGGTGATCTGGTTGTCGAACCAGGGCCCGGAGTCGAGCCGCCATCGCACCCCCAGCGGAGCGGCGCCGGCCGCCCGCGCCAGCGCCCATGCCGGCGCCGAGGCCCCGGGAAGGAGACCGGCGCGCACCTCGCGGCGCAGCCGCCGGAGCAGGGGGTTGCGCATCGGCGAGCTGACCACCTGGTGCACCGGCGTGGCCGCCTCCGAGCCCGGCCAGTGGGCTCGGGACACGTAGCCGAAGTGGACGTCGCCGCCGAGCAGGAGCAGTGTGGAGGGGGCGGCGCCGCGACCCCCTCCGGCGACCTCGGCGACGCCGTCGAGGAGGCCGTGCAGGCTCCGCCCGAAGGCGGGCCAGTGCTCGAGGTCGATCGCCCGGCGCAGCCGCTCGCCGGCGCGCGCCGCCGCCCGTCCCCAGGCGCCGGCGCAGACCCGCTCGTTCCAGCGCTCGACGTGGTGCAGGGTGGGAGGCAGCAGCACCGGCAGCGAGCTCACCACCAGCAGGTGGTCGACGTCCCCCCGGAGCCGGTCCGCGAGCCATGCCTCGGTGGGAGCGTCGATCATCGCCCTGCACTCCGGGTCCAGCACCCGCGTGGCCCGCGAGTCGACGACCACCACGCGGGTGTGGGGGAGCTCGTGGGCGTGGCTCCAGCGCCATCGGTGGGGATGGTCGGCGGCCTCGGCGGCGAGCTCGAGCACCACCGCCGTGGCATCGTCGCCCGCGGCCCGGGCTGCGGCCAGTCCGGGGTCGTCGCGGGCCTCGGCGGCGCTGAGGTTGCCGAGGTGCTGGTACAGCCAGTAGCTCGCGAAGGCCGAGATCAGCCGCTGCCGCCACCACGGGCGGCTGCGCATCTCCTCGACCCAGGCGAGGGAGGTGTTCCAGTCGTCGTGCACCTCGTGGTCGTCGAAGAGCATCAGGTTGCCGGTGGTGGAGAGCAGCCAGCGGACCGCGGGGTGGGTCCACGACTCGACGTAGAGGCTGCGGAACTCCGCGAACTCGACCGCCTGGTCGCCGGGGAGCCCGGTTCGGTCGCGGCGCCGCACCATTGCGGCGGTCGCCGGGGGCAGCTCGTCGGCGTAGACCTGGTCGCCGATGTGGAGGAGCAGGTGGGGCCAGCGCTCGTGGGGCTCGCCGGCGATGCGCAGGGCGAGCGCCTCGAGGGCGTCGGGTCCGTGCCCGTCGGGGTGCTGCTCGGGGGTCAGCGTGTAGGGCGGGTGGTGGGGGTGTCCGACCCGGCAGGAGCCGACGATCAGCCGCAGCCCGCCGGGCCCCGGGGGGCGCAGCACGCTGGGCGGGAACGGCGACCACGGCTGCGGCCAGCGCACCTCGCCGTCGAGACGCACCTCGTAGGCGGTGGCCACCCCCTGGGTCAGGCCCTCGACGACCACCAGGGCGTAGTGCCGGCCGGCCACCCCGAAGGTGCGTGCCCGGCAGCCCAGGAGCTCGACCGTGCAGGGCGCGTCGGTCTCCACCCACACCGTGGCCTCGCCGGCGCCGAGGTGCCGGACGATGGGACCGAGGACCAGCTCCGCCAGCCCTCAGCTCCTGCTCATCAGCTGCCGCAGCACCAGCGGAAGGACGCCGCCGTGGCGGTGGTAGTCGACGTCGGTGAGGCTGTCGAGCCGCGCCAGCGCGGTGAAGGCGACCTCCGAGCCGTCCTCCGCCCGCGCGGTCACCGCCACCTCACCACCGGGGATGAGGCCGCCGGCGATTCCACGCAGGGTGTAGGTCTCGCGGCCGTTGAGCCCCAGCGACTCGGCGGTCTCACCGGGCTGGAACTGCAGCGGCAGGATGCCCATGCCCACCAGGTTGGCCCGGTGGATGCGCTCGTAGGACTCGGCGATGACGGCGCGCACCCCGAGCAGCAGCGGGCCCTTCGCCGCCCAGTCCCGGCTCGACCCCGAGCCGTACTCGCGGCCGGCGATGAGCAGCAGGGGGGTGCCCTCCGCCTGGTAGCGCGTCGCCGCGTCGAAGATGGTGGTGAGCTCACCGGTGGGCAGGTGCTCGGTGACGCCGCCCTCGCGGCCGCCGGCGAGCCGGTTGCGCAGCCGGATGTTCGCAAAGGTGCCGCGCACCATCACCTCGTGGTTGCCGCGCCGGGCCCCGTAGGTGTTGAAGTCGCGCAGCTCGACGCCGTGCTCGGTGAGGTACTGGGCGGCCGGGCTGTTCCGCGAGATCACCCCCGCCGGCGAGATGTGGTCGGTGGTGATCGAGTCGCCGAGCAGGGCGAGCACCCGTGCCCCCTCGATGTCGCCGGGCGCCTGGGGCTCGGGCGAGAGGTCGGTGAAGAAGGGAGGCTCCTGGACGTAGGTCGAGTCGGGCTGCCACTCGAACATCGAGCCGGTGGGCGCGGGGAGCAGCCGCCAGTGCTCGTCGCCCTCGAAGATCCGCGAGTACTCGCGGTCGAACATCTCCCGGCAGAGCACCCTCCCCATCACCGCGATGACATCCTCCGAGCTGGGCCAGATGTCCCCGAGCATCACCGGGACGCCGTCGCGGTCGAAGCCGAGGGGATCGGTGGTGAGGTCGATGTTGACGGTGCCGGCGAGCGCGTATGCGACCACCAGCGGCGGCGATGCCAGGTACGACGCCTTGACCTGGGGGTGGATGCGGCCCTCGAAGTTCCGGTTGCCGGAGAGCACCGCGACCACCGCGAGGTCGTCGTCCTCGACCTTCTCGGCGACCGCGTCGGGGAGCGGCCCGCTGTTGCCGATGCAGGTGGTGCAGCCGTAGCCGACCAGGTTGAAGCGCAACGCGTTCAGCGGCTCGAGCAGGCCGGCGCGCTCCAGGTAGTCGGTGACCACCCGCGAGCCCGGGGCGAGGCTGGTCTTGACGTGGTCGGGAAGGCGCAGGCCGCGCTCGACGGCGCGCTGGGCCAGCAGCCCGGCGCCGATCATCACCGAGGGATTCGAGGTGTTGGTGCAGGAGGTGATCGCCGCGATCACCACCGCCCCGTCGGTGAGCGCCCTGATGCCGTCGCCGCGGCGCCGCCCCCTCACCACGTCGGCGGGATGGGGGCTGCCGCCCTCGCTCTCCAGGGTGCTGAGCTCGTCGGCGACGGTGCCGTTGACCGGGGCCTCGACGGGGGTGCCGAACTTGGCGCAGAACGACTGCCACACCCGGCTGAGGGGAACCCGGTCCTGGGGCCGGCTGGGCCCGGCGAGGCTCGGCTCCACGCCTGCGAGGTCGAGCTCGACCATCTCGCTGAAGCGCGGCGGCGCGTCCTCGTCGGTGCGGAACATGCCCTGCTCGCGGCAGTAGCGCTCCACCAGCTCGACGTGCTCGGGCTCGCGGCCGCTCTCGCGCAGGTAGCGGAGGGTCTGCGCGTCCACCGGGAAGAGCGACGCGGTGGCGCCGAACTCGGGTGACATGTTCGCCATCGTCGCCCGGTCGGCGGCGGTCAGCGCCGACAGCCCGGTGCCGCAGAATTCGACGAACTTGCCCACAACTCCGTGCTTGCGGAGCAGCTCGGTGAGGGTGAGCACCAGGTCGGTGGCGGTGACCCCGGGCGGCAGCGCATGGTGGAAGCGGACGCCCACCACCACCGGCGTGAGCAGGAAGAGCGGCTGGCCGAGCAGGCAGGCCTCGGCCTCGATGCCCCCCACCCCCCAGCCGAGCACGCCGATGCCGTTGACCATCGGGGTGTGCGAGTCGGTGCCCACCAGGGTGTCGGGGAAGGCGATCCGGCCGCCGCCCCGCTGCCGCAGCGCGACCACCGAGGCCAGGTACTCGAGGTTGACCTGGTGGACGATGCCCATGCCCGGGGGCACGACCCGGAAGCCGTTGAAGGCCTGCTGAGCCCAGCGCAGCAGCTCGTAGCGCTCGCGGTTGCGCTCGTACTCGCGCTCGATGTTGGCGCCGTACGCCTGCGCCGAGCCGAAGGCGTCGACCTGGACGGAGTGGTCGACCACCAGGTCGACGGGCACCAGGGGGTCGACCAGGGAGGGGTCGCCGCCGGCCCGGGTCATCGCCGAGCGCATCGCCGCGAGGTCGACGACCGCGGGCACGCCGGTGAAGTCCTGGAGCAGCACCCGGGCGGGGGTGAAGGCACGCTCGCGCTCGTCGGCGCCGGCCCCCGGGGCCCACCGGGCCAGGGCCTCGACGTCGCCCTCGGCGACGTGTCGCTCGCCGCTGTGACGGAGCAGGTTCTCGAGGAGGATCTTGACCGTGACCGGGAGGCCGGAGGGGTCGCCGACACCCAGGGCGGCGAGCCGGTCCAGCCGGTACATCTCCACCCCGTCCACGCCGTCGAGCGCGGCGCGCGCCCCGAAACGATCCTCCGCCATGCGGTTGCTCCTCCCACCGGTTGACCAGCGCGACCCGAGATGATCGCACCTGCGCCCCGGGAGGAGCCTAACGGGTCCCCCGTCGTGGCCTGCTCCCGGCGAGGCCGAGCAGGCTGAGGCCGCCGAGCCCGAGGCCGAGCCCCAGCCCGAAGGGCGGGGCGGCTCCGGTCTGGGGGATGGAGGTCACCGCGGGGTGGGGGGCGGTGGTGGTCGCCGCCGGGTCGAGGGCGGCGGTGGGGGGGATGGTGCCGACCCCGCTGACCCCCGCGGCCAGGGACGCCGCTCCCGTGGCGGTGGTGGTCGCCGCCGTGGTGGTGGTCCGCGCCGACGCAGGGGCCTCGCCGGTCGACCGGGTGTTCGAGGTGGTCGGCGCCCGGTCGTGGCGAGCGCGGCCGGCGCCGTCCTCGCCCTCGGTGGTCGAGCAGCTGGTGGTGGTGGCCCTCGCCTCGGTTTCGGACTCGGACCCGGTCTCGGTCTCGGTGGCGGCGGCGACCGGGCGGCAGCGCTGCGCCGGGAGCACGGAGGCGAGGTCGCTCCCGACGGCGCCGGCTGCGGCGCAGGCCGGAGCCACGACCTCGGAGAGCGGTGACCGGGGCGGGGTGCGCTGCAGGGCCGACGCCCCCCCGCCGGAGGTGCTCAGCCCCATGAGCACGGCGCCGGCGGCGAGCAGGGACGTGCCGAGCAGACGGACGGGCAGGGAGCGGTGGAGGGACATCCCGGCTACCCGAGCAGCCGCTCGATCTCGATCACGATGAGCCGGTCCTGGCTCTCCTGCTGGCCGTTGTGGCCGCCGTCCTGGTGCTGGTCGTGGTGCTCGCCGTCCCGATCGTCGTGGTGGCGGGGGTGGTGGCACTCCTGGTCGCGGTCGTGGTCGTGGCCGTGCGACGCGGCGGCGACCGGCGCCGCCGCCGCCACCGTGGTGGCCGGGCCCTGGACGAGGATGGTCCCGGCACCGAGCAGGATCGGCATCACGAGGTGCGGTGTGCGCATGACAGCTCCTTCCCTTTGGCGTGCGGCGCGAGATGCCCCGGAGGCGGACGTGGAGGGGAGTGGGGCTGTCCGACCGGACGGACAGGCCTTTCCTGGAACGGCTGCACCGTCCGTTCGGTAACGGACTCTTTGAACGGCCGGACAGCGGGACGAGCAATCGTGAGCGAAGTGTTAACAACGCGGGCGCGACCGGGTGTCTGCGGGATCGAAGCTGACGCGGCGGCAGGTCCGCGACTGCTGTCCGGCGGAGGCCGGTGGCCGCTACCCGCCGTGGGGGACGGACATTGACGCCAGCAGCGAGGTGAGCCGGGAGTACTGGCCGCTGAGCAGGAGCACCCCGAGGGCGGCGATCAGCACCCCGCCGGCGCGGGCTGCGGGGACCGCGAAGCGGGCCAGCCGCCGCCCCAGGTCCGGCAGCGACGCGTAGAGCAGCGCGGCGACCACGAAGGGCAGGCCCAGGCCGAGGGCGTAGGCGGCGAGCAGGATCGCCCCGGCACCGGCGTGCGAGCTCACCGCCGCGAGGGTGAGCGCCGAGGCGAGATAGGGGCCGACGCAGGGGGTCCAGCCGATCGCGAAGACGGCTCCCAGGGGGAACGCCGACCAGAGGCCGGCGGCGCGCACCCGGTCGGGCAGCCGGAGGCGGGCGCCGCGCTGGAGCCAGCCGGCGCGGACCACCCCGGCGAGCGCCAGCCCCAGCACCACCATCGCCGCCCCGCCGGCGATCTCCACCGGCCGCTGCGCCTGGCGGACCTGGCGGCCGAGGCCGCCGGCGCCGATGCCGAGGAGCACGAAGACGGTGCCGAAGCCGGCCACGAACAGGAGCGTGCCCCCGACCAGGCGGCCGCGCTGGCGAGCGCGCCGCTCGGGGTCGGCGAGGTCGGCGGCGGAGATGCCGCCGGCGTAGGAGAGGTAGGCGGGGAGAAGCGGCAGCGAGCAGGGGTTGAGGAACGAGCCCAGCCCGGCGATGAAGGTGGCGACGAGGGTGGGGAGCGCGACCATGGCGGAACGCCGCCTCAGCCGAAGGTGAAGGTGTAGAGGCGGAAGCCCGCGGGCACCGCGAGGTCGACGACGTGCTCGCCCGGGCCGGTCGCCTGGAGCACGTGGCGGAGATCGGGGCCGGTGATGGTCAGCCCGGTGGCGGCGAGGTCGGGCCCGCGGCCGGCCGCCGGCACCGGAGCGCCGTCGAGGCTCACCCCCACCGTCAGCGGCGCGCCGCTGGCACTGCCCCCGACGACGTAGACCTCGCCGGCGTGGAAGCGCAGCCGGACGTGCCCGGCGGTCGCCGCCTCCAGGTACTCGGCGTGGTCGACCCAGCCGCCGGCGACGGTCGGCCTGTCGGGGGCGCGGGGGTCGCCGTGGTCGGGGTAGTCGACCCGGACGCCCTGGGCGCCGTGCTCCTCACCGTCGCCGAGGCTGCCGCGGAGGCTGCCGGCGTAGAGCTCCGGGGTGGTCTTCGAGCCGGGAGCGGGGGCGCCGGTGGCCGCGGGCGCGGCCGTGGCGCCGCCGCCGAGAAGCTGGAGCACCGCGTTCTCGGTGGTGGCGTACTCGCCCTCGCCGGCGTGGAAGAAGGCCATCCGGCCCTGACGGTCGACCAGGTACTCGGCAGGCCAGTACTGGTTCTGGTACGCGTTCCAGGTGGCCATGTCGCTGTCGAGCGCCACCGGCCAGGTCACCCCCAGCCGGCGTACCGCGGCGGCGACGTTGGCGGGGTCCTTCTCGAAGTCGAACTCTGGCGAGTGCACCCCCACGATCACCAGCCCGCGGTCGCGATAGTGGTCGTAGAGGGCGCGGAGGTGGGGGATGGTGCGGGTGCAGTTGACGCAGGAGAAGGTCCAGAAGTCGACCAGCACCACCTTGCCGCGCAGCTGATCGCGGTGCAGCGGCGGGCTGTTGATCCACCCGCGGATGCCGGCGAAGTCGGGGACCTGCTGGCGGTCGCCGGTGGGGGCGAGCGACGCCACCCCGGTGCCGCCGCCCCCCGCGCCGCCGCCGGGATCGGCGGACGGATGGGCCACCGCGACGCCGATGGCGAGGGCGGCGACCACCGCGAGCACGGCGCCGAGAGCCCAGCGGTAGGAGGGGCGGAATCGCATCCCGCCTTTCTACCCGCCACGTGTTGCGCGTGGATGGCGGGGGTGGAAGAGGAGAGGGGGTGCCCCGCCCCGGGGCACCCCTCTCGATTGTGGGTCGGGGTGTCTCTCAGCCTCTCCCGCGGCGGACGATCCACCGCCGGGTGCGGAAGCCGAGTCCGGCGACCAGGGCCACGAGCAGGCCCGCGACCACGGGCGCTCCGCCGCCCGGGGTGCCGCGCAGGTACCCGCTGAGACGGGCGGACAGCGCGCTGATGCCGTTCTCCCTGGCGGTCAGCGCGGGATGCGCCGCCCGGCCGACGGACTGGTTGAACTGCTGGCCGGCAGTGCCCAGGTAGGTGGCCTGGTAGCTGTCGTCCTTGACCTGGGTGGCGCTGCCGCCGCTGGCGGGCGCCGCGTCATCGGGCACCGGCTGGACCGCCTCGGAGCCGTCCGAGGTGGCACCCAGCATGAGGATGCGGGCCACCGACGGGGTCAGGCCCTTGGGGTTGCCCCGGTTGACGAAGAGGTAGTAGGAGCCGGGAGGTGCCACCACGCCGGTCGGCGGGGCGGTCACCGTCAGGGTGTGCGGACCCGTCTGGGTGTAGGCCAGCTGCAGGGTGCGGGTGTCGTTGTCGTTGACGTGCTGCTGGGACGGGGTGCGCATCGCCACGACCTGCTTGATCGAGGCGGGGTCGTCCACGTTCACGGTGAAGGTCGAGCCCCAGGCGACCCCGTGGGGGGCGTGGGTGATCTTCGGCCGCGGGCCGTACGAGAGGTAGGGCGGGCTCCAGATCTGGAAGCTCGGGTCCTTGTCGTTGTTCGCGGTCACACCCGGCATCAGGGTGTGGTGGGCGCCGTAGCTCGCCGGGATCGGCGAGTGACCGCCGCTCAGGACGCGACCGTCGGGGAGCAGGACCGCGGAGTTGTGATAGGTGCGGTCACGGCTCTCGGCGGCCATGTCGGTCCAGGTGTTGGTGGCGGGGTCGTAGAGCTCCGGGGTGCGGACCGGCGACTCGGTGCCGGGGTTGATCACCTCGTCCTTGTCCGCGCCGTTGAGCGCGAGCACCTTGCCGTCGGGCAGGGCGACGCCGGAGACGAACCAGCGCGGATGGTGCAGGTCGGCGCCCATCCGGTTCGACACGTTGCCGCTGCTGTCGACCGTGGTCAGCTGGGTGAAGGGCACCGCGAGCTCACCGCCGGGGGGCGGGCCGAGCACGCCGCCGTAGGTCATGATGGTCATCCTGTCGTAGGGCGGCGCCATCGGCAGAGCCACCGAGAACGGGCTGCTGCGGACGCCGAGCGGGTTGGGCCCGACCACCTCCCACTGCTTGGTCTTCAGGTCGAAGAACTGCTGCAGGGCGAAGAGCGCCTCGTCGACCGACTGGCCGAAGGGGCCCCACGACTGGCCGGCGCCGACGTAGAAGATCTTGTTGTTGGGCGTGAGGAACATGCGGGCGTTCAGCGGCAGCGTGTTCTCGGAGAGCGGCCCGGTGTAGTTCTCGGTCCAGGTGTTGGCGGCGGGGTCGTAGGTCTCGGTGCGCCGCACCTCGCTGAGCTGGGTGCTCTTGATCAGCTTGGTCACGCCACTGGCCACGAACACCTTGCCGTCCGACAGGGTGGTCGCGGTCGGGTACCAGCGGCCGTACTTCATCGGCGCGGCCGGCTGGAAGTCGTTGGTGGCGGGGTCGAAGATGCGCGCGCTGCGCAGGCCCTCGAGCTCGATCGCGCCGAGGTCGTAGGGATAGCCGTGGGCGCGGTCGAGGCCGCTGCCGGGCTCGTTGTACCAGCCGGTTCCACCGACCACGAGGAAGCGGCCGTCGGCGAGGTTGGCGAAATCGGCGCAGAACATGTCGCCGGCGTTGCCGACCCCGGTGTCCGGGGTGCAGGTCGGGTTGTGCTGGACGCCGGTGGCGGTGCCGGTCATGGCGCCGCCGACCAGGCTGCCGACGAAGCCGTCACCGGGGCGGCCGGGGACGCCGGCGACGCCCAGCGGGTCGCTGGTCTGGCAGCTGTCGCCCGGCTTCAGGTTGGGGTTGACCGCACCGCCGGTCTCGTGCCCGGGGGTGATCCAGGTCGGGACCCCGGCGCGCAGGTCGAGGACCCGCGCGCGGCTGTCGCGCGACTCCGGCGAGAGCTCCGCCGCCGAGCCGTACTGCACGTTCTCGGAGCTCTCGATACCGTTGAAGTAGAACACCCGGCCGTCCTTGGTGATCGCCTGGGCGTAGCCCACCGGCTTGCAGACGGCGCGGCCGTCGGTGCCCTTGACGCACCGCGGAGTGTTGGTTCCACCCTCCTCGAAGGGGGCGGTCCAGAAACCGACCTGGTCGGGGCTGGTGCCCGCGGGCGCCGCCTTCACCGGACCGGAGCCGGTGGTGACGGCGGCGCCGAGGACGACCAGGGCTCCGACCGCGGTCCCCATGCTGAGGCGCCACCGGTTTCCGGGGCGTCGTTCGATCATGCTCGTCCTTCCTCCTCTTCGCTGTGACGGATACGTGGCTGCTTGATGAGTAGTCGGGTTCGCGGAATCACCCCTCTGCAGTGAGAGACAGCGCCGATCACCCGGACGTTGCAATCTCCTTGTACGAGAAGGCCTTTCAGGAAACCAATGACGGGAAAGGTGGACACATGGACGCGATCGCGGGACATTGTTGTCGGGACTGTCGTATTGGACAGTCATGGTGCCAACGCCGGCCGGCCGAGTGCACCGGCCGCTTTGCTGCCGGGGGAGCGGCCCGTTCAATCGCTCACCCCGTGTGGCAGGGACCCGTGGCCTGCTCCACCGACACCTACGACGGGCCGGGCCGGCTCCACCCCCACCAGAACCCCCTCCACCTATCATGGCCGCCGATGATTCGCATCCACACCCCGGCAGCGTGAAGGCGGCCTGGCCGGGCGGCCACGTCCCCCTGGGGGCGACGTGGGATGGCGAGTAGGTTCGGCAACGTTACCTGGCCCCACTTCGGGCTGAAACGGCAGA
>JRHI01002653.1_pt1 | contig 11929 bp, 13 predicted proteins | sample 215371 | NCBI WGS metagenome assembly JRHI01 (sample SAMN02929681, study PRJNA255918) | sediment metagenome | biome: cave system; feature: Ice Cave; material: Sediment; isolation source: sediment from deep within a dark volcanic ice cave with no known source of... ... | reverse complement strand
CGCCTTTCCCGTAGCCGTGAACCGTCGTTGTAGTACTAACTGCAGGGGATCAATCTCTGGCGGGGTGGACCAGGGGCTAACGTTACGGGAGCGCAACGGCGGGGCAAGCCAACAGCTCGATCAGATCGCCCCCCTTCACCCGCCGCGTCATCATCCAACGCCTTCGCTGTCTGTCGAGGAAGGGGACGGCGCTGATGGGCGGTTGGTTCTCGCCAAGGAAGGGGTAGCATCTGGAGGCGGACGCAGCAGGTCAGACGACCCTCTACCGAGCGGTTGGGCTCAACGAAGCCCGGGACATCAACGAAGTTGGGAGCTTCAGGCTTGACCGGGCGACGGGCTATGAAGGAGGCAAGTGGTTCGCGACATCGTACGATGACGCGGTAGGTTGGGGCCGGGCGATGCAGCGATTTCCTCGCCCACGCCCTTTTCGCATCGCGGCCGTCCGGGTGCCGAGCCGGCTGCTCAGAGAGATCGAGTTTCACGAGCGCTGGGACGCCATCGGGCCGGCCTACTACGTCCGCGAGGATCAACTGCCCGCGCTTAATCAGACCAGATCGCTTACCGTTTATGACATCGTGCATGAGGCGGAGGAGGCACGATGAGCCGCACCCCTGAAGATCTCGGCTACATCGAGGCCGAACTGACGATGCGACGGACCGAAGACGGCGGGCGGACGTCCCCGATCCAAACTGGGTACCGGCCCAACTGGTGGCTCCCCGGTGAAGCCGACCACGTCTGGGCCGGCGGGTCGGTTGAGCTTGTCGATGGCGACGAGCTGGCACCGGGGGCGACCGGGGCAGTCCGGATCTATCCGTTCGTGCCGGAGGTGTGGGAGTCCGTCCCGATCGGCTCTCCGCTCGAAATGTGCGAGGGACCGGTCCTGATCGGCAAGGGGACGGTGACGCGGGTCGTCCCGACCGCCGTGCCCGCCGGAGCGCGATAGGGGAGGGATCGATGGCAAACCAGCAACTCGACCAGATCGACAGCGTGACCCTGGCCGTCATCAACAACGCGTTCGTCAATGTCTGCCGCGAGATGGGGACGGCGATGATGCGGACCAGCTACTCGCCCATCTTCAACGAGGGGCTCGACTTTTCCTGCATGCTCTTCAACACCCGCGGCGACCTGATCGGCCAGGCCGAGTTCTGCCCGACGATGCTCGGATCCTGCCAGTACGCGATGAAGTGGATGCTTGACGAGGTCGGCCTCGACGCCTTCGCGCCGGGCGACGTCTACATCCACAACGATCCCTACCGCGGCCAGTGCCACATGCCCGAGCACCTCGTCGTCAAGGCCGTCTATTGGGAGGGGAAGATCTGGGGCTTCGTCGGCAACATCGCCCACGTCGGCGAGATCGGCGGCATGGCGCCCGGTTCCTTCGCCGCCGACGCGACCGAGGTCTACCAGGAGGGCTTGCGCCTGCCGCCGATCAAGATCATGCAGCGTGGCGAGTATGTCAAAGATCTCTGGAAGGTGATCCTTTCCAACCACCGCACCCCGAAGACGAGCTGGGGCGACTACCACGCGATGATTGGCTCGCTCCACGTCGCCGAGGCCCGCGTCCTGGAACTTCTGGAGCAGTACGGCGGCGACGTCCTCTCCTCCGCCTCGGATCAGCTCCTCGACTACTCCGAGCGCTTCATGCGCGCCGAGATCGTCGAGATGCCGGACGGCGTCTACTACGCCCAGGACTGCATGGAGGACGACGGGGTGACCGACCTCCCGTCCTGGATGCGCCTGAAACTGACGATCCAGGGCGACGAGGCGATCTGCGACTGGCTCGACTCCGACGACCAGGCGCGCGGGCCGATCAACGCCACCTTCGTCGTCACCGCTGCCTCCTGCTACAGTGGCTTCCTCCACGTCATCTCCGACGAGATCCCGATCAACTCGGGCTGCTACCGGCCGATCCGGCTCGTGACCCGCCCCGGCAGCCTCGTCAACGTCAAGCACCCCGGCCCCTCGGTCGGCGGCAACACGGAGACGCACCCGCATATCCAGAACGTCGTGTTGCGGGCCCTGGCGGGCGCGGTGCCGGATCGCGTCCAGGCCGGTGAGGGCGCGACCTCCTGCAACTTCCTCTTCGGCGGGGTTCACCCGGAGTACGGTGACTACTACACGAACTACCACATCGAAGGCAGTGGCTGGGGCGGCACCGTCGACCACGACGGCAACGACGTGCTCTGCCCCAACAACGGCAATTGCCGCAACACGCCCGTCGAGATCCTGGAAACCAAGTACCCCTTCGTCGTCCAAGAATACCGGCTCCGCAACGACTCCGCCGGTCCCGGCCGCTTCCGGGGCGGGCTCGCCAGTTCGCGGATCTTTCGCGTTACCGCGCCGGAGATCACCGTCAACGCCCTTTTCGACCGGACGAGGACGCAGGCGCGCGGGATCTTCGGCGGGGCGCAGGGGACGAGCGGCGGGATCTTCATCAAGAAGCAGGGCGATACGGCGTTCCGCCGCTTCTCCGAGGTCTTCGGCACCGTCTCGGATTCGAAGTTCACCCGCGTGATCGTGACCGAGGGCGATGAGATCATGCTCAACTCCGCCGGCGGCGGCGGCTACGGCGACCCGCAGCAGCGCCCCCGCGATCTGGTCGCGGAGGACCTGCGGCAGGGGTTCGTCTCGGCTGAGGCGGCCCGGCGGCAGTATGGCGACAAGACCTAATGGACGACGAGGAAAGCCGCCTCGTCACCGGCCATGTGGGATGGACCCGTCTCTGGACCGAGGAGGCTGACTGATGTCCCGTTGGATCGAGAGCGATGCGCAGTGGTACGAGCAACGGATGGTCCATTGCGCCTGCTGTGGCCGCCTGATCGCCAAGCACTTCCTGGTCTCGGAGGTCGCCGGCGAGCGCACGATTTTCTGCAGCGAGAGCTGCGAGCGGCTCTACCGCGACTACGTGCTGCCGGTGCGTGGCCGCGACTACCGGCCACCGACAGATGTGCTTGAGCGGTACGATGAGTTGATGGCGACGTGATCGCCCTCACCCCCTGGGCGCGGGCCCAGGGGGTGAGGGCTTCCGTCGGGCGCCGGCCGCCGCTCGGTATCACGCCGTCAGCGGGTGCGTCTCGGCCGTGGTCATGAACTCGACCGTCCGGTCGAAGTCGACGATCCCGGCGTCGGAGCCGAGCCCGGTAATGACGAGGGCGGCGGCGGCCGTGCCGAGACGGCCGGCCTGCTCCAGGTCCCAGCCGAGCGAGAGACCGACGATGAAGCCCGCGCAGTAGGCGTCGCCGCAGCCGGTCGAGTCGACGACCGGCACCTTGAACGCCGGGATCCTGATCTCTCCGTCCCGCGAGGTGATGCTGCTCCCCTCGCCACCCATCTTGAAGATGGTGTGCCCTACCCCGCGGTCGAGGAAGAAGCGGATCACGTCCTGCCGGTCCTGGAGACCGCAGATCAACCGTGCCTCGTCGAGACCGGGCATGAAGTAGTCGACGTACGGCAGGCACGGCTCAATCACCTGGAGCAGATCCGGCCGCGGAATGGCGATCAGGTCGAGTGTCGTCGTGACACCGTGCCGCTTGGCGAACTCCAAGACGCGCCGGCTCGGCTCGCCGTCAAACTTCGGCATCAGGTAGGTGCCGCCGAGGTGGAGGAACTGGGCGTTCGCGATCGCGTCGAGGTTGACGTCCTCGTACGTCAGCTCCCCATTCGCGCCAAGGACGTGCAAGGCCGGCCGCTCGCCGTTCGGCCGGATCGGCAGCATCGTCGCTGACGTCTGCACCCCCTGCTTGATCTGCAGGTTCGCGGTGTCGATCCCGTAGCGTCCCATCGTGTCGAGGATGAACTGCCCGGCCGCGTCCCGCCCAATCGCGCCCATCGCGACGACGTGCGCGCCGAGCTTAGCCAGATCGACGCTCGTCCCCGCCGCCGTGCCGGCCACCGTGAGACGGATCTCGTCGAGCAGATCGACGTCCTGCTTGGGCGGGATCCGCGTCACCGGCCGCCCCAGCACGTCGAGGATATGGATGCCCAGGCTGACCACAGCCGCCATGAACCCCCTCCTTCAACCCGATTGCCGGCAGAACCCGGATCGACGCACCGAGCTTCCTCGCAGGCTCGGCATCTCGTTCCGTGTTCCCCGGGTCACCGCAGCCGACCTGACGCGGGTCTGAAGGTTCGCGCTCACGGACATAAGGCAAGGTTCCGTCCAGGCACAGGAGGGACTTCACAGTTCAGAACCGCCCGCGATGAATCATTCACCGCGTCCGGAAGCGGCATTGCTCGGGCACAAGCAGGCAGGACTGTAACGTCCCGCGGCACCTTGCCTAAGCCCGAGAACGTCGCACCTCATTGCGGCGTTTGCCATCGGGTGACGGTCGGGAGTTGTGCGAGCTGCTCATCGAACGTGGCGAGATGCGTGCCTGGTGCTTCACACCGGGCCGCGACGATTGCATCCGCGAACTCGAGCTTTGGATTGGCGACATAGATCTCTAGCGCCCGCAGGTAGAGACGCTTCTCCCCACGGCCCAGCTTGAGTCCAGGCAGGCGCAGCAAGGGGATGAGGTAGGCAGCGATATCAGTCGGAGCGAGGTGATAGTGCTTCTTGGAGGCAAGGACGTAACAAACCTCGTGCAACACGACCTCGCTGGTCGTTGCCTCCTGGTCGCCACGCTCCATCCCGTCGAAGAGCGCCGACGCGATGGCCTGCATTCGTGCCGTCTCCGGCGTCGTCGGCTGCACCAGGTGGCGCAGGAAGATATTCGCGTCCAGGAAGATCACTGGCCTTTGAGTTCCGGGGCGATCCGGTCTGCTCCCTCCTCGAACGCCTCGACGATTTGTTCATCAAAATCCACCGTCTCTCGTCCCGGGAGCGCTGGGACGATCCCGCGCAGATCAGCGACCCGGAAGCGAACGGGGTGCAATTCGACCTGCCCGCCGTCAGTAAAGACGAAGGCAACCTTATCAGGGGCATCGACGCCAAGGCGGCGGCGCACATCGACCGGGATGGTGACCTGCCCTTTGCGACTGATAGTGGAAACGAACTCCTTCATAGGGTCTCCAAGTGTACAGCGAGTGTTCATCGGTAAAGACATGGTAGCAAGAGCGTTACCTCATGTCAATGATCAAAATCGTTGGTCACCGGGCCGCACCGCGTCGAGCCGGTGAGCGGTCGCCGAGGGACGAACACCGGTGGCTGGACCCGGTGGCGAGGCGGGGCGCTAGCGTCAGTGGTGCATCAGCTATACTTCACTGCGGAGAACAATCGTTCGAGATGCACGGACACGACTTTAGGGAAGTCGAACCGGCGTTAGCCGGTTGATGATGATTGAGCGCTGGACTTCAGTCCCGCGTCAGACCGGCCACCACGTCGCCGAGCGGCGCGCCGTTAGCTCCCATCACGCCCACCAGCGTCACCCCCGCCCGATGCCCGTCCGCGCCGAAGATCACGATGCGGTCGAGCGGGAGCTCGACCCACACGGTCCGGCCGAGGGTTCGTCCGTCGCCCGCCGACACCTTCGCCTTGAAGATCTGCCCCCCTCGCTCGATCGCCAGCAGCGCCTGTCGCCCGATCGTGATCGAAGTGCGGACGAGCTGGGCCTCGATCGCCGCCGGCACCGGCTGCGCCGAGACGCGGACGTGCTCCGGCCGGATGCCCACCGTCACCTTCGCCTCGTCGGCCGTGCCGGCAACGGGCACCGGCGCCGGGAAGAGCGGGGAGACCAACGCCAGCCCGCCGGCCTGCCGCTCCAGTGTCGCCCCGAAGAAGTTCATACCGGGGTTGCCGAGGAACCAGCCGGCGAAGACGTCGGCCGGGTGGTTGTAGAGCTCGCGCGGCGCGTCGCACTGGACGATCTTGCCATCCTTCATCAGCGCGATCCGGTCCGCCAGCGTCATCGCCTCGGTCTGGTCGTGCGTGACGTAGACGATCGTCTGGCGCAACTGCTTGGTCAGCTCCTTGAAGGCGCGTTTGAGCTGGAGCTTGGCGTTGGCGTCGACGTTCGTGATCGGCTCGTCGAACAGGATGATCCGCGGCTGCCGGGCGACCGCCCGCGCCACCGCCACCTTCTGCCGGGTGCCGTTGTCGAGCTGGGTGATGTCCTTGCCGATGCTCGATTGCAACCCGAGGATCTCGACGACCGTGCCGATCCGCCGCTCCCGCTCGCTCTTCGGCAGCTTGTCGGAGATCAACGGCAGCTCGATGTTCCGGTAGACGCTGATGCCGCGATAGACAACCGGGTACTGGAAGACCATTCCGATGTCGCGCTGGCTCGGCCTGAGGCGGGTTACCCGCTGGCTGCCGAAAAAGATCTCGCCGCGGGTCGGTTGCTCCAACCCCGCGACCATCCGCATCAGCGTCGTTTTGCCGCACCCGGACGGTCCGAGCAGGCAGGTCACCTCCGACTCGGGGAACGTGAAGGTAACGTCGTCGACCGCCACCAGATCCTTGAACGTCTTGGTCAGCCCCTCGACCCGGATCTCAGACATCGCTCGTCGCCGCCCCCTCTCCGATCCGGGCGCCGTCGGGACCGAAGACCACCAGATCGGCCGGATCGAGCGAGATGGCCGTTTCCTCCGGGATTGCCGCCGGGTGCGCGTCGTGCCGGACGATGGTCGTCAACGGCGTGCCGCGGGCATCGAGGTAGACGATCTCCTCGCCTCCCAGGTCCTCCCGAAGCAGGACGCGCACCGGCAGGCGCAGGGAGTTCCCCACATGGTTCGAGCCGCCGTCGACGGCGATGCTCTCCGGCCGGATGCCGACCCGGACCGGCGTCTCGGTCATCGCCTCGGAGCCGCCGGCAAGAGACCGCATCGGAAACTCGAAGAGGTCCGTCGCGCACCAGACCGCCGCGCCGCGCGGCGCCAGTGTCCCGGCCAGGAAGTTCGCGTGCGGAAAGCCGAGCAGCGCCATCGTCTCGACGCGGCTCGGGGCATCGTAGAGGCGCTGCGGCGGTCCGCTCTCCGTGATCCGGCCGCCGGCGAGGATCGCCACCTGGTCGGCCAGGGTCAGCGCCTCGATCGCGTCGGAGGTCGTATAGATGAAGGTCGCGCTCCAGGTCTCCTGAAGCTGTTTCAGGTCGTCGACGAGCTGCTCGCGCAGCTTGAAGTCGAGCCCCGCCAGGGGATCGTCGAGGACGAAGAGGTCGGTCTGCTTGGCGATGCCGCGCGCGATCGCGATCCGCTGCTTCTGCCCGCCGCTGAGCTGATCCGGTCGTTTGGCCAGGAGATCGCCGATCTTGAGCATCGCCGCGGCCTGTCGGACGGCCGGCTCCATCTGCTCCCGCTTCACCCCCGCCAGCTTGAGGGGGTAGGCGATGTTGTCGTGGACGCTGAGGTGCGGGTAGAGCGCGAAGGATTGCGGCACGTAGCCGATGCTGCGCTCCGCCGCCGAAACCCGCGTGACGTCCTCGCCGCGCAATCGGATCTCGCCGTCGGTCGGGTGCTCCAACCCCATCAGGAGGCGGATCAGCACCGTCTTGCCGGAGGCCGGCGGCCCGTAGACGACCATCAGGTTGCCCGCGGCCACCGTCAGGTCGAGACCCCGCAGGATCGAACGGTCGCCATAGGTCTTGGCGATCTGGCGGAGCTCGATGACGGGAGGCTGGTCAGCAAGCGGCAGGGACACGCGCTGTTCTCCAGGATCTCAGGCGGCGATCGGCGGCTAACGACTGCGGTCGATCAGGGTCGGTGCGAGATAGATGCCAAGACCAAACACGACGGCCACGATGACCCAGGTCAGGACGAGCAGCTTCATCGACTTGGCGAAGCTCGCGGCGGGCGGGATGTTGCCAAAGGCGATCTGGAGGAACGCGGCGACCACTAGTAGCGGCAACCCGACACGGTAGAGCGCCCTGCTCCACGGCTGCCCGATCAGCACAAACCCGACGAACATCAGCGCGATCAGGACGGCCTGAAACCGCGCCGCAAACGGCAAGCTCCGCTTTGGCCGAATCGTCGGTTGGGATTGTGGATCGAGCACGGTTCTGGTCCAATTCCGTCAACGGCGCGGGGGTTCAGCCCCGCGCTCATCCGACCAAGCCCCGCAGGGGCTGAGAACGACGCGTTGGTTGCCAGGTGCAGCCCGCTTCAGCCGGCTTTGTCGGTTCGGCGCGGGGTCTTGCGCTCCGCGTCCGCACGCCTGCCGTCAACCACGCCGCACCGCCCGACCGCTTTCCCCGCTCAGCGCCCTACACCTCGCCGCGCACCGTGCCGAACGTCATCCCGACCAGCAGGTAGCGCTGGAACAGGAAGATCATGACGATCGGCGGCAGCATGTAGATCAGTGAGAGCGAGGCGATGAAACTCCAGTCGATGCTGCCGCCCTGGACCACCCCGGTTGCCAGCATCACCGGGATCATCGTCGTCCCCTTCCCACCCAGAATGTAGTTGAAGAGGAACTCGTTCCAGACGAAGATTAGGTTGAAGATCGCGGCCGCCACGAGCCCTGGCTTGACCTGCGGCAGCACCACCCGGAAGATAATGTGGAAGCGCGAGCCACCGTTGACCAGCGCCGTCTCGTCGTAGCGTAGCGAGACGCCGTCCAGGAATCCCTTGAGGATCCAGAGCGAGAACGGGATGCAGAACATCGCGTAGAAGAGGAGCATCCCGTGCAGCGTCTTGTTCCAGTGAAAGGCGTTATACATCATGAAGATCGGCACCACGACCGCCGCCGCCGGCACCATCCGCACCGAGAGGAGCAAGAACATCAGAAAATTCGTCCCCATCGGTTTGAAGCGGGAGAAGCTGTAGGCCGCCAGGAACGCGACGACCAGCGCGATCAGCACCGCGCCGATCGAGAGGACGAAGCTCATCTTGATGTAGTCCCAGAAGTTCGGCCGGTTGAAGACGTCGCTCACATGCACGAAGGTGGGCGAGAAGATCCACTTCGGCGGCCAAGCGACCAATTCGCCGGTCGACTTAAACGCCGCCAGAAAGATCCAGAGCACCGGCAGGAAGAAGGCGATCGCGATCAGCCAGAGCACCAGGTGATACAGGTGCTGCCGCCAGGTGAGATCCGAGCGTGAACGCTTCATCGCAGCGCTCCCCTCGTTTCACGATAGTTCAGCACATAGAGATAGATCGACGTGAAGGCGATGGCGATCAGGAGCGTGATGACGGCGATGGCCGAGGCGTTCCCGAGCTGATACGCCTCGAATCCCTGGCGGTAGAGCGTGAGACCGATGAACTCCGTCTTGTTCCCCGGTCCGCCGCGGGTCATGAGGTTGACCAGGTCGGTCGTCTTGAAGGCGTCGATCGTCCGGAGCAGAATGCCGAGCATCAGGATGAACTTGCCGTGGGGCAGGACGATGTACCAGAGCCGCTTCAACCAGGGTAATCGGTCGATCTCGGCGGCCTCCAGCTCCGCCTTCGGCACGGAGCCGAGCGCCGCCAGCGTCATCAGGATCATGAACGGTGTCCACATCCAGACGTCGACCGCGACCGTCGCCCAGAACGCGTAGTCTTTATTCCCCAGGAAGTCGTAGGACTGCCCGGTGAGCTGTTTCGCGTAGTAGTTGGCCACGCCGAAGGTCGGGTCGTAGATCAGGCGGTAGAAGGTGCCGACCGCCACCGGCGGCAGCACCATCGGCGTGAAGAGGAGCGTCAGCGCCAGGCGCCGACCGGGCATACGGGCACTGCCCCAGAAGAGCAGCCCGAGGAGGACGCCGAGCATCGTCGCCAGCCCAACACTGCACAGCATGAAGGTCAGCGTCCGCCCCAGCGTGCCCCACATGACCGTGCTCGCGAAGAACTTCTGGAAATTCTCGAGCCCGATGTACTCGGCCGGGCGCGCTGCCGTCAGCTTGAACCGGTAGAAGCTCACGCCGACCAGCCAGAGGAGCGGGATAATATTCCAGACGATGAAGAAGCTCAGGATCGGCACCAGCAGCAGCGCGGGAAAGAACCGGCTGTCGTCCAGCGCGCGCGCGCGCCGCGCCCACGGCCGCACCGTCCGCGTCTCCGGCGCAACCCCGATTCGATCGAGCTGCGTCCCGACCTGTGCCATGACCGCTCCAGGGGTTAGGGGGCAGGAGACAGGGGCGTCGTCGTTCTCCTGTCCCCTGTCCCCTGTCCCCTGCGTCGCTAGCCGTTCAGGTTGCTGTCTTTGCAGGCGGCCGACGGCTGGACGCTGGTGCGCTTGCCATCATAGAGGATCTGCTGCTGCGTGCAGGCGGCGTACTTGAGGGCCTTCATCGGGTCCTTCACCACGTCGGTGATGTAGGCGCTGAAGGCCTCCTGCTGCGCGGCGAGCATCTCCGAGTAGTTCGGGTCGTGCCAGAAGTCCTTCGAGTGGTTGTTCTGGATCATATACTTGAACGCGCGGAAGTGCGGCTGCAGGTCCTCGAAGCCCGGCGCGTTGAGCGCGTCCTTCGTGCAGGGATCGCCGCCGCGCTTGGCGAACTCGGCCTGGGTGTCCTTGCTGAACCACCACTTCATGTAGTCGATCGCGACCTGCATGTGGTCGGCGTCGTTGAAGGCGTTGATCACCCACGGCTGACCGCCGAGCGTGTAGACGCGCTTCAGCGAGCCGTCCGCCTGCTTGAAGCCCGGCGGCGGCACGATCAGGACCTTGTCCTTGGTGACCGGCAGGGCCGCGTCCTTCGGCTTCGACGGGTCCTTGTCGTCCACGTTGAGCATCTGGGGGCCGACCGCGCACCACTGCCAGCAGGTGGCCAGCTTCCCGGCAGTGAAGGCGTTGACCTCCTCGCCGATCCCGTAGTTGCTGGCCCCCTGCGGCGCGTACTTGAGGAAGTTCTTGTTGCGCGCCAGCCCCTTGGCGTTGATCTCCGAATCGAGGACGCCCTCGACCTTGTACGACCCGACGTCGCCCTGGATGATCTCGCCGCCCGTCGAGAACATGAACGGGTAGGCGTAGCACGAGACGAAGTCGTAGACCTTGGACCATTGGAGCCCGGTTCCCCACAGCCCTGTGTCCGGCCGCGTGAAGAACTTGGCGATCCGCTCGAACTGGTCAATGTCGACCTTCTCCCAGTCCGCGAAGGTCTGGGGCAGGTCCTCGCCGCTGTGGGCGGTCTTGTAGGCGTCGCGCTCCTTCTGGTCCGCGAAGAGGTCCTTGCGGACGAAGAGGCCGATCACGTCGCCCTCTTGCGGAAACCCCCAGACCTTGTCGGAGCCGTCCGGGTAGATCCGGTAGCCGATGGCGGCGGCGTCCTCGAACTGGATGTTCAGGTCTGGGTTCTTGGCGATGATGTCGTTCAACTGCACGATCCAACCCGGCTCGGCGAGGGCGCCCAGCCACTGGCTATCGGAGATGATGATGTTGTACTGCTGCGACTTCGTCGACAGCGACGCCGCCGCCTTCTGGAAGAGCTGATCGAACGGCGACTCCTCGAAGGCGAAGCTGACATCGTAGCCGAGCTTGGCCTTGGCGTACGGCTTGAACAGCTCGGTCGCCATCGTCACGCTCATCGCGCTCGGCGGCCACCCAGCGATCCCGAGGATCGTCATGTTGATCGACTTACCCTTGAGCGGGCTGTCCTGCGCCGCCGCCTGGCGCAGGGCCGGGCCGGCTGCCAGAATGCCGGCGAGCGCGGTCGCGCTCAGCCCGAGGGCGAGCCCGCGCTTGAGCGCCTCGCGCCGGCTCAGACGGCCCTCCATCACCGCGCGCATGAGCTCCGCGTGGGCGTGCGACAACTCCTGGGGCTCGCGTGTCGTCACTCGTGGCTCCTTTCCCGATGCTTCGCCTGCCGTGGCGCGTCCTCGCGCCCGCCGTAGCAACCGCACCCACCGTCGCCGTCGGCTTCTGCGCTCGGCCGTGGTATGTTCTGCCCACCGTTCAGATGCGCCGATCCGGTCGGCGCCCAAGCCACCCCTCGTTCCGCGCTGTCAAATTGTCAAGGTTGCCTGCCGAGGCTTGCACAGGATTCGGAACGCTAGCAAAGGGCGAAAGGCGCTGTCAAGTAGCGAAGGATCGAAGACCAGGGCTGTGTCAAAGTCGACGCGTCGCGGCCGTTGGCCG
>JRHI01002651.1_pt1 | contig 11930 bp, 9 predicted proteins | sample 215371 | NCBI WGS metagenome assembly JRHI01 (sample SAMN02929681, study PRJNA255918) | sediment metagenome | biome: cave system; feature: Ice Cave; material: Sediment; isolation source: sediment from deep within a dark volcanic ice cave with no known source of... ... | reverse complement strand
CCGCCACACCGAGCGCGCTCCCAACCTGGCGCACGGTGGTGTTCGCGCCGCTCGCGACGCCCGACTTCTCCCGCCCGATGTCGGACAGGATCACGTTCGTGAGCTGCGACGTCGCGAACCCGATCCCGAACCCGTAGAACACGAAACCGGGCAACAGGTCGACGAACGTGAGGCCGGGACGGATCGCGAGCGCGACGAGCAGGAGCCCGAGCGTCTCCGAGGCGAGCCCGACCTGCACGACGCGCGTCGTACCGATGCGACGGGTGAGCCGGCCGCCGAGCTGCGCCCCGGCGATCACGAACACCCCGGTCGGCAGCATCCAGAACCCGTTCGCCTGCGCCGAGAGGTGCTTGGCGTCCTGGAGGAATACCGGGAGCACGAAGATGAGGCCGAACTGCCCCATGGCGAGCACGGCCGTGGTGAGCAGGCCGTAGCGGAAGCTGCGGTGGTGCAGCTCGCCGAACTCGAACAGCGGCCCCTGATCGCGGCGCTCCTTCGCCTGTTCGACGATCACGAACGAGATGAGGATGAGCAGGGCGATGACGAAGATGAGTGGAATGGCCGAGACCCGCGCGTGCGCGGGCCACCAGCGCAGCCCCGCGATGGTGAGCGGCTTGAGCGGTCGCCACCACCCGTAGGTCGCGCCCTCGCTCAACGCGAAGACGAGCAGGAACATCCCCGCCGCGATCATCGCCGCGCCCGGGAGGTCCATCTGCACGCGCCGGGCGGCCCGCGTCCCGCGCCGCATCACGAGCATCGCACCGACGATCGCGATCGGGGTGATGATGACGTTGATTCCGAACGACCATCGCCACGAGTAGTTCGTGGTGAGGAAGCCACCGACGACGGGCCCGAACGCGGCCGCGGCCCCGGCGGTCGCGCCCCACGCCGCGAACGCCGTCGCGCGCTCCCGTCCGCGGAACGTGGTGGAGAGGATGGCGAGCGTCGTCGGGAGCATCAACGACGCGCCGATCCCTTCGATGATCGCTTCACCGAGGACGAGGCTCGGGACCGACCACGACAGCGACGCGAGCAGCGATCCCGCCCCGAAGAGCGCAGCGCCGATAGTGAACACCCGTCGATGGCCGTAGAGGTCGCCCAGACGGCCGCCGATGATCAGCAGCGTCGCGAACGTCAGCGCGTAGCCGGTGACGACCCACTGCAGGCTCGGCAGCGTCGTGTGGAACTCGCGCAGGATGGTCGGAATCGCGACGTTGAGAACCGAGTTGTCGAGCACCACGATGAACGCCGACATGATGACGATCACGAGCGTGATCCACCGGCGCGGGTCGTCGGTCTCGGTCGGGACCGGGATCGTGGTTGCCGTCATGGGCGGACCGCACGATCGGGTCGATCGTGGTCCGCGGTTCCGCTCTGCTCGAGCCGCATCATGAGCCGTTCGAACGCGGGCAGCGCGTCGAGGATGCGACGGCGGTCGTCGGCGTCGAGGTCGCCGAGCGCGGCGTCGAGCACGCGGGCGCTGGAGTCGTTCCACGCGGTGATGCGTTGCCGGGCCTTGCCCGTGACCCGCAGCCGCGCGGCCCGCGCGTCGGCCGGGTCGCGCTCGCGGGCCAACAGCCCGGCCTCGGTGAGGCCGCCGACCAGGGTGCTGATCGTGTTCGGCGCCAGCCGGAGCACCTCGGCCGCCTCCCGCACCCCGATCCCAGGCTGGCCGTCGACGAAGTGGAGGAGCTCGGCCTGGCTCGGCGACAACGGCGAGAACGGCAGCGTCCGGACGATCATCCGTCGCAGCACCCGCCGCAGATCGTTCACGACGCGGAACAGGCCTGCGCCCGACGCGACGACGGGGTCGGAGCCGGCGGGGGACCGGGAGATCACCGAACGGAGATTACCTCGGTGACAGAGGTATCCGCGCTCGGATTCCTGCGCTGGAGTGGTCCCGCCGCAGCGGCCCGTAGTCTTCGGGCCGGACGGGCCCTCCATCGTGTGACGTCCAACCGCTGAGCAAAGGGGTCGAACATGGACACGAAGGTCGACGAGATCGCGGACGGCATCTACCGGTTGTCGACCTGGGTCGAAGAGGTCGCGCCACCCGCCGGCTTCACCTTCAACCAGTTCCTGGTCGATGCCGAGCAGCCGCTGCTGTTCCACACCGGGCCGCGCGCGATGTTCCCGTTGGTGTCCGAGGCGGTCGCGCGTGTGCTGCCGGTGGAGCGCCTCCGCTGGATCACGTTCGGCCACGTCGAGTCCGACGAGTGCGGGTCGATGAACGACTGGCTCGCCGCGGCACCCGACGCGCAAGTGGCGCACGGGATGGTCGGCTGCATGGTCTCGCTGAACGACATGGCCGACCGTCCGCCCCGGCCCCTCGCCGACGGGGAGGTGCTCGATCTCGGCGGGAAGCAGGTGCGGCACATCGATACGCCGCATGTCCCGCACGGCTGGGAGGCGCGCGTGCTGTTCGAGGAGACGACGGCAACGCTGCTGGGCGGTGATCTGTTCACGGCGATCGGCAACGGGCCCGCCGTGACCTCCGACGACATCGTCGGTCCGGCGATGGAGGCCGAAGCCATCTTCCGGGCCACGTGCCTCGCCCCCGATACTGCCGCGACGATGCGACGGTTGGGCGACCTGCAACCGGCCACCATCGCCCTGATGCACGGATCGTCCTATCGCGGTGACGGCGCCAAGGCGCTCGACGACCTCGCGACGGCCTATGAGCAGCAGTACCTCACGCCCGCCTGATCGCGGCGGCGCCGGTCACTCGGGCTGGAACGGCCCGCGGCCCATCTGCTCCCGCACGGTGACGACGGGCGGATTGGTGAGCGTGCGACGCTGCCAGTTGGCGCCGTCGACAACAAGGGTGTGGCCGGAGATGAAGCGCCCGTAAGGGGACGCGAGAAACGTCGCGGCCCAGCCGAGCTCCTGGCGTTGCCCGACCCGCATCGCGGGTTGGCACAGGTCCTTGTCGCTGATGCGGTCGAGGTTGCCGCGGATGTCGCTCGTCATGTCCTCGTGGGGGAAGAGGCCGGGCACGAGCCCGTTCACCTGGATTCCGTACGGTCCCCACTCGACCGCGAGCGACTCCGTGAGGTTCTTCACGCCCGCTTTGGCCGCGGCGGAGTGCGCGAAGCCCGGCCCACCGGTCCACGCGTAGGACGCACCGATGTTGACGATGGACCCCGGTGTGCCCGCCGCGATGTGCCGGCGGGCGAACTCACGCGCGCAGAAGAACGTGCCGTTCAACGTGATGTCGACGACGGTGCGCCACGCGTTGGGTGACATGTCCTCGGCCGGCACCGGGAAGTTGGCCGCGGCGTTGTTCACGAGCACGCCGGGAAGGCCGAACGCTTCGGTGGCGTCGTCGAAGGCGCGCGCGACGTCGTCGGGGTCGCGGATGTCGCAGCGGACGGCACGCACCGGGCCGCCGAGCGCGCCCAGCGCGTCACGGCCCGCGTCGAGGTGCTCCTCCTTGCGGCTCGCGATGACGATCGACGCGCCGAGGCGGGCGAACTCGGTCGCGATCGCCTTGCCGAGGCCGGTGCCGCCACCGGTCACGAGCACGGCCACGTCGTCGAACGTGCCGGGCTTGAGCGCGGTGTCGCCGGCCGGCGGGGGCTCCGGCAACCCGATCCTGTCAGTCATACCGGTGCCTCCCTCTCAGCTCCCGGTGAACCGCGGCGCACGATCTTCGGCACGCGCGGCCCGGAGCTCCGCGAAGTCGTCGCTCTTGTTGATGAACGTCTGGTAGATCATCTCGTCGGTCATCGCCGAACGGATCTGCGGCACGGCGAGGTGCTTGATCACTTCGCGGGCCATCTTCACGGTGACCGCCGGCGCCGCCGCGATCTGCTCGGCCATCTCCCGCACGACCGTGTCGAGGTCGTCGGCCGGGACGACCCGGCTGACGATCCCGTGAGCGAGGGCCTCACCGGCCGACAGCACGCGACCGGTGAGCACCATGTCGCTCACGACGCCGTGACCGGCCATCTCGTAGAGCACCGCGACACCACCGGTGTCGGGGATCACGCCGTACGTGACCTCGGGAAGGCGGAAGCGCGCGTCGTCGGCCGCGACCCTGATATCGCAGAGCAGCGCACGCTGGAACGAGCCGCCCATCACCCAGCCCTTGCACGCGACGATGACCGGCGCGTCCACCTCCCAGAGCTTCTGGATGCCGCGGTGCCCCCGCCGCATCAGCTCGTGGTGCGACAGCTCGACCTTCAGGTTCCCGACCGAACCGACGTCGCGGCCCGATGAGAACGACTTTCCTTCGCCCCGCCAGATGACGGCCCGAATGTCGCGACGCGACGCGAGCTCGGCGACGATGTCGAACAGCTCGACGTCCATCGCGTCGTCGAACGCGTTGTGCTTGTCGGGGTTGTCGTTGGTGATCGTGGCGATCGGTCCGTCGACGTCGAGCCGGACCCGTCCTTCCATGCTTCCCCCGTTCCTGGATTGCGAGATCTGGTCGAGCGAGCGGCGGCGTTCACTCTCGCACGTCTACGTCGCGGCGTGCTCCGGGTGAAGGACGAGGGTGACGATCTCGAACGGCGTCACGTCGAGGGCGACCCGCGTCCCGTCGACAGGGACGGGTTGCTGGTCGCGTTCGAGCAGATCGGTGCGAGCAGCCCGGGCGAGCCGCCGCGGGACCCGCACGGTGACAGGCCCGCGGCGACCCCACGACTCGTAGAGGCGCAGCACGAGCGCACCGTCCGGCGCGTCGCAGTCGGGCTGCTTGACGACCTCGAGCACGACGTTGGGCGCGTCGAGCTCGATCAGCGAGTGCGATCGCGGGCGCGGTCCCGATCGGGGAGCAACCGGTACCGCGCGCAGCGGGACGTTGAGGTCGTAGCCGGCGTCGATCACGCCCGCGTCGCGGAGGTCTCCGGAATGAGGCAGCAGCCGGTAGGTGAATCGGTGCCGGCCCCGGTCGGCGACGGGGTCGGGCCACGTCGGGGCCCGTAGGAGCGAGAGCCGTATCACGTTGCCGCGTATGTCGTAGCCGTACTTGCAGTCGTTGAGCAGCGCGACGCCATAGCCGGCCTCCGAGAGGTCGGCCCACTTGTGCGCGCACACCTCGAAGCGGGCGAGATCCCAACTGGTGTTCGTGTGCGTGGGCCGTTCGACGTGGCCGTATTGGATCTCGTAGGTGGCGCGCGGCGATCGCACCGCCAGCGGGAACGCGACCTTCAGGAACCGGTTCGTCTCCTGCCAGTCGACCTCGGTCTCGAAGTCGACATGCGGCGAGCCGGCGGTGAGTGCGATCGTCTGGCAGATGCGCGACGAGCCGAAGGCACGCTGTACCCGCACCGCGACCCGTAACGGTCCCTCGTCCACGACCTGCACCGATTCGACGTCGGTGAGCTCGTCGAGCTGGTTCAGGTAGAACCGGTCGACGTCCCACGCGTCGTAGAAGTTCGGATAGTCGGGGTGGAGCTGGAACACGTTGCCCGGCCCGGCGAGGACCTCTCGCCCGGCGACGCGGTCGAACGCCGACGTCAGCAGGCCCTGCTCGTCGAGCTCGACCCGCAACCGTGAGCTCTCGAGACGGTGCGCATCAACACTGAGCGTCGCGTCGACCGGTTCCGCACGACCTGCGCGTAGGTCGTAGACGGCCCAGCCGCACGCAGGGACGCGGGCCCGCACCAGAGCCCGGCCGTCGCCGTCGCGTTGGACCGGCTCGCGCGACCCGTCGGGACCGACCGCGACCGTCGCGTCGGGCGACCCGTCGACCACGACGATCCCTTCGCGCTCATGTGAGAGCGAGTTGAACACGATCACGGGATGCGCGAGGTCCGACGTGTCGACCTCGGCCGCGATCGCCGACGTTGCCGCGTGAGTGATGTGCTCCGCCGTTCGCGCGACCTCGGCGTGGGCGCGCGCCGCATCCTCGTAGACCCAGTGGATGCCCGAGCCCGGGATGATGTCGTGGAACTGGTGGAGCAGCAGCGTCTTCCATGCCTGCTCGATCGCGGCGGTGTCGTATCCGGTGCCGCCCAGGGAGGCCCACAGCTCGGCGTCCCGCAACGCGAGCTCGCCGCGACGGTTGCCCTTCTTCACCGCGGCCTGCGTGGTGTACGTGCCGCGGTGCAGCTCGAGGTACAGCTCGCCCACCCACACCGCGGGATCCCGCGCGTCGGCCTCGGCCGCGGTGAAGAAGGCGCGCGCTCCCTCCATCGTCAGGCGGGGGAGGCCGTCGAGGTCGGCGAGGCGACGGGCCGACTCCAGCATCGACTCCGTCGGGCCGCCACCACCGTCGCCCCAGCCGAACAGGTACAGCGAGCGTGTGGCGCGGTCGTGGTCCTTGAAGTTCGTGACGCCGAGACGAAGCTCGCGCGCGTTCATCTGCCCGCCGTACGTGTCGGACGGTGGGAAGTGCGTGAACACCTGTGAGCCGTCGATGCCTTCCCAGAGGAACGTGTGATGGGGGAGCACGTTGTACTGGTTCCACGACAGCTTCTGCGTGAGGAACCACCGCACCCCGGCGCGCCGCATGATCTGGGGCAGCGCGGCCGAGTAGCCGAAGACGTCGGGGAGCCAGACGTCCTCGGTCTCGATTCCGAGCTCGTCGCGGTAGAACCGCTTGCCGTACACGATCTGGCGAACGAGCGATTCACCGGACGGCACGTTGCAATCGGCCTCGACCCACATGCTGGCGACGGGCTCGAGGCGACCCTCGGCGACCCGTTCCTTGATGCGATCCCAGAGGTCGGGATACTGGTCCCGCATCCAGGCGAGGTGCTGGGCCTGCGACACGACGAAGCGGTACTCGGGGTACTCGTCCATGAGCGTGAGCGCGGTGCTGAACGTGCGAGCGCACTTGCGGACGGTTTCGCGCAGTGGCCACAGCCAGGCGGTGTCGAGGTGCGCGTGGCCGACGATGCTGGTGCGGTGCACATCGGGCGCGGCCCGTTGCTCCAGGAGGTCCATGAGGACCGGACGGGCCTGCTCGTAGGTTCCCGCAATGTCCGTGAGATCGAGCCGGTCGCACGCGCGCGACAGCCCCGCCCGCAGGCGGGCGGCCTGCGGGCCGTCGCCGGGAAGCTCGCCGAGCAGATCGGCCAGCACACGGAAGTCGTGCCAGAACGCCGCCAGCTCGCGGTCGCGCACCACGAGCTCGGCCCGGGCGAGCGTGAAGAGGGCGGCGCCGTCGGGATCGGGCATCAACAGGGGCCAGGGGTTCGCACCGAACGGCGACGGTGGGTTCGCCGCAGCTTCGACGAAGACCTCGAACGGCTCGCCGCCGCGGGCCTTGGACGCGATCAGGTGCTCGCGGTGATTGGGGGACAGACCCTGTGCGGCCCGGCCGTCGCGCCACACCAGCGCCTCGGCACCGAATCCCGTGTTGCCCGCGTTGCCGATCTCGAACGCTAGGGCGACCTCGACGTCGCGCCATACCTCGGGTACGGCTCCGCTCAGCCGGAACCACGTCGTGTCCCAGGCCGGGCCGAACCGGTCGCCGACTCGGAACGGCTCGTAGCTCGCCGCGAACGCGACCGACGCCGCCACCGGCTCACCGTGCACATGGAACGCGCCGATGTCGTCGAGCGGATGGGTGGGCCCACGGAGTGCGGACCGGACGAACTCGAACAGCACCCGCCGAATCCGGCCGTCGGTGACGGCGTCCTCTTCACGCACTCCCGGGACACTACGCGAATGGAACAATCACCGAACCGGTTGTCGGGCCTCCCGAAATAGTGCCGGCGGGCGACGCGACGCGGCCAGAATCGTGAACATGGCCGCTGCCGCTTCCGACGCCCACTCGCACCCGGGCTGGTTGCTCGATGAGGAAGCCAACGCTGGTAGGGAGAACCTGGACGCCGACCACGTCGCGCGATACAACGCCAAGGAGGATGCCGGCGCCGCCGGGGAGGTCTTCCTGCTCGAGCAACTCGGGCTGGGCCGGCAGTCGACGGTCGTCGACCTTGGTGCGGGCACCGGACAGTTCGCTCTCCGGGTCGCCTCAGTGTGCGGTCGCGTGACTGCCGTCGACGTCTCGTCGGTGATGCTGGAACAGCTGCGGGCCAAGGTCGGCGCGGCACACCTGTCGAACGTCGAGGTCGTGCAGGCGGGCTTCCTCACCTACGAGCACCGCGGCGATCCAGCCGACTTCGTGTACTCGCGCTTTGCCCTTCATCACCTCCCGGACTTCTGGAAGGCGGTGGCGCTCGAACGAGTCCATCAAGTCGTCCGACGAGGAGGGGTCCTCCGGTTGTGGGACGTCGTCTACGACTTCGGCCCGGCTGAGGCGCCGGACCGCGTCGAGGCATGGTGCGCGACCGGTCGCGGCGACGTCGAGACTGGTTGGAGCCGTGCGGAACTCGAAGAGCACGTCCGCGACGAGCACTCGACCTTCGCCTGGCTTCTCGAGCCGATGATCGAGCGAAGCGGCTTCCAGATCGAGGAGGCGGTGTACTCGCCGGACGGGTTCTTCGCGAAGTACGTCGCCCGGGCAACCTGATCGTGCGTGGTGGGCCGGGTCCGCCTTACGATCGGATCCCGGTTCCCGTTGAGTCGTCCGGAGGGGTTCATGGGCGTGGCTGCTCTCGGCTATCTCGGCTTGCGGGGTCCTGACCTGGCCGAGTGGAGGAGCTTCGCACTCGAGATCCTCGGTTTGCAGCCGGCCCGGAGTCAGACGCCGAGTCCTTGTTCTTGCGGATGGACGAGCGCGCGTACCGCATAGCCGTGGAACGAGATGAGAGTGGTCTCGCCTTCCTCGGCTTCGAGATGAACAGCCGCGCGGAGCTCGACCAGCTCGCCGCAGACCTCGAAGCCGCGGGATTCGCGGTCAACGAGGACTACGAGCGCGCCAGCGTCTGGGGTCACACGCCGGGGTGACGGCAACGCGGGTCGACGGGAACAGCATGTGGCAACTCGTGGAGCGACGCGCCGACGCGACTCCCGACGCCACGATGTTCGTCGAGACCGGTGGAGCCGCGACCACGTTCGCAGGGTTGCGCGACTCCGCTGAGCGCGTCGCCGGGGGCTTGGCGGCGCGGGGCATCGACGCGCACAGCGTCGTCTCGTGGTTGCTCCCGACCAGCATCGACGCGTTCGTGATGATGGCCGCGCTCGCCCGCCTCGGCGCGGTGCAGAACCCGCTGATCCCTCTGTACCGCCACCGGGAGGTCTCGTTCATCGTCGGGCAGGCGAAATCGCGACTCTTGATCGTGCCGCGGGCGTGGCGCGGGTTCGACTACGCGTCGATGGGGGCCGACGTCGCGGCTCGCCACGGCGTCGAGCTGGTCGTCGTCGACGACGGCTCGCCGTTCCCCGAGGCCGATCCCGTCCGCGCGTCCGCTCCGCGACCGCCGGAGGCTGAGGAACCGCCCGTCGGCTGGCTCTTCTACACKTCGGGCACCACCGCCGATCCCAAGGGCGTGCGCCACACCGACGCGTCGCTCATCGCGGCAGCGCGAGGCATCGTCGACTGCTACCGCATCACCGCGGCCGACCGCCAGGCGATTGCCTTCCCCGTCGCGCACATCGGCGGAGTGATCTGGCTCGCCGGGGGTCTGCTCACCGGCTTCACGCAGCTGCTCGTCGGGACCTTCGATCCCGCCACCACGATCCCCGCAATGCGCGACTTCGGCGTCACGCTCGCGGGCTCGGGGACCGCGTTCCATCTCGCGTACCTCGAGGCGCAGCGACGTGATCCTTCGACGCCGCTGTTCCCCGCGGTGCGGGCGTTCCCGGGTGGCGCAGCGCCGAAGCCGGCCACGCTGCACGAGACGATGAAGCGCGAGCTCGGTGGAGTCGGTGTGGTCTCGTCGTACGGGCTCACGGAGGCACCGATCCTGTCGTGCGCCACGCCCGACGAGCCCGACGACAAGCTCGCCGCCACCGAGGGCCGTCTCACCCCGGGTGTCGTCGCGCGGGTCGTCGACCTCGACGGCAACGACGTCGACACGGGGGCGGAGGGGGAGCTGCGCGTGCGCGGGCCCCAGCTCTTCCGGGGCTACGTCGATCCGTCACTCGATCACGGCGCGTTCGACGAACAGGGCTTCTTCCGCACCGGTGACCTCGGCCGCATCGACGCCGCCGGCTTCGTCACCATCACCGGCCGCCTGAAGGACGTGATCATCCGCAAGGGCGAGACCATCTCGGCCATCGAGGTGGAGGACGCGTTGTTCCAGCACCCCGACGTGCGGGACGTCGCCATCGTCGGGATCGCGGACGCGGTATCGGGCGAGCGGGTCTGCGCGGTCGTCGTGCCGGCCAACGCGTCATCGCCGCTGGCCTTCGACGCGATGGCGGAGTTCCTCCGGTCGCACGGCCTCATGATGCAGAAGATCCCGGAGCAGCTCGAGATCGTCGACGAGCTACCCCGCAACTCGATGGGCAAGGTGTTGAAGCAGGAGCTGCGAAGCCGGTTCGAGTCGTGACGGAGCCTTCGCGGCGCTTCGATCGGGCGGCGTCGTTCTACGACCGCACGCGGGCGTTGCCCGCCGGCGCGATGGCCGAGCTCGTCGGCGGTCTGGTGGGCGAGCTCGCGCGTCGTGGACCCGCGCTCGAGATCGGTGTCGGCACGGGCCGGATCGGACTCCCGTTGCACGCGGCCGGGATCGCGATGGCCGGAGTCGACCTCTCGGTGCCGATGATGGAGGTGCTGATCGAGAAGGCCGGCGGCCGGCCGCCGTTCCCGCTGGCGCAGGCCGACGCCACCTCGCTGCCGTTCCCGGCCGACCGCTTCGGCGCCGCGGTGGCGTCGTACGTGTTCCACCTCATCCCGAGCTGGCGCGACGCGATCGACGAGCTCGTCCGGGTGGTTCGGGGCGGTGGCGTGGTCCTCAGCAGCGGACGTGAACGTGACGACGGGTCGGTGGCCACGTTGGTGCAGCGGCATTTCGTGGCCGAGACCGGCCTCGCACACACCTCCATCGGCGCCCGTCACGACGGGACCGACGTCGCGGAGGCGTTCGCCCGGCATGGGGCACAGGAGCGTGTCCTGCGGCCGGTGCACATCAGTCGCACGATCACCGTGGGCGCCGTGCTCCACGAGCTCGAGAGCAATCAGTGGTCGTGGACGTGGTCGTTGCCCGACGATGTCGTGCATCGGGCCGCGGCCCTGACCCGTTCCTGGGCCGAGACCGAGATCGGCCCGCTCGACGCGGAGCATGTCGTCGAGACGCAGGTCTCGTGGCGGGCCTACGAGCTCCCGGCCTGAACCGTATCGACACCGCGACACGGCAGATCAAGAATCCTGACGGCCTGTGGCGCCTGTCCACGGGTGACGCGGCTGGGCTCGTCGCGGCTCGCCAGCGATGATGGTTCGACTCGGATGGTGAAGATGCTGAGTCGTTGTTCCATGGTGTGAGCGTCTCGCGCGAAGCTGGCGGGGTCTTGAACGAATCGGACACGTATCGCGAGTGGGCGCCGCCGGAAGCGTGGCGGGAGGTGGTTGCCTGCTGCTGGGAGCAGCAGGTCTGGGCCGATCGGGTGCAGCGGGTGCTGCCCGATGGTCACGCCGACGTGCTCCTCTACGGGTCGGGCGCGGTCGAGTTGGTCGGCCTGTACGACCACGTGGCCCTGCCCGTGTTGCCGCGCGGCACGGTGATCCGTGGCATCCGGTTGCGCCCCGAGGCTGTCGCCGCCGCATTTCGTGCCCGGGCGTCGGAGCTTCGCAACCTCACGGTGCCCGGCGAGGACGTCATGGGCGCACGCGGGAGTCGACAGCTCCGCGACGGCCGGGCGCTCGATGCGTGGATCCGCTCGATCGAACCGGATCGCCGTACCGCCGCCGCGATCGAGCTTCTGCAGTCGGACCCCGTGGAGCGAGTGGCAGAGCACTTGGGGCTCTCGGCTCGGCAGCTACAGCGAAGCGTCGTGGCCAACGTCGGGCTGACGCCGAAGACCTTGCAGCGCGTGATGCGGCTGCAACGGTTCCTCGACCACGCCGGCCGGCGCGCTGATCTCGCAGCCGCGTCGGCCGACGCCGGCTACGCCGACCAGTCGCACCTCACGCG
>JRHI01002650.1_pt1 | contig 11931 bp, 9 predicted proteins | sample 215371 | NCBI WGS metagenome assembly JRHI01 (sample SAMN02929681, study PRJNA255918) | sediment metagenome | biome: cave system; feature: Ice Cave; material: Sediment; isolation source: sediment from deep within a dark volcanic ice cave with no known source of... ... | reverse complement strand
TAATTGTCGTCGCCGGCAAATCTAGTTGACGTTAGACACGGCGGCCGGTGGAGTCCTGACGACCCCAGCGGCCAGGGCGTAGCACGCAGCGCCCCTCCCCGTCTGCCGCCTCTTACCAACTAGGAACGTGAGACGGCTCGTCGGGGCGCTGCGTGCCGCACCCGGCTGGTCGGCGCGGTGGCCATTGACTACCGCAGGCTCGTTGCTTCCAGGGCGCGGATGACGATGGCGACACCCGCCAGGGTGAGGGCGAGGGCACCGAAGGCCGGGGCATAGCGCAAGACCATCTGCATGCGGGCGCCAGGCTGCGCCCGGCGCGCGAGGTAGCGGCTGGCGTAGAGAAAGAGCAGACCGACGCCGGTCAGGGTGGCCGCCAAACCGACGCTGAACGCGAGGACGAGCGCCAGGCCGAATCCGACGCGTCCCAGCGCGAGTGAGCCGAGCAGCACGACCAGCGCCGACGGGCAGGGGATCAATCCGCCGGAGACGCCCAGCGCCAGGAGCGCCCGCCAGGTGATGCGCCCGCCGTCCGCTCCCGGCGGCAGGTGGGAATGGGTGTGGCCGCCGTGGCTGTGGACCAGACCGTGCGCGTGGGCGAATTCGTGCTCGTGGTCGTGGTGATGATCGTGGTCGTGGTCGTGGTCGTGATGGTGGTGGCCGAACCCCGGCTGGCCGCGGAGCCGCTGCCGGAAGATGAAGAGTCCCATCCCGATCACCAGCACGCCCGAGCCGACGCTGAGCCAGGGGAAGAGGCGCTCCGGCAGGATATAGTGCGAGGCGAAGAGGGTGATCATGCCCAGCGCGAGGACGCCCGCCGTGTGCGTGATCGTCACCGTCAGCCCGAGAAAGACCGCGTGGCGCGGAGTGCCGCGGGAGCCGACGAGGTAGGCCCCGACGATCGTCTTGCCGTGCCCGGGCGAGAGGGCGTGCATGGCGCCCCACAGCATCGCCGCCAGGAGCGCGACGACGATGCCGGTCGTCGTCAGGTCGCGTCCGTTGACGAGCGAGGCGAAGCGGGCCCCGGTGGCGCCGCCGCCGGGCCGCGCGACGTTCCCGGTCTCGCCCGCGGCGTTCGCCCCGGTGGCGAACGTGTCGAAACCGGACGCGGCCGGGGCGCCAGGCGAGATCGCCAGGCTGAACGCCGCCGAGGTCTGGTTCAGGGGGCTGCTCAGCATGTCCTGCGGATAGGCGCGCAGCTCCTTGCTGCTATCCGTCGCCAGCACATTCGAGCTGTCGAGCGCGATCCCCGCGCCGTGGGTGACGATGATCTCCTTCCAGCCGATCCGATCCGCGGCGAAGTCGTTGTGGTAGGTCAGCGCGTGCGCTGCGCCGGCCGCGGCACCGAGCGGAGCCGAAAAGACCGCGCGCAGCCGGAGCAACTTGAGCCCGGCCTGGCCGTCGGGGAAGGTCAGCTCGCGGGAGGCGGGTTGCAGGACGACGTCGGTGCCGTCGATCGCGAGGTGAAGGTTCGGCGCGATCTCGGCCAGCTTCGCGGTCAGGTAGGCAGCGCGCTCGGCGTCGGAGATCGTGCCGTCGCCGTTCGTGTCGATCCGCTGCTGGATCTCCTGGAACGTCGGGATCTCGGCCATGTCGAGGACGTAGGTCAGGCGAAAGCCGCCGGTCGTCGCCTCAATCCGGCTGTACTGGTTGATCGTAAAGTTGCCGAGCGGGTGGGCGGCCGCCCGTTCCGGGAGGGACGCCGCCACCAGCAGCGCGATCGTCACGCCGAGGAGCGCGAGCAGGCGGCCGGGCCGAATCGAGCCAGTCATCGGATTCTCCTGTCTCCCCATCCCCACCATCGGAGCGTGTCCGGTCTCAGGCGCCGGTCTGCAGCCGCGCCAGGGTCGTCCGCGCCTGACCGGCGTAGAGGACCGAGAAGTACGGGTTGATCGCCAGCGCCTGCTGGAGATGCGCGATCGCGGCGTCGCGGTGGCCGAGCTTGGCCTCGATCATGCCGGCGTGGAAGTGCATCAGCGCGTCCTTGGTGCCGAGGCGCAGCGCCTGCCGGCTGGCCGTCGCCGCCTCCTGATCGTTGCCGGTCTTGTAGAGCGTCCAGGCCAGCACGTCGGCGGTCTTGATGCTCGGCCGCTTCTCGAACCCGGCGCGTGCCTTCCGCAACGCCGCGTCGAGGTTGCGGTCGTGATCGGCATCGAACAGGGCCATCTCGACGTCGGTATCGACACCGTTTCGCTGGTAGAGCTGTGCCATGACGTCGACGAGCGCGTACTGCTGCGCCGCCTGATCGGGTTTGCCGGCGGCCTGCTCGACGTCACCGAGGGCGATCACAAACTCCGGGAGCGGCATCGTCTGGATCGCCCGGGTGTAGAGCGCGATCGCCTGGTCGAAGTCCCCGCGGGCGGCCGCGACCCGCGCCTGCCCCGCCAGCCCGTAGACATAGCCGTCGAGCGTGACGAGCGACCGCTCGTACTGGCGCTCGGCGCCGGCGAGGTCGCCACGGCTGAAGAAGAGGTTGCCGAGCTGCGCCTGGGTCCAGGCGACGTTTTCGGGGATGCCGGCGCCGGCGGTTGCCGCGCGCTGCATCCCTTTGATCGCGCCGTCGACGTCGCCCAGCAGCTCGCGGGCGTAGGAGACGCGGGAGAGCGAGGTGAGGTCCGGCCGCAGGTCGACCATCTGCTGGAAGGATTTCACGGCGTCGTCGTAGCGGCCGAGCTCGATCTCGGCGTCGCCAATGACGCCGAACGCGGGTGGGTAGTGCGGGTTGAGCGCGCGGGATCGCTCGCCCCAGGTCAGCCCCTCGGTGAACTGATGCCGGGCCAGGGCGAGGGTGCCCATCCCGGCCGCCGCCGCGAAGTCCAGGTCGTTGCGTTTGAGTGCCTTGGCGAAGAGCGTCTCGGCCTTCGGGTAGTAGCTCGGATCACCGGTCTCGCGGGTTTTCTGGAGGTACGCCTGGCCGAGCAGCGTCGCCGCTTGCCCGTTGTTCGGGTCGGCGCGCAGAGTGTCCTGGAGCTGCCCGATCTGGTCGTCGAGCTTGGAGGGGAGACGCACCGGTGCCCCGACAAGCGCGTCGGCCGCGGACGGTTGCGACGGATCGGCGTCCCAGGCCCGGTTGTCGCTGCCGCCGATGACGGATCGGACGTTGAGCGCCCCGGTCAGCAGGAGCACGGCGGCGGCGACCGCCAGGATGATGCGTTTCACCTGTCCGTTGCCTCGCATGGCTCGTCTCCTCGCAGCCGCTCGCCGCTCGCCGATGGCTGCGGTGTTGTGCCGTTGTTTGAGGCCGGAGAGCACGGCGCCGTGCTCTCCGGTTGGATGCCGTCTGCCGAGCCGGCCGGTCCCTCAGCCGCCGACGCGAGGCCGGCGGCTGAGGGCGATCGGCGAGCGGCTCGCCGGCTAGCCGCCGATGCCGCCGCACATGACGTAGGTGCCGATTTCGGCCTGTGACTTGTGGACGTTGATCGCGTAGCCACCGCCCTTGAGCTGGTCGAGGGCGACGTCGATCGTCGTGTCGCTGGTGCCGTCCTTGGCGACGTCGTTCAGCGGGTAGGCCGGGTTCGGGTTGAGGTTGTCGCATGTCCCCGCGTGGACGTGCGCCGGGTGCGCGCCGGTCGCGCCCGTGGCCTTGATGACGACCTTAGTCTGCTTGTCGCCGACGGCCGTCAGGGTTGCGGTGCCGCTGACGCCGGAGCTGTTGAGCTCGTCGAGTTTGACGGTGACCTCGGTGCTGGCCGCGGGCGTCGAGGCGGCGGCCGGCTTCTTCCTCTTCACGCCCTGGTCGAAGCCGGCGTGCGGCGAGGCGACATACGGGAAGGAGGTCAGGAACGGCACGTCGTTGCCGTTGACGCCGTCGCCGAGATCGGTGTTCGGCGAGACCTGGAACTCCTTGCCGACGAGGACGCCGGCCAGAACGCGCAGCTCGATGTGGACGACCTCGTCGCCGAGGCGGCGGCCGTTCGGGAAGCCGGCGAGATCACCGCCGAGGACGCCGTACGGGTTCTCCGTCTTCGACGGCGGGATCCCCACGTTGAGGCGCATCATCTCGGCCGGCTTGACGTTGGCCGGCTTGTTGAGACCGTCGACGCCGGTCAGGAAAACCGAGACGAGGTCGTTGCGCGGCGCGGGCGGGACCTTGATGCCGTAGAGCGCCGTCAGGAGCCCCGCGACCTGCGGATCCTGGACGCCCGCCAGGAACTGCGCGTCGTCCTTCGGCTGCGAGCCGTTGAAGAGGTCTTTGGCGCCGACCGGCACGACGACTTCGTTGACCAGCGGCATGCCGAGGCGGGAGACCTGAACCAGGTCGCCGGTGCCCTTGCGGCTGCCGTCGGCGGCGATGACGGTCGTCGAGAAGCGGCTGGTGGTCGACCAGATGCCGATGACCGCGTTGCCGGCCTTGGCATCGGTCGGCGCCTTGCCGTCGCTCGTCAGGTCCTTGATCGGGACCTGGATTGCGATCGACTGCACGTTGAGCCCCTTGAGCGCGTCGATCCCGCCGCCGGCGTTGCCGGGTAGCTTGCGGATCGTCAGGAGGTCGAAAATGCTGCCGAGGTCGACCCAGAACGGATCGTCGCGCTGGCCGGCGAAGACCTTCATGCCATTGGTCTCACCGATCGCCGCCTGCGCCAGCTTCTCGTAATCCGGCGTCGACTTCGGGCCGATGTTGACGGGCGGGACGCGCCCCTCGAACGCCAGCTTCTTGGCTGTGCCGGCGCCGTCGATCTTGGTGATCGCGTACGACTGGCGGATGTTCCAGTTCTTGCTGTCCAGGGAATCGATCGGGCCCGTGTTGTACAGGAACGTGTTGGGGTCTTGGACCGAGGTCGTGAAGTTGAAGCGGTAGGTGACGTCGGGCAGGGCGTCACCGTTGTTGTCGATGTGGATGTCGTAGGCCACATCGTCGCCGAACTTGTAGAAGTTCGGACCGCCGGCCGGCGACTCGCCCGGGTAGAAGTTGGCGATGATCGTCACGGTGTCCGGCTTGTCCGGGCTGACGAACGCGTAGAGGTCCGTGTTGTCCGCAAGCGGATCGTTGCTGATGTTGGGGGCTTCGCGGTGGCTGGACGCCACTGTCGGTCGTGCCGCGATGTTGAACACCGACGACACGGCGATCAGGGCGGTCATCAGCACCGCTAATACCCCGAGCGACCGAGTACGCATCTTGAGGATCTCCTTTCCTCGTCCCCGAGGTCCATCCCGTCCCGTGACGGGTGTGCTGGATCCCTCACCGGAGCGGACGGCGCGCACGCGGGCGCCGGTGGTCAGGATTCCGGACTCCTGCCCCACCCGACGGGCGTCGGCGATCCAAGCGTCTCCCGTGGCCGTCGCCGCGTTCCTGCCTGGGTCGTGCCGTGCTCCGGGTTACGTCACTAGTACGCAGGGGCGGGGGGGCTGGATCGCTGCGATTGGGAGATCGGGCAACGTGGTCCGCGGCATGCCAACAAAACACCCCCGGCGGTCGCCGGGGGTGTCAGCTGCGTGCTGGATCTTCAGATCGCGGTTCGTGTGTGTCGCCTCAGCGAGTCCACCCAAAGTAGCCGGCATGGCGGTCGTAGCGGCGCAGGTCGCGGCGGGCCTCGTCGGCCGTCGGATAGCCTACGCCTTCCCGCAGCACCCCACCGTAATAGCGATCGAAGCGAGACGTCGTCCCGCGGAACGGATTGAGCAACTGGCGTAGCGTCTTCATGACATCCTCCTTCACCATTTCGCCGTTCGTAGTATATCACATCATCGGCATATATGTATGAAATGGCGACCGGAGCCCTGGGACATCGGTCGGAATCCGCGTCGCTCTCGGCTGCGCCGTCACAAGGTGCGACGTCTGGTGACGGGCGCGGCCTGAGACGAACGGTTCATGACTCCGCCACGACGGCACGTTGCCGCGGGCGGTCGCCGGACCAGCGTCTCAATCCGGATGCTCGTCAGGACTGTCCGACCGCGGCGTCTCGGGCGAGGCGCCGGGCCAGCGACGGAACGCTCAGCGCGACCGCCAGGGCGATAAGCAGCACCAGCAGGACGGCGGTGAGCAGGGTCTCCATCCCGGCCGCATCGACGGCGGGTGAGGGCTGATCCGGGCGCAGCAGCGCCGCTCCGGCATGGACGGCCACGACCGGCATGGCCCACGCCCCCGCCGCGCGCAGCGACGGTCCCGCGGACAGGGACCGGCCCATCCACGCGGCCAGCGGGATCGAGAGGAAGACCAGACTCTGGATGTGGACGTGGTAGGCGGTCAGAACCGTGCCCAGCACCACCACGCCGAGCGCCAGATCCGGCGATCGGTCCGTGTGGAGCGCCCGTCTCGTCACCGTCACCGTGAGGGCCGCGAGGATCAGCGAGGTGGCCAGGACGAGCCACGGCCGGCTGTCGTCCGACCCAATGTGGAGCCGGATCGCCATCCCGCGCACGTTGTACATCCGCCACTCGACGATCGCGGGCGAACCGCTAAACTGCTGGTAGTAGCGGGACAGAGCGATGTAATCGCGCACCCCTGGGACGCCGACGGCCGCGACGGAGATGACGGCGAGCGCGAAGCCGGTCAGGGCCATCCCGATGGCAGCCCGGCGCCGTCCCCAGAGCAAGACCAGGAACGGGAGCGGGACGAAGATCGGCTTCAGCGCGAGCGCCCCGAGCAGCGCGCCCGCCGCGAGATCGCGTCGTCGATCGCGCCCCCGGAGGAGAAGGATCGTCCCCAGCGCGACCGGCGGCAGCAGGACGCTGTCGATCTGGCCCCACCAGGCGACGTCCCAGACGGGTTCGAAGCTGAACAGCACCATTGCCGCGACGAACGGAGCGCGAGGACAGAGTGCCTGTGCAAGCAGCCAGGCCGAGAGCGCCGCGGCGCCCAGTCCAATCCCCACCCAGATCCAGAACGCGGTGCGGAGCGGCAGCCAGGCCAGCGGGGCGATCAGGAGGCTGGCAACCGGTGGATGCGGCAGGGCGTTGTACCAGCTCCACCCGGTGTGCTCGCGTTCCTGGATACGGCGCTGAACCTGGCGCTGGGCGTCCATGTCGCCGACTTGCCGGATCCGCCCCTCGCGCACGAGCGTGGCGCCGCCGTAGAACGCGCCGAAGTCCACCCCCTTCAGGGGGTTGAAGGGAGCCTCCGACGACGGTCCGGCCAGGATGGTGGCGAAGATCGCCAGGGGGACCAGCGATGCCAGCGCGTAGAGGCGCCAAGACCCGACGACGAGGCAGGGTGCGCGTATCAATCGGGCCCGGGGGGGCGGGGCTTCTGTCAGCTCGGCCACGGTCTTCCTCCTACGCCGCCGGGGAGACTCGTCCCGACCGTCCGGTGCGACCTTCCCCACCTCGCGCCGGGGGACCGCGCACGAAGCGTGCCGACCGCCGCGGCGACCGCCCGGCGTGCGGACCCCAGGCGGAGGATGACCTTCCGAGACGGCCCGCGGCGACCGCATCGACGTTTTCTCCCCCTCCGCCGCCACGGTGAGCGACACGACAAGGCGGCGGTCGGCGCGGGGCATGAATGGGGTGGCTTCCAAGAAGTACATTTCGATCGCAGAAACAGCGTTCCGCCGGCGAACCGAGCCCTGATGCGCCTTCAGCCGTTACGGAACAACCGACATGGCGATCGATGACGATCAACTCATTGCGCGCTACGTGGAGATGAATCCGCACCACCCCGGTCCTGGCAACGTATGGATGAAGGATTCGGCCGTCCCTGTCTGGGCAATCATCGGTCACGTCCTGGCGAACGAATGTGGCGCCGCCTCTACCTCTCAGGCCGCGGCCAACTATGACATTCCAGAGATCGAGGTCGAGGCGGCCCTTGCCTTCTACCGGAGCTCCAAGTGGGCAATCGACGCACGGCTTGCGGAGACCAGCCAGTTTGAGCTGCCGGTCGCCGTACCTGCCGCCCAACCGCTTTGACACCCACGATCTCCTTCGATCACAGCGTCTCGCGGGTTCTCGCGGATCGTCTGTGTCACTTCGGGAGCTAAATGGCGGGATTCTTGGCTCTCCCGCCCCGCTGGTGAAGCTCGGGCCCGAACCACAAGAGGTCGAGGTCGGTCGCCGGGCGCTCCTGCCGCCGCGTCCCCTCTTCACCAAATCCGCGGGAGAGCCGGATTCTTTGGGCGCTCTTTGTCGTTGAGTGAGCGTCCGGAACCCCAAAGCTGCCCGAATGGGAACCGAACGGAACCGACCCTTGTAGACGTAAATGGAGCCGTATGGAGATGTGTGCGGGTAACGGGCGGGATGGCGTCGCACCCGGGCCAGCGGCGCCCCGCGAAGCACGAGCCGCCAGGAGGTTCACGATGCTCACGTCGGTCACGTTCGCTTGGCCTGTCCGCCTCGTGAGCATCGCGGCGCTCCTCCTCAGCGCGCTGGCCTCGCTCCCCGCGCACGCCGGTGCGCAAACGCCGCCGGCGCCGGATGCCGTAGCGGTCGACGACCGCGGGATCGTCCGCCTGATCGATCCGGTGACCGGCACGGAGCGGTGGCGGGGTGGGGAGCACGACGCCATTTCGGCGGCCGTCGGCGGCGCCAGCGGGGTCGTCTTCGTCAGTGTCGCCACCGATCCCCGTCGCGGCACCGACGTGTTCGCCGTCCCGCGGTCCTCAGGCGCCGCGGACCTGATCGGCCACGTCGCCGGCCTCGCCCTGGCGAACGGCCTCTCATCGACTGGCGACCGGCTGTGGCTGGTGGACTACGGCAATGGTCTCGCAGCCGGCACCCTGCCGACCAGGGTGACCGCCGTGCCGCTCCCGGAACGGTGGCGGGGTCTGCCGACGTTTCTGCCCGTCGCGGCGCGCGATGAGGGGGGCGGCATCCTGACGCCGGACGGCCGGCACTGGTACGGGCTGCAGGCCAGACCCGAGGGGAACGCGGCGAAAGGCGAGGTCCTGATCGCGACCTTCGACGGGGCCGGCGCCCTGACGTGGTCCCGGCTGCCGATTCCCCTGGCGACGACATACACCACGCTCGTCCTGATGCCCGACGGCCGACTCGCCGTCGTCGAGTACGGGTCGCAGACGATCCAGGTGATCGACGCCGCGCAGCCCGCCGTCGTGCGGTCGGTGGCGATCGGGCGCCCGCCCACCAAGCGACCAGGCTGTTCGGCCGCCCTCGCGCCCCGAGGCGACCGGCTCTACGTGCTGGCCAAGACGGCAGACGACCGCGGAGACGGCGTCGACGTGCTCGATTCCGGCTCCTGGCAACGCATCGCCCAGATCCTGCCGGGGCGCGACTTCCACTGCCTGGCGCTGTCGGCCGATGGCAACCGGCTCTACCTCGCGACCGCCGCGTCCTCGCTCACCGCCACCGATCAGCGGCTCGTGAGCGTCGACACTCAGACCGGGAACGAGCTTGGCGCTGGGCCACTAACCCTGGACGACTGCTGTCCCCGGCTCAGCCTGGCGACTGGAGGCGAGTGACGTACCACGGCAACCGCAGTAGCCTGGGCGAGTAGGGCCCTCGGCTGCTCATTGCCGATCACCGTCGCGGCGTCGAGCGGCGGCGTCCGATTGGCGAGGTCGCGTGCAAACGGGTGCCCGTCAGCGTTTTGTCGGCCGCTCGATTGCCAAGCGCCGGGCGCCGGTGGGCGCCCCACCTGGCCCGCCGCCCGAACGCCGCGCCGATGTAGATGCCCCGCCCCGCCGCGGTCCTGCCATTGCTCACACAGCAACTGCCTCTCAGAGGGTGTTTGCGAAGGGTGGGAATGCGGGAGCATGCCCGAATGGCACGCTGGCGAGACCCGACCGACCGGACCACTGATGGGTGGCGGGTGCGGGAACCGCGGTTTCCCCCCGCCAAGCCTCCAAGGGGTAGGTAAGCGCCGCCGCTGGCCCCTAGTACTACAGCCGCGGTTATCTCCGGAGGGTCAGTTTCGCCGAGACTCTCGGTCTCGATGCTAAGTAGGTGCTGGTCAAGATGTGCGGCGGGAGGTCCGTGGCCGCGAGTCCTTCGCGCCCTGGGGGCGCCCGGGCGGTCGTCCGGTCGGCTCCTTGCGATGGCCCGCGATCCACCAGTCTGGTACCTCATCGACGACATCGCAGCGCTCACCGCCCAGCCGCCGCAATCCCGCGGCCAGTTCGTCGACGAAGGCGCGCCACCTCGGCGGCGAGGTGGCGGCGATGGTCCCGCTTGAGGGTGCGCCACTCCCGCTCCTTCGGGTTGAGTGCGGGGCTGGAGCGCGACAGCGGCACCACCGCCAACCACGCCGCCCGCTCGGCCAGCGCCTGCTTGCTCCCCTTGCTGGTGTGGCAGGAGCCGTTGTCCAGGACCAGGATCACCCGCCGTTTGGTCGCCGCGTGCCGGGCGTCGAGCGCGGCCAGGGAGCGGAGGAAGCCGACCGCATCCGCCCGCGCGCCCAGCACCTCGACCCGCCCCCGCCCTGCGGCCTCGACGCTGCCGAAGACCGTCAGGCGGCGGGTGGTCCCCGCCGCCGGCAGGACCGGTTGCTGCCCGATCCGGTGCCAGCTCCGCCCCAGGGAGGGGTTGGTCTCCAGGTGGGTCTCGTCCTCAACGTGGAGTTCGGAGCGGTCGGGCTGCGCCTTCACCTTGTCCCCCCACGACCCGCACGCGCTCCTCGCAGGCGGCGACTTCCTCGGCGTCGTGCAGGTGCGCGACCGAGTGCTGCGGCCGCCCGTTGGCGCAGCGCTGCCGATGGAGCAGCACCCGCAGCCACCCCGGCGCGATCCGGGTCCCGGTCGCCGCGGCCAGGTAGGCGCTCAGGCGCGCCGAGGTCCCCACATCGAACGCCTGCCCCAGCGTGCGCGGATCGGTCGCGACGGCCGCCTCCAACGCCCCCAGGGAGGTCGCGTCGGCCCGTCGCGGGCGGCCACGGTGGGGCACATCCGCCAGGGCGGCGATCCCGCCGGCGCGGAAGGCCGCCAGCCATCGCCGCACCGTCCGCGGGGTACGCCCGCACCAGGCGGCGATCGCGGCGACGTCCCACCCCGCTGCTGCCCCCTTGACCATCTCCAGCCGCTCGCGCAGCCGCGGCGCCAGATCGCGGCGGCCCAGCATCGCCTCAACGGTCGCGCGCTGCGCAGGCGACACCAGCCCGATCAGATCGTCTCCGTCATCCATCGCTGCCCCTCCGAATCGCGGCAGCCGACAACCCCCTGCACGTCTTGACCAGCACCTACTTAGCCTGGATTATTCACGGGGGTGTCAGGTGACAGCGAGGCACCTCTCTGGTACGGGTCCGGTGATGAGCCAACCCGACCCCAGGAGGTGCCCGCATGCCGCCGTCTGCCACACCAACCTATCGCTTCACCGGGCTCAGCGATCTGCCCCTGGAGGCGACCTTCGATGGGGGTCGGCTGACCTCCGACGGCGGCCTGCCTTGGTTGAGCGAAGCCGAGGCGGCACTCGGGATCTGCACCGCCTTCGCCGCCTGCGTGCCGGAGTGGCGCCGCGGACCGGTGCGGCATTCCTGGGCGACGCTGGTCCGCCAGCGGGTCTGCCAGATCGCCTGCGGCGACGAGGACCCGGACGACGCCGACGCCCTGCGCACCGACCCGCTCTTCACGTACGTCTGCGGTCGCCTGCCGGAGAGCGGGGGCGATCTGGCCAGTCAGCCGACGCTCTCGCGTCTGGAAACCGCCGTGGACCGGCGCGCCTGTGACCGGCGGGCGGTCGCCTGGGGCGCGCGCTCCTTGCGGGAGCGGGAGCGCGGCGGGGTCCCCGGCCGCATCCTGATCGACCTCGCCAGGACCGACGACCCGACCCACGGGCACCAGGAAGGGACGGCCGACCACGGGTCCGACGGGCAGCCCATGGACCATCCGCTGCTCCTCTTCGCTGGGACGACCGATCAGCTCAGCACGGCGGTCTGGCGTCCGGGCGATGTCCACGCCAGCCGGGGCGTGGTGGCGGTGCTCAAACGGGTCGTGCGGGCGAGGCGGGACCGCTGGCCGGGGGTGGCGATCGAGGGGCGGATCGCCCGCGGGGGCGCGGTGCCGGCGATCTCCGACGTCGGCGAGCGGGCGGCGGTCGGCACGACCCGCGCCGATC
>JRHI01002649.1_pt1 | contig 11939 bp, 12 predicted proteins | sample 215371 | NCBI WGS metagenome assembly JRHI01 (sample SAMN02929681, study PRJNA255918) | sediment metagenome | biome: cave system; feature: Ice Cave; material: Sediment; isolation source: sediment from deep within a dark volcanic ice cave with no known source of... ... | reverse complement strand
GGGATACGACGTCGGCTACACCACGGACGTCGACACGCACGAGCGGCCGATTGCGGACGCCGGGCCGCAGCGGCACCGCGTGTTCCTCTCGGTCGGGCACGACGAATACTGGTCGTCGCCGATGCGCGACCACGTGGAGTCGGCCCGCGATCTCGGCGTCCACGTCGCGTTTCTCGGCGCCGACGCCTGCTACTGGCAGATCCGGTTCGAGCCGAATGCGCGCGGCGACGCGGATCGCACGATCGCCGCCTACAAGGAAGTGGCCGGCACTCTCGACCCTCTCGCGCTCGACGGCCGTCCGCAGAACGATCGCCTCATCACGGGCCGCTGGCGCGATGACCCCATCGCGCGGCCGGAGGAGCAGCTGGTCGGCGTCATGTACACCGCCGACCCGGTCGACGCCGACATCATCGTCAGCCTGGCGGATCACTGGGCGTTTGCGGGCACCGGGCTCAGGAACGGCGACCCGCTGCGCGGCCTGCTCGGATACGAAGTGGACGCGATGTCCGGCGACGGACCGCCGACGATCGAGCGCCTCGCCCACTCGCCGTTTGCGGACCAGGGCGTGCACGGCACGATCCGCTACGCGGACATGACGATGTACGCGGCGAAGAGCGGCGCGCTGGTTTTCGCGACCGGGTCGATCCAGTGGAGCTGGGGGCTGGACGGCTACAACGCGCCCGCCTGGCACACGCGGCGCGAGAGCGATGCCGCGCAGCGCATCACGCGCAACGTCCTCGACCGCATGCTGCAGACCCCGACCCGGGCGCCGCGGCCGGCGACGGGGTGGCTGCCGAGCCCCCTGATCCTGCTCGGACTGGCGGTGTCGATTGCGTTCGTTCTTCGCGCGTACTGGCGTAGGATGGCGGCATGACCCCTGAACTGCGACAGGGCCCCGACCGGCGGCGGGCGCCGCGCGGCGGGCGCCGCCCGAGCGACGCGCCCGGTTTCTCGCCGCTCGTCCTCGTCGCCGACGAGGACGCGGCCAGCGGCGACACGTGCGAGACGCTGCTGGCGACCCTGCGCTTCGCCGTCGCGCGCGTCGATTCGGTGGACAAGGCGATCGCGGTGATTTCGACCCTGCTGCCCGACGTCATCGTGGCGCGGGCGCGCGATGTGTCGCGGCTGCAAAGGGCGGCGTGGCCGATCGGCGTGCCGTTCGTGACGGTCACCGACGGCATGCGCGACCCAGACGTGCTGATTGACGCGATCCGCCAAGCCATCCGCGCAGCGCGGTCACCGCAGAACTAGAACCTCGTCCTTGACGGGGCGGCAGGCTGTAGATTTTTCTCACTCCGTCATCGAATGCCACGCCGGACATCCCGCGAGCGCGATTTTGCGTATGGCTGAGCCGCATATTGCTTGCGGTGCTGTGCCGTGGCGGACAGGAGCGGTGGTCATGCCGCGATCGCTTGTGCTGGATGCCGGCCTCGACAAACTGCAGGACTTGTTGCTCGCGATGAGCTACGGCGACGAAGTCAGCCTGCCCCACGCGATGAAGATCAGCGGGCTGCCGCCGAGGGAATGTGAAGCGGTGTTCGAAGCGCTGGCGCGGGCCGGGCTGATGATCCGGCTGCAGGGCGACGCGTACGTGCGCCGCCACGTCGGCGAGTGAGCGACAGGAAGGTCAGCCCGTCGGTGAACACGGCCGGCGCGATCCGAACGATCGATGGTGTGCAGGTCGAAAGGGGAGAGTGGTGCGCCTTGCAGGACTCGAACCTGCGACCTCCTGGTTCGTAGCCAGACGCTCTATCCAACTGAGCTAAAGGCGCGCGACAAAGCCGGACGAAATTCTGAGTGTAGACGGTTCAGTCAGCGCTGGTCAAGGCGGTCGACGAACAACCGATCATCGTCGAGCAGCGCCGCAAGCCGGACGCGCAGCTCGCGCGCGTTACGAACGTCGCGCGGATCGAGGCGGGTGGCCGCTGCCCCTCGCTGCGCGAGCCATGAAAACACCAATGGTGCCAACTTGGTCGTGGGTCGTTGGTCCTTGGTCCCGCGGAAGAACGTCATGATGCGGCGCACGTGGACGGCGAGGTCGGCGCCGTTGCGGCGCGTCCGCTGGATCATCCAGCGGCCGTCGACCGCCGCGCCGACCAGCTCGACGGAATCGTTCTCGATCGATGGCTGGACCACCAGGACGTCGCGCAGCAGCGCGCGCGGCACGGCGCGCGTGCCCAGGCCGGGCGCCGCCATCTGCACGTTGACCGGTGGCTGCAGCTCCTGAATCAGCGCCGCTTCCCGCAGCAGCGCCTCGATCTCCGATCCGACACACTGCCATTCGGCGGAGGCGGCACGCGACATCTCCGGTTTCAGCAGGCGCCACCGGCGCTCCGCGAAATGCGCGCGCAGGCGCCGGCGCAAATGGACCGCCTTTCCCACGTACAGCGCGCGGCCGTCCGCGTCCTTCAGCACGTAGACGCCGGGGACCGCGGGTGCGTCGCGGGAAATGCGCTCCCCCGCGCGGCGCCACGTCTCGCGCCGATCTTCGAGCACGAGTGCCTGCGCGACGAGGCGCCGGGCGAGCTCCGGCGGCGCGCCGCGTATGCCGAGGACTTCGGTCGCCAGCCGCTGATGATCCGGCGCGTCGCCCATCTCGGAGAGGCGCGCGAGCAGCTTGTCACGTAGCATTTTCGAGGACGGTTGACCCGTGTCTATCGATCGAGCCCGAAGCCGGTGCGCAGCTGCGGCGACAGCGTAATCGGCAGCTTGCCGCCGATCGGCGCCTCGCCGGCGATTGCGCGCACGGCGGCGCGCTCCGCTTCATCGTAGAAGTCGTAGGTGAGCAGCACCGCCGGCAGCTCCGGCACGAACGACGCCGTGTACGGGTTGCCGAAGAACGTGGTGACGAGCGGGATGTCGGTCCGATCCGTGATGCGCACGAGGTCTTTGAGCAGGCGCACGAGCTCGGGTCCGAGATCCAGGCGGCCACTGCCCGAGGTCGACCGCACGAACACCGACGCCACGACGGCGCGGTAGCGCGGCGCGACGGCGCGCACCAGATCGAGCTCCGACATCGGCGTGTGATCGGAGACTTCGATCGCCGTCACCTGCGGCCACCGCTTCTTCAGCTCGGGGATGAACGTCCGGCTCGGCGCGGCGATCTGCCATCCCGACGGGTAGTCGAGGATCGAGAGATACAGCACCGGCCCGTCTCGGGCGACGGTCAGCGGCACCTGGCGGCGATCGTCTTTCACCAGCGTCATCGCGCGCGCGAACGCTTCCTGGGCCGCCGCCTCGTGCGCGCGGCCGCCAACCGTGGACGGCACCGCGTCGAGATCGATTGTACGCTGCACGTGCAGACCGACCGATGCCTTGGCGCGCAGCACGCGCGCGACGGAGCCGTCGATCTGCGCCGGCGACAGGCGTCCGCTCGCGATCGCCGCCTTGATGCCGTGGAACGCGGTGATGGGATCGGACGAGTGCAGCACCTGATCGGCGCCGGCGAGCAGGGCCCGCACCGCGCCTTCGCCGGGCTCGACCATCTTGGCGACCGCGTTCATCGACATCGAATCGGTGTAGACGAGGCCGGCGAAGCCCATCTCGGTCCGCAACAGGTCGTGGAGGATCGGCCGGCTGAAGGTGGCCGGCGTCGACGGCGCCGGATCGAGCGCCGGCAGCACGATGTGCGCCGCCATCACCGCCTGCGCGCCCTGCTCCACTCCCCGGCGGAACGGCAGGAGCTCGACGCTCTGCAGCCGCGCGCGATCGAACCCGATCACCGGCAGGCCGAGGTGACTGTCGACATCGGTGTCGCCATGCCCGGGGAAGTGCTTGAGGGTCGCAATCATCTTCCCCTCGCGCGCGCCGGCGACATAGGCGCCGACCAGCGCGGCGACGCGCTCGGGATTCTCTCCGTACGAGCGGATGTTGATCACCGGGTTGCGGGGGTTGTTGTTCACGTCGGCGATCGGCGCGAAGTTCACCTGCACGCCCAGCGCGCGCGATTCGATCGCGGTAATCCGCGCTTCCTCGCGCACCAGGCGGAGACCGTCCGCCCCCGGGATGGCGCCCATCGCCATCTGCCGCGGGAACGTCGTGGCGCCGTAGATGCGGAACCCGACGCCGGTCTCGAAGTCGGCGGTGTTCAGCAGCGGCACGGCCGACATCGCCTGCAGCCGGTTGATGAGGAACGCGGCCGAAAACGGCTGGCCGAGGATCACGGTGCCGTACCCGGGATTGAGCAGCACCGACGGCGCCGGCATCGACGCGCCGAACACATGGAAGCCGCCGACGTGGTACTCCCGCACGAGCCGCGTCAGCATCTCGAACGTCTCGCTGTCCGTGCTCAGGAAATTCGATTCGAAGGAGGGGACGATGAGCTGGCCGATTTTCTCGTCGGGCGTCAGCTTTTCCAGCGTCTGCTCCACCCAGCGCTCGGCGGCGCGGTCGAGCGCGAACGGGTCGCGCGGCGCCGCGAGCGCCCCGGCTGCCAAAAGAACACAGGCAACCACGAAAACACGAAGACACGAGAAAGAACCAGCCCGGCGGTGCACGGAGCGGATCGTAACATGCGCCGCGCTACAATGACCTCGAATGAGCCAGGCGGAACACAAGGCGCGCGCGCCGTTGTCGGTGCGCTGCTTCATTGTCACGGTCAGCGACACACGGACCGGCGCGACCGATACGAGCGGCCGCGCCATCGCCGAACTCCTGACGGCGGCCGGACACGTGGTCACCGGACGCGCCATCGTGAAAGACGATGCGGATCTGGTGCGCGGGACGCTGGAGCGTCAGCTCGCCAGCGCCGACGTCCAGGCGATCATCACGACCGGCGGCACCGGCATCACGTCGCGCGACACCACCTATGAAGTGGTCAGCGGCCTGCTGCAGAAGCGGCTCGACGGGTTCGGCGAGCTCTTCCGGGTGTTGAGCTTCGAGCAGATCGGTCCGGCTGCGATGATGAGCCGCGCCTGCGCCGGCCTCGTGGCCGGCCACATTGTTGTCTCGCTGCCAGGATCGGAGGCCGCGGTGCGGCTTGCGATGGAGCGGCTGTTGATCCCCGAGCTGGGACATCTGGTGCAGCAGGCGTCGCGATAGCAACCACGTCGGTAGCAACCACGGAGGGGCGGGCCCGCGTGTCCGCCCGGGCCCCACACATGGGCGGCCCCGGCACGAGACAAGATGAGACCTTTCACATCCACGATCTCGCTCGACGACGCGCGCCGGCGGCTGGACGCGGCGGTCCGTCCCATCGAGCGAACCGAGCGCGTGCGGCTGGAAGACGCCGTGGGACGCGTCGCCGCGGCAGACGTCACGTCGCCGATGGACGTGCCGCCGTTCGCGCGATCCGCGATGGACGGCTATGCGGTGATCGCGGCGGACTCGGCCGGCGCAACGCGATCGACGCCGGCGCGCCTGCGGCTGGTCGATCGCATCTACACCGGCCAGCTGTCGTCGGTCACCATCGCGCGCGGGACGTGCGCAGAAATCGCGACGGGGGCGCCCATGCCCGCGGGCGCCGATGCCGTGGTCATGGTCGAGGACACGGCCAAAAGCGGCAGTGGGCACGAGATCGAAATCGGTGCGGCCGCAGCAGTGGGACAGCACATCGGCGGCCGCGGCGCCGACATCGCTGCGGGCGATCGCGTCATCGCGTCGGGCGATCTGCTGTCGCCGAGCCGCATTGGGGCGATCGCCGCCATCGGCCGCGCGGATGCCGACGTGTTCGCGAAGCCGCGCGTGGCGATTCTCTCCACCGGCAACGAAGTCGTCGTGCCTGGCGGGACGCTCGCGCCCGGGCAGATCTTCGACGTGAACCGCTTCACGCTGAGCGCGATCGTCTCCGCGCACGGGGGCATGGCCGAACCACATCACACCGCGCAGGACACGGTCGCGGCGCTGCTGGCGGCGCTGGACGCCTGCGCCGCCGCCGATCTCATCGTCTTTTCCGGTGGCAGCTCGGTCGGGGAGCGCGATCTCGTCGTCGATGCGATCGCGGCCCGCGGCGAGATGATCTTTCACGGCATCGCGGTCCGTCCGGGCAAGCCGACGGCGTTCGCAACGATCGGAAGCGCGAGGACGCCGTTCTTCGGGATGCCCGGCAACCCGACGTCGTGCCTGTCGAACGCCTACATCCTGCTGGTGCCGTTCCTGCGCGCGCTGGCGCGCCTGCCGGCGCACGCGCCGCACACGGTGCGTGCGCCCCTCGGCCGCCGCATCGCGTCGGCCGTGAACCGGCATCAGTTCTACACGGTCCGCCTCCGCGAGGGCGTCGCGTTCCCGGCGTTCAAAGGGTCCGGCGACATCACCAGCCTGTCGCAGGCCGACGGCTACATCGAGATCCCGGCCAATGAGAGCGTCGTGGAGGAGGGCACGATGGTCGCGGTGACGCTCTTCTGAATTGGGTAATTGGGTAATTGGGTAATTGGGTAATTGGGTAATTGCGTAATTGATTGGGGATTGGGCGAGGCTATTCGCGCATGGCCATTCGCGCACATCAATTACCCAATTATCAGATTATCCAATTACCAGATTACCAATTACGAGATTTACCGTCGCCCGATCCGCCGCTCGTATTCCATCTCGAGCACGTCGGCGGTGTGCAGGTCGAAGGCGACGGCCTTGTGCTCGAATGCGCCTCGGAACTCGCTGTGGCAGCGGTAGCAGACGGTGAGATCCTTCAGCCGCCCGTAGATCATGAGATCGATCAGCGTCGCGGCGCCGAGGATGCTGTAGGCGATCAGATCGCGCCCGTACCAGTAGAAGCCGGCGCTGACGAGCGCGCCGATGATGACGACGGCGAGGCCGACCTTGGGGTCGAAATCCTTGCGGATGTAGAAATCGCCGCCGCTGCAGACCGGGCAACGATCGACTGCGCGATCGTCGCGCAGCGCATCCGATACCGACAGCGGAATGTCGCAGCCGCAAGCGCCGCAGGTGATTGACGCCGGCGCGCTGGACGCGGGCACGGGCAGACCCGCGTCGCATTTCGGGCACTTCGCGAGGAATTCCATCGGTGCGGGAAATTATGTCACGCGGCGCCTACTTCGCGTCCACGTCGTAAATGTACACGGTCGACTGATCGTCTTCCGGCATGAAGTAGGCGCGCAAGCCGACGGCGCTCGGCTCGATCCAGACCGGGTTGTGCGTCATGGCCAGCCCGCCGGCCGTCCAGAGCAGAACCGGCACCTGATGCACCGGCCGACCGTCCTCGAGGTCGATCAGATCGATCCCGCCGAGCCGGAAAGGCGGCGCGTCCGGCGCCTGGCGGATTTCGGTGACTCCCGTGCAGAGCATCCGGGCACGCCCGAGATATTTGCAGTCCTGATAATCCAGGTAGTGCGACGTATTGAGCGTGGTGCCTCTCCCCGCGCCGCCGAGCGTCCACCGGTAGAACCGGCGCGAGCCCCAGCTCACCCCGTGCAGCGTGTGGTCGTCGGTGTTATGGACGAGGGCCCCGACGTGATCGGCGACGCGAAACACCTCGGTGGCCATCATCGTCCCGGGATCGACCCGATAGACGATCGAGCGGCTGTCCGGGCGGTACTCGGCCACCGGAACCCAGATGTTCTTGCCGTCGTAATCGATGCCGCCAGGGTGATAGATCGGGCCATGACCGAGCCGCAGATCGGCGACGAGGTTGCCGGCCAGGTCGATCTTGAACAGATGGCCGACGCCTCTGCCGGCCTCCCGATCGATGACCTCGACGGAGGAGACAAACAGCGTCTGGCCGATCTTCACCATGCCCTGGGGATGGTAGGTGCGGAACGCGATCGGCACCGACTTCACCAACGTCCATGACGAGCGCCGCGTGAGCTTGGTCACGCGCTCTGCGGCGATCGATTGCGCGGCCCGAGGAACGGGCGACAAGGCCACGGCGGCGATGCAGGCCATCGCCAGCGCCGGCATCTGCATGGCCGCGAGTATACGCGTCGATGCCCCGTCGCGCCTCTGCGCCGGTTCGCGACGCGCGTACCGCGGGTGGTGGTGCGCGGGCCCAAACGGTCCGCCCTCATCAGATCGCGCGAAGGGGTTGAGCTCAGCGGCCGGGGAAAAACGACGGCAGAGCCAGGTCGCGCATCGTGTGGAGACCCGGGGGCGCCTGCAGCACCTTCGGAATCGAATTGACGACGATCGACGCCGTCGCCACGTCGCCGTGGATGCCGCCCGTGATCTTCGACGAGATGTTCGGCGAGCCTTCGATATCGACCGAATCGTACGACTCGGGGGCGCCGAGGTACGCCTCCATGTGCAGGCGGATGACCGGCGTGTTCTTCCGGTACCCGACGCCGTCCTGGATGATGCCGCACACGTAGCCCGGATCGACGGCGAGAAACTCGCTCGAGATCGTCACCCGCGCCAGCTTCGGCTGGATGTCGTCGGTGATGCGATCGACCTTCCACCCCATCGCGTCGGCGATCATCGCGATCGATTCCGTCAGCCCCACGTGCCGCACGCTCCCGTCGTCCACCTTCTTCTGAAACTGCTCGGTGGTGAGGCCGGCGCCGATCTTCTGCTGGAACGGCAGCCGGCGGACGCGCGCATCCTGTACGCGGTTGACGACGATGCGATCGACGCGCTCGCAGACGGCGGTCAGCGCGATCGGCAGAGCGTCCATGGCGAAGCCCGGGTTGACGCCGGTGCCGAGGACGGCGACCTTCGCCTTCTTCGCCAGCGTATGGATCTGCCGCGCCTGCCGGATGTGCGTGTAGCCGGGATACGAGAGCTCCTCGGTCGTCGAGACAATAGCGGTCTTCGACTTGAGAATCATTTCGATCTGCGGCAGCACCTGCTTGATCGACGAGCTGGTGCAGAGGACGACGACGTCCGGCCTGGCCGATTTCATCGCCTTGGCCGCATCGCCGGATATTTTCACGCCGATGCGTTTCGACAAGCCGACCACGTCGCCGAGATCGCGGCCGACCTTGGCGGGATCGATGTCGATCGCACCCACGATCGTGAAACCGGGACGCGCGGCCACCTGTTTGACGATCGCGGCGCCAATCGGGCCGAGCCCGAAGTGCAGGACTTTGATGTTGGGCATAGAGAGCGGATTATACCCGGCCCCGCCGCCGCCGCGCATCAGCGCCGGTGATGGGCGGGGACGCCCGCGTGGACGCGGCTCGACCGAAGCGCGCACGGACCGCGCGACGGCCAAGATGGTACGATGCACGCCCATGGCGCGAGACCATCCGGGCGGGCTGACCCGCGAGCACGTCGTGTGGGCCTACCGGTTGCTGCTCGATCGCGATCCGGAGAGCGAGGACGTCATCGGCCCGAAGCTCGCGGGATCCCGGACCACGGCGGAGCTCCGGCATCACCTGATCACGTCGGCCGAGTTCCGCGACAAGAACCCGGACTTCGCGCGCACCAACGACCCGACGGTGGTGATCAAGGAGATCGCGCCGGGCGTGCGCCTGTTCATCGACCTGTCGGATCACGTCATCGGCCTGAACATCCTCCGCGGCCAGTACGAGCAGAACGAAATCCGCTTCGTGCTGCGCGCGCTGAAGCCGGGCGATTGCGCCATCGACGTGGGCGGTCACATCGGCTTCTTCACGATGCAGATGGCGGCGGCCGTCGGACCCGCCGGATGCGTCTACGCCTTCGAGCCGCTCGATTCCAACGGGGACCTGCTCGAGCGATCGATTGCCGAGAACGGGTTCGGCGAGCGCGTCCGCTTCCAGCGCGCCGCGGTCGGCGCGGCGCCGGGGACGGCGACACTCACCTTTCCGGTCGAGACGCTCAACTCCGGCGGCGCATATCTGCTGCGCAGCGGCAGCGCGCCGCTCGCCGGCAACCAGACGAAGGATGTGCCTCGGGTCGCGCTCGATGCGCTGGAGTTGCGGCGGCCGGTGCGCGTCATCAAGATGGACGTGGAAGGCGCCGAGCCGCAGGTGATCCGAGGCGCCGTGCGCCTGCTCGCCGAGGACCGGCCGATCGTCCTCTCCGAACTGCATCCCACGCAGCTCGAACGCGCGTCGGGGTCGACCGCCGACGAATTTCTCGCGCAGATGCGCGCGCTGGGCTATCGCGCGCATCAGATCACGGGTCCGGCTGAAGCCGGGCGCCAACTGGAGGCAGAAGCCGGAGGCTGCGAAGACATGCTGGGTCCGTCGCTCGATCGCGCGCCGGCCGAGGCGCTCGTGTCGGTGGTACTGATGCCATCCCCCTAACGCGGGTCGCCGCACGCCGTAATGTGCTACAATGTGCTACATGAAGCTGATTCCCCAGGCACAGGTTGGGGTTCGTGAGCTGCGGCAGAACCTGAGCGTCTACCTGGCGCGCATCGCCCGCGGAGAAACGCTCGAGGTCACCGATCGCGGACGTGCGGTCGCCATCCTCGCGCCCATCCGGCACGACTCGTCGGCGCTCGATCGACTCGCCGCGGCCGGACTCGTGATCCCGGCGAAGGGCGATCTGCTCGATCTCCCGCGTCCCCGCCGCGCACCGGCAGGGTTCAACCCAGCCAGGGCGCTCGCCGCGCAGCGCGCCGATCGTCGGCGGTGAAGGATTCTGCGATCTACCTCGACTCGTCCGCCCTCCTCAAGCTCGTGTTCGAGGAGGCCGAAAGCGCCGCGTTGCGCGCATTTCTGGCCGACCACCCGCACCGCGCGTCGAGTGTCCTGGCGCGGGTGGAAGTTCTGAGAACGGTCGGCCGTGTGGAGGATCCGGCCGTCACGCGAGACGCGCGTGAGCTCCTTGGACGGATCCATCTGATCCGGCCCGACGATGCCGTGCTTGCCGCGGCTTCTGAGATCCGGCCGCCCACACTTCGGACGTTCGACTCCATCCATCTGGTGACCGCCCTCTCGTTACGACCCGACCTCGCCGGCGTGGTCGTCTACGACCGTGTCCTGGGTGATGCGGCGCGTGCGGCCGGGTTGACGGTGTGGGCGCCCTCGTGACCGCGGTGGTAGCATGCGTCGGATGCGGCGCCTGCTCCTCGTTACGCTGATGGCCGGGACGGCCGCGTCCGCGCCGTCCGCCCAGAACGCCGATCCTCGCCGCATCGTGTCGGCCGCGTCGATGTCCGGCGGGATCATGCCGCCGCTGTCCCCGCGCAACGCCAGCTACACGATCGCGGCGCGTCTCGACCCGGCAACCCGCACCATCACCGGCTCCGAGACGATCAGGTGGCGCAACATCACCAGCAAACCGGCGGCGGATCTCCAGTTCCACCTGTACTGGAATGCCTGGAAGAACAGCCGCTCGACGTTCATGCGCGAGCGCGCCCTGGGGTCGTCGCGTGATGAACCCGAGCGCCGCCCCGACGAGTGGGCGCGCATCGATGTGTCGACGATCTCGGTCGCCGGCAGCGACCGCACCGCGTCGCGCCGCTTCATCGCCCCGGACGATGAGAATGCGAGCGACGAGACGGTGATATCGGTGCCGCTGGCGCAGCCGATCGAGCCCGGCGGCACGGCGATGATCGAGATCGCGTGGACCGCCCACGTGCCGCGCACCGTCGCGCGCACCGGCGCCATCGGCAGCTTCTTCTTCATCGCGCAGTGGTTCCCGAAGCTCGGTGTGCTGCAGGAGGACGGCTGGAACTGCCATCAGTTCCACTCCGGCACCGAGTTCTTCTCCGATTACGGCGTCTACGACGTGTCGCTGACTGTGCCCGCCGGCTGGCCGCTCGGCGCCACCGGCGTGCAGCGCGAGCGCCGCGACAACAGCGACGGCACCACGACGCACCGGTACTATCAGGAAGACGTCCACGACTTCGCCTGGACGACGAGCCCCGACTATGTGGTGCGTGAGGCGCGCTTCGAACATCCGCGGCTGCCGGCGGTCGAGATGCGGCTGCTGCTCCAGCCCGAGCACGCCGGTCAGGCCGCACGCCATTTCGACGCCACACGGACCGCGCTGAAGTACTACGGCGAGTGGTACGGCGCGTACCCGTACGGCCACATCACCATCGTCGACCCGGCGTTCCAGAGCGGCGCCGGCGGCATGGAGTACCCGACGCTGTTCACCGCCGGCACGCGCTGGCT
>JRHI01002648.1_pt1 | contig 11941 bp, 11 predicted proteins | sample 215371 | NCBI WGS metagenome assembly JRHI01 (sample SAMN02929681, study PRJNA255918) | sediment metagenome | biome: cave system; feature: Ice Cave; material: Sediment; isolation source: sediment from deep within a dark volcanic ice cave with no known source of... ... | reverse complement strand
GCACCTCGCGGGGCGTCGTAGTGGAGTGGCGGGTTGCGGTGCTCGCCCGCTCGACAACAACCATCATCCCGGTATCGTCAGCTCGGCAGCCGATCCTGAGCGTCCTCCAGAGGACGAGCGCGTGCAGGAGCGGCGGCGGCGGCCACGGCCATCATCAACGGACCGGAGCGCGATCAGCGGGTGGCGTGAGAGCGCCGGCCCAAGCGGACCAGGAACACACCTCCGGCCGCGGCGACCAAGCCGAGGCCCACCAGGAGTGCGATGTTCCCACCGGTGAACGCCAGCCCCGTCGTCGACGCGGCCTTCACGGTCACGCCCGGCGGGTTGGTCACCGACGTGCCGCACACAGCCAACCCGGAGTTCCCGGGGTTGGTGCAGTCGACCGTCGGAGTCGTGGTGGGGTTGGTCGGATAGTCAGCCTGCGCCCAGGCCGCGACTGGCGCGAATACTGCCAGTCCCAACGCGGCGACGGCGAGTACGCGACAGAGTCGCTGAATCGAACGAGTGCCCATGACGTGCCTGCCCCTTGCGGTCAGCCCGATTGCCCTTTGCCCATGAACGTCCCACGCTGGGTGGGAGTTCCCGACAAACATACCACGGAGCGTCACAAGAACGCCAGCGGTCACCACGCCAAGTGTTCGGGCGCCGTGTCCGTGAACTTGAGGGACCCGAACCTCCACGCGATGGAGGGGACCCGAGCCGAGGGTTCCACCGTGATCTCCCGGATGCCCCGGGGGAGCCGGAACTGGACTGTCACGTCGAGGGTCTGGCCCCGTCTGACCTGGAAATAGCCCGCGGCGGTGACTTTGGTGGGCCCGTCGAAGCCGGCGACCAGGGTGGGGGTGATCCCGTGGAGGAACGGAAGGGAGGCCGAACCCGGGACGTTCACGGCCAGGATCCCCTGGTAGACGCCTTCCGCGGCGCCGCTGTTGGGGTAGGGGCCCGAGACGTATCCGGGCAGGCCGGCGGGTGCGCCGTCGTGGAGGCGAAGGTGGAGGCTCGCGTTCGTGCCGCCGTCGGTTCGGTCTTGCACGGCGAGGGTGGCGTCGACCTGGAGGAACTGGTCGAGCTTGTTGGCCCCGAAGTTCATGATCGACACCGCCAGCGAGTCGGCGTGGAGCTCACCGGAGATCCCGGCCCCTTCCCAGGCTCGCTCCTCGGCCGGGTCCCGAGACCAGGCGAGGAGGTGGCGGCCCTTGCCGACGCCCGACAGGTCGCTGACCAGGGCCTCGGCGTTCCACGGGCGGCCCGAGAGGGCCTCGACGGAGGTCCGGGCGATGGCGCTGAGCTGGTCGCGCCGGTCGGTCTCGGAGGCGGGAGCGGCCGGGATGCCGCGGTACTGGCCGAGGAGCACGTAGTCCAGGGTGTCGGTCCCCGTGAGCTGCTGGCCGGCGACCTGAATCGGACCCTGCGCGGCCAGGAGCGCTTGGAGGGCGACGGCATCGACGGCGAGGACCCCATCGACGGTCTGGCCGGTGGCGGCCTGCCACATCCGGGCGGCGAGCGGTGCGGTGACGTCGAACCGGGGGGTGGTCGCCAGGTTCCGCCAGCCCTGGCCCGGGGCGAGCCAGCCCCACAGCGACGCCAGCTCGGGTGGAAGGGGGACGACGCCGGGCGCGAGATCGTGGTCGGCGCTGGGTCCCACCTGCGAGATGCTGAACGTCCCGCCGCTGAAGGTGGCCATGCCCGACGACAGGAACATCCCCGAGCCGGCACGCATCTCGCCGTTGTTCGCCGCGAGCACCAGGTAGCGGCGCGGGCCGCGCAGCACCTGGGCGGCACCGGTGGTGAGCGCCGCGGCGTTGGTCACCGCGGTGCGCAGACGTTGCAAGCGGTCGACGAACCGGGCCCGCGCGTTGCCGAGCGGCCCGATGAGGAAGAAGTCCGGGCCGAGGCTGACATGGTCGAGGTCATGCGCGGCCCGGCCAGCGACGGCGGCGACACGGTCGAGCACCGCGAGGCGTGCCGCGCCGGTGGCGGGGTGCGACCGCAGGGCCGCCGATCCGTCACGCGCGGCCCGTGCGCCGACGGACGCGACGTGCTCCGCGGCGGCGGTGAGCGCTCGAACCGCGTCGACATTGCTCCCCGCGAGCGGAATGATCGACCATGGAGCGAGCACCGGGTTCGCCGCGAGGCCATGTGCGCTCGAGAAGTCGCGCTCGGCTTGTTGGAGTGCCGCGAGGCCCTGTCCTCGCAGGAGACTGTCGGCGTTCAGCCGGTCCCGGGCGGTTTGCAAGGTGTCGAGGCCGGAGGTGACCCGCTGGCGGGCCAGGAAGATGAGACCCACGGTGACGAGGAGCCAGACGAGCAGCAGCACCATCGCGACGCGCAGCGCGGCCCGCACACGCGCGCGCGTTGTCGACTCAAACTCAGGGAACACCGCACAAAGTGTAGGAGCGGGTTCGTCACATCCCGCGTTCATGCGCAGGAGCGCCGTAGCCTCCGCGGGTGGCCATGAACGTCGAGGCGCTGCCGAAGGTCTCGCCGTTCCTGCTGCGGTCGGCGGACTCGATGTGCCCGCGGCGTCTGGCATCCGAGCTGCAGCGCGAACCCGGAACGGCGGATCCCGTGAACCGGGCCCGGGTCAGGAACGGGCTCCTGGATGTCATCCGGACCTGGCATGCGACCGGCGGGTGGGTCGAGCCACCGGGTCTGGTTGCTGAGGAACGCGCCGTGATCGCACACGCCGTGCGGTGGTACGAGCACCTCTTTCCTGACCGGTCGGTGGAGGTCTCGCTCCCGGTCGAGGCACCCACCGAGCTGACCCGCCGGGGGGTGATCCTCGGCGGCTGGGTGGACCTCGGTGTCGTGCACCCCGACGGCACGCGGGAGCTCCGCCAGCTGTGGTTGCGCAATCGACCCGCCCCGGCCGAGGTCCTCGACGACCCCGCCGTGCGCCTCGCGATGCTCCGGCTGGCCTGCCTCGGCTGGTTGGAGGGCCCCCTCGCCGTCACCGGTGTCGATCTGCTCAGCGGGTCAATGGCCCGAGGTCGCGTGGGTGGAACCGACGAGCTCTCCGAGCTCGCGGCGTGGCTCGACGAGCGCCTTGAGGTCGCCCACCGGCGCGCTGATCCCGCGGTGGGCGAACCGGGCCGGGACTGCGCCTCGTGCCGGTTCGTGCCCCGCTGCCCGGCGCACGACGTCCGGGCGTCGATGTTGACCCGGCGCGATGCCCTCGTCCCTGCCCTGCTGTCGATCTCCCCCACGAGCCTGGCAACGTGGAACCGATGCCCGCGCCAGTGGCGGAACCGCGCGCTGCTCAACCTGTCGCCCAGCGACCCCATGAACGGCGCGAGCCATGGGCTGAAACTGCACCAGATCCTGCACCTCGTGCATCGCACCGGCTCATGCCACGACGATGCCCATGTGGAAGACGTCCTCGGCGCGCACGGCGCGGACGAACGAACCGCCGACGAGATTCGACGTCACGCGGCCCGCTGCCCGATCGGCGCTGACGCCGTCGGTCACGAAGTCGAGTGGGCCCGGGCTCACCCCGGCCCACCGGTGTTTTTGGCGACCGCACGCTTCGACGCCATCTGGTCCCACGACGAGATCCTCGATGTTCGCGACTACAAGAGCGGACGCGTCGCCGAACATCCCGTCGACCAAGACATCCAGGCCCGCCTGCAGGCATGGGTCGCGGCGCCCCAGGCCGCCGAACGGGGGCTGCGGCTGCGGCTGCGCTACGAACATCTGGCGACCGAGGTGCTCGACGATCCCGACCCCTGGGAGCCCACCGACGAGGACCTCGCCGCGATCGAAACGCAGCTCGTCGCGCTCGTCGTCGCGATGCAGGCCGAGCGGGACTTCGCGGGTGTGAACGACGCGGCGATCTGCACCCACTGTGGGTACCGCTCGATCTGTGACGAGAGCGCCGCGCCCGGCGTGCCGTCCTGGTCCGTCCCCGCCTCCTGATCCCTGCAGCTGGGGCCGTCTCACCCTGACGGGTACGTTCCCCGGCGTGAACCCGCGAACAGCCGTGATCGTCGGTGTCGGGCAGGCCGAGCAGCGACCCGACGACCCGACGGTCGCGCTTGAACCAGTCGACCTGCTCGCCGAAGCGGCACGTGCGGCCGAGGCCGATACCCGGGCGTCGCTGCTCCGATCCGTTGACACGGTCGCGGTCGTGAGCATCGTCTCCTGGCCGTATCCCGATCCGGGCGCGCTCCTGGCACGCCGTCTCGGGCTGGGCGACGTGCGCCGCACTGTCACGTCCACCGTCGGTGGCAACAGCCCCCAACTCCTGGTCAACACCTTGGTCCCACAGGTCGAGGACGGCACCACCGACATCGTCCTCCTCGGCGGCGCCGAGTGCGTCTACACGCGATGGCGGGCCCGCCGTGAGCCGAAGGCGTGGCTCACCTGGACGACGGCCAACGATCCGTCCTGCCCGATCGTCGTCGGCGACGACCGCTCGGGAAGCAGCGACTACGAGTTGGCCCACGGGGCCGCGGCACCGACCCAGATCTACCCGCTGTTCGAGACGGCGTTGCGACGCTCCTACGGGCGGGGGGTTGAAGAGCATCAGGTCGCGGTGAGCGAGCTCTGGGCCCGGTTCAGCGCAGTGGCCGCCGCGAACCCCCACGCCTGGTCGCGTCGCGCGTGGACCCCCGAGGAGATCCGTACCGCCTCCCCGGACAACCGGCTCGTGGCGTTTCCCTACCCGAAAAGGATGTGCGCCAACATCGATGTCGACCAGGCCGCCGCATTGCTGCTCTGCTCGTACGACACGGCGAAAGGCGCCGGTGTCCCCGACGACCGGATGGTGTTCCCACGCTCGGGTGCCGACGCGCACGACCACTTCTACTGGTCGGAACGAGACCGCATCGACACATCGCCCGCCATCGCGGCGGCGGGCAGGGAAGCGGTGGCAGCAGCAGGTGTCACGGTCGACGAAATCGCGCGGTTCGACCTGTACTCGTGCTTTCCCTCTGCGGTACAGATCGCCGAGCGCGCGCTCGGACTCGAGTCGTCGGGCCGCGCCGATGCACGGCCGCGCACGGTGACCGGGGGTCTCGGATTCGCCGGCGGTCCCGCCAACAACTACCCGACACATGCGATCGCGACGATGGTCGACGCCTGCCGAGCCGATCCCGGCTCGATCGGGTACGTGAGCGCGCTCGGCTGGTATGTGACGAAGCACTCGGTCGGCTGCTACTCGACGACACCTCCGCCCGACGGGTACGGCCGCGTCGATCCCGCCTCGACGCAACGCACCGTCGACAGCCAGCCTCGACGGAGCCCGGCCGGTGTGTACGAAGGGTCGATGACGGTCGAGGCGACCTCGGTGCTCTTCGAACGCGACGGCACCCCGTCCCTCGGCATCATCAGCGGGTTGACCGCCGAGGGCCACCGCGCCCTCGCGAACACCCGCGACGACGAGGTCATGGCCGCGCTCACCGTGGACCCGTGGGAGGGCAGGACCGTGCGGGTTGTGAGCAACGGCGGCACGAACGAGATCAGGCCATGAGCCCACCTCACGCGGGTGGGCTGCGTCAGCTCGTCCGAGGAATCACGGGCCGCTGCCCCCGGTGTGGGTCCCGTGGTCTCTTCCACCGATGGTTCCAGATGGTCCCCACCTGTCCTCGTTGCGGGCTGCGCTTCGAGCGGGAGGAGGGATATTGGACCGGGGCCCTGGCGATGAACTTCGTGCTCACCGGGGGCCTCTTCACCGTCGTGTTCGTCGCGGTCGTCGCCGCGACCGCCCCCCACATACCCGTCGGCACGCTCCTCGCGGTCGTTGTGCCCGTCACCGTGCTGGGCCCGGTGCTCGGCTACCCGATCTCCAAGACGTTGTGGGTGGCCGTCGACCGCGTGTTCCTCGAGCGGCTCAACCGGGCGGCGTCCGGCGGACCTCCGACGAGGCAGCCGCCGCCGAGATCCTGACACCCGCCCGACGGCGACGGCCGCGACGAGGCACCGCCGGGAGCGAAGTCAGGCGCGGTTCAGTGTCTCGACCCGTCCCCGGCGCTCGGGCGGGTGCCCGTGATCGTCATGGCAAGTCGAAACGGGGGCACGAGCCACTCGATCGGCAGCAAGACAAGGTCGTTGCCGCCGTGGCGGCCGTACGAGGTCCATCCGGTTCCCGTGACGGTCAGACCACAGCTACGAAAGGCCTCGACAATCTCGCGCCTCATGTACTCGCGGCGATGCACGCCCTGGTGGTCGTAGCCGACCGTGGCGAACGTCTGCTCGGCGGGCGGCAGCGTCGGTCGATGCAGAAAGGTCTTGAGCACGCTTCGCAGATTTCCGGCGTTGGGCGTGGAGAGCAGCAGAGATCCCCCGGCGCGAAGCACCTGGGCGATCGGGGCGATGTGATCGCTCGGCGCGATCGGCAGATGCTCGACGACCTCGAGGCTGAGTGCGAGGTCGAACCCGGACCCGATGGCGGAAACCAGATCGGGTGCGGTGGTGAGGTCGACGGCGTAGGACTTCAAGCCAGCCGTCGCGTACGCGCTCTCGTACGCTTCGAGTGTCTCGCGGAAGTCGACCACCGCCCCCTGAGCGTCGTGGGTTCGAGCAAGCGCAGTCTCGACGTAGGCGGGGCCTGCGCCGACGGAGACAAACCGGCCGTGCTCGGGCAGCAACTCGGCGGCGCGCTTGTAGCTGTCCCACAGCCGAGTCCGGTGGAAGAGCCAATACCCCTCGGCTTCTGGTCCGTAGCGCGCGGACTCTGCTGCACCAAAGGCCGCGAACTGTCTCCGGCTAAAGGTCGACTTCACGAGGCAGTCCCGGTGGCATCACATGCAGGCTTCGGCGAAGGCGACTCGATGGGAGCGTCGCCCGGAATCGTCGCTGAGCGTACCCCGATTGGTCGTGTGTCCGTCGCTCACGGTCGCGACCCGGAGCGCGTCGCTCAATTCAATCGAGAGCCACGCGCAGGGTCAGCACGCCGTTGTCAAACTCCCAGCTGGCGTCGCCGACGATCGAGAAGTCTTGGAAGTCGAGCTGGGCCGCGTCGATGAACTGTTGCCGTTCGGGTCCGGCGACGGGCGGGAGCGGACGGTCGCGCACCGCGGCGGCGCGGTCCCGGAACCGTTGCAGCATGGCATCGATATCGAGCGTGTCGTCGGCCACCCGGTCAACCTCCTCGTGCAATCAGCACACGTTCTCGTCCGCCGAGATCGCGTTCGACGCGCACCTCGGCGAACCCTGCGTCCACGGCTAGGTCTCGGGCCGCCTCCGACTGGTGCGGTGCGATCTCGAGGACGAGCGTGCCCCGCTGGGGCGTGAGGTACGCCGGCGTTCCCGCGATGAGGTGCTCGATGGCCTCGAGTCCGGTCGGCCCGCTGACGAGCGCGCCGATGGGCTCGTAGTCCGCGACCTCCGAGGGGAGCTCGTCGACCTCGCGCTCGGCGACGTAGGGCGGGTTGCTCACAATGAGGTCGAACGAGCCGAGGAGCTCGTCGGGGAGCGCATCGAACCAGTCTCCCTCGGCGATCCGGACCCGTGTCGCGGCGCTGCCGATCCCGGCGAGGTTGGCGCGCGCCACCGCGGCCGCGTCGCCGCTGCGGTCGGTGGCCCACACGCGCGCGTCGAGGCGGGTCGCCAAGGTGAGCGCGATGGCTCCCGACCCGGTCCCGAGGTCGGCGACCAGCGCGGTCGTGTCGGTCCCGAGCCAGGGGTTTTGCCGCCCGGACCGGATGCCGAGCCGATCGGCCTCGGCGAGGGCGAACGTGACGGTCTGCTCGGTCTCGGGTCGGGGAATCAGCACGCGGGGATCGACCATGAGCGTGAGGTCGTGGAACGCCCACGCTCCGAGCACGTACTGCAGCGGCTCGCCGCGGGCCCGTCGGGTCGTCAGCTCGCGGACTCGCCGCACCGCGAGCACCGGTGCCGCATCGTCGTCATCGACGAGCCGGTCGCCGTTGCCGAGACCGGAGACTTCCCCGACGATCCATCGAGCGTCGGCGCCGGGGCTCGGGAGCCGGGCGGCGGTGAGCGCCTGTTCGACTTCGTCCCGCAGGGACGCCCAGGTGGTCACCCGTCGGCGCCGAGCTGCTCCGCTCGCTCGGCGGCGGCGAGCGCGTCGGCGATCTCGTCGAGGGGTTCACCGCCCGCCAGGACCTGGTCGAGCGAGTGCACGGTGACACCGACCCGATGGTCGGTGACCCGGTTCTCCTTGAAGTTGTAGGTGCGCACCTTCTCCGATCGCCCGCCGCCCTTGACCTGGCTGCGCCGCGCCGATGAGACCTCGGCGTCCTGGCGGACCTGTTTCAGCTCGAGCAGCCGGGACCGCAGGATGCGCAACGCCTTGTCCTTGTTCTGCAGCTGGCTCTTCTCGTCCTGGCAGGTCACGACCACGCCGCTCGGCACGTGCGTCATGCGCACCGCGGAATCGGTGGTGTTGACCGACTGACCACCGGGACCGCTGGAGCGGTACACGTCGATCTCGAGGTCGTTGGGGTCGATGTCGACATCGAGCTCTTCGGCCTCGGGCAGCACCGCGACGGTCGCGGCGCTGGTGTGGACACGACCTTGGCTCTCCGTGACCGGGACACGCTGCACCCGGTGCGGACCGGCCTCATGCTTCAGGCGCGCCCAGGCGTCCGCACCCTTGACGACCAGCGTGATCTCGCGGAAACCGCCCATGTCCGACGGTTGGGTCGCGAGCGTCTCGGTCTTCCAGCTGTGCCGACGGGCCAACGCCTCGTACATGCGGGCCAGGTCGGCGGCCCAGAGGTTCGCTTCCTCGCCGCCTTCGGCGCCGCGGATCTCGAGGATGACGTTGCGACCGTCGTTGGGGTCATTGGGGACGAGCAGCTCGCGAAGCCGAGCGTCGAGCTGGGCAAGCCGCTGCTCCTTGTCGGTGACCTCGGTGCGGAGGTAGTCGCGCATCTCGGCTTCGGGCTCCCCCGTCAACAGCTCCCGCGCCTCGGCGAGGTCGGCTTCGGTGCTGCGGTACTCGCGATACGCGTCGACGATCGGTCGCAGCTCGGCGTGGCGACGCCCGGCGTCGCGCGCGGCGCGCTGATCACCCGAGGCGTAGACCTCCGGGAGACGAGACTCCAACTTCTCCAGCTCGGTCTCAAGGTCAGCGAGGCGTTCGAACACCAGGCCAGGGTACCGAGACCGCCTGTGCGCTCAGGCGAGCGCACTCACCGGATTGAAGTGGCCGCCGAGGATGCGTTCGGTGTCCTGCACCCCGAGCCAGTGCAGGCCGGTGGCGTACAAGGTTCGGAAGTCGGTCGTGGGCACGAGGTTGTTCGTCGCGTCGAGCGTGGTGAGCGTGGCCGGCACGCCGTATCGCCCACCCTTCACCTTGGGGCCGATGAGGAAGTGGCTGTTGGCGGTGCCGTGGTCGGTGCCGCTGCCGTTCTCGGCCGGGCGTCGACCGAACTCGGAGGTGGTCATGAGCAGCACCCGGTCGGCGTCGCCCCCGAGCCCGGTGAAGAACGCCTCGATGCCGGCGTCGAGCTCCGACATCAGCGCGGGATGACGTTGGGCTTGTCCCTCGTGGAAGTCGAAGTCGCCCACCCCGGTGATGTAGATGACACGTGGCGCGACCGGCGACCGGACGAGCTGGCCGGCGAGGTTCAGCGAGTCGGTCACCGTGCCGCCGTAGAGGGCCCTCGGGGTCGGCGCGGCGCTGGGTGTGGTCGTCGTACCCGGGTGCAACACCCGGCTCAGGTCGGTGCGGGCCTTGACGGTCAACCCGACGGCGCGTTCGACCTGCCCGAGCAGCTCGTGCGTGTCGACTCTCGCCGGCGCGAACCGTCCCCAGGATTTGAGCAGCGAGTCGGGTGCCCCGGCCCAGATCGGGAGGCGAGGCTGCAGCCCGCTGGCGTCGGCGATCGTCGTCGCGAACGAGTGCTGGCCGACGAGTGCCGGAGCGGGTTGGCTCCCGACTGCGATCGCCGCGAGCGGGTCGTCGTAGCCGACGGTGGCGTCGAGATAGCTGCCGAGCCATCCGCCGGCGTCGCTCGACCGTTCGGCGGTCCACCACGTCGCGAGCGACTGGAAATGCGACAGGTTCGGGGGTGTGTAGCCGACGCCCTCGACGATCGCGACCTGCCCGGCCTTGTAGCGCGCCGCCAGCTTCGCGAGGTTCGGGTGAAGGCCGACCTGGCCGTCGAGATCGAGGGGCTGGGCGATTCCCAACGTCGGCCGCAGCGAGTGGTACGCGGGGTCGGCGTGGGGCACGACGGTGTTGAGCCCGTCGTTGCCGCCGGCGAGCTCGACGACGACGAGGGTGCGGCCCGGGTGGGTTGGGGACAGGTCGCCGGGTCGCGGCGCGGTGGCAGCGGCCGGTCCGGCCCATTCCCAGGTGCTGAGCACGTAGCCCGACGACGCCACGGCCACCGTGCCGAGCCCGACCCGGCGCAGGAAGTCGCGGCGAGAGACGTCGCTCATGTGACGGCGAACTCCGGTGACATGGCCGCTAACGCGAACCGGCGTCCCGCGTCGTGCTCGGCGTCGAGGACGTGGCGGGTGGTGGACGACACGTCGAACAGCGAGAAGCGGGCGAGGAGTGCGTCGACGCTCTTCTCGGCCGAGGGCGGACGGTCGAGGGTTGCGAGGAGGTCGAAGGTGCTCACGAGGTCGTGCGGGCCGAGGAGCAGCGACCCCTGGGGGAAGCCGCCGACGTTGGGGGGAAGGAACGGGAGGTAGTTGGCGGCGCGCAGGACGTTCGCGACGACGGCCGGCCCGCGGCGTGACCCGACCTCGCTGGTCCCGGTGGCCTGTTGGATCCCGACGAGCTTCTCGACGGGGCTGCGGGCCCGGGCGCGTACGGAGGTGTCGGCGGTGAACGCCGGGTCTCGGACGATCGCGTCGACGAGGCCCATGATCTTGTAGTCGCGGGCGAACGTGGCACCGAGGTGACGTGCGGTCGCCGTGCTCGGCTCGCGGCCTACGAGTGTCCGGTAGAGCTTGGTAGCGATGAACGTCCCGGTCGCGGGCTGTTCGAGGATCACATCCAGCGCGCCGTCGAGGTCGAGCGGACCACTGCGTCCAAGCAGGGTCTTCACGCCCTTGTCGTGGCGCCCGGGGATGAACCCCGCTGTCCAGGGCGCGATGCCGACCGCGGCGAGACGATCGGTGGCCGCGGTGCCGGCGACGTTGACGACCCATCCGCTGAACGACCGGGATGCGCCGATGACGTCCGCTTGCGTGTAGCCGGCGTCGCGCCCGACGGTGAACAGCTCGAGGCACTCGCGCCCGAAGTTCTCGTTGATCTTCCCGGCGGTGTTGGTGATCCCGTCGAGGAAAATCAGCATGGCGGGGTCCTTGGCCATGGCGCGGAGCAGGTCGGCGAAGTTGCCGGTGGCGTTCGCACGGATCGTGGCGTGCTGTTGGCGCATCAGGTACGGGGCTCTGACCTTTCGGAGGCTGGTCGCGAAGTGGTCGTGCCAGAACCAGGTCAGTCGCTCCTCCACCAGCCGGGAGCTCGAGCGCATCTGGTCGACCCACCATCCGATCAGGGAGGCGATCTGGGCCGGCTGGGAGGCCTTGAGCGAGGCGGGCGGGTCCATCGCCGGGGGGATCGGAGCCGGGCCGGAGAGCTCCAAGGCCCGTGCGATGGCGGTGTCGGTGTCGGAGAGCCGGGCGACGACGTCGGGGTGAGCGCCCATCGAGAGGCGTCGCACGACGTGGGCGATCCGTTCCCGATCCGAGACGCTCGGCATGCGACGAGCGTCGCCCCAGCCTGTGAGCGACCTGTGAAGCGGGCCTCAAGACCCCGTCAGCGTTGCCACGTCGACGGGTCAGGTCAGGAGCTGGCGGAACTCCTCGGGGTTCTCGCCGGTAGCGGTCTTCTCGGCGAGCTCGTCGAGCCACTGGTGGAAGTCGTCGCTGCCGCTCCGGTCGGCGAGCGCCCGGGGGATGGCGGGGTACGCGTAGTCCGGGGATGGGAGCGGCGGGTGGTCAGACGCCGGCTTGCGGGCCAACGCGGCGTCGATGGCCGGAGCGAGCCGCTGGGCCTTGGCGCGCTGGTGCGCGT
>JRHI01002647.1_pt1 | contig 11945 bp, 13 predicted proteins | sample 215371 | NCBI WGS metagenome assembly JRHI01 (sample SAMN02929681, study PRJNA255918) | sediment metagenome | biome: cave system; feature: Ice Cave; material: Sediment; isolation source: sediment from deep within a dark volcanic ice cave with no known source of... ... | reverse complement strand
CGTGATCAGGCCGTCCTGGCCCTGCTCGCGGCCGGCCTGGCGCTCCTGGCCAACCAGTTTCTGGGTCATATCTGGGATCGTCCCCGGCCTTTCGTGGCTCATGCCGGACAGGTCCACCTCCTGCTGCCGCATGCCGCCGACAGTTCGTTTCCGAGCGACCACGCGGCTGCCGCGTTCGCGATCGCGGTGGTGCTCGTGGCCGTTCACCGGCGGCTCGGCAGCCTGCTGCTGCTCACCGCCGCCTTGATCGGCTTCGCCCGGGTCTATGTCGGCGATCACTATCCCGGGGACGTCTTGGTCGGGGCCGGGGTGGGGGTGGCCGCTGCCGCGGTCTTGCTCTTCTTCTCGTGGCCCGGCCAGGTGACAGCGAGGGTTGTCGAGTCGATTCTGGTCCGGGCGAGGTTGCAACCGCGACCAACGGCGGGCCATCGCCGGCTCCGATCGTGACCGTATCTTGAACCAGACGGAATCTTGAACCAGACGGAACCCGGCCGGCCGGGTCCGGGCAACAGCCGCGGACGCGATCACATGGCGAACAGCCGGACTCTGCTGGCCTGGATCCGAACCTCGGTGGCCCTGATCGGGCTGGGTTTCGTGGTCGCCCGATTCGGACTTTTCCTGCGCGCCGCGGACGCCTCGGCCGGGCAGGGTACCAGCGTGCCCCTCTCAGGGGTGATCGGGGTCGGCCTGGTTTTGGTCGGTGTGCTGGTGGCGGTGCTCAGCCTGCACCGGTTCCGGCGGGTCGAGCGCTCTATTGAAGCCGGGCGCTTCGAACTCGACGTCTCGGTCGAGCTGATCACCGCCGGAGCCGTCATCCTGGCCGGGATCGCCCTCGCCGTGTACCTTTTGCTGAACCGATGACGGCCTTCGCGGTGCCGCCGGCGGAGGTGGCGGGGGACGCCGGCGGGCAAGGGTCGAGGTCGACGATGCATTTTTCAGGCAGGAAATGGGCGGGATCGCGGCTGAGGAAACCTTCGACGGCACCTTCCCCTTTGCCGCCCACTTCACCGAGGCCCCGGGCTTCCGAATGCACTACGTCGACGAGGGAGCCGGTGAGCCGATCATCCTGATCCACGGAGAGCCGACCTGGTCCTACCTCTATCGCAATTTCATCCCCGCGCTCTCTCGCCGCTTCCGGGTGATCGCCCCCGACCACATGGGCTTTGGCAAGTCGGAATCACCATCGGACGCCGCTTACACCCTCGACCGCCATGCCCGCAATCTCGGCACCTTGATCGAGGTGCTCGACCTGCGTGACATCACGCTTGTGATGCAGGACTGGGGCGGACCGATCGGCACACTGGTCGCCTCCAGGTACCCGGACCGGATGCGCCGGTTCGTCGCCATGAACACGATTTTCGGCACCGATCGCGATGTCCGGGAGCCCAGGCTCACGCCCTGGTTCGCGGCGATCAAGGCGATGGAGGAGGCGGGACAGCTGGAGGCGGTCCTGAGCAATCTGCGATACCTGGTCGGCGGGATCATGATGACTCTCGGCATCCAGCGCCGAGAAGTCGTGACCGACACCTGGCTACGGGCGTATGCGGCGGCCTTTTCCACCCCTGACGAATGCCGGGGCGCGATCGCCTTCCCTCTGGAGGGCTTGCACCTGGACCGGATTCGCGACACCCTGGTCAGCGCCCTGCCCGGGCTTTTCAAACTCGGCCAGGCCGGGGTGCCCGCGATGATGATCGAGGGGATGCAGGACCGCGCGATCTGGCCCCATGTCGCCCTCGCCGGCTTCCGGGCCTTCTTCCCTCAGGGCACGGTGCACGAACTGGCGAATGCCGGCCACTTCATCCAGGAGGACGCGCCGGAAATCGTGGTACCGCTGATCGAGGAGTTCTGCCTCCGGACATAGTCGGTCGGTGTCGGCCGCGACTCCCGGATGCCGGACTCAGCTCAGCCGGCGGTAGACCCGGAACCGGTCCGGAAGCCGGTTGCGGGTGGAGTCACCCCACGGCTGGCATGCTCGTCGCGCTCATCGTCAGGTCGCCGACCAGGCCGGCGACGGCGATCCCGACCGCCAGCACCAAAAGCGAAACCACGCTCATGCGAACCAATGCTGAGGTCGAGGGCGCCGGCTTCATCTCATGCCCCATCCGGCTGGCCGTGTCCGACCCGGTCATCTGCCCATGACCTGCGCCCGCCAGTGCCGCGCCCGCCAGCGCCAGGCCTGCCGCCAGAGGAATCGGCGCTCCCTCCGGACGCACCGTCATCATCCCGTGTTTGAGTCCGCGGTCCACCAACCACCAGTTGATTGGGTACGCCACCACGAAACCAATCGTGAGCGCGATCGACATCACAAACCAGAAGTGGAGGGAGGAGGGATCCATGGCGGCCGGATCCCGGGTCATCCAGGGAACCATCACCGCCGCCATGCCGGCCATCACGCCATTCATGGAGAGGAACTCGGGAAGGAATGTAGAGCGCAGAGCCGCGCCATACGAGCCGCCCATCAACCCCTTCATGAACAGGGCCTGGAAGATCGTCCATCCGAACAGGAAGCCGGCGAGGTATTCGGCGACCAGGTCGATCCCCATCGGCAGGCGCAGCAGCCCGGTCACGGTCGCAGCGGCAAGAATCCCGATCCCGTCGCCGGCCACGCAGTGCATGGTCGAACCCACCACCTGGCGCCATTTCACGGCGACGAACTGTTCGTGGGTGCCCGGCATCGGCTCCCGGCAGCTGAGGGCATAGAGGAGAGCCCCGAAAGGGCCGCTGTAGAGCGTGATCACCACGAACCCGACCTTCATCACCAGCGCCTCGGGGGTGCGTCGAATATCCACGATCACATAAGCGGTGAAGATCGCGACCAGGATGAACCACAGCCAGATCGCGCCGTCGACGGGTCCAGGTCCAGCTACGGCTACAGCGTGCATCCGGCCAGCTCAGCCCAAACCGCCCGAAGGCCGCCCGTAAGCAATCGGAGCCTCAGGTTTCCGACCGCTGTCCTTCTTTGCCCCGGCCACTGGTCGCCGGCACGAACTCGCCAGGATCCCGGCTGAAACGCTCCGCGCAGCCGGTGGAGCAGAAGTAGTATTTGTGACCGGCGTGTTCCCGCACAGCCGCGGCCTGGGTTCTGTCCACGCTCATCCCGCAGACCGGATCGACCGCCGGCTCCACGTTCCCGTGCTGGTGGCCGGCAGGCTGAACACCGTCATCCTGATCGTGCCTGGCCGCGACTTCCCGAGTGGCCTTGGCGAAGCGCTCAGGATCCGAGAAGAAGCGGTCACGGCAGTGGTCCGAGCAGAAGTAAACTTGCTGATCGTGGAAGGAGGCCCGGGCTGGCGCCAAAGCTATCTCCACCTGCATCCCGCAGACCGGGTCGATCGCATACCTGCCCCCACTTCCGAAGCGCGCCCGGTTGCGGTAGAGCCAGTAGAGGGCGGCGAAGGCGATCAATGCGATCACGTTCAGCACTGTCGTGTAGTTCCACTGGAACCCGATCTCGACCGGACGCATCGGGCGGTCTTGGGGTATCTGGCCGGCGGCGCCGAACAGGAGCTCGGTGATGAGGCCGGCCAGCGACATCACGATCCAGAAGGCGACCACCAATCTCCAGGTGAGCGCCCAGCCATAGAGCTTCCGGTAGATCAGGATCAGGGGCAGGGTGATCAGATCGGCGAAGACGAAGCTGATCACCCCTCCGAAGGAAATGCCTCCGGTCCACAATGCCGCCGCCAGCGGGACATTGCCGATCGAGCAGACGAAGCTGATCACAGCGATCAGCGGGCCCACGATGACGTTCTCGACCGAGGTCCAGAGGCCGTGGCCTCGGAAAAAGAGGATGTTCCACACCGAGGTCGGTACCAGCACGGCCAGGAATCCCGCGACCAGATATCCGAAGAACAGTTCCCGGCGGAGCATGGTCAGGTCGGCCATCGTATAGGCGGCGGCGTCGGCCCAGCCGGCCGCCGAGGTCACTCGCTGCCGGAAGGGGATGTGGGATTCGTCGGCGCTGCCGGCGTGGTGTTCATGACCGGTCAGCACCGCCGCCCGGGCGTTGAGCCGCTGATAGGCCGCCTCCACCAACCGGGGCTTGAAGAAGAAGCGCGCCACCAGCGCGAGCAGTCCGATCATCACGATCCCACCGACGTACTCGGAAACCGCGAACTGCCAGCCGATCAGGATCCAGAGCACCAGCCCGAGCTCCAGTACCAGGTTGGTCGAGGCCAGCATGAACACCATCGCCGTGGTGAAGTCGGCCCCCTTCTGGAACAGCGACTTCGCCATCGCGGAGGCGGCGTAGGAGCAAGAGGACGAGATCATTCCGAAGAAGGAGGCTCGAGCCAGGCTGCGAGGGCCGTGATCTCCCATCAGACGCTGCATCTGCGCGCGGGACGCGAACGCCTGAACCGCTCCTGAGATACCGAAACCCAGGACCAGCGGCCAAAGCGTGTCCCAGAACATGAAGAAGCCCATCTCGAGGCTGGTCACCAGCGCGTTCAGGACCTGGGTCACCGGCCAGACCTCCGGTTACGCAGCTCCCGGAAGATCTCCAGCAGCTCTCGAAGAACGAACATGAAGCGGCCGGCTGGTGAGGTGGTGCAGGAAGGGATGCCGTCGGTCTCCGGCACCGGGCAGGCGGGTGGCTCGGGCATACGGCTAGGAGCGGGCAAAGCGACGCACCGCCATCACGAGTTCATCAACCTTCGCTTCCTCGCCCTGCCGAACCGAGTCTGTGACGCAGTGCTTGATGTGATCCTGCAGAAGGATCAGGCCGACCTGGTCGATGGCCGACTTGATGGCGGCGATCTGGGTCAGCACGTCGATGCAGTACGAATCCTCGGTTACCATGCGGGAGATTCCACGGACCTGCCCTTCGATGCGGCGGATGCGCTTCAGAAGCGCTTGTTTGTCGTCGGCATAACCAGTAGCCACTCCCTCACTATACCCTGGCCGGGTATCAGGAATTCCGGTCGCGAGTTGGCTGGCGACTGACAGAGACTTTCCTTTCTTGATACCCTGGGCAGGTATGCGGACAGTCCGCCACCAGACCGAACCTCCATTCGGCGGCTCTTCGTCGCGGGTGACCGTGTGGTCCCGGTTGCAGGCTCTGACCGCGCCCAGGCCGATGGCGTTCGGCCTGGCCGGGGGGCTGATCGGGGGAGAGGTGATGGGTGTACCCACCGCTGTGATTCGCAGCCCCTGGTTCGGACGGATGACGTCGGTGCGTCCCCTCGACATCGTGTTGCTGGCGGTCAGCGGGCTGCTGATCGGGCTGATCGCGGCCACCTTCGGCCTTCCGGCGATGCCCGGGAGCTGCCAGGCTCGAACCGTCGGCGGGGGCTTTCTGAGTGCGCTCGCGATCGGGTGTCCGGTCTGCAACCATGTGGTGGTCGCCATGCTTGGGGTCAGCGGCGCGCTGGCCTATTGGGCCCCGATCCAGCCGCTTCTCGGCGCCGCCGCCGTACTCCTGCTCCTGTGGACCCTGTACCGACGCCTGCGGGGGGTGCCCGCAGCCGGCTCCGGATCGGTCACGGTCTGAGCCCCAACCGGCCTTGCCGGTGGTTCACCGAGCGGGGGATGCGGGCGTCCGGGTCCGCCCCACCCCCCTTCATCGGCTCTCAGCCGGCGAGGTCGCGGCGCATACGTTCAAAGTCTTCACGCTGGAGCTCACCCCGGGCGTACCGCTCTTCGAGCACCGTCAGTGCGCGCCGGTCACCGGAGCGATGAGAATCCCAGCGGGTCACCAGCCAGACCACCAGGCCGACGATCGTGGCCATGCAGACCAGACCCACCAGCCACATGCCGCCCATCCACTCGTATCCATACATGAGCATTCCTCCAGAGCCGAACTCGGTCTATTTCCCGTTCAGGCGTGCCGCCACCCGGTGGAGGCGGGCGGAGGCCTCGGCGGCGACAGGTTCGACATCGCGATTGGCGACCACCCCAAGGGCCGCCACCGGCTCCATGAAGCGAACCCTGGTGCCGGCCGGACCTTCCTCGATCACCACGTTGCAGGGCAGGAGAAGGCCGATCCCGGGTTCTGCCTCCAGGGCGCGATGGGCAAGCTGGGGATTGCAGGCGCCCAGGATCTTGTAAGGCCTGAAGTCCTGGTTCAGCTTCTCCTTCAGGGTTGACCGGACATCGATCTCGGTCAGGACCCCGAAGCCCTCTTCCTTCAAGAGCTCGCGGGTGCGCTGCTCCGCCGCCTCGAAGCCGAGGGGGATGTCGACTGTGAACTCGTACCCGATCTTGTTCATGGCTTCTCCAATCTGGTTGACTTCGAACTGACTGCTATCGGCCGTAAGCATACCCTGCCTGGGTATATTCGCCGCTTGGTTGGAGTCGCCGCCCCGCCCGTCGGCGGATCCGACCGGCGGGACGGCATCCGGGCTTGGCTCCGGCCGCTGGGCGACTGATCGCCGGGCCCGGTCGGGCGGATCAGCGAGCCACCGGATGGCCCTTTTCGGCCCAGTCCTGGAAGCCGCCGTCCACGTGCACCACATCAGCGCCCGCTCCCTCCAGGAGTGCGCACGCGATCGCCGCGCGATAGCCGGAAGCACAGTGCACATAGATCGTGCCGGGTAGGGACGCCAACTCCAGCTTCCGGGCCGGCAGTTCCTGGATGGGCACGTGAAGGCTGGCGGGAATATGTCCGGCCTCCCTTTCCGAGGCCTGCCTGACATCGAGGATCCGCCGCTCGCCGGGGGTCGACAGCTCAGCCTGCAAGGTGTCCATGTCGATGCTCCGGTAGGAGCCGAGCTTGAGTTCCGCTACCTTCCAGTTGCCTGCGTTCAGCCAGCCCTCGATGGTGTCGATCCCGATCCGCGCCGCCTGGCGTGCCGCTTCCTGGGCCTCCGACTCGGTGCCGGCCACCAGGACGAATCGGGTTCCCCACGGGAACATCCAGCCCAGGTAGGCGCTGAACGGGCCGTCCAGCTCGATGTTGACGGCGCCCAAGAGGTGCTCTTCGGCGAATTCCCGGCGAGGCCTGATATCGACGATTTGCACGCCTTCCGCCGTCAACTGCGGTATGCGCTCCGGCTTCAGTTCCTCCAGGCGGCCCAGCCGCCAGGGCCGTGATCCGGATCGGTTGATCGGGCCCATCTGAGCGTAGTACGCAGGGTAGGGTCCGAGCCCGGCCAGCTGCCGGCGGACGAACTCGTCCTCATCGCGGATCAGGAAAGCCGGGTTGCGCAGTTTCTCCTTGCCAACTGTGGTCCAGGTTTCGTCCGCCGCCGGGGAACTGGTACAGAAGGAGCCAGCGCCATGGGTGGGACCGACCACCGCCGGATCGGGGAGTTCGCCGATCTTGGCCGCGGAGCGGTACTGCTGGCGGGTGAGGCTCTCGGTCAGGTCCGGCGAGATCAGATCGCTGCGGCCTACGGAGCCGACCAGGAGCGAGCCGCCGCTGAGCACGCCGAGCACCTCGTCCTCGAAGGCGATCTCGTAGCTGAGATGGTGCGGTGTGTGACCGGGGGTGAAGAGCGGCCGCAGGTGAATGTGACCGACCTCGATCTGATCACCTTCGAAGATCGCCTGACCGTCGCCATAACCGGAGTCACGAGGTACGAAGTAGCTTGCGGAACGCCTTCGGGCCAGCTCCGGGCCACCGGTCACGTAGTCGTTGTGGACGTGAGTCTCCAGGACCGCCACCAGGCGGACGTCGAGGGAGTCGAGGGCGGTCTCGCAGCGATCGACATCCCGCTGCGCATCGACCACCGCCGCTTCGTCGCCGGAGGTCACGATGTAGGAGCTGTCCCCGAGTTCAGGGGTGCGCAGTTGGTAGACGGTGACCGCCCGGTGTTCGAGCACCACTGGCAGGGTTGCTGTCCTGGCCGTACTCATCGACTTCCTCCTTCGATCGGTAGGCCGAGCTGGGCCCACCGGGATGTGCCGCCGGAGACGCTGGCGACGTTGCGATATCCGTTACGGGCCGCCAGGGCGGCGGCGCTCGCGCTCCGGCCGCCGGACGCGCAGATGAACAGAATCTCTCCCTCCCGCGGCAGCGCGCCGTCGCGCAGCCTCACCGGCAGGGCGTCGAGCGGAATGTGGGTGGCACCACTGACGTGGCCCCGGGCCCACTCGTGGGGCTCGCGCACGTCAACCACGAGCGCACCCGAGCGCTGCCGCTGCAAAGCTTGCCGGGGATCGACTTCACGGACCATGAAGACCTCCTTGTTCAGTACGTGGACGATCGCTCCTCGTTCGCCCGAGGAGCAGTCGCTACCTACAACATACTGGGGGGAGTATATGTTCCGATTCTGCTTTCTCCCGCCGGGCTCAGGAATCGGGATGGCTGGAGAGTACCCCAGCGGCCGCTGGTCGGGGTGGCGGCCGGAACTGCCAACCGACCGATGAAGGGCCAGCCGGCAGATGGCGGGCCAGAGCCGCGGGTCGGCGCTGTCTCAGGTAAGTTGGGCTCGTGGGTCAGCCTGGCGATGCCTCCTCTGGCACCATTGGAGTTGGCGGACCTGGTGCGGCTCGTCGGACGGGTTGCCCGGCCAGCATCCCTGCCCGGCAGGTAAAGGAGATGCGACATGATATCGGCTGAAGCGAACGCCGTCGACCCCCGTCGCCGGGTCGTGGCTGCGGTCAGGCACCTGTTCACGTCCGGGGTGATGAGCCACTCCGGCCACGCCAACCTGAGCATGCGGTTGGATGGAGAGCGGTTCCTGCTGACCAACACCGGGGCCGTGCGCGATCTGCGTGCCGACCAACTGGCGACCGTAACCCTCACCGGCGAGGTCGTCGAGGGTGTCCTCGGACCGGAGAACGCGGAGATCGTGGCGATGCACAGCGTCGTCTACCGGGCGCGTCCGGAGGTCGGGGCGGTCATCCCCACGCACTCGCCGGCAGCCACCGCCTTCGCGATGGCGCATCGGCCGCTGCCATGCCGGGCGGAGCCGTTGCTGCGCTTCGGCCAGGCGGAGCCGGTACCGGTCGTTCCTTGGGGACCTCGCGGTTCAGACGCCTCGGTGAGGGGAATCGCTGTGGTCCTGGATCAGGCCCCGACCACCAACGCCATGCTGCTGGCGAATCACGGCTTGCTTGTGTTCGGCTCCGATCCGCTGGCCGCCGCCAGCCTGGTGGTCGCCATCGAAGAAGCGGCCGAAGGCGAGCTGGCCGCGATCGCGCTCGGGGGAGCGGGCGACTTCCCGGAGGGCGCCCTGCAGGCGGTTCGGGAGTCGATGGCTCGGGTCCGCACCTGAGCCGGTCCGGGGGCTCGAGGAGATCGATCCCCGCGTCCTGAGGTCATGGCTCCGGCCTACCGGGATCTCGGTGCGGGTGCTGCCAGCTTCATGCATCGGCGCCCCCGACGTCCTGGACGGGTTCCCGGGCGAGCGACGACCGCCAGGCGACACTGGTCGTCCGTGGGTAGAACAGGGCCTGGGCGATCAGGGTGGGGATCAGGGCTGTGAGCACGACCGCCGCGACCAGGATCGAGTACTGGCCGCGGTCGATATACCCGTGGGTATAGCCGAACAAAGCTGAGATCGAGCCGAAGGTCAGGCCGGTCGACATCATCATCGTCGTGTACCAGGCCTGCCGGCCCCGGACGCGGAACCCGAAGGTGGCGGGGAACACGCCGATCACCTTGGTGACGAGCTTGACCATGAAGAACAGGGCGATCGCGGCGAAGCCGCTGATCACAGCCGGCACCGCGATCAGGGTGCCGGCTTTGAGAAAGAAGAAGGGGGTCAGGAAAGAGAAGGCGGTTCTCCGGATGCTGCGCATCAGCCGGGGATTGGCGTGGAAGGTGTTCGCCGCCACCAGGCCCAGCAGGTAGGCCGGCAGGACCGCCTCTGAGCGCGCCGCCGCCGCCAGGCCGCCCAGGGCGAGCAACAGCAGGAACACGTACTTGATCTCCGGCTCGCTGACGGCGTGGCCGAGGGCGCCCAGGATCAGACGCAGGCTCCAGGGCAGCACCGTCAGCGCGATCGCGGTCGCGATTCCGAAGGCGACCAGCAGGAGGTTGTAGTTGGCGAACAGGATGCCCAGGGCAAGTACGGTGCCCAGGTCGCAGACGAAGCAGGCAGTGAGGATCAGCTTGCCGAGATCGGTCTGGTTGAGGCCGGTCTCGACCATGACCGCGTAGACCACCGCGACCGAGGTCGTGGACAGGGCGACGCCGGCGATCTGGCTGGCCTGCCAGTTCCAATGGAGGAACAGCCAGGCGAACGCGGCCGCCCCKGCGAAAGGCGCCGCGAAGCTGATCCCGCCGATCCCCAGGCTGGGGGCCAGGAACCGGCGGAGTGATCTGGGATCGATCTCGGTTCCGGCCAGGAAGGTGAGCAGAACGCTGCCGAAGCCGGCCAGGAAGTCGATCCATTGATTGGGGGTGATCTGGAGGACGTTGCCTCCGAAAACTCCCAGCAGGATCTCGGCGAGCGCGACCGAGATTCCGATGCGAATGGAGATCAGGCTCGCCACGAAGGCCAGGCCGAGCCAGATGGCGGCGATGGTGTACACGTTGTTGAACTCGCCGAGCGATGCCATTGCGGAACTCCCACCAATCGGGATTGGTAGGGCCTATCAGCGAAAGCGTTAGGCGAGACCCATCGCCGGGCCGCAGTACCCGGCCCGGCTCCTAAGATACCAGACCCCCTCGCCGGTTTTGGCGACCGGGCCGGACCGAGCAACTGGTGGTGGTCCCCGAGGACGAGTTGCTGTCGCGGGCGGATCGGGAAGGTGTCTCGCCCTTCGACCTCAGGGTCGACTCACCCGCGGTGCCGGCGATCGAAGCTTTGGCCCTGCGCCTGAGAACTCTTTCGGCCTGAACTCTGGGCCGGTCTCCCGAGGAGTTCCCTTTTGACAGTCAAGGTATAAGCATTTATACTAATGGGTGATAGACCGAAGTATGGGGTGAAGGCTGCATACGCCACCTCTGCTCGGTCGAGGACCACCCACCGGTGGCGGAAGGGCAGGACACTACTTTGTCAGGCTGGCGCCGGGCCAATCCAACCCCGAGGAGGGATCAATCCAATGAGTTCATCCAACCGAGATGACACGGTGCGCGAAGAGCCCACCTTCCAACCCGCCACGGTCGTGACGCTGGTCGAACCGGTGGTGTCGCAGCCGGTGCCGGCCTATAACTATCGGGCCGTCCAGGCGGTCTGGTTCTTGACCATCGTGGTCGATGCCCTGCTGCTGATCCGGTTCGTGCTCAAGCTGTTCGGCGCCTCAGACGGGTCTTCGTTCGTCATGTTCATGTACGGGGTGACCGGCCCGCTGGTGGCTCCTTTCCGGGGCATCTTCGCCGCCAGCGGCTCGAGCGGCTACATCTTCGAGCCGGCGGCGCTGGTCGCGATCGTTGTCTACGCGCTGGCCGGCTGGGGAATCGTGGCCCTGATTCGTCTGCTGACCGCTCCCCGGGGCACCCGTCCGGTCCAGTAGCGACACCTCCGATCACCGTGTCCGTCCGGTCTGGGCACGGTGCGATTGGACACGGTCGGATGGCTCCGGCCGGCGCCGCGCTGGGCAGCCGGGGCTGACGGCGCCACGATCGGTCTCGAGGCGGTGAGGAGTTCGAGCGCCGTCGCTCCAACTGCGCCATGCCGGCAGAGCGGCGAACCGGACGGGGCATATGAGAGCCGGCCCGAACCAGTTCACGAGCGATGGCGCCTACCCCTGAACTCCACCACCCAGGTCCAGCTTTCGCTGTCTSCGGATCGCTGGAACCGAATCAGCCGACCCTCCTCGGCCGGSGGAAGCAGCACCGGGAGTCCGGCGTCGGAAGGCTCCGGCCAGATCTCCTGGCGGCTGCCCACTTCGAGCTCGATGCGCGCCAGCGGCTCGTCGCCGGTGCGTTCCAAAGGCCTCGACCAGGGTCGGTCCGGGTCGACCTGCCGGTAGCGCACGAACCGGGGTAGCCCGTGGATCAAGAGCGGCTCTCCGGGGCGGGTCCATGCCTTCCCGAAAAATCGCCATCGGTCGCMGTCCYGCGAGGTCTCGACCGCCCAGACCAGGAGGTCGGGGTCGGCCGGCAGTGAGCC